>Ga0081540_1001208_pt1 | contig 22634 bp, 20 predicted proteins | sample TabmetS2T1R1_FD_71024 | JGI IMG/M metagenome (GOLD analysis project Ga0081540, IMG submission 71024) | Tabebuia heterophylla rhizosphere microbial communities from the University of Puerto Rico - S2T1R1 | ecosystem: Host-associated > Plants > Roots > Rhizosphere ... | reverse complement strand
TCGCGCCCGGGCTGCCGGCCGGGGCGTGCACCGGACAAGGGCTTCCGTCGCACCCGCCACTCCGGCACCGGACCATACTGCATGAATGCCCCAGCCATGTCGTCAGAACAGCATGAACGAGGCATCCATGCAGTATGAGCCAGCCGCCAGCCCGGTTTCAGGAGCCCGGCAGCACACCGCAGACGCCCTAGCACCACTGAGACATCGCTATGCGCCGGGCACGCCCGTTCAAGATCAAAATAAGCTAAAACGGCATTGCTCTATCGGGGTACCCCGCACCACACCTATCTAGTCACCCCCCGTCCTCAGGTGCACCACGATGTGGCATCGTCGTGGTTCGCGCGTGGGGCGGCGGAAGCACATCCGCATCTTCTGTCAATTTTCTTAACAGGTAGCCGCGAGCTGGCGCCGCCCCTCGCGGGCCGGTACGGGCAGGTTCACCCCCGCGTCGTTACTGCCCATATAGGGGCGAATGTCCAATTTTCCCGGCCTAGTGCGATGACTGGGTATAGACGCTTATCTGACGCTCGGGGTGTACAGCCGGAAGAGTTCCGCAAGCAGGGACCTTGCCGGTTTGGCAGATCTGCCGCGTTCACGGACGGTATAACAGTGGTGGAGCCGGGGAAGCGCGAAGGAGGGACGTGCTGGGAGATCGCAACAGTCCTGCTTACCCAAGGACGCTCCGATCCTGGATGATGTGCCCCGCGGTGACGCGAACCCCGGAACAAGCTGCCAGCCATACGGCGGCAGGTTCCTGGAGTCGCGTGCCCGCGGTCAGGCCCATCCAGGTCAGCTTCGCGCTCGTCTCATCCGCCCGAAATCGTGCAGAGACCATTTAGCCGCCGAAGTGTTATTGACGCTGATATAGTCGCTAGGCCGCAGAGTACCGGACTAGGGATAACAGCCAGCGTTCTAGGCGTCGCAGTTGGTCTTCTCTTGTGTATCACGATCCTGAGGAGGTTACGCGTGCCAACGACCGTCGGCCGTTCACGCGGTCGTCAGGGTGTGCATTCGGGGCCACAGGGAGCGACTGGCGACCACATGCGGAAGATCATGGCTACCTTGATCACCGCCATCGTCGTCCTGGTAGCCGTGCTGATCCTGACCAAGGTCGGCCGTGAGATTGACGCGGCTATGCAGCGGTTCATGCTGTACTACGCCGGGGTGCTCACGCTCGTCGGCCTGACAGGTTCGGTGCTGCTGGGCCTGCTGGCGACGGACCGCATCGTCATGACGCCCGGACACCGGGTGATGGCGCAGGCCGTGCACCGTGCCTTCTCCTTCGGCACGCTGGCGTTCCTGGTCATTCACATCGTCACCGAGATCCTGGCCCAGCGGTCGCACGTCATCGACGCGGTCGTCCCCTTTCTCTCGCCGTACCGGACCTTCTACATCGGGCTCGGTACGATCGCCTCCGATCTCATCGTCCTGCTCGTGGTAACGAGCATCGTGCGCAAGCGGTTCACCGAACACGGAAAAGCCTGGCGCTGGCGGGCCATTCACTACGCCTCCTACGTCGCGTTCGTGTTCGGGGTCCTGCACGGGCTGCTCGGCGGCCGGACGGCCAAGCCGTACGTCGACTGGAGCTACGGGTTCGCCATCGCGGTAACCGCCCTTGGCCTCGCGGTCAGGTTCCTGGTTATCTCGCTGCGGCCGAAAGAGAGCCTGCCGCCGTCCCCCAGCGCCGGCCGGGCCAGGACCGCCGGGTCGTCGTCGCTGCACGCCGCGGCCTTGGGCCTGGCGCAGGCCCGGCTGGGCGGCGGCATCGGCGGCACGGTCCAGATGCTTCCGGCCGGCCTGGGCGGCCAGGGTGCCGCGGACTCGTGGGCCGCGCTCCCGGCGCCGGGCTGGTCGCCGGCCTCCGGCCCGCTGCCCGCCCTGGGCTCCGCCTCGCCCTACGCCGGGTCGCCCGCGGACGACTACCGCGACCTCGGCTTGATGCCGCTGGGAGCGCCGCCATACGGTGACGATGGCTCGGCCGGGCTGCGGGGCCGTCCTTACGTGTCCGCGGACCAGGCGCGCTCGGCGCCGTCCGCGCCCGCCCGGCAGCCGCTCTATGAGCCCGGGTACGACGGACCGCCCCGGTTCGAGGGCGCGCCGCGGGGACACGGCCATATACCCCAGGACGAGCTGTCCTCCCACCCGTACGGACCGCGGGGCCGCAGGCCCGCGTCGCCGTACGCAGAGGACTACCCGGACCGTCAGGGATCCGGCCCGCGGGGCATCCGGCCGGGTATGGCGGAGCCGGCCCATCCCCGGGCCGCGCTACCGGCCCCACCCCGTCCGGGCGACCGGAATTCCGGCCCGATACCTCAGCTCAGATCCGCTTCGATGACTCAGCCCGGCCCGGGACCGATGCCCCGGCCCGACACGGGCCCGTTGCCGCGGGCTGGTCAGGGGCCGCCGCGCAACGGGATAGGTCGGGGCACGGGGCCGATGCCGCGTGCGGACACGGGTCCCATGCCGCGGGCCGACTCGGGCCCTATGCCCCGGGCTGACTCGGGTCCCATGCCGCGGGCCGATTCGGGTCCCATGCCGCGCCTGGGCACCGGCCCGATGCCCCGTCCGGACACGGGCCCGTTGCCGCGGGCTGGTCAGGGCCCGCCACCGCGCAACGGGATGGGTCCCGGTACAGGGCCTCTGCCGGGTCCCGGCACGGGCCCCATGCCACGCTTGGGCACGGGGCCGCAGCCCCGGTTCGTCGGCCGTCCCGATACCGGGCCGATGCCACGGCCCGACACCGGGGGGACGCCGTCGCGCCCCGGCGCCGTCCCGATGCCGCCCTCCGGAACCGGCCCGATGATGCCGGCCGGAAGCGGCCCGATGCCCCACCTTGGCACCGGCCCGATGCCCCGCCCGGGTCCCATTCCCCGTCCCGATCAGCCGTTGCCGGCTGGCGACCCGGCCACTGGTCCGCGCACCGGGCCGCCGCCGCGGACTGCGCGGGGCGGGTCGCATCGGGCCAAGCCCACTGACCCGAGATATCGCGAGATGCCAGGGCCGACCGGAGGTGACGAGTGGCGATGAGCCCGATCAGGGGCCTGGATGCGCCGACGATCATGAGGATCGGGGCCGCCAGGCTGACGGCTGGCCTCGACCGGATGCCCCGGCTCGACCTGGAAGCACACCGCGACATCTTCGGCCCGCTGCCCCGGCTCACCGCCGAGGAACTGATCTCCATAACCGAGCAGGTCGACCTGCGCGGCCAGGGCGGTGCGGCGTTCCCCTTCGCGCGCAAGCTCAGCGCGGTGGTGAAGAACGCGGAGGAAAACGACTGCGCGCCTGTCGTGGTCGTCAACGCCACCGAGGGCGAGCCGGGCAGCATCAAGGACAAGATGCTCATGATCCGCTCGCCCTACCTCATCCTCAGCGGTGCCGCGCTGGTGGCCGAGGCCATCGGGGCCGAGGAGATCGTGATCGGGGTCGCGGGCAACGAGCTGGCGAACAGGTCGATGGAGGCGGCCATCGCGGCCGAGCCCGGCCTGCGCAAGATAGCCCGCGTGGTCCAGATGCCCGACCGGTTCATCTCGGGAGAATCCGGCGCGCTGGTCCGCGGCATCAACGGCAAGCGGCCGGTACCCCCGGGACGCAAGATCCTGGCGAGCGATTTCGGCGTCTCGGACCTGCCCACGCTGCTGTCCAATACGTCGACGTTCGCCCAGCTGGCGGTGCTCGCCCTGCTCGGGCCGGAACGCTTCGCCGCGGTCGGCACAGCGGAGGAGCCCGGGACGGTACTGCTCAGCGTGGGCGGCTCCGCGACGCAGCCGGCGGTGGTCGAAGTACCCACCGGTGTTCCGCTGGCGGCGGTTCTCGACATCTGCCAGGCTCCGGCGGGCGACGGCGTCCTGGTCGGCGGCTATCACGGCATGTGGCTGCCGGCCGGCACGGCATACGTGGTACCCGTCTCGCGTGAGGGCCTGGCCGCCGTGGGCGGCACGCTTGGCTCGGGGATCGTGCTCCCGCTCGGTGACGGGACCTGCCCCCTGGGCGAGGTGTCGCGTATCGCCAGCTACCTGGCCGGAGAGTCGGCCGGTCAGTGCGGGCCGTGCAAGCTCGGCCTGCCGTCGATCGCCCGGGCGCTAGCCGCGCTGATCGACGGATCGGGTGGAATCGAGGCGCTCGACGTGGCCAGAAGGTCCGCCGCGGGCGTGGCCGGGCGCGGGGCTTGCTCTCACCCCGACGGGGTGACCAGGTTCGTGCTCTCAGCCCTGGACGTGTTCACTGAGGACCTCGCGGCACACATCTTCCACTCCTCGTGTGGTCGTCCGGTCCGCGGCGTGCTGCCGCTGCCCGCCGGCCCGGAACAGGAAGAGCAGCAGCACCTTGTGGTGGACTGGACGCGTTGCCACGGGCACGGCCTGTGTGCCCACCTGGTACCCGAGATCATCCACGTGGACTCTCAGGGCTTCCCGGTCATCCTCAACATCCCCGTGCCCGCGTGGCTGGAGAAGGACGCGCAGCAGGCGGTACACATGTGCCCGACGCTGGCCCTGCGTCTCACCAAGGCTACGCCGACCCCGGCGCAGTCCGCCCCGATGGCCATTCCGGCGCCCAGCCTGCGCACCGGCCTGATCGGCGGCGGCAGTGGCAGCCGTAAGCAGATCACCGCCGGATAGGCCTCGTGACACGATCTCCGGCGGCTCGGTCACCGCCGGGCGGACCACCGGGTGACATAGCGGCGCTGACCGGGCGTCTCGACTGCGTGCGGGTCGTAGTGCTCGCGCACGAACGCGACGGCCTCGGTGCCCGGGACGCCGTCGAGGATGGCCAGGCAGGCCAGGGCAGTGCCGGTGCGTCCGTGGCCACCCGCGCAGGCGATCTCGACCCGTTCGGCCACGGCGCGCTGCCAGGCTTCGGTCAGCGCGGGGAGCACGCCGGCCTCATCGGCGGGGAGCCGGAAGTCTGGCCACTTCAGCCAGCGCGACTCCCAGGGGACGGCTGGCGGCCGCCGTCCGAGCAGGTAGACGCCGAAAGCCGGGACGGGGCCGTCCGGCAACGGACGGCTGAGCGCGCGACCCCGTACCAGCCGGCCCGAGGGCAGGCGCAAGATACCTGGCGCCGAACGGTCCCATGTTTCGTTCACAGCCGGATGGTACGCACCTGGTCAGGACGCCAAACCCACTAAGCCGTACGTGCCCGGTGCGCGACACAGGGGCCGAGGCATCCACATCGTATGGTTGGCCGGACTCGTGCGCCGGACGTTAGCGCTCGTCTTCGCCGGTGGCGTGAGAATCCGGGCGACGGCGTCGCGCCCATCCCCGGTATTGGCGGACGGGATGAACCAGCCAGGTCAGCGCGTCCACGTTGACATCGTCGAACCAGCTGGCCGGGAAGCCCATCACGTGCTGCTCTTCGCGCCGGCCAGGATGGCGGCTAGGCCCCACGGGGAAGCCGAGGACCCGATTCCTCTCTTCCCCGTTACCAGTCATGGGTCCGCTCCGAGGTAGTCCACGGTGCCGTGGCTTCCTAGTCAAACTATGCGACCTCGGAACAACCCAGCACAAGCGCGATGCCCGGCGCGGCAGCGTCGGTGAAGTTGCAGTATTGGCTGCGATACTTGCCGCGTGACCTTCGATCCCTATGCCCCGTATGGCCCGGTCGCGGAGTCCGCGGTCCGGGTGGTCACGTGGAATGTCTGGGGACGCTACGGGCCCGGATGGGAGGCCCGGCAGGCTGCCCTGGAGGACACGCTCGCCGCGGTCGAGCCCGACCTGGTCTGCCTGGTTGAAGCCTGGCGTTACGGCGAGTCGAGCCAGCCCGAGCGGGTCGCCCGCAGGCTGGGACGGCCGCACAGCCAGTTCGTGGGCGACTGGGAGCAAGAGGACTGGGTATCGGGGATCGGCCTGGTCTCTCGGTGGCCGATGAGTGAGCCGCAGCGCCGTCCGTTGCGATCGGAAGACGGCGCGGGCTTCGGGGAGGTCGTTCATGTCGTCGTCGATGGCGAGCGCGGAACAATCCAGTTGTTCGCCGTCGTGCTCGACTACCCGCTCGATGGCAGCGGCATCCGTCAGGCCCAGGTGAAACAACTGGCGTCCTTGGTCAGCGACGTCGCTCCGAAACGCGATCTCGTGATTGTCTGCGGTGATTTCAACGCCGGGCCCGATTCCGATGAGATCAGGATGCTCACCGGCCGTTCGGCCTCGCCGAGTCCAGGCCTGGTGTTCTACGACAGCTGGGAGGTGGCCGGAGACGGCTCACCCGGCTACACCTGGTCCAACAGCAATCCCCTGGCCGCCATCGGCCTGTACCCCGACCGGCGCTTTGACTACATCTTCTCCGCCTGGCCGCGGCGCCATGGCGTCGGACACCCGATCCGCTGCTCGCTGCTCGGCGTCCGCCCGCCTGGCCAGGACCAGATATCTGATCACTACGGGCTGGTCGCGGAGCTTCGCTACTGAAACCGGGCCCAGCCGTCAGGCCAGGCCCTCGCCGATGAAGGCGAAGGTGAGCTCCGCGAGGCGGTGCCGGGTGGCATCGGGAATGTCACGCAGCGGTCCCTGGCCAGCGAGTACGGCCAGTCCGTGCACCGCGGACCAGATGGGGTACTCGATGCCGTCGCGGCGCTCCGGCTGGAGCACGCCGGCCTCAACCAGCTCGTCGAGTGCGGCACGAAGCTGACCCAGGGGCGTGCGGTCCCGCCCGGTTCCGTCGTCCGGAGCGCCGTAGGCGTGCTGCTGCGGCACGGCGAACGCCGTGGCGAACAGTCCCGGTTCCTCGTGCGCGAACTCCAGGTACGCCGCGCCGATCGCGCCCAGCCGGAGGCCGGCCGCGTCGGCATCCCCGTACGGGCCGGGCACGCGGGCGACACCGTCGGCCATGCGCTCGGCGAGTTCGCCCATGGCCGCCGCGCAGACCGCGGCGAGGAGCTCGTCACGGTCGGCGAAGTGCCGGTAGGCCGCGTTGGGTACCACGCCCACCATCCGGGTCGCTTCCCGCAGCACAACGGCGTCCGGACCGCCGGTGCGGGCCAGCTCGAGCCCGGCGGCGACCAGGCCGTCGCGGACCGCGCCGCGCGGACGGCGCCTTCGCTCCGGGGCAGTCTGGTCGTTCGCCTCTGCTGATCGAGTGGCCATCACGCCGACAGGATAACAAAGTGGACGGTGTCCACATCTCCTGTTAATGTGTACAGCGTCCACTAAATGCTAAAGGAGGCTCCGGATGGACAGGAACGACACGATGGATCAACTGCGGCAGGATCGGGCGCTGGTGACGGCGGCGGAATGGTTCGGCAGCGGGCAGCGGATCCCCTACGACCCGGAATCCGCGCGGATCCTGACCGAGGAGGAGGCCGTCGCGATCCCGGGCGCGCTTCGAGTTTTCGAGCGCGTGACCGGCGCGGCGCGGGATGCGGACACCGTATGGCTCACGCTGCTGCCCGGGTTCCCGGACGGCTCCTACGGCTGGGCGCAGGTGGACGGGATGCTCGGCGACGATATCGGCCCGCGGCTGTACGCCGAGCCGGTGGGTCAGGGTGACTCGGACAAGCCACGGGACTACCCGTACTCGACCGCCGAGCGGGCGAACCTGGTCGAGGCGCTGTGGCGCCACCACGGCGTGCGCCGTACGGTCGTCGTGACCTTCGACTACACGTCGCTGGCGCTGCTCGAACTGCTGCGCCGGCAGCTGGAGAGCCGCTCGTCGGAGCGGCCCGCATCGGCCGGCTTCGGCGGGCCGGTGATCACAGCCGTCTTCATGGTGAACGGCGGCCTGTTCGCCGACTCACACACGCATCCGTGGCGCGGCACGCCGCTGCTGCGCACGCCGCTGGGCGCGCTGGGGATGCGGCGGGCACAAGACTCGGCGCGTGTGTTCGCCACGGCGATGACGCAGGCGCGAATGTACTCCCGCGGCCATCGTCCCGCCCCGGAGCAACTCGCCGAGATGTGGTCGGCGGTCACCCGGAGAGACGGAGCGGCATTCCTCCACAACGCTGCGGGGTTCGTCGCCGAGCACCGCCGCCACGCGCAGCGCTGGGATCTGGCCGCGATCGCCCGTGACCTGGACGGCACGGTCGCCCTCTACGTCGGCGGCAGCGACGAGGACCCCTACGAGCACCGGCAGATCCCGGCCACCCGCGAGCGGGTGCCCCAGGCCGAAGTCCTCACCTTCCCCGGCGGTCATCTGACCACGAGCGAGCACCCCGACCTCCTCGCCACGGCCATCCGCGACATCGCGGTCCGCCACGGCGTGGGTACCCCGGCCCCCATCCAGCGATAACCCTTCGAACAGAACGGAACCACCATGACCAGGATGAAGCCCCTGCTCGAGCGCAATGAGCAGTTCGCCCGTACCTACACCCCCGTGCCGCTCGGACTGCCCGCGGCGCAGATGCTCGTCGTCACCTGCCTCGACCACCGGGTCGACCCGGCCATCGTCCTCGGGCTCCAGCTCGGAGACGCTCCGGTCATCCGCAACGCCGGGGGACGAGTCACCCAGGCCGTCATCGACGACATCGCCTTCCTCGCCTTCCTCGCTGAGCAATTGTTCGGGCGTCAGGGCCCGGCAGACACGCTCTTCGAGGTCGCGGTCGTCCACCACACGCAATGCGGAACCGGTTTTCTCGCTGACCCCGATTTCCGGCGCCAGGCCGCCGAGGCGACCGGAGTCCCCGAGGCGACGCTGGACGCTTCCGCTGTCGCCGACGCGCACCTCACCGTCAAGACCGACGTCGAGCGCCTGCTCGCATCGCCGCTGCTCTCACCCAAGGTGAGCGTGTCCGGCCACGTCTACGACATCGCCACCGGACGCGTCGCCACCACTCTGGAGGCCCGGTACCCGTAGTGGCCTCGCAGGTAAATCGGCCTCGCCACCGCCCGCACGGCGCGGGCGGTGGCGAGTGCCATCGAACAAGGCCACCACGACCTTGGCCTGCACCCGCAGAGCGAGCGGCTGTCCTGACGGAGCCGCCCGGTCAGCCGAGCTTGCCGAGTCCCGTCTGCAGGTCGTCGGCGTTCATGTTAGGCCCCTTGATGCGGTACATACCCACCGAAAAGCGCAGGTCTCGTGTGCTGTCTGGCTTTCCGCGGGGTGACTGGGATGGCCGAGCCGAACAGGAAACGCCGGACCACTAGACCGGTTTGGGCTGCGCTATATCTCCGCGATCACAGTCGCCTTGATTAATCTGTCGGCATGGGATCTCCTGACGGGACTGAGCCCGGCCGGGTAAGTTTAATCGGGACGGCACTAGCCAATCGAAGCGGGACTACCGTTACTTACGGCTAGTAGTCAATGGCCGTGTCGACCAAAGGTCCGACTGGTAAGTTGATGTTGCAGTATGGAGGAAACCATGAGACCTGCCATTAAGATCACATTAGCGGTCAGCAGCCTGCTGCTAATTAGCGCCTGTGGGGCAGAAGCTACGCCGACAGCAACAGCCACACGAGCTGCGATAGTGCCAGCGACCGCGTCCGCGACGCCTTCCGTGGCGCCAAGCACCCCGGGGCAAGCCTCGTCAGTAGTCAAGAAGCGAACCGTTACCAGCAGGCGGGCTATCCCGTTCAAGACGATGAGAGTGAATGATTCCGAACTTTCTAAGGGCAGCACCAGGGTGAGAAAGCCTGGCGTTCGGGGGCTAGAGATCCTCACCTATAAGGTGACGCTCCGCAACGGGATTCAGACGCACAAAGTGCTGGTGAGGAAGGTGATCGTCAGGGCGCCTGTCACCCGGGTCGTCGCGGTCGGAACAAAGGAAACGCAGCAGTGCGACCCGAACTACAGCGGAGCCTGCGTACCGATTGCCAGCGACGTCGACTGCGCAGGCGGCAGCGGCAATGGTCCCGCCTACGTCCAAGGACCCGTTCAGGTGGTCGGAACCGACATCTACGGGCTCGATAGTGACGACGACGGTATCGGCTGCGAGGATGGCTGAACCTGTGTGGTCGTTGAGATGAGGACCGGCCCAACCCGCAGCCGCTGACAGCGCAGGGCACATCTGGACGGGCGTGAGGCAGTCAGCAGGTACTTCGCTGCGGTAGCACGGATGCCGATGGAACTCGGAGCCCGCACATCACAGTTCACCAGACCAGCGACCCGGAGTCGTTTCGCCTCGGCCCTCCGGCCCGGCGGCTGGGCCGTCATCTCCCTCGATCACCCATTCGGGCCGCGCCTCCCGCACCAGCGTGGTGGCTACTTCGACACCGAGCTGGTATCTGATATCTGGCGCAAGGGAGACGTCGAGGTGACACAGCAATTCTGGTGCAGGCCGCTGGCAGGTGCCCTCGGCGCATTCACAGACGCCGGGTTCAAGGTGGACCGGGTCGCCGAGCCGCAGCCTTTAGCCGAGGCACTGCGGCTCTTCCCAGAAGATCTCGGTCCTCTCGTCGGGGTACCGTCTTTCATTGTTTACAGGCTGTGGCTTCAGCCCTAGAAACCGTCAATCCATCGCGCAGACCGCAACACAAACGTGAAACGGGCTTCCGTCACTCCAGCACAGCCCGTACCACATCGTAAGGCGTGGATGCCGCGTAGTTCATGCGGCTACAACGAATCCGCTGGTAATCGGTGTCCGCGCTGGTCACAGACCGTGTCGGGCTTCTGGTCGGCGCATCTCAGCGTACCTGGCAGCGCCTCCGCCACTCCTGTTTCGCTCTCACGGTAAGGGAGGACTCGCCGGGCGTGGAAAGCCACGCGGCGGCTGTGTGGCGCAGCCCCGGTACTAGAAGGCGAGCGACTATGAGCGCGGGCCACTCCGGCTAGTTGGACGGCGACCGCGAGCCCATCGCCAAATTCTGGGCTTCCGAAAAGCCTTTGACCGGCCGCGCCGAGGCCGACCGGAACGGGCACTGCGCGCCGCCCGCCTGGCAGGCGCGAAGCCAAGCGCCTCCCGGGCCTCTGGAGGGCGCCGGCCGGTCACGCTATCACGCAACGTCATCTCATGCGTTACCAGCGCTGCGGGGTGCCTGACCTGGGGACGGCCGTCCGTCGATGTCCACTGGTGTCCACCGCGGACGGTAGCGATCGTTACTCATTTGGTTGGTCGGCTCCCGGCATGCTTCGACTTGGCCACCTGGACGCCAACTCCTGCGTGGCCCATCGGCCAGGATCATGCTTCTGGCTCAGGCGGATCCTCGGTTTCTCCTTGGATCGTTACTACCTCGTCTGCGCCGAGGATTTCCAGCACTCTGGTCAGCGCTCGTTGCGGACGCAGCAGCACTAGGTCGCCGCCGCGCTGCCGCAACCTCCTGGCGGCGACCAAGAGCACCCGGATGGCCGCTGTATCCGCGAAATCCAGCCCGGCCACGTCAACGGTCAGCTGCTGCGTCTCGTCAGCTAGCTGGCCAGTAATCAGCTCGCTCAGCTCCGCAGCGGTGGTGATGTCAAACTCGCCGGACAGCGTAATCACCGGCCCGGATTCCCCGGCCGATACCGACGCACGGAGCGTGCTCACAGCGCACTCCTGGCAGGACTGCATGTCTCCACGATGCGGAGCGCGAAACAGGCCGCATCCGTTACAAACCTCGGCACTACTGCATCTCGCGGTAGGGCACGCCGCGCGGGAGATCATCTGGATGCAGACAACGGGCGTGGCCCTGCTGGGGTCAAACGATGCAGCCCATGGACCGGATCTTCCCTCGTTCGGGGAGCAGGATGCTTAGTTACTCATCATCGGCGATACGCCGGTCTGACGGGAGCCTATCTTCTGAGCTGGTCGGGGTGACCGGATTTGAACCGGCGGCCTCTTCGTCCCGAAGGGCCTTCGGCTCCTCAGGTGGTAGGTGACGCCATCGGCTAGAGAGTGGTCTGGCGATGCGTGATGTCGTGTGGCGGCGGCGCGCACCTTTCGCGCGCGCCGCTCGCGCTCGGCGATCAGCGTAGTGACCGGAAGCCCGCCCGGACCTCTTCGCTGAAGAGCTGAGGCTGCTCCCACGCGGCGAAGTGGCCGCCCTTGTCGACTTCGTTGAAGTAGATGAGGTTGGGGTAGGCGCGCTCCGTCCAGCTTCGCGGAGCTTGGTATTGCTCGCCCGGGAAGACGCTGACGGCGACCGGGATGGAGACGCCCTTCACGTTGAAGAAGCCGCCCTTGTATTCCCAGTACAGACGAGAGGCAGAAACCCCCGTGTTGGTCAGCCAGTACAGCGTGACGTTGTCGAGGAACTCGTCACGGGTCAGCTCGCCGACGTCGCTCGTGGCCCGGTCGAGAGCCGAGACCAGCCCCGCGGCCGGCTGACCATCACCATCGCCGTGGTCGAGAAGCCAGGCGGCCAGGCCCACGGGTGAATCCACGATGCCGTACAGGGTCTGCGGGCGAGTCCCCATCAGCTTGGCGTACGCCACCTGCTTGTAGGAAAAGACCAGATGCTCGTACGCGCGTGTTTCCTCGGCTGATAGTCCGCCGGGCGCGGGCGCGCCGGCGGCAGCCGCCGCGTCGATCTCAGCCGGAACGGTTCCAGGATAGTTGGTGTGGATGGCGAGCAATCCCGGGAGCTGCTGCACGCCCATCAAGTCGACGATGAACGCACCCCAGTCACCGCCCTGAGCGACGTAGCGGCTGTAGCCGAGGCTTTTCATCAGTACGTCCCAGGCCCGGCCCATGCGCTCGGGGCCCCAGCCGGTCCTCGCCGGCTTCCCTGAGAACCCGTAGCCCGGCATCGACGGGATCACCACGTGGAACGCGTCCGCTGCACTCCCGCCGTGCGCCGTGGGATCGGTCAATCGATCGATGATCTTCAGCTGCTCGATGATCGAGCCGGGCCAGCCGTGATTGACGATCAGCGGCAGCGCGTCGTCATGTGGCGAGCGAACGTGAATGAAGTGGATGGTCCAGCCCGTCGATCTCGGTGAGGAACTGCGGCAGGGCGTTCAGCGCCTCGCACCTGCGCCAGTCATACCCGGTGGCCCAGTAGCGCGCGAGTTCCTGAATCATTGCCAGCGGCACGCCCTGCGTCTGATCCCCGACGGTCTCTTTCTCGGGCCAGTTCGTGGCCGCGACGCGTCGGCGGAGGTCCGCCAGAGCCTCATCGGAGATGTGGACCTGGAACGGACGAATCTCGGTGGTGGACTCGACGGTGCTACTCATGACGACCTCCGTAGCTGGAAGATGCGGTTTCGGATGGCGCCTCTTTGCCGAGCAACCGGCAGGTGTGTAGAGATGGGATGAAGATCATGTGGAGATCGGACGAAGAAGGCCCGGTCAGGGAGCCTGGCGCCACGACGCCGCGTTCACCTAGCGCACCTACACCTACGTCCACGCAAGCGATCCCGACCTGGAGGAGGGCCGCCGAGCTCTCGCCCGCATTCACAAGATCGCGTAGCAAACTGTGAGAAATTGCGAGGGGCCCCAGGCTCTCGGAAAGGAAAATGAGCCCCTCCCACACGAGAGAAACGACCCCTGGCCTGCGGAGATGCGGCGCGCTCGGAGGGACTCGAACCCCCAGCCTTCTGATCCGTAGACTGTGTCACGCACACTCGCTACCTGCCCATTTTACTGCTGACCTGCCGGAATGCTGCTCGCTGCTGCGCAGCAGACGGCAACGTTGAGCGTTGCCGTGCGGCCGAATGCGGTCGGTGTGACCGGACTTCGAGGGACCGGCCGGCCCTGTGCGCGGTCACTGCCGGTAAACTGCTGGCGCGGTCGGCTGGTTGCACGCATTGCCCGAGCGCGAGGAGCATGCCCGTGACGCAAACGGCTACTCTCGGATGGGTCATCCTCTACGTTCCCGATGTCGAGATGGCGCTCGGTTTTTACGAGCGGGCATTTGGCTTCAAGCGTGGTTTCGTTGACGAGCACGCCAGCTTCGGGCAGCTCCAGACGGGGGAAACGGCGCTGTCGTTCGCGACCGAGGAACGCGCCCGCCGCGAGCTGCACGGTCCGTTTCGGCGGGCAAGCCTGGATGAGGAGCCGTTCAACATCGAGCTGTGCCTCGTGTTCGACGATCCGCATGAGGCCTTCCGGCATGCGATCGCGGCGGGCTGTACCGCGGTAGCAGAACCAGAACCGAAGCCCCACGGGCAGGTCGCCGGTTTCGTGCGTGACGCCTTCGGGAACCTAGTCGAGATCGCATCGCCGCTAAGGCCGCGCCAGTTAAACCGCCGGGCAGCCTGGCCGTGGTGCTGGCGGGCGCGGCAGCGAGGTACGGCGGGACCGCAGGCGGCCGGTCACCCGGGGTCGGCGTGCGCGGCAGCCGCCGCGCCGTAGGGCTTGCGTCCGAAGAACGCGGCGAAGCGGTCCGCCCGGCGACGGCGAGATCCTCGGTCGACCCTGGCCGCCTACGGCGGGTCACCCTGGCCGCTCGTCCCCTCGGCTGCTCGCGCCCGTCCGCGCTCTCTACGGCCGGGGGCGTCAGGCCCGGCGCGCCGAAGGTGCGCCCTTGAACCGTTAGAGGAAGTTGCCACAGCACGGGGAAGGGGGAGGGGCAGGGCAGGCCAAGCGCGGACCTAACGCCCCCACGGTTACCTGTGTTCGCTCCCAACGGGCTCCCAAAATCGGACACCCGGGAAGGCGTAACAACGGCAAGCGACTAGATGTCTTGTGACCTGCCGTTTTCCTGTCGGGGTGGCCGGATTTGAACCGGCGGCCTCTTCGTCCCGAAGCCAACGCGTGATGTGGTCTACCACCGCTCTTACTCCGTCTGACCTGCCCTGCACCGTCCGTGGACGTCCGCTGGTATCTGTGGCGGTTGTTACTCATTTAGTTACTCACCCCCCAAGGCGGCGGGATTACTTCGCGTGACTGCTGTCCATGGTGAGGCGCGCGTAGCCGCCTAATGGCTCGATCTGGCGCGCTCTCGTGGCTTTCGCTGCGATTACATGATCGGCACCAAATAGGTAATCTGTGGCCTCCTGAGGTTGGGAGGCGCCCAGTAACAGCGAGCGGGCCTGGCCATCGTGGCACCCGGAATCCGGATCACGGTAACCTGGCCGGGCGCTGCCCGTGCTGCGCCAGGTCGACAGCTCGTCGACGCGCAAAGACTCGGGCCCGGCACAGCGATCCCATCCTCCCTTGATCCGACAGTGGGTAAGGCCGGGAGCGCTCAGGCGGAGCGCGCAGCGCCGTCATCGGGCTCGACGCCGTGCTGGCGCAGCAGCAGGCGCAGGCGCTCGACCTCGGCGTGCAGCCGCTTGCTCTCCTCAAGCACGGGGTGAGCTCGCTGGTGAGAAAGGCGCGGAGCTGCTCACGCCGATCAGGATCGCCGCCGCTGAGCATGTGCAGGACGGCCGTGGCGACGCTGGCGCGGTCGGCCCCGAGATCGGCTAAGGGTTCTGGGCTCCGGTCCCTCGCCCCCGCGGACCAGGCCGAGCAGGAGGTGTTCGGTGCCCGACGTAGTGGCGGCCGAGCCGTTTGGGTTCACCATGGGTCAGTTCCAGACGGGCCGTGCCCAAAGGCCAGTCGTCGGCGACGCCTCGAGCCGGTTTACGGCTTGCGAAAGAAGCCTGAAGCCGGCTTGGCCCCGACCGAACGCCGGGGCCAACGGCTGAGATTCACCCTTCCCCGGTTCCGCCCTTGCAGAGTCCGAGCGTGCCGGGAGAGCCCTTCGGAAGGCCGTAGTACTTCCAAGAGTCCGCCGCGGTCTGAACCTGCGACACGGTCTGTCCCATTGGATCTGACAGGTCGAAGTCGTTCAGCCCGCTCGCGGCGCAGATCGAGTTCGCGTGATCCAGCGCTCCCGTTTCATTGGTGTTGTTCAGCTGGTTTGGCGGACCTGTGACCTCACCAGCAAATGCCCCGCTGGCTCCGCCACACACGAGCACGGCAACAGAAGCCGCAACGGCAAATAGTCGCTTCATTCCCTTCTTCCCCCCTCCGACGCGCGGCATGGCGTCTACCTGGGGCAGGTTACCGCGGGCGAGACGGAGCGTCAACGCTCCCGAACTGACTGATCGCCCGTCTTCCGGCGGGGCGATCTGCTCAATGACGTCGAGTTACGCGTTTCGTGGTGGTGCATCACGGCCGCCTTCCACGACCGCATCGCGCTGTTCGCAGCTGTCACCGCGGACGGCGGTCGCCCTTCGTGACATCAACGGGGCGAGCAGCCATTCGCTACCTGACCAGGGCGATTTCGTTGCGGACAAGGCAGGCGTGCTGGTGGTACCAGGCTGTGGGGGCCTGGCCCAGGCCCCAGGGCTCGTACAATTCCGGCATGACGCCCTGGCGGCGGCCGCCCGTCCCGGCGGGACAGTCCCCTCGTGGCTGATCATCGCGATCCGGCCGGCGGGGCTGGCGTGCGGCGCGGGCTGGCGGTGCCCTGCTTCGCCGACGACCCGGCCGATCTCGTCCAGCTGGGAGTCGGCGCCGAGCGGGCCGGGCTTGACGGGTACTTCCTCTGGGATCACCTGGTCCACTCCGAGGCCGGGCAGGGGCCGCCCATCGTGGATCCGTGGCAGGTCCTGGCCGTGGTGGCGGCCCGCACGTCGCGGATCAAGCTGGGCACGATGATCACCCCGGTCGCCCGGCGGCGGCCGTGGAAACTGGCCAAGGAGGTCACCACGCTGGACCTGCTCAGCGGCGGGCGGGTCATCCTCGGCGTGGGCCTCGGCGATCCCGCCCGCGCCGAGTTCGGGCTGTTCGGCGAGCCGGCCGATCGCCGGGTCCGGGCCGAGCTCCTCGACGAAGGGCTGGACGTCCTGGCGGGACTGTGGACCGGGCAGCCGTTCTCGCATGAGGGCAAGCACTTCACGGTCGGCCCGGTCCGTTTCTCACCCAGCCCGGTGCAGCAGCCCCGGGTACCCATCTGGGTCGGCGGGGTCATCCCGGCGGGCGGCCCCCTGGCCCGGGCCGCCCGCTGGGTGGCCGGGACGCATCCGCGCAGCGGGCCGGTGACCCGGGCCGCCCGCTGGGACGGGTTCGTGCCCATCCACCCCGGGCGCCGGGGAGACCGGCCCACCGTCGGTGAGATCGCGGCCGCCCGCGACAAGATCGCGGGCCTGCGGGGGAGCACCGCCGACTTCGACATCGCCGTCTGGGGCGAACTCGACTCCGCCGGGCGGGTAGCCGCCCGCCTGCCCGGCTACCGCGCTGCCGGGGCCACCTGGTGGCTGGAGAGCCCCGGCTCCCGGCTCGGCTGGCTAGACGCGGCGCGCGAGCGGCTCCAGCGCGGACCCGCGGCACAGTCCCCTCGCGGCTGAGCACTTTTGAACCGGTGTGGCGATTGTCACTTGGTCACTCAGTCGTTTTGCGTGCGCAGACGGCCCGCTGGTTCGGCACACCCCCGGTCTACGCGTTACGAGAAGGATCGACGCTGCCCGGCCGGTCGTGCCTTCGGTCCGGTTGGGCATTCGAATCCAGTTCGGTACTGGGAACTTCCCTTGAGCCGCACTAGCAGCCTGCTGCTCGGTGGACAGGGCGACGCTCCCGCCGGATGCTTGAGATGCAATGGAGCAATGAGGGAGGGCATAGATGCCCGGTTACGTGTTCATGCATGCCGATGTCACCGATCCAGGTTGCTATGAGGAGTTTAAGTCCCTGGCAGCAGCCGCCATTGCCGATCATGGCGGCCGCTACCTGGTCCGGGGCGGGGCGATGCAGCCGCTTGAGGGTGAGTGGCGCTCACGGGTCGTCCTGCTTGAGTTTCCGACGTACGCCGCCGCTCTGGCTTTCTATGATTCCGACGCCTACCAGAAGGCCCGTCAGGTCCGCCTGCGCTCATCGACCGCAAGCGTGATCGTCATGGACGGCATCTCCGATACCTGACAGTTCGATTCGCCCCAGGCGGGACGTTGGTGCGGGTCACTGGCCTCAATCCGCCAGTCTGAAGTTCACGACGCGCTGCGTGCCCGCTGATGATCGTGTCATCTGGCGCGTCTGTGGCCCGGTGTCGCATTCGCTTGCCGCTTGGTCACTCCAGGGTGGAATAAGGCAGGGCATCCTCTGCCCTGCGGCGGGTTTTCGACAATGTTCCTGACCTGCGTTTTCTCATCTCAGCACTTCTCATCGTATCCGGCATCTTCCCGTAGCGATGTGCCCTCGTTGTGCTCCCGCTGGCGCCAACGATCTGGTGTTCCCGTCGCAAGTCGGCACGCCAGCCGATGCTTCACACGTCCGGCGTTCCTTCCGCAAAGTCGCGGCGACGGCCGGGCTGGATCCAAGCGAGTGGACTCCGCGCGAGCTGCGGCACAGCTTCGTCTCGCTGCTCTCGGACGCTGACGTGCCGATCGAGCACATCTCCCGGCTGGTCGGCCACAGCAGCACGACCACGACAGAGACGATCTACCGTAAGCAGATCCGCCCGGTGATCGTGCACGGCGCTGATGTCATGGACCGCATCTTCCCCGGCGAGGCGGATCACGGTGCTTAGTTACTCATTTAGTTACTCACCACTGGCCGTGAGCAGGTCTGGCGGAGAACAGATGCCTTCTGAGCTGGTCGGGGTGGCCGGATTTGAACCGGCGGCCTCTTCGTCCCGAACTAGCGGCGCCGCTGGGCGTTTGGCCGTCATCCCAGCTAGCTCAGTGTGCTGCTGGTCGTGACTGCTGGCGGCTGTGCGGGGACGTTGCTGTACTTCCGTGCTGTACGGAGTTGGACTGCAACCTCACAGATCCGTGGCTCCCAGCTGATGACAGCGTGACGCCCTGGTCCTCGTCACCATCTCCCGGGCTGTTTCCGGCGACCCGGACCGCGCCTTGGCCTGTCCCAGGCCCCTCCCCCGAACCCGATAGCTGCCGAACCTGACGGCAGACGGGTTCTGTCAAGGGGCGGCGCAGCCGATCACGCAGTGACGCCGCAGGCGCCCTTGACAGGTTCCGGCTGTCGTGAATACTCCTACGGCGGATTCGGGGGGGACACCCGCACTTCCACCCGCATGCTTCCGGGTGCGGGCTGTCGTTAACGCAGTGACCGGAACGCCGCGCGCATCTCTTCTGCAAACAGTTGCGGCTCTTCCCACGCGGCGAAGTGCCCGCCCTTCTCTGCCTCGTTGAAGTAGACGAGGTTGTGGTAGGCGTGCTTCACCCAGTGCCGCGGCGGCTGGAAGAGCTCGTCCGGGAACACGGTGTAGCCGACGGGGAGCTTGACGTGAGGCGGCGGATGCTTGAACGCGGCCATTCCGCTTCGTCCGCCCTCCCAGTACAGCCGCGCGGCAGAGGCCGACGTGTTCGTCACCCAGTACAGCGTGATGTTGTCGAGGACGTTGTCCCGCGTGAGGCCGCCTGTGGGCTTTCCCTCGAGGAAGGCCCGGGAGATCTTCGCGTAGCTGTCGGCGTCGTGGTCGAGCATCCACGCCGCCATGCCGATCGGTGAGTCCAGCAACGGGTAGCCGATCGTCTGCGGGTGCTCGCCCATCTCGGCGATGTAGCCGCGCATGAAGACGCCGATGACCTTGCTGAGCTGTTCCCGGTCCTCGCCGGAGAACGCGAGCCTCAGATTGATGGAGGCCATCAGGAGCTCTCGCGGGGCGGCGGACAGGAGGTTGAAGTGCACGCCGAGTAGCCCGTCGGGTTCCTGGCGGGCCATCGCGTCGGTCACCCCGGCGCCCTGGTCGCCGCCCTGTGCCACATACCGCGTGTAGCCGAGGCGGTGCATCAGCTCCGTCCACGCCTCACCGACACGAGCGGAGTCCCAGCCGGCCTCGGCGGGCTGCCCGGAGAACCCGTACCCGGGGATCGACGGGATCACCAGGTCGAACGCGTCCTCGGCCGTCCCGCCGTGCGCCGTCGGGTCGGTGAGCGGCCCGATCACCTCAAGCATCTCGATCACCGACCCGGGCCAGCCGTGCGTGATGATCAGGGGCAGAGCACCCTCGTGCTGCGACTTCGCGTGGATGAAGTGAATCTTGAGCCCGTCGATGTCGGTTGTGAACTGCGGCAGCTTGTTCAGCGTCGCCTCGCACCGGCGCCAGTCGTAATCAGTCGTCCAGTAGGCGGCGAGTGCCTGCAGCGTGGCCAGCTGTACGCCCTGCGTGGTGTCGCCGACCAGTTCCTTGCCGGGCCAGCGAGTCTCCGCGATGCGCCGACGCAGATCGGCCAGCGTCTCGTCGGAAACCTCGACGTGGAAGGGACGGATTTCGGTTTCGCTGGACATAAGTCTCTGCCTCCTCGGGCTGGTTGACGACAGCGGAGGGCCGGACCCGGTCGGCTCGGCCTGATGTTCCAGGCCAACGGCCTATCCCGGCGCGCCAACGAAATAGCTGTTACTGCCACACGATCGCGGATCGGGCGGGTGCATCGCGCCCGTGGTAGCCCTGGGTTGCACCCTGGTCTGCGTCGGGCAATGTGGCATGGACCGGCCTAGCGGCACGCTGCTGTGAGCGGACCCGGCCAGGGGAGAGCGTCCAGGAGCACGCATCTGGCCTGCGTGGCGGGTGAGCTGTGCTGATCTGGTGGACTCTCGCGGCTGCGGCTCGGCGTGCGCCGCGCGTGCCTTCGGAGGCGGAGCGCGGCGCTGACGCCGAGCCAGCGGCGCCGCAGGCGCCGCCTTGAGTACGCCCGGCATGGGCGATCGATTGGGGGTGAAAGTCCCCTGGAGGAAGAGGTGGTGCTAACTCCGAGCCGGAGGCAACTGCGTCGTCGTGAGGCGGGGTGGGAAGGAAGCCCGAGGCGCAACCCTGCACCGAGGAACACGAACCGCGTATGAGGCGAGGCGATCTGGGTGAGCCTGCTCAAGAAGGTAAAGCCCGTCATCACCGACACCTGGGTTCCGCAGCTGAGTAGCGTGCTGATCGGCGAATCTGGTGTCTGACGTGCGGGAATGCGCTGCTTCCTGGGTGGAGGGCGTGTATCTAGGTGGGGTGTTTCCGCTGGTCAGCTAGCCGTGGCCGGAGTGAGCTGGTAGATCTTCGGTGGCGGATCGATGCCGAGCTGTTCGAGGATGGCCGCTTGGGCTGGGCTGATCTCGGTGCGCTGGCGGAAGGTGCCTGCAGGGCTGGTGAAGGTGCCGACGGCGATCCGGCCGAGCTGGCGGCGCAGTTCCGGCCAGGTGTTCCCGGTGGCGTTCTCGGCGACGCGGGCCAGCAGGAGGGCGAGCCAGCACAAGATGACGTGGGCGCGGATGCGCTCCTGTTTCCGGTGGTAGACGGGCCGCAGGTCGATGACCTGCTTGAGGTCGCGCCAGCCGCGCTCGACTTCCAGGAGCTGCTTGTAGCCTAGGGCGATGTCCTCGGCTGAGAGCTTGGGGTCGGAGGTGCGCAGCAGGTATTTGCCGTCGAGGTTCTCCTCGGCCTTGGCCTTGGCTGCGTCGACGCGGAGCAGGCCGCCGGGGGTGATGCGCAGGTAGCGGTTCAGCCCGGGCTTGGTGGAGATCACCCCGCGGAGTTCGGCCCGCTTGTCTTTGGCGAGGGCGTCGGTGCCGTCGATGAGCTCCTTGAGCTGGGTGATCATCCGGGCGCGGATCGCGGCGTCCCGCTCGGCGCCGTCGGGGTTGTGGCAGATGACAAATCGCTCGTCCTCGGCGATCCGCACTTCCTTGACCCGCAGGTTGTCCGCGACTTCCTGGTAGCGGCCCGGCCGGGACAGGGCGGCCCCGGCCTCGGCGGAGCCGGAGCGGAGCCGTTCGCCGATGATGTAGTGGTTCCCGCCCCGGCGCAGGTAGCGGCGGTTCTCCTGCGAGCTGAAGCCGCGGTCGGCGACCCAGACGACCCGCGCCAGGGACCAGTGGCGCATGTCGTCCTTGACCTGGCGGATCAGGGCCGAGTCGGCGGTGTTTCCGGGCCAGCACCACACGCGCAGCGGGACGCCGTCCCGGGTGACAGCCATGCCGATGACCACCTGGGGCAGGTCGTCGCGGTGGTCCCTGGACTTGCCCCAGGTCCGGAACCCGGCCTCCCGGCCGTTGCCGGCGGCAGCCCCGGCGCCGCCCGGAACGCGGTTGCCCTGCTGGTCGCGGGCAACCGGGGCGTCGGCCTCCTGCGTCACGAAGTACGTGGAGGTGGTGTCGAAGAACAGCAGGTCGACCTCAAGGCCGAGCACCTCGGCGGCCTGGTCGAAGACCGCCTTCTCCAGCTGCTCCCGGATCTCCAGCAGCCAGTCCATCGCCCGGTAGCAGGCATCATCCGTGGTCCCCGGCAGGCCCGCGATCAGCACGTCCTCACCCGCCCAGCGGGCGGCGGCCAGCTTCGACGACGGCGCGAGCGCCCGGTTCGCGACCAGGGCGAACAGCACCCGCTCCGCCCCGTGGTCCAGGCGGCGGCCCTTCAGCAGCTCACGCATCGCCGGGCCGATGCCCAGCCGCTCCCACAGCGCGTCCAGCACGTGCGTGCCGCCCAGCGGCCGGGACTCCGCGAACTCCAGGCCTTCCGCCGGCCGCGTCCGGCCCGGGTCCAGGTGCCGGGCGACGGAGGCGACCAGCCGCTCCAGCGCTTCCCTAGTCCCGGGCTCCTCCCGGCCGAAGTTGTAGACCACCTGCACCCGCGACCGCTTCGCGGCCGGGTCCCACACGTTATGAGCCAGCTGCAGGTAGCGGACCTCGCTGCCGTCCTTGTTCCGCCGCGGCGTCGACCGCAAGTACACATACTAGAGACTACGCCGTTAAACCAGCTTTCACCAGGACCGATTGTATCAGTGCATGTATCTATGAACCTTCCACTGCAACAGCGCCGCCGGGGACCTGCCCTGCCCGTTCACACCGGAACGCAGACCAGGCAAGCAGCCAACTGCGGAAGCCAAGTGATGGTCTGGCCTGGTTTGCGTGCCTGGTACGGGGGCGTGCCGGTCTGGCTCCATGGCCTTGATCGCTGCCAGGTCACGCGGGCGGTGCCCGGGGTCACAGG
>Ga0081540_1001207_pt1 | contig 22645 bp, 25 predicted proteins | sample TabmetS2T1R1_FD_71024 | JGI IMG/M metagenome (GOLD analysis project Ga0081540, IMG submission 71024) | Tabebuia heterophylla rhizosphere microbial communities from the University of Puerto Rico - S2T1R1 | ecosystem: Host-associated > Plants > Roots > Rhizosphere ... | reverse complement strand
GCCGGGTGTCATTCAGCGACCGAACCGACTGAGGCGGTCAGCCCGGTCGGACGCCCGGTCGGACGCTCTGACACGGGACACTAAGTGCTTTCGCGGAAATTACTTCCGCTTCTTCGGGCGTGTCGGGGTGATCGGTGTGGCCATGGCTTCGTGGTCGTCGTCGGCGGTGGGATGCACGTCGTAGTTCCAGTCGCCGTGGAAGGGGTGCCGGCGGATGTGCCGGTCCAGCAGGCGGCGCATCTGGGCATCGGTGATGCGCAGCCCGGTGGGGTAGCTGTTGTCGTCCAACACGGCCTTGACCGACAGTCCGGTACGGGTGGTGGTCGCGGCGATCGTGTTGACCACCACGTCGTGGCTCTGCAGGGGCCGGCCACGCCAGTTCATACTGATGTGGGAGAACAACCTGTGTTCAATCTTGTTCCACTTGCTGGTGCCCGGCGGTAGGTGCACCACGGTGACCCTCAGGCCGGTCTCGTCGGCGAAGCGAGCCAGCTCGGCCTTCCATAGCCGCAGCCGCGACCCGTTGGACCCACCGGCGTCGGCCGTGACCAGCAACCGCTTCGCCTGCGGGTAGCAGTCGGCGCCGACGTGGCGCCACCAGCGGCGCACCGACTCGGCGGCAAACGCCGCGGTGTCGTGGTCGGTGCCGACGTTGACCCAGCCGGTGTTCGCGGCCATGTCGTACACCCCGTACGGCAACGCCACCCCCACCGCGTCGCCAGGAAAATCGTGGGCGTTGACCTCGGCCGGCTCACCGACCGGCTCCCACTCCCGGCCGTTGTTCTTGAAGTTCCCGACCAACTCCCGTTTCTTGGCATCGATCGAGATGACCGGGTCCCCCGCCGCCAGGAACGCCACCGCCTGCGCATTGACGTACTCGAACTGGGCATCCCGATCGGGATGCTGCCGGCCTTCGACCACCTTGGCGTTGGCCTGCAACCGATACCCGCACGCCTTGAGCAACTTGCCCACCGTGCTGGCCGCCACCGCAAACCCCCGCGCGGTCAACTCATCAGCCAGCTTCGTGGTCGACTTGTTCGTCCACCGCAACGGCGACTCCGGATCGCCACGGGTCACCGGCTCCACCAGGCCCTCCAGCGCCTCAACGACCCCAGGCGCCGACCGGGTGACCGATGGACGTCCCGCCCCCACCGTCCGCACCCGCCCATCGGCCACCGGCCCCGCCCGCAAGTCCTTCACACCCTGGGCCACGGTGTCCCGATCCACCCCGACCGCCGCCGCGACCTGCTTGATCCCACCCCGACCCAACCGCGCCGCCACCGCACCCAGCAGCAACCGCCGCTGCCGCTCATCGAGCAGCGTCCTCACCTCGCCGTACACCGCAGCGACCTCGTCAAGGAACGGTTGACGCAGGCTAAAGTCCACCCGAAGGCCATACCACAATCTCGAAGATCACGTACACAACAGCGGTAGTAATTTACGGGAGAGCACTAACGGTCGCTGCCGTGATCATTGCCCCGCTCGGGTACGTCGCGCTGCGTCGCCGAGCGGTCGCCCGCCGGCTCGCCCTACCCCCTTCGGGCATCGATGAACGTGGGTACGTGCGGATCGGTGGCGTGGACCAGTGGGTGCAAGTCCGGGGCACCGACCGGGCCAACCCGGTACTGCTACTCCTGCACCCGCACGGCGCCTCGACGATCCCGCTCACGCCCCTGCAAACCTCGTGGGAGCAGCACTTCACCGTGGTGCAGTGGGACCGGCGCACGGTCGGCCGGACCCGCCGCAGAAACCGCCGCACCGGCGACGCCGACTGGACCTTCGACCGCTTCATCGCCGACGGCATCGAGCTCGTCGAGCACCTGCGGCAGCGCCTCGGGCACGACCGTGTAGTGGTCGCGGCGCACTCGCAGGGTTCCGTGATCGGCGTCGGCATCGCCGGCCGGATCCAGCACCACGTCACGATGCCGCTCGACCGCTGGGTGCTGCTGGTACTGGCGATGTGGCTCGGTACCGTGCCGTTCGCGCTGCTGGGACTGGCGATGGGGTACGCGCTGAGCCCGCAGTTGGCCCAGCCGGCCAACTTCCTGACCTTCTTCATCCTGTCCGTCCTCGGTGGGCTGCTGGTACCGGTGGCGGTGTTCCCGCGCGCCCTGCGGCACGTCGCGCACGCGCTGCCCACCAACCGGTACGCGGAACTGGGCTGGGCGGCGGCCGGCGGTCACCTGCCGACGGCCCTCGGCGGTACCGTCCTGCTGGCCTGGACCGCCGTCTTCGCCGCGCTCGCCGCACTGGCCTACCGCCGCTCCACCGCCTCGCGCTGACGTAGGGTTCGGCTTGATGCAGCCCTACAACAACGACAACGACGACAAGCCACCCAGCCGGATCGCCCGCACGGTCTGGGCCGGGGTGTGGCTGTGGCCGCTGCTGGTGCCGATCCACAGTGTGGTGGCCGGCCAGGTCAGCCCGATCGCGCCCGCCGCGGTCGGGCTGGTCGTCTACCTCGTGCTGTACCTCTACTGCGTGACCGTCGGCTTCGGCAACATGAACCGGCCGCCGACCGGCCGCCAGCTCGCCGCGCTGATCGCGTTCACCGCGCTCGGACTCGGCCTCGCGGCCGCCTACGCCGGGCAGTCCGCGGGCTGGCTGATCCTCTCGCTGTACGTCGGCGCGGCGGGGGCCTCGATGCTGCTGCCGCCGCCGGCGATCGTCTGGGTCTTCGGCGCGACGGCCGTCGAGGTGCTGCTCGCGGTGCTGCACCACGTGAACGCCGGGGACATCTGGAGCAACGCGTTCAGCACGTTCATGGGCTGCGTGCTGGTACTGGTCGTCAAGCAGCTCATCGGCTACAACCACCGGCTGCGGGAGGCACAGGCCGAGCTGGCCCGGACCGCGGTCGCGGAGGAACGGCTGCGGTTCGCCCGGGACCTGCACGAGCTGCTCGGCCACACGCTGACCCTGATCGTGGTGAAGGCCCAGGTAGTGCGGCGCCTGGCCGAGCAGGAGCCGGCCGCGGCCGCGGCCGCCGCGGTGGACATCGAGCAGATCGGGCGGCAGGCGTTGACGGAGGTACGGGAGGCCGTCACCGGGTACCGGGAGCGGGCGTTCGCCACCGAGCTGGACGGCGCCCGGGCGGCGATGGCCGACGCCGGCATCGAGGTCAGCGTGGAGACCGTCGGCACCCCGCTGCCGCCGATCGCGGACTCGGTCTTCGGCTGGGCGGTGCGGGAGGGCGCCACGAACGTGATCCGGCACAGCGGCGCCCGGCACTGCGCGATCCTGGTGCGGCGCGAGGGCGAGGCGGCCACCCTGGAGATCCGGGACGACGGCCGGGGCGGCAAGCCGGGCTCGACCGGCAACGGGCTGCGCGGGCTGCGGGAACGGTTGGCCGCGGCCGGCGGCACGCTGTCCGCCGCGCCCGCCGCCGGCGGCGGCTTCGCCCTGGTCGCCACCCTGCCCGGGGCCGGCGCGTGATCAGGGTCCTGCTGGCCGAGGACCAGGGCATGATGCGCGGCGCCCTGGCCCTGCTGCTGCGCCTGGAGCCGGACATCGACGTGGTGGCCGAGGTGGCGTCCGGGACCGAGGTGTTGCCCGCCGCGCGGGAGAGCCGCCCGGACGTGGCGCTGCTGGACATCGAGATGCCCGGCTGCTCCGGGCTGGACGCGGCCGCCGCCCTGCGCCGGGAGCTGCCCGGCTGCAAGGTGCTGATCGTGACGTCCTTCGGCCGGGCGGGCTACGTGCGGCGGGCGATGGAGGCGGGGGCCAGCGGGTTCCTGGTCAAGGACGGTCCGGTCGAGGACCTGGCCGCCGCGATCCGCCGGGTACTGGCCGGCGAGCGGGTGATCGACCCGTCGCTCGCCGCGGCCGCCCTGTCCGCCGGGCCCAACCCGTTGACCGATCGGGAGCGCGAAGTCCTCGCGGCGGCGGCCGACGGCTCGATGATCGCGGACATCGCCAAGCGCCTGCACCTGTCCGAGAGCACGGTGCGCAACTACCTGTCCGCCGCGATCGGCAAGACCAACGCCCGCAACCGGATCGAGGCGGTGCAGGCGGCCCGGTCACAGGGCTGGCTGTAGCAGCCTTTCGAGGTAGGCCGCCACGCCCTCCTCGTCGCAGCCGCCGGTCACCTCGTCGGCCACGGCCAGCACCTCGGGGTGCGCGCCCGCCACGGCCACCGTGCTCCACCCGGCCCACTCGAACATCGGCAGGTCGTTGGGCATGTCCCCGAAGACGAGCACGTCGCGCGGGTCGACACCGAGGCTCGCCGCGACCACGGCCAGCCCGGTCGCCTTGGTCACCCCGGGCGGGCAGATCTCGATGTACCCGAGGCCGGCCTGGGTCACCGTCACCCCGTCCTCCGGTACCAGCCGGCGGGCGATGGCCACCAGCTCGTCCGTGCTGTGCCGGGGCGAGTGCGCGAAGACCTTGAGCACCGGCGCGGAGAAGGACTCCTCCCGGCTGCGCCGCTCGACGTCGTTCGGGTACCGCCAGGCGTCGTGCGGCTCCCCCCACAGCGGCGCGTTCGGCGCGTCCTGCGCCTCCACCATCACCGACAGCGGGCCGGTCACCGCCTCCAGCGCCTCGATGACACCCAGCATGACCTGCCCCGGTACCGTCGCGGAGCGCAGCACCAGCGGCTCGTCCGGGTCGGTCAGGTCGACGACCCGGCCGCCCTGGGCGAGCACCAGGAAGCTGGCCTCGGGGATGTCCCGGCGGCAGAGGTCCAGCAGCCGTGGCCCGCGACCGGTCACGCCGACGATCGGGATGCCCGCGGCCCGTACCCGTTCCAGCACGGAGTGCGTGTACTCGCCGACGGTGTCGTCGGAGCGGACAACCGTGCCATCGAGATCCGTGGCTATCAGCTTGGGTAGCCCGGGGCGGGTGGACATTCGAGCCTCCTCGCGTCGGCCCAGCTTGGGGCGCATCTGCCCGATGCCGGGTCAGCAAGGTTACTCCGATCAGGCCAACCGAGGGGAGTGATCACCCCAACAGATCGCGACCGCCGAGGAACGGCTGGAGTGCCTTCGGTACCCGGACGGTGCCGTCCGGTTGCTGGTGGTTCTCCAGGATCGCCACGATCCAGCGGGTGGTCGCCAGGGTGCCGTTGAGGGTCGCGGCGAGCTGCGGCTTCCCGTCGGCGTCCCGGTAACGCACCGCGAGGCGGCGCGCCTGGAACGTGGTGCAGTTCGAGGTGCTGGTCAGCTCCCGGTACCGGCCCTGGGACGGTATCCACGCCTCGCAGTCGAACTTCCGGGCGGCGCTGCTGCCGAGGTCCCCGGCCGCCACGTCGATCACCCGGTACGGCACCTCGACCTTGGCCAGCATCTCCTCCTCCCAGCCCAGCAGCCGCTCGTGCTCGGCGGCCGCGTCCTCCGGGCGGCAGTAGGAGAACATCTCCACCTTGTCGAACTGGTGGACCCGGACGATGCCCCGCACGTCCTTGCCGTAGGACCCGGCCTCCCGGCGGAAGCAGGACGACCAGCCGGCGTACCGGCGGGGCTCCTCGAGCGAGTCGAGGATCTCGCCCGCGTGGTAGGCGGCGAGCGGCACCTCGCTGGTACCCACGAGGAACAGGTCGTCGGCCTCCAGCCGGTAGACCTCGGACGCGTGCTCGCCGAGGAACCCGGTGCCCTCCATGGACTCCGGCTTCACCAGCACCGGTGGGATCATCGGGACGAAGCCGTATTCGACCGACTGCTGGATGGCGAGTTGCAGGAGGCCCAGTTCGAGCAGTGCGCCGACGCCGGTCAGGTAGTAGAAGCGGCTCCCGGACACCTTCGCGCCGCGCTCCATGTCGATGGCGCCCAGCGCCTCACCCAGCTCCAGGTGGTCGCGCGGGTTCTCGATCTCCGGTCGGGCGCCGACCTCGCGCAGCACGACATAGTCGTCCTCGCCGCCGGGCGGTGCGCCCTCGACCAGGTTCGGTACCGCCAGCTGAGCCGCCCGCAGCCGCGCCTGCGCCACGTCCACGGCAGCCTGGGCCGCCTTGACCTCACCGGACAGTTCCTTGGTCCGGACCAGCAGGGCGGGACGCTCCTCGGCGGTGGCCTTGGGTACCCGCTTGCTGAGCTGGTTCTGCTCGGCCCGCAGCGCCTCGAAGGCGCCGACCGCCGCGCGCCGCCCCTCGTCCGCCGCGAGCAGCTCGTCAACCACGTCCAGGGACGCCCCCCGCGCCCGCTGGCTGGCGCGCAGCCGTTCGGGGTCGTCACGCAGCAGGCGCAGATCAATCACGAGAATCAAGCCTATCGTTCGTCAGCGGATGTACGGATCGGGCCGGGTGAAGTGGGACTCGTCGATCGGCCTGGCCTGGGTGACCGTCAGTTCGAAGGGTTCGTCGGTGCGCTGGCTGTCGGCCGGTTCGCGCACCGCGTCCACCAGCCGCGAGCGCACCCGCTCCGGAGCGGCGGACATCACCAGCGCGGCGAGCAGCAGAAGCAGGCCGACGATGGCGAGGTAGGCACCTGGCTCGATCGTGGTCTGGTATCCCGGGGTCCGACCGTCCGGCACGAAGTTGTCGATCAGGTGCGAGAAGGAGTGGACGAGCCCGGCGAGGTTCAGCCCCTGCGCCGTGATCAGCCCGAGGGCGACGCCGAACATCGCGCGCCGCTGGGTGGGCCTGGCGAACAGGGCGCCGCCCACCAGGCCGAGGACCGCGAGCATGCCGAGCTGGTAGGCGAAGGCACCGAGGGTGTTCAGCCGGTCCAGGCCGAAGGAACCGCCCGCCGCGACGGAGATGGTGTCGCTGTCGTTGTTGGTCGGGGCGTTGCCGGCGTGCAGCGTGGCCCAGGGCATGAGCTCGGACCCGATCAGCGCCACGAAGGCCAGCGCGGCGAGGCCGACGACGACCCACGGGCCGCTCGCGGCGCTCAGCAGGCGGCGCGCCCTGGGCCGCTCCCGCGGCTCCGAGGCCTCGTCGGACGCCGCAGCGGCGCCCCAATCCAGGGTGTCCACCGGCGCATCATCCCACGGAGGCCCCCGTCGTCATGAGCCTGTTTCGGGGCGCCGTCGCGGGTCGCGGGCAGGTCGGCTAAGTTCACAATCATGCCGACTCGCACCTCAACCGCCCGCTGGGAGGGCACGCTCCGCGAAGGTTCGGGCACCATGCGCCTTGGTACCGGCGCATACGAGGGCTCGTACTCCTACGTCTCCCGGTTCGAATCCGGTCCGGGTACCAACCCAGAAGAGCTGATCGCCGCCGCCCACGCCGGCTGCTTCTCGATGGCCCTGTCCAGCGCGCTGACCAAGGCAGGGCACCCGCCCACCTCGATCGAGACCAGTGCCGCCGTGCACCTGGAGCCGCCGGCCGGGATCACGAAGATCGAGCTGACCACGACCGCCGAGGTACCGGGCATTGACGAGGCCGACTTCATGAAGGTGGCCGAGGACGCCAAGGCCAACTGTCCGGTGTCCAAGGCGCTGTCCGCCGTCGAGATCACGCTGTCCGCCACCCTGCGCTGACGATGCCGGTCCAGATGGACCGGGAGCGGTTCGAGGAGCTCGTCGGCGACGCGCTGGACGCGGTGCCGCCCGAGCTTCTCGAGCTGCTCGACAACGTCGTCATCCTGGTCGAGGACGATCCGCCCGCCGACGATCCCGACCTGCTCGGGATCTACGAGGGTCACGCGCTGACCGAGCGCGGCTGGGACTACTCCGGCGTGCTGCCGGACCGCATCATCATCTTCCGCAACCCGATCCTGGCCATCTGCGAGAACGACGACGACGTGGTGGACGAGGTGTCGGTCACTGTCGTGCACGAGATCGCCCACCACTTCGGGATCGACGACCACCGCCTGCACGATCTGGGCTGGGGCTGAGCCGGGTTCAGCCCAGGTCGCCGGCCCGAACCCGGGCCAGCCAGGCAGCCGAGTCCCTGAAGTCCCCGTCCGCGGTGGCCGCCGCCGCAGGTCCGGGCGGACCGTAGTGCGACTGGGCACGCGGGTACGAGCCGAGGAACCGCACATCCGCGCAGATGCGGCGCAGACCCTGCAGCGCCTCGCCGACCCGGGCCTCCGCGACGTGCCCGGAGCAGTCCAGGAAGAACACGTACCGGCCGAGCCGCTCGCCCGTCGGGTACGACTCGATCCGGGTCAGGTTCACGCCCCGCACGGCCAGCTCCATGAGTACCGCGAGCAGGGCGCCCACCCGGTCGTGCGAGATGTACACCGCCAGCGAGGTGACGTCGTCGCCCGTCGGTGGCGGCGGCGGAGCCGGGCGGCAGACGAGGGCGAAGCGGGTCACCGCGTCCGCGTGGTCGGCGATCTTGTCGGCCAGTACCGTCAGCCCCAGCCGCCCGGCACCCAGCGGCACACAGATCGCCACGTCGTATTCGCCCGCGCCGGCGGCCTCCGCGGCGGCCGCATTCGACAGCACGTCCACCACGACCGCGTCGGGCAGGTGCGCGCGCAGCCAGTGCCGGCACTGCGCGGAGGCCTGCGGGTGGGCGGCGACCGAGCGCACCGCGGCGAGGTTGACCGGCGCCCGGGCGGCGAGCACGAACTCCACCGGCAGGACGACCTCCCGGGTGATCACCAGCGGCGCACCGTTGGCCAACTCGTCCAGGGTCACGCCGACCTGGCCGCCGATCGAGTTCTCGACCGGTACCAGCGCGGCGTCGGCGTCGCCGCCGCGCACCGCGTCCAGCGCCTCCGGCACACTGCGCGCGGCCGATCGGCTGCCCGCCGCGGCGGCCGGGATGGTCAGCAGGGCCTGCTCGGAGAACGTCCCCTCGGGACCGAGGTAGACGAAGCGGGTCGGTGGTACGCCTGGCATGCCGGTAAGAGTAGTGCCGCCACAGCCCGCTGTTCCGTGAGGATCAGCAGTCGGCGACGCCCGCGGAGCCGGCTACAGCCAGCGTTCGACTAGTCGAAGCGGTGGCCGGCGGCGGTCAGCGCCGCCACGGCCTCGGCGAGCCGCACCGCCGGCACCAGCAGGTAGTCCGTGTCGTAGGTGGAGAAGGCGAACAGGTTGACCCGCGCCTGCGCCAGCGGCCCGGTGAGCGAGGCGAGCACCCCGGTCAGCGTCAGGTCGACCAGGCCGGCCACCCGCAGGCAGCGCCACGGCGTCTCGACGGTCGCACCGCCCGGCGCCCGGTCGCTCGGGCAGATCACCGAAATCTCGTCCGGCGTCCAGGTGACCGAGACCACACCCCCGGTGCCGGGATCGAGTCCCGCCGGCATCGCGGTACCCGCCGGAAGCCGGCAGATGGCGTAGTCACCCGGGAGTACCTGGAGGTCCAGCATGCCGAGACTGTACGCAATCAACCGGCTCGCGGCGAATAGAGTTCCTGCGGCGCAGCGTCAGATCTGCGAGAGGAACGTCAATGAACCGACGACCTTGTCGCGATCGAACAGCGGCGTGGCGATGGCGTCGATGGTCCGCACCACGTCGCCCGTGCGTACCCGCATCAGCCCGCGGGCGAGCCGGTGCGAGTTGAAGGCCAGCATCGGCGGGATCTTCTCCAGCTCACCGTCAGCCAGCAGGGACGGCTTGGAGGTGAAGTCCAGCAGGCGCAGGATGCCGCCGAACAGGTGCCGACCGACGACCGCCGCCTGGCCGGGAAAGCCGAGGAGTTCACAGGCTGCCGTGGAGACCGCGACGATCTCGGACATCCCGTCGATGACCAGGCAGGGTTCGGGTGCCGCGGCCACCGTGCGGGCCCAGCGGTCCAGCGCGTCGTCGGGCTGGCTCTCGCGCGCCGAAGGTACCGGCGACTCGGTCAGCGAGAGTTCGACATGAGCCACGGCGCCTCCTCTGCGGACACTTCACGATAGCCCTCACCGAACATCCGCCGTCGGCTCAGCCCACCACGAAGCATCGTCGTCCACTGTGGACAGTAGCCGCCCGGCGCGACGGCGACTACCGCAGACGTTACCGCCCAGTTGCCTTCTTGTCAGTGGGCGTCGTACCCGAATGCCACGTGTACCCGTCGATCTCGCTGCGGGGGCCCGGCTCCACCCAGGTCACCGGGTGCCGGGCGATCGAATACAACTTGCTGACCGTCTTGGCGGCGATCCGCTCGCCGTAGGCGCCGAGCAGCGAGTCCAGTTCCCGGTAGGACGTGACGACACAGCCCTTGGGCAGCCCGTGCACGTCGATCACGCCGGTACCGGACAGGGCCAGCACCGGGGTCACCGGTACCGTGCTGCCGGCGGTCCGGGAGATCGCGCTCCCGGCCTGGGCTGCGAGCTTGCGTGCCTCGGCCACGTAGGTCAGTCGACGACCGTCGATCTGCACCACGTCGCCGGCCAGCCGGACCCGGGTCCGACCATGCTCCTTCACGCTGACCAGGAACACCCCGCCGGGTCCGATCGCGAGGAATGCATTCCTGACCGACAGTCCCAGCTCTGCGACGTCGACCAGCTTCCAACCGGCGCCCAGGCGGGACAGCCGGCTGGCGGCGCGTTCGCGGACCAGTTCGGCCCGGCGGGCCTCCCTGTCCTGACGGCGGCGCCGCGCCCATTCCAGCGGAGTGGGGCGCGGCGCTTCAAGTAGCTCACGGTGCGGGTGGGGATGGGGGTTGAACAAGCCAGAGGGGTGACTGGCGTCGAGAATTCCGGCCATCGGGAACTGACCTCCGAAGGTCTCGAGCAGCTAGTCCCAACTACGGTACGTGATCGGGCGGCAACATAGAAGTACCCGCCCAGAAGGTGAGCAAGAATTCACCTTGACGAGTACGCGCCGGTCAGCGGCTCAACGCAGAGTGATCTGGCGACCGAGCAGGCCCTGGCGCGCCCGGCGCTGCTCCGCGGTCAGCGGCTCGTCCACGGTCACCGCCGCCGCATACCGCTTGGCCAGGCCGGCGACCGGCCCCTCCCACTCCGCCGCCTCCGGCTCCCGGGGCAGGTCCCAGACCGGCACCAGCAGGCCGTGCGCGCGGAACATGCCGGCGAACCGGGTGCCCTCGGCCAGCGTCAGCTCCCCGGCGGCGGACAGCCGGGCCAGCGCGTCCAGCGCCGGGTCCTCGTCCTCGGTCAGCACCCAGCGGACGTGTGCCCGCTCGGGTACCCGCGTCCAGTAGCACGCCCGGGCCGCCGACATCCGGGCGGTCGGGTAGATCGACGCGTTGGCCCGCTCCAGCGACGCCTGGACGTTAGGGTCGTCCGCGGCATCGTCGTCCAGCCAGTACCCGAACCCGTCGTGCAGGGTGATCTCCAGCGGCCCGTCGGCGAGCACGTCCTGCAGCCGCGGACCCGGCCCGGGCAGGGGCGGCACGGAGACCTGTCCGCCCGGCTCGGTCCGCAGCGCGTTGAGCAGCGCGACGGCCAGGTCCCGGGACACGTCTCCGGACTGGACGTGCCGCTGCAGCCCGAGCATGACCCGGCCGTCCGCCTTGGTGATCGCGGGCGCGGCCAGCGGCAGCACGGTCGACAGGACGACACCGACGTCGCCGTACTCCTCGACATACGGGGGTGACAGGCGCAGCGGGGCGGATGCCGCCGGTACCAGCTCGCGCAGCGCGATCCACTCCGGCTCGTCGACCAGACCCTCGAACGGCCGGCCGACGAAGATGTCCCGTACCTTTTCCCGCTTGGGCTTGACCCGCCGCGCTCCGCTCACGATCGTCCAGTTTAGACAGACGCCGGTTGCTCCGCCGCGCGGTGCGGGAAACTCAGCTCGGCCCAGACGCTCTGTCCCAGACCGTCCCGTTCCACGCCCCACCGGTCGGCCAACGCGGCAACGATCGCCAGTCCCCGGCCGTCCACGGCGTCCGGGCCGACCGTGCGCTGGCGCGGCTCGTCCGGGGCGCCGCCGTCGGTGACCCGCACCTCGATCAGTTGCCGGCTGACTCCGGCGCGGACCCGCCAGGCCACCCGGATCACGTCGCCGGGCAGCGGACTGGCGTGGCGGATCGCGTTGCCGACCAGCTCCGCGACGACCGCGACCGCGTCGGCCAGCAGATCGGAGCTGACCGCTCCGGCCAGCTCACCGGCGATGCGGTGACGGGCCTGGCGGGCGCCCCGGGCGTGGTGCGGCACGACGACGCACCATGCGCGTTCCGCGACCGCCGTCACCACGCTTTAGCCTCCCCTGGCCCGTTATCCGTACGTGGTAGCCGTACCTCTGCGACGGTACCTCCCGCTTCCCGCGGACGTAAGGACACCCATCCGTTTTGTCGCTCAACTATGCGTCTGACGAGGTACAGGCCGAGTCCCACACCCCCGTACCGACGGTGATTACCCGACTCCGCCTGCCAGAACCGTTCGAAGGCGCGCTCGACATGCTCCGGCCGCAATCCGATGCCACGGTCGGCGACCCGGAACCCCACCGAACGGCCCTCTACCAGCGAGGACAGCTCCACCGGGCGGCCCGGCTCGGCATACTTCACGGCGTTGTTCACCAGTTCGGTCAGCACGGTCGCGATGGTGGCGCGCTCACCCAGCGCCTTGGGCAGATCGTCCGGAATATCCACCTGGACGGCGCCCCGCAACTCGACTGGCAGATCTTGGACGGCCGCCCGGAGCGCCTCGCCCAGATCGAACGGTAGGGACTGCGCCGGACCGGCCAGCGCCTGCCCGTCGCCGACCGCCGACAGCAGCCGGTCCAGCAACTGTGCGAGGTGGCCCGCCCGCTGGCCGAGGCGCTCCGCAGCCTCCCGACGGCCCTCGTCCGGCAGTTCGTCCCAGTGGTCGGCCAGGGTGTCCGCGTACCCCTTGATGACAGTGACCGGCGTGCGCAGCTCGTGGCTGGTCACCGCGACGAACAGGTCGCGGGCCTGCTCCCGGCGGTGGGCCTGCGTGACATCGCGGAGGGTGACCAGCCGGTCCGCCGTGCCCGGCAGCTCGGTGGCCAGCACCTGCAGCCAGCGGCCGTCGGGCAGCCGCTGCTCCAGCGCCTGCCCGGAGGTGGGCACCGCTACCGGCAGCGGGCGTCCGAGGGCGGTCGCGGCCGGACGGCCGGTCACCGTCGCCGCCGCCGCGTTCCACGACCGGACGGTACCGTCGGGTCCCACCACGGCGATCGCGTCGACCATCGCCCCCGCGACGGGATCGTCGCCGTAGATCGGCAGGCCCTGCCCGTCGGCGTAGAGATGCCCTATCACGCCCGCGAAGAAGCTGATCGCCGCCCGCTGAGCCCCTTGGGCGGGCCCGTCGTCCGGGTAGTAGGTCTGGAGCGTGCCGACCACCCGCCCGGTGCGCTCGATGCGGGTAGCCAGCATCCGGCGCACCCCGGCGGCCTCGAGGTTGGCGGCGATATCGGCGGGCATCTCGGCCATGCCGACCTCGACCACCCGGTCGGCGCTCGTCAACCGCACCACGAGCGGCTCGGACGGGTCGACGTAGCGCCCCACGCCCCAGACCGCCGCGCCGCTGGCCGCGATCACCCGGCCACCGGACGGGCTGTATTCCGCGAACGTGGCACCGACCGCGCCTATCGTGGTCTGTGCCAGCTCCACGAGTCGCTGGACTGCGGTCAGGCCGGGCGCCCCGGCGTTGACCAGGTCGGTCAGCGCGGTCAGCTCCGCGAAGAACCGCTCCATGTCCTGCGCCACAGCCAGGAGTCTGCCCGTTCCCGCGGCCGCGCGAAACCCGTCCGGGCCCCTTCGTCAGCGGCCGAGCCGGTCCAGCACATACCGCGGCCGGTCGGAGATGACCCCGTCCACGCCGAGCCGCAGCACGAGGTCCACGTCCTCGACCGAGTTGACCGTCCACACGTAGACCTGGTTGCCCTGGTCGTGCAGGCGCCCAGCGAGCCGGGGATGGTTACGCAGCAGCCGCACGCCCGGACCGGCCGCGGGGATCCCGGCGGGCAGCCGGCCGGTGCGCAGCCACGGTGGCAGCAGGTCCATCAGCAGCACGGTGGGCAGCTCGGGGGCGAGGTGGCGGACCCGGCGCACGGCAGCCAGGGAGAAGGACATCATGGTCACCCGCACGTCGCCGGTACCCGGACCGTCCAGCCCGTACCGGCGCAGCACGGCGACCAGCCTGTCCTCGACCTCGTTGCCGTACCGCGTCGGATGCTTGGTCTCGACGAGCAGCCGGATCGGGCGGCCCGCCGACAGCGCCGTGTCCAGCAGGGCCTCCAGGGTCAGCACCCGCGCGGCGGAGTCCAGCAGTGGCTCCTCGTCACCGATCGGGAAGCCCGGATGCCAGGAGCCGAAGTCCAGCTTGTTGAGCTGTGCCAGGGTGTGCTCGCTGACCGGCCCGCGGCCGTTGCTGGTGCGCTCCAGCCGGCGGTCGTGCAGGCAGACCAGGTGCCGGTCGCGGGTCAGCCGGACGTCGCACTCCAGCCCGTCGGCGCCCTCGTCAACGGCGCGCAGGTAGGCGCCCAGGGTGTGCTCGGGCAGCGCCTCGGAGGAGCCGCGGTGCGCGAACACCAGGGGCTGCTCAGAGGACGACGGGACCATCCCCGTCCTCGCTCACCAGCGGCCGGCCGGCGGCGACCCAGCCGAACATGCCGTCGGCCAGGTTCCGGACGTTGTCGTACCCCTGCCCGATGAGGTACCGGACGACCTCGGCGGAGCGGTGGCCCGAGCGGCAGACGATCACCACGTTGCCCTCGGCCGGTATCTCGGCGAGTCGCTCGGGTACCTGCACCATCGGCAGGTGCACCGCGTCCGGCGCGTGGCCGGCCTGCCATTCGTCGTCTTCACGGACGTCGATGAGGTAGGCGTCGGCCGGAAGCTGGGCGGTGCTCACGTCTGGTATGCGCACGGGGGGAGCCTAAATCGGATTCACCCAACTCTGGTTTGCCACCACCCAAGTATCAAGTGTGTCGGAGACGATCGCCTGGTAAAGGGCCGGGGTTTCGTCCGTGGGCAGCACGTAGGCGATGCCCCCGATGGTCTCCTGCACGGACGGCATCCGGATGCCGACCAGCGCCGAGGGCTTGACGTTGCGCAGCCCGAGCACGAGGTCGGCCAGGGACACCCCGTTGGTGTCCACGGTCATCGCACCGCCGACCGCCCGGATGAACTGGTCCAGCTTGATCGGGTTGGTGGCCACGCCCTGGTGCAGGGCGGTGGTGAAGATGGCCTTCAGGAACTGCTGCTGGTGACGCTCCCGGTCGTAGTCGTCGTTGGGCAGCAACTCCCGCTGGCGCACGAAATCAAGCGCCTGCCAGTCCTGCAGGTGCTGGCAGCCGGGCTCGTAGACCGCGTGCGTGTGGATGGACTCGGTGCGCACGTCGACGCAGATGTCCACGCCACCGAGGATGCCGACCGCGGTCTTGAACCCGTCGAAGTCGACGATCGCGGCGCCGTCGAACTTCACGCCCATGAGCTGGTTGAGGGTACGGGACAGCAGCTGGTACCCGCCGGTCCCGCCGCCGCCGTACTGGAACGCCCCGTTGATCTTCTCGTGCGCGCCGTCGAAGTTGGTGGCGGGATTCGGGGGGATGTGCACCCGCAGGTCCCGGGGGACCGAGATGAGGTAAGCGCGGTCCAGGCTGGCCGGCACGTGGACCAGGATGATCGAGTCGGAGCGCTGGCCCATGCTCGGGATGTTGATCCGGGCGTCTGAGCCGAGCAGCAGGAAGTTGAGGGGTCCCGTGATGCCGCTCCCGGCGGGCCGGTCGGTGCCGGGCTGGGCGCGGACCGCCTGGTCGAGCAGGGGCGCCCGGGAGACGGCGTGCTCGTACCGGTCGGCCAGGACCCGCAGGGTCACCACCGCACCACCGGCCAGCAGCACCAGGACGGTACCCATCGCGATCAGGGCCTTGGCCCACCCGGGACCGCGCCGCCGCCCGATCGCCGCCGCCACCTCGTCGGCCGCGTCGTCGGGCTTCTCGTCGGCGGGCTTCTCGTCCGCGGGCGCGGCGTCCTCGGCCGGGGCGGCGTCCTCGTCGGCCGGCGCGGCGTCCTCGGCCGGGGCGGCTTCCTCTTCGACCGGCGCGGCATCCTCGACCGGGACGGCGTCCTCGGCCGTCTCCGGGACGGCCGGCGACTCCTCCACCGGATCAGGCGACGGCGGGGTGTCTGACTGGGGCGGAGCGGACGTCGTTCCTCCAGGGCGCGCGGGTCCGGTGGATGGACCAACTGTACGAAGCGCGCGGCCTACCCGCGACCCGGGAGCCCACCGGGCGGTTCAGCTGTTGCTGACCCAGTCCGAGTGCTGGCTGACGAACGAGTCGACGGTGTCGGAGGCCACCGAGTGCAGCAACTCCAGGCTGGTGTCGTTGAGGATCTCGACGTCCTGGCCGTTGACCTTCTGCGAGTTGAACTGCCCGTCGTTGGTCTTGATGGTGAGCAGGTCGCTCGGGCTCACCGAGCGCATCGCGAAGATCCAGTCCTCCAGCGGTACCCCGCCGTCATCGACCGTCATCGCCTTGCCCACCGCGTCGAGGACCCCGGCCAGCTTCGTCGGGTTCTTCAGCGTGCCCGAGCTGACGATCTCCTTGAACACCGCCTTGATGAACTGCTGCTGGTGGCGCTGGCGGCCGTAGTCGTAGTCGCCGTTGGCGAGCAGGTCGCGCTGGCGCACGTAGTCCAGCGCCTCCCAGTCCGTGAAGTGGTGCGGACCGACGTCGTAGACCTGCGCGGTAACCCCCGGGATCTTGTACCCGACGGTGCCGTCGTCGTTGATGTGGTACGGCTGGGCGTACTTACCGTTCTTGTCCTTGCCCAGGAAGATCGACGTGGTCTTCTCGTCCACATACATGTCCACGCCACCGAGCGCCCTGACCACCTGCTGGAAGCCGCTGAAGTCGACGATCGCGCCGGCGTCGAAGGTGATCCCGGTCATGTTCTTGATGGTGTTCGCCAGCAACTCGAAGCCGTGCGACCGTGCGGTCACCCCGGTCAGTCCCTGGCCGCCGAAGGCGAACGCCGCGTTGATCTTGTCGTGCCCGCCCGGGTACCTCACCTTGCCGTTGTTGTACGCCGGGATCTGCACGTAGGTGTCGCGCGGTATCGAGACGAGGTAGCCGCGATCGTGGCCGGCCGGGATGTGCATGATCATGATCGAGTCGGAGCGGACCAGGTCGTTCGGGTTCTGGTTGGCGCGCGCGTCGACGCCGACCAGCAGGATGTTCTTCGCCCCGTTGATCGACACGTGGGCGCGGTCCTGCCCCGCTTCGCCCAGCAGGTTCTGCCGGGTCACGCTCTTGGTCGCCTCGGCGACGACGAACTTGGTGCCGAAGATGGCCACCCCGCTGGCGAGCATGAGCAGCGCGCCGAAGATCACCATGAGCCGCGCCCAGAGCGGGTCACGCCGCTTGCCACCGCCCGTGCCCTTGGTCCTGCCCGGCGGCCGGTCGTCGGGTGGCGATCCCGCGGGCGTGCCGTAGAGGCCGCCCTCGCGGTTCGCGTCGAGGACCGCGCTGGAGGCGTACTGCAAGACCGGCTCCTGTCGCGAGGCTTCGGGGGGTCAACCTGCACTGTACGTATCGGTACCGGCGGAACGCGACCCCTGGGCCGCAACTGACAGTCACCTTTACGCGGGATTAACGCCAGACTACCCGCCGGGACTGGGGGTAGCCGACGCCTTGGTGAGGTAGCTCGCAACCTGGTCGTGGGCGACCGCGCTGTACAGGCCGGCCGCCTGATCCTTGTCCGCCACCACCACGCTCTGCCCGTCGATCGTGTCGAACCCGCTGAACGGGCTGGTCATGAACGTCAGGTCCTTGCTGCGCAGGCTGTGGAACTGCAGGGCCATATCGGGCAGGGACAGGCTCTTGTCCACCGTCATGGCCTTGGTGACCGCCTGGAGGAACGCGTTGAGCTTGGCGGGGTTGGTCAGCGTCCCGCTGGAGGCCGCTTTGTCCATTACCGCCTTGAGGAACATCTGCTGGTGCTTCTCGCGGGTGATGTCGCCGTCCGGGAACTGGTACCGCTGCCGGACGTAGTCGAGCGCCTCGGCGCCGTTGAAATGATGGTTACCCTGCGTGAACGTCCGGTTCGGCGGGTGGATCGACGTGATGGTCTGGTCCACGTACATGTCGACCCCACCGAGGGCATCGGTCACCTGCTGGAACCCGGCGAAGTCGATCAGTGCCAGGTGGTCGAGGTGCACGTTGGTGAAGCCCTCGACCGTGCGGATCACCAGAGGCAGGCCGCCGAACGCGAACGCCGAGTTGATCTTGTCGCTGCCGTGGCCCGGAATCGGCAGGTACGTGTCGCGGGGAATCGAGATCAGGTAGGCGTGTTTGTGATCGGCCTGGATGTGCATCAGGATGATCGTGTCGGTACGGGAACCCGCGTTCGCCTTCTCGTCCGGGTCCCGCGAGTCGCTGCCCAGCAGCAGGATGTTCGTCGCGCCCTTGACCAGGATCGGCGGCCGGCCACCGGTGATCTCGCTGAACGGGTCGGTGCGGCCCACCCGGGAGTCCAGGTTGCGGGAGTAGAGGAAGACCCCGAACCCGCACAGCAGCGCGACCAGGCCGAGGGCCAGTCCGAGCACGAGGGCGATGCGACCCCAGCGCGGGCGCCGCTTGCCGCGGTACTGCCGGCTGGGCACACCGCTTGGTCGGACCGGGCCACGCCCGGAACCGCCCGCCTCTGGTCGACCCGGCCGGGCGCGGCCAACCGCGCCAGCGGGCCGTTCGGTCGGCCGGGCACGGCCCACGGCCGGCGGCGACTTCGGTGCGGCCTGCGCCGCGCTGTCCCTGGCGGCGCCGTCCTTGGCCGCGTTGTCCTTCGCGACCTTGTCCTTGTCCGCGCCGGCCGCGGCGCCCCCCGAGCCGGACACCTTGGCCCGCCCGCTCGCCGGCTGGGAGGAACCGGGCACCCGGGCACGACCGGAGGGCGTTGTCATGTCACTCAGCGTACGAAATCCCGTCTAGATGACCTTGTTGCCGCGACGAGGCCGGCACAAAAAGGGGACTAACCCAGCCGTTCCGCGAAGAACTCGATGGTCCGGCGGAGCCCCTCCGTGCTGCCCACCCGCGGCTCATACCCAAGTCGGGTGCGCGCAAGAGTCAGATCGGGGCGTCGCTTCTCCGGATCGTCGGGGGTACGGGTGAGATAGGTCACCGTGGAGGACGAACCGGTCAGCTCGATGATCGTCTCGGCCAGCTCGCGGATGGTCATCTCGTCCTCGGTACCGCAGTTGACCGGCCCGGTCTCCGTCGAGTCGAGCAGCGCGAGGATGCCGCGGACGAGGTCGTCGACGTAGCAGATCGAGCGGGTCTGCGCGCCGGTGCCGTGGACGGTGATCGGCTCACCGCGCAGCGCCTGGCGGATGAAGGTCGGGATGGCCCGGCCGTCGTCGGGTCGCATCCGGGGGCCGTAGGTGTTGAAGATCCGCACGATGCCGACGTCCACACCCCGGGACCGGTGGTAGGCCATGGTGGCGGCCTCCGCGAAGCGCTTGGACTCGTCGTAGACGCTGCGCACGCCGATCGGGTTGACGTTGCCCCAGTAGGTCTCCGGCTGCGGGTGCACCAGCGGGTCGCCATACGCCTCCGAGGTGGAGGCCATGATGAACCGCGCCCCGTCGGCGGCGGCCCGCTCCAGCAGGTGCAGGGTGGCCACCGAGCCGACCCGGAGGATCTCCACCGGCAGGTGCTCGAAGTCGGTCGGGCTGGCCGGCGAGGCGAAGTGCATGATCGCGTCGAAGCGGTCGGCCAGCGCCGGCTCGTTGGCCGGCAGCTCCTCGGAGACATCCGCCTGTACCAGCGAGAACCGTGGCTCGCCGACGAGGTGCGCGACGTTCTCCTTCGCACCGGTCACGAAGTTGTCGATCGCGACGACGGTGGCACCGCGACCCACCAGCGCGTCAACGAGGTGGGAGGGGACGAACCCGGCGCCACCGGTGACCAGGATGCGATGCCCAGTTCCGTACCGCTGCCCGACTGTCATAGCCGCCAGCCTAGTGCCATGGTCATTGGCCGACCGCGCGGAGATGCCGGGCGGAGATGCCGGGCGCACGGCCGGTGGGCTCCTCCCCGACGGCGGGTCGGGGAGGAGCCCACAGGGGTTAGACGGCGCCCGCTCCGGTCAGCGACCGGACCTCGAGTTCCGCGTACCGCTCGTCGTCACGCTCACGGGACGTCTTCGTACCGACATAGGCCGCGAGGAACCCGAGCGGGATCGAGATCAGGCCCGGGTTGCTGAACGGGATCGGCGCCGGGGTGGTGCAGCTGAAAAGCGCCGTGGCGTTGTTGACCTCGGTGGAGGTCGCCGGTACGCCGCAGTCGGCCGCCTGGGCGGCGGTCAGCTTGGCCGCCGGCAGGTTGCTGCTCGAGCCGCCCCAGCAGATCGGGGACAGCAGCACCACGAGTACCGCCGAGATCAGGCCGCCGTAGATGCCCCACACAGCGCCCCGGGTGTTGAACTTCTTCCAGAACAACGAGAACAGGATCGCCGGTAGGTTCGCGGAGGCGGCGATCGCGAACGCCACCGCCACCAGGAACGCCACGTTGAGGCTGCGGGCGAACACCGCGAGCACGATCGCGATCGCGCCGATCACGAAGGCGGAGTACCGCGCGACGTTCACCTCGTCCCGCTCGCCGGTCTGGCCCCGCCGGATCACGTTGGCGTACAGGTCGTGCGCCACGCTGGACGAGGAGGCCAGGGTGAGGCCGGCGACCACGGCCAAGATGGTGGCGAAGGCGACGGCCGCGATGATGGCCAGCAGGACGGCGCCGCCGTTGGAGCCGCCGAGGTACTTGGTGCCGAGCGCCAGCGCGAGCTGCGGGGCCGCCGTGTTGCCGCCCGGGTCCTGCTTGGCGATGGCCGCGCTGCCGACCATGGCCGCGGCGCCGAAGCCGAGGGCCAGGGTGAGCAGGTAGAACACGCCGATGATGCCGATCGCCCAGACCACACTGCGGCGCGCCGTCTTCGCGTTGGGCACCGTGTAGAAGCGGATCAGGATGTGCGGCAGGCCGGCGGTACCGAGCACCAGCGCGGCGCCCAGCGAGATCAGGTCCAGCTTGCTGACCAGAGTGGCCCCGGAGTTGCCGGCGATGTCCTTGCCGTAGCGCAGCCCGGGTTCGAGGAACGCCCCGCCCTTGCCCGACTTGGCCGCGGCGTCGCCCAGCAGCGAGGACAGGTTGGCCTTGTAGGCGATGGCGACGAGGATCGTCATCACGATCGCGCCCAGCATCAGCATGAACGCCTTGACGATCTGCACGTAGGTGGTGCCCTTCATGCCGCCGATCACCACGTACGCGATCATCAGGATGCCGATCAGGATGATCGTGACGATCTTGGCGGTGGTCGGGGTCATGCCGAGGAAGGTCTGCCCCTGGCCGATGCCCAGCAGCAGGGCGACCAGCGAGCCGGCGCCGACCATCTGGGCCAGCAGGTAGAAGATCGACACCACGACGGTGGAGACCGACGCGGCGGTGCGCACCGGCGCCTGCTTCATCCGGAAGGCCAGGACGTCGGCCATCGTGTACCGGCCGGAGTTGCGCATCAGCTCGGCGACCAGCAGCAGGGCGACGAGCCAGGCGACCAGGAAGCCGATGGAGTAGAGGAAGCCGTCGTACCCGGACAGGGCGATGATGCCCGCGATGCCCAGGAAGCTGGCCGCCGACATGTAGTCGCCGCCGATGGCCATGCCGTTCTGGAACCCCGTGAACGAGCGGCCGCCGGCGTAGAAGTCGTTGGCGTTGCGGGTACGCCGGCCGGCCCAGATGACGATGGCGAGGGTGACCAGCACCAGCGCGACGAACAGAATGATCGTGATGGTACGGGCGTTACTAGGCATTGCCGCCTCCCTCGACTTCGCGACGCAGCTGCTCGGCGGCCGGGTCGAGCCGCCGGTCCGCCCAACGGGTGTAGAGCCACGCGATGAGGAAGGTGCTCACGAACTGAAGCAGTCCGAAGACGAGGGCGATGTTGATGTTGCCCACCACCTTCGTGCCCATGAAATCGCGGGCGTACGCGGACAGCACCACGTACAGCGCGAACCAGACCAGGAACGCCACGGTGGTGGGGAACACGAAGTTGCGGAACGCCTTGCGGAGCGCCGCGAAATCGCCCGACTCCTGGACGGAACGGTATCGGCCTTCGTCCGGTGGAGCCGGAGGGGCCGGGGTCTCGGTAGCCATGCCGGGGAAGGTAGGGGCTGGGCCCGCCCGTACCGGGGCGGCTGCACCGGCCTGCGCCGAGCGGCGCCGACTGTGCGCCGAAGAGCGGCCCTTGGCCGCTGGGCGCACGCTGACAGCGGGCTGGGAGCCGGGCTCAGGCCAGCGGCCGGTACCGCCCCCGGTAGTGGACCAGCGGCGAGTCCCCGGTGCCCACCTCGACCTGCTCCACCTCGCCCTCCACGAGCAGCCCCCAGCCGACCGGCCGGTGGTCGACCAGCCGGCAGCCGGCCCAGGTGGACAGGTCCGCCAGCACCGGCCCGTACCCCGTGTCCCGCCAGGTGTCCGCGCGGAACAGCCCGCCGGGCGCGGGCATCATCCCGGCGAACCGGTCGGCGAGCTGCCGGTCCCGAACCCGAAGTGGCGAAACGGCGAACCGGCCGGACTCCACGATCGCGGTCCACAGGTCGGACTCGTCGTCGACCAGGCCCAGTACCCGACCGGGATCGCCGTCGACAACCAGCATCGACGAGACGGTGAGCCCGGCCGGGCCGGGGGCGGTCCACAGGCTGACCGGCGCGGCGAAGCGGCCCCGCAGCCGGCGCAGCGGCGAACGCTCCTCTTCCGGCGTGGCGAACGGGTCCTCGGAGTGGATCGTCACGGCGCCGCGCTCACCTCCACGAGTACCTCGGCACCCCGGCGATCCAGCACGTCGCCGACGATGTAGGTCGCGACGAGCACCGCACCCAGGCCCCACACGACGCCCAGCGGCAGCGCGATC
>Ga0081540_1001206_pt1 | contig 22652 bp, 16 predicted proteins | sample TabmetS2T1R1_FD_71024 | JGI IMG/M metagenome (GOLD analysis project Ga0081540, IMG submission 71024) | Tabebuia heterophylla rhizosphere microbial communities from the University of Puerto Rico - S2T1R1 | ecosystem: Host-associated > Plants > Roots > Rhizosphere ... | reverse complement strand
CCTCAAGAAGGATCCGGAGATCCTCGATGCCGCTTATAATGACCGGGCGGGTGTGACCGCCGCGTTCAATCTGAACCTCCTGGAGCGCATCAACCATGAGCTCGACGGCGATCTCGACATCGACCGTTTCGAGCATGTGGCCTTCTATAACGAGGCCGAGGGGCGGATCGAGATATACATCCGCAGCCTCGCTGACCAGGAGGGGCGGATCGCAGGCAGGCTCATCCGTTTCGGCAAAGGCGAGCTGATCCACACGGAGTATTCCTACAAATACTCGGTCGAGGAATTTCGCTCCTTGGCAGCGCTCGCCGGCTTCCGGCCGATCGATACCTGGACCGATCCCGCGGAGCTGTTCAGCGTCCACTACTTCCGGCTGCGGTGACGATCCTTCACCCGGCTCCCCGCAAATTCTCCCACATTGCCGAAAGTGTTCGACCAGGCCTAGTTCGCCATGGCCGGCTCGGCAACCTTAGCCGACGCTTGTTTGAAGGCCGGCATGACCTCGGTGGCGAACCACTCGAGCTGTTCGAGGCACACCGCTTTCGGCACGCCGACCGACAGGCTGACGGAGACCCGATCGAGGCCGGGATATCGCCTTTCGAGACTCTTTAAATGCTCGACGACCTGCTCCGGCGAGCCGCATAGGAAACCGCCATTGGCGATGGCGTCCTCGACCCTCGGGAGCTTCGCCGTCACGGCGCGCTTCGGGTCGCGCATGATCTCGATCTGCTCATCCGAAAGCGCCCGCACGAGGCGCAGTTCGCCGAACATCTTCATGTTCTCTTCGTAGTATTTTGCCGCCTCGCGAATCCCCTGCTCGCGGTTCTTGGCAAGATAGAAGTGGAAACCGAAGCACAGCCGCTCGCCCAGTTCCAGGTGCTTGCCCTGTCTCGCATGCGCCTCCTGCCACCCCAGGACGACCTTGTGCATGGCTCCGCCTTCCGCCGATCCGCCCCCAATCAGACCCTTGATCCCGTGCTTTGCCATGAAATCCATGGCCCGTGCAGTGCCGCCCTGTATCGGCTGCCAACATTCCACCGGGAGCCGCAACGGACGCGGCACAACGGTCAGTTCTTTGAGCGTGTAGCCGCGATAGGGCACCTCGGGGGGCAGCGTGTAATTCTTGCCGCGATGCGAGAACGACTCGTTGTTGAAGGCCTTGAAGATGATGTCGACCTGCTCTTCGAAGAGTTCGCGGTTTGCCGGTTGGTCGAGCAGCGGCGAGCCGAAGGTCTCGACTTCCCTCGTGTGGTAGCCGCGTCCCACACCGAAGATCACGCGGCCCCCGGTCAAGATATCGGCCGTCGCAAAATCCTCGGCCAGCCGCAGCGGGTGCCACATCGGCGTTATGTTGAACCCGCAGCCGATGTCCAGCCGCTTTGTCACGTGCGCGAGGTGCACCGCCGTCATCAACACGTTGGGGATGCACTCGTAGCCCTCGTGCTGGAAATGGTGCTCGGCCATCCAGAATGCGTTGTATCCGACGCGGTCCATCAACTGCGCCATCGCTTGCGCCTTATCGAAGACCGAGGCCAGCTGCTCGTTGGAGAACCGCCGGTCGTTAACCGGTGTCCCGCCATACCCGACATTGTCGATATCGATGTGCCCGGCGAACAGGCTGTCGAACTTCGTGATCATGCCCTGGCCTCCAGTAGAGAGTTGCCGATCCGTCCTCAGTTTCCCATCTTAGACGAGGCTCGTCGCCAGGCAATCGCGAACTCCCGCGGCGGGCGGCGCCGAGAACACCCGGATTGACGCCGAGAACGCGTGGATTGACAAAGTCAAGCCGACACTTTATGAGGCGCGCTCCGCTGCGCCGGGAGGCACGCGATTGGAGGGGTTGCCGAGCGGTTAAAGGCAGCAGACTGTAAATCTGCCGACGTACGTCTTCGTAGGTTCGAATCCTACCCCCTCCACCAGCGCGGTTGGACTGAAATCTGGTGCAGGGGTCCGGAGCCTGGCTTCGGCGGACGAGAAGGCCGAGTGAAACATAGGGCCTGGTGGATACGAGGGTCGGCTTCGGTTGCGGCGCAAAGCGGGTGTAGCTCAATGGTAGAGCTCCAGCCTTCCAAGCTGGCTACGTGGGTTCGATTCCCATCACCCGCTCCAGGCCACTCCTGCCGCGCGAACGATGACTATTCTCCTCCTCTCTGACGGAAAGCCGTAAGCGATGTCGAAGGCGAAATTTCAGCGGACGAAGCCGCACTGCAACATCGGGACGATCGGGCATATCGATCATGGCAAGACGACGCTGACGGCGGCGATCACGAAGGTGCTTGCGGAGAAGGGTGGGGCGACGTTTGTGCCGTTTGACCAGATCGACAAGGCGCCGGAGGAGCGGGCGCGGGGGATCACGATCGCGACGGCGCATGTCGAGTACGAGACCGGGAACCGGCATTATGCGCATGTCGATTGCCCGGGGCATGCGGACTACATCAAGAACATGATCACCGGGGCGGCGCAGATGGACGGGGCGATCCTGGTGGTGTCGGCGGCGGATGGTCCGATGCCGCAGACGCGCGAGCATGTGCTGCTGGCGCGCCAGGTGGGGGTTCCGGCGTTGGTTGTGTTCATGAACAAGGTGGACATGGTTGACGATCCGGAGCTGTTGGATCTGGTCGAGCTGGAGGTGCGCGAGCTGTTGTCCTCGTACCAGTTTCCGGGGGACGACATCCCGGTGGTGCGGGGGGCGGCGCTGTTTGCGCTGGAGGGCAGGAACCCGGAGCAGGGGGAGGCGTCGATCATCGAGCTGATGGAGGCGGTGGATTCGTACATTCCGCAACCGGAGCGTGCGAAGGACCGGCCGTTTCTGATGCCGATCGAGGATGTGTTCACGATCTCGGGCCGGGGCACGGTGGTGACGGGGCGGGTTGAGCGCGGCATCGTCAAGGTCGGCGACGAGGTTGAGATTGTGGGCCTCAGGCCGACGGCGAAGACGGTGGTGACGGGTGTGGAGATGTTCCGCAAGCTGCTCGACCAGGGCGAGGCGGGCGACAATATCGGGGCGCTGCTGCGCGGCACCAAGCGCGAGGAGGTGGAGCGCGGGCAGGTATTGGCGGCGCCGGGGTCGATCACGCCGCATACGCGGTTTCAGTGCGAGGCCTACATCCTGACCAAGGAGGAGGGCGGGCGGCACACGCCGTTTTTTGGCAATTACCGGCCGCAGTTTTACTTTCGCACGACCGATGTGACCGGCACGGTGCATCTGCCGGAAGGGACCGAGATGGTGATGCCGGGCGACAACATCTCGATGGAGATCGAATTGATCGCGCCGATTGCGATGGATGAGGGGCTGCGTTTTGCGATCCGCGAAGGCGGCCGCACCGTCGGCGCCGGCGTCGTCGCCAAGATCATAAAGTGACGGCCGGGCGCTGAGTTGCCAGGGTCAAACCCAGGCATGACTATGAAGGATAGGAGTGTAGCTCAACTGGTAGAGCACCGGTCTCCAAAACCGGGGGTTGGGGGTTCGAGCCCCTCCACTCCTGCCAGTCGTTGAAAGGAAATACCGGAGGATCAGCCAGCCGGCGCGGACGTCCTGGAATAGGCCAGGCAAGGGACCATATGGCTACCCGGCCTCCGTTGCCAAAGGTGATGTAGATTGATGGCGAAGACGACCCCGATCGAGTTTTTTCAGCAGGTCCGTCAAGAGGTCTCGCGGGTGACTTGGCCGACCCGCAAAGAAACGCTCGTCACGACGGCGATGGTGTTCGTAATGGTATTTGTCGCGGCCGCCTTCTTTTTTGTGGTCGATCAAGCGTTTTCGGCCGGTGTAAGGCTGATCTTCGGGCTCGGGCAGTAAGACTGGGACGCTGGACGATGGCGAGCCGCTGGTATGTGATTCACGTCTATTCGGGCTTTGAGAAAAAAGTCGCGACCTCGATACGCGAGCAGGCTGAACAGAAAGGGCTGTCCGAGAAATTCGAGGAGATTCTGGTTCCGACCGAGGAGGTCGTCGAGGTCAAGCGCGGTTCGAAGGTCAGCTCGGAACGAAAGTTCTTTCCCGGCTATGTGCTGATCAAGATGGATATGAGCGACGAGACTTGGCACCTCGTCAAAAACACCGCCAAGGTCACCGGCTTTCTCGGCGGGCGAGGACGGCCGTCGCCGATCAGCGATAACGAGGCGGCGCGCATCATGTACCAGGTTCAGGAGGGGATCGAGCGGCCGAAGCCATCGGTCACCTTCGAGGTCGGTGAACAGGTCCGGGTCTGCGATGGCCCGTTCACCTCGTTCAACGGGTTGGTCGAGGAGGTCGACGAAGAGAAATCGCGCATCAAGGTCGCAGTATCGATCTTTGGGCGTGCGACGCCAGTCGAGTTGGAGTATTCGCAGGTTGAAAAGGTGTGATGCTGGCGGCGGGCGGCGTCATTGGAGACATAAATGGCAAAAAAAATCGTCGGTATCATCAAACTGCAAGTCCCCGCCGGCAAGGCTAACCCGTCTCCGCCGATAGGACCGGCGCTTGGTCAGCGCGGGCTCAACATCATGGAGTTTTGCAAGGCGTTCAACGCCACAACGCAGAATCTAGAGCCCGGAATGCCAATCCCGGTCGTGATTACCGCCTATGGCGACCGCTCCTTCACTTTTGTCACCAAGAGTCCCCCAAACAGCTATTTTCTCAAGAAGGCCGCCGGGATCGAAAAGGGATCACAGACGACCGGGAAGGCGAGGGCGGTCGGCCGGGTCACGATGGATCAGATCCGAGAGATCGCTGAGCAGAAAATGCAGGACCTCAACGCAAAGGACATCGAGGGCGCGTGCCGCATGCTGGTGGGCTCGGCGCGGTCGATTGGCCTTGAAGTAGTGGAGTAAGGCGATGGCGAAGACCGGCAAACGATTGAAAAAAGCCTACGAGGGCATCGACCCGACGGCGGCGCGCCCGCTCGACGAGGCGCTGAAGGCAATCAAGCAGCGCGCCTCGGCGAAGTTCGATGAGACTGTCGAGCTCGCGATGAACTTGAATCTCGATCCGCGCAAACCTGACCAGAACCTTCGAGGTACCGTGATTCTGCCGCATGGCACCGGCAAGACGGTCCGGGTGGCGGTGTTTGCGCGGGGCGACCGGGCGAAGGAAGCCGAGGCGGCCGGCGCCGACATTGTCGGAGCCGAAGATCTCGCCGAAAAGGTCCAGGCGGGGCAGATCGATTTCGACCGGGCGATCGCCACGCCGGATCTGATGTCGCTGGTCGGGCGGCTAGGCAAGATCCTAGGTCCTCGCGGCTTGATGCCGAACCCGCGGCTCGGCACGGTGACACCGAACGTTGCCGAGGCGGTAAGCGCCGCCAAAGGTGGGCAAGTCGAGTTTCGTGCCGAGAAGGCGGGGATCGTGCATGCCGGCGTTGGCAAAGTGAGCTTTACCGAAGAAGCATTGGCGGATAATGTGCGCGCCTTTGTCGGCGCGATCACGCGCGGAAAGCCGAGCGGCGTCAGAGGCACCTACATCAAAAAGGTCAGCATCAGCTCGAGCATGGGGCCGGGCGTCAGGGTCGAATTGTCCGGATTGGCAGAAGAGCCGAGAGCCTAGCCACCCAAGGCAGGCAGCGGGAACGGGTCGCGGAGATCAGAGTGGACCGAACGCAAAAGCAGAGGCTGGTCGAAAGTCTCCAGCGGGATCTCACAGGCACGGCTTGCGTGGTCATAACGCATCAGACCGGGCTCAGTGTCGCCGAGGCCACCCAGCTGCGGCAGCAGGTACGCAGCGCCGGAGCCAGCTTCCGTGTGACAAAGAACCGTCTCGCCAAGCGGGCCTTGACGGGCACCCCGTTCGAGTCGCTGTCCCCGCTGTTCACCGGTCCGACAGCGATCGCCTTTTCGAGCGACCCTCTCGCCGCCGCCAAGGTGGTCGTCGAGTACGCCAACCGCAACGACAAACTAACGATCATCGGCGGCGGACTCGCCGGTCAGCAGATCGATGCGGCCGGGGTCAGGGAGTTGGCAAGCCTCCCTTCACTCGACGAGCTACGAAGCAAGCTGATCGGACTGCTCCAGGCGCCGGCGGCACGGCTGGCGAGGGTTCTGCAGGCTCCCGCCGGACAAGTCGCGCGGGTCTTTGCCGCCTATGCCGAGAGTCAAGGCGAGGCGTCCGGTTCTGCTGCTTCAGAGAAATCCGAAATCGAAGGTAATCAGGAGTAAAACATGGCTGATTTGGTGAGGCTGGTCGATGATCTATCGGCCTTGACCGTCATCGAGGCGGCGCAGCTGTCCAAGATGCTGGAAGAGAAATGGGGGGTCTCTGCGGCAGCGCCAGTGGCGGTTGCAGCGGTAGCCGGCGGAGCGGGGGCGGCTGCCGCCGAGGCAGCCGTAGAAAAGACCGAGTTCGACGTGATCTTGGCGGCCATTGGCGAAAAGAAGATCAATGTGATCAAAGAGGTCCGGGCGATCACCAGCCTCGGTCTCAAGGAGGCCAAAGACCTAGTCGAGGCCGCGCCTAAGCCCGTTAAGGAAGGGGTCAACAAGGACGAGGCGGCAAAAATCAAGAAACAGCTTGAAGATGCGGGTGCGACTGTCGAAATAAAGTAGGCCTGTCACGAGCTTTAGCACACGGGGCTGGCGTCCGATCGCCCTCGGCCGCCGCCCGACATCCAGAACTGCAAACCCGGGGCGCGAGCGGTCGCGCACGCCGGTTTTCGGCGTCTCGGTTCACACCGGCATATACTGGGGCGAGATGTCTGATGCCGATCTGCTTTTTGCGGTGAGACAACCGCGATCTGACTGAGGCCGCCGCGCGGCGGCCGATAACGAGGTGCATGCATGGCTTTATCCTTCACGGGCAAGAAGCGGATCCGCAAGAGCTTCGGACGCATCTCCGAAGTTGCGCCGATGCCTAACCTGATCGAAGTTCAAAAGAGTTCATACGATCACTTCTTGCAGATGGGGGTCGTGCCCGAGCAGCGCACCAGTGTCGGGCTTCAGGAAGTCTTCAAATCGGTGTTCCCGATCCGCGATTTTTCCGACCGCGCGCAGCTTGAATTTGTGCGGTACGAGTTGGAGACGCCAAAATACGACGTCGATGAATGCCAGCAGCGGGGCATCACCTTTGCGGCGCCGCTGAAGGTCACATTGCGTCTTGTCGTCTGGGATGTCGACGCGGATACCGGATCGCGATCGATCCGCGACATCAAGGAGCAGGACGTCTATATGGGCGACATGCCGCTGATGACCAAGAATGGAACCTTCATCATCAACGGCACCGAGCGCGTCATTGTCTCGCAAATGCATCGCAGCCCCGGGGTTTTCTTCGACCACGACAAGGGTAAGACGCATTCCTCCGGCAAATACCTGTTCGCCGCTCGGGTGATCCCCTATCGCGGATCCTGGCTCGACTTCGAGTTCGACGCCAAAGATCATGTCTATGTGCGCATAGATCGCCGGCGCAAATTGCCGGCGACGACGTTGCTGCTCGCGCTGGACGACGCCGCGACCGAGGAATTGCGGGCGCGAAGCGCAACCGAGAATCAGCCGCTGCAGCCCGGCGCGGCATCCGGCATGTCGAAGGAGGAGATCCTCGCCAATTTCTACGGAACCATCATTTTCCAGCGCGGCCCTCAGGGGTGGATGACGCCGTTCAACGAAGAGAACCTCAAAGGCAAACTGACGAATGATCTGCTCGATGCCCGAACCGGAGAGGTCGTGCTCGCCGTGGGCGAGCGGCTGACCCCGCGTGTCGCGAGGCGGCTGCGCGAGGAGGGGCTCACCGATGTGCTGGTCACGGAGGAAGATCTGGTTGGCCGGTATTTCGCCTCTGATCTGATCAATGAGGAAACCGGCGAAGTCTATTTCGAGGCCGGCGACGAGATCACCGCCTCGGCCCTCGCGCAGTTGACGGGAGCCGGTGTCGACCAGCTACCGGTCCTCGACATCGATCACGTCAGCGTCGGTCCCTATATCCGCAGCACGCTCGCGACCGACAAGAACGCGACGCGCGAGGACGCGCTGATCGATATCTATCGGGTAATGCGGCCGGGTGAGCCGCCTACCCTGGACACGGCGGAGACGCTGTTCAATAGCCTGTTCTTCGATCCTGAAAGGTATGACCTGTCGGCGGTCGGCCGGGTCAAGATGAACTCCCGCCTGAACCTCGACACCGATGATACGGTGCGAGTCCTGCGCAAGGCGGACATCCTCGCGATACTGAAGGTGCTGGTCGAGCTCAAAGACGGGCGCGGTGAGATCGACGACATCGATCATCTCGGCAATCGCCGGGTGCGTTCGGTTGGCGAGCTGATGGAGAACCAGTACCGGGTCGGCCTGCTGCGGATGGAACGAGCGATCCGCGAACGCATGAGCTCGGTTGAGATCGACACCGTGATGCCGCACGATTTGATCAACGCCAAGCCAGCCGCCGCGGCAGTGCGCGAGTTCTTCGGCTCGTCGCAATTGTCGCAGTTCATGGACCAGACCAATCCGCTCTCAGAGATCACTCATAAGCGGCGTCTGTCGGCTCTCGGTCCCGGCGGTCTGACGCGCGAGCGGGCGGGTTTCGAGGTGCGTGATGTGCATCCGACCCATTATGGCCGGATCTGCCCGATCGAGACCCCCGAAGGTCCGAATATCGGTCTGATCAACAGCCTCGCGACATATGCAAGGGTGAACCAGTACGGCTTTATCGAGAGCCCCTACCGCAAAGTCGTCGGCGGACATGTCACCGATGAGGTTATCTATCTCTCGGCGATGGATGAGGGGCGCTACGCGATTGCGCAGGCCAATGTCGCAACCGACGGTGACGGCCGGATCGCCGCAGAGCTCACCAATTGCCGCAAGGGCGGCGATTTCGTCATGCAGCGGCCGGAGGACATCGACCTGATCGATGTTTCGCCAAAGCAGCTGGTCTCGGTGGCAGCGGCGCTGATCCCATTCCTCGAAAACGATGACGCGAACCGCGCCCTGATGGGATCGAACATGCAGCGCCAGGCAGTGCCATTGATCCGCGCCGAGGCGCCGCTCGTCGGCACCGGCATGGAGGAGACCGTCGCGCGCGATTCCGGGGTGACGATCATCGCCCGCCGGGCCGGGATCGTCGACCAGGTCGATGCGACGCGTATCGTCGTTCGCGCCACCGAGGAAACCTCGACGACCGCCTCGGGCGTCGATATCTACAACCTGCTCAAGTTCCAGCGGTCTAATCAGAACACCTGCATCACCCAGCGGCCGCTCGTCAAAGCCGGCGATCAGGTCATGGCGGGCGACATCATCGCCGATGGCCCGTCGACGCAGCTGGGCGAGCTGGCGCTCGGGCGCAATGCGCTGTGCGCCTTCATGCCGTGGAACGGTTACAATTTCGAGGATTCAATCCTGATCTCCGAACGCATCGTCTCCGACGATGTGTTCACCTCGATCCATATCGAAGAGTTCGAAGTGATGGCCCGCGACACCAAGCTGGGACAAGAGGAGATCACGCGCGACATCCCAAATGTCGGCGAGGAGGCGCTGAAGAATCTCGACGAGGCCGGGATCGTCTATATCGGCGCCGAGGTCAAGCCGGGCGACATTCTGGTCGGTAAGGTCACCCCGAAGGGCGAATCGCCGATGACGCCGGAGGAAAAGCTGCTCCGTGCTATCTTCGGAGAAAAAGCATCCGATGTGCGGGATACCTCGCTGCGCCTGCCGCCGGGCGTTTCGGGCACGATCGTCGAGGTTCGCGTATTCTCCCGCCGCGGGGTCGACAAAGACGAACGCGCTCTGGCGATCGAGCGTGCCGAAATCGAACGGCTTGCCAAGGACCGAGATGACGAGCGCGGCATCCTCGAGCGCAGTTTCGCGGCCCGATTGAAGGAGCTGCTGCTTGGTCAAATCGCCGTTGGCGGGCCGCGCGGCATGAAATCGGGAATCGAGATCACCGAGGAGGTGCTGGCGGAGTACACCCCGGCGCTATGGCGTCAGATCTCGATCCGCGACGACGCCAGAATGGCCGATGTCGAAGGCTTGAAGAGGCAGATGGACGACGCTGTCGCGGCCTTGACCTCGCGCTTCGAGAGCAAGGTCGAGAAATTGCAGCGTGGCGACGAGCTGCCGCCCGGCGTCATGAAAATGGTCAAGGTCTTTGTGGCGGTGAAGCGCAAACTGCAGCCGGGCGACAAGATGGCGGGTCGTCACGGCAACAAGGGTGTCATATCGCGGATCGTGCCCTGCGAAGACATGCCCTATCTCGGGGACGGCACGCCGGTGGACATCGTATTGAATCCGCTCGGCGTCCCAAGCCGCATGAATGTCGGCCAGATTCTGGAAACCCATCTGGGATGGGCCGCTGCCGGGCTTGGACAGCACATTGGCGAGGTGCTCGCCAAGGTCAAACGTGGGATGGCCAACGGCGAACTGCGCGGCTTCCTCGGCGAGATGTACCAAGGAGAGCAGCGGGCCGAGATCGGCAGACTGGCGGACGAGGATCTGGTCGAGCTTGCCGGCAATCTCGCCCACGGCGTGCCGATGGCGAGCCCGGTTTTTGACGGTGCGCGCGAGGAGGACATCGTGTCGATGCTCGAGCGGGCGGGGCTTTCCGCTTCGGGGCAGGTCACTCTGATCGACGGACGGACCGGCGAGGCGTTCGATCGCCCGGTGACCGTCGGCTACATTTACATGATGAAGCTGCACCATCTCGTCGACGACAAGATCCACGCACGCTCGATCGGCCCGTACAGCCTTGTTACTCAGCAGCCGCTCGGCGGCAAGGCCCAGTTCGGCGGTCAGCGCTTTGGCGAAATGGAGGTCTGGGCGCTCGAGGCCTACGGAGCGGCATACACCTTGCAAGAGATGTTGACGGTCAAATCGGACGACGTGTCCGGGCGAACCAAGGTGTACGAGGCAATCGTGCGAGGCGACGACAATTTCGAGGCCGGCATACCTGAATCGTTCAACGTGCTGGTCAAGGAGTTGCGGTCGCTCGGTCTCAACGTCGAGTTGGAGCAGCGGGGCTACTGAGCGCCTCGTCCGAGACATCAGGTGAAGTTTCTATTCCGTCACCTCCGCGACGGCGCGGGCCAGGCACGCGAGCAGCGCGCCGGCGGCCACGGCAGTGTGCCGTCGCGCGCGCATGACGACAGACCATAAGAGGGGTCGTTGATGAACGAGTTGATGAACATTTTCGGCCAGGTTAGCGGGCCGCAGAGCTTCGATCAGATCCGCATCTCGATCGCCAGCCCGGAGCGCATTCACTCCTGGTCCTATGGCGAGATAAAGAAGCCGGAAACGATCAACTACCGGACATTCAAGCCCGAGCGCGACGGGTTGTTTTGCGCTCGGATTTTTGGACCGATCAAGGATTACGAATGCTTGTGCGGCAAGTACAAGCGCATGAAGTATCGCGGCATCATCTGTGAGAAATGCGGCGTAGAGGTGACGCTCTCCAAGGTGCGCCGCGACCGCATGGGCCATATCGAGCTGGCCTCCCCGGTTGCGCATATTTGGTTTTTGAAATCCTTGCCAAGCCGGATCGGGCTGTTGCTCGACATGACCTTGAAGGATCTCGAAAGGGTTCTCTATTTCGAGAATTACGTCGTTATCGAGCCGGGGCTGACGCCCCTGAAGCAGCATCAGCTCCTCAACGAAGAGGAGTATCTGCAAGCGCAGGACGATTATGGCGACGACCAGTTTACCGCGTCGATCGGAGCCGAGGCATTGCGGACGATGCTCTCAGCGATCGATCTTGCCGAAGAGAAGGAGCGGCTGCGCACCGAATTGCGTGACACGAACTCGGAGGCGCGACGCAAGAAGCTCGTGAAGCGCCTGAAACTCGTCGAGGCCTTTGTCGAGTCGAACAGCCGCCCCGAATGGATGATCCTTGAAGTCGTGCCGGTCATTCCGCCGGAGTTGCGGCCGCTGGTGCCGCTCGATGGCGGCCGCTTCGCAACCTCGGACCTCAACGACCTCTATCGACGGGTGATCAACCGCAACAATCGGCTGAAGCGGCTGATCGAGTTGCGCGCCCCGGACATCATCGTGCGCAACGAGAAGCGCATGCTGCAGGAGGCCGTCGACGCGCTGTTCGACAATGGTCGCCGGGGACGGATCATCACCGGAGCCAACAAGCGCCCGCTGAAATCGCTGTCCGACATGCTGAAGGGCAAGCAGGGCCGGTTCCGCCAAAACCTGCTCGGCAAGCGCGTCGACTATTCGGGCCGTTCGGTTATCGTCGTCGGTCCCGAGCTCAAACTGCACCAGTGCGGGCTTCCCAAAAAGATGGCGCTCGAGCTCTTCAAGCCGTTCATCTACTCAAAGCTCGAACTTTACGGTCTCGCCAGCACGATCAAGGCGGCAAAGCGGCTGGTCGAAAAGGAGCGGCCAGAAGTTTGGGACATCCTCGAGGAGGTGATCCGCGAGCATCCGGTGCTGTTGAACCGGGCCCCGACCCTGCATCGTCTCGGGATCCAGGCTTTTGAGCCGGTGCTGATCGAGGGCAAGGCGATCCAGCTGCACCCGCTGGTCTGCACCGCCTTCAACGCGGATTTCGACGGCGACCAGATGGCGGTGCACGTGCCGCTCTCGCTGGAGGCGCAGCTCGAAGCACGCGTGCTGATGATGTCGACCAACAATATCCTCAGCCCCGCCAACGGCAAGCCGATCATCGTGCCGTCGCAGGACATCGTTCTCGGGCTTTACCACATCACGATGGAGCGTCCGGGCGAGAAGGGCGAAGGGATGCTGTTCACCAGCATCGGCGAGATCGAGCAGGCGCTCGAGTCAAAGGCGGTGTCGCTGCACGCCCGGATCAAGGCGCGCTACCACACGGTCGATGCCGAGGGCAAGCGGGTCGTCCAGCGCGTCGAGACGACGCCTGGCCGAATGCTGCTGTCGGAGATCCTGCCGCGCAACTCGGCGGTTAGCTTTGACCTGATCAATACCCTGCTGAACAAAAAAGAGATCAGCAACGTCATCGATCATGTCTATCGCCATTGCGGCCAGAAAGAGACCGTCATTTTCTGCGACCATCTGATGTCGCTCGGTTTCCAGCAGGCGTGCAAGGCCGGGATCTCCTTTGGCAAGGATGATCTGATCATCCCCGAGGAAAAGCGCCGTCTCGTTGCCGAGGCGCGCGACCAGGTCAAACAATACGAGCAGCAATATCAGGACGGCCTGATCACCCAAGGCGAGAAGTACAACAAGGTGGTCGACGTCTGGTCGCGCTGCACCGACAAGGTCGCCGACGAGATGCTCAAAATGATCCGCTCGGCGGCGCCCGGCGAGCCGGTCAACTCGGTATGGATGATGTCGGATTCCGGGGCCCGCGGCTCTGCGGCGCAGATCAAGCAGCTGGCGGGAATGCGGGGCCTGATGGCCAAGCCGTCGGGCGAGATCATCGAGACGCCGATCATTTCCAACTTCAAGGAGGGACTGACCGTCCTCGAGTATTTCAACTCGACGCACGGCGCCCGCAAAGGCCTTGCGGACACCGCCCTCAAGACCGCCAATTCGGGTTATCTGACCCGACGCCTCGTCGATGTCGCGCAGGATGCGATCATCACCGAGGAAGATTGCGGAACCACGCGCGGGCTGACGACCAGCGCGGTCGTCGAAGGCGGCGAGGTGATCGCCCCGCTCGCTGATCGGATTCTCGGCCGCACCGCAGCGGTCGATGTGCTCGATCCGTTGAGCGGCGAAGTTGTGCTTCCGGCGGGAGCTTTGATCGACGAGGACGCAGTCGACCAAATCGAGCGGGCTGGCGTCGATACGGTTGCGATCCGCTCCGTGCTGACCTGTGAAGCGCGGATCGGCGTCTGCGGCAAGTGCTATGGTCGCGATCTGGCCCGCGGCACCGTCGTCAACATTGGCGAGGCGGTCGGCGTCATCGCCGCGCAGTCGATTGGGGAGCCGGGCACTCAGCTGACGATGCGCACCTTCCATATCGGTGGTGCCGCGCAACGTGGCGCCGAGCAATCCTCCGTCGAAGCCGCCTTCGATGCGACGGTCGAGGTCAAGAACCGCAATGTCGTCATCAACTCCGGGGGCATCCCGGTTGTAATGGGCCGCAACACCGAGATCGTGTTGTTGGACGAAGCGGGACGGGAGAAAGCGCGACACCGAGTCCCCTATGGTGCTCGGTTGCTCGCCGACGATGGGGCTCAGATCAAGCGAGGCGACCGGCTCGTCGAATGGGATCCCTACACGATCCCGATCATTACCGAAAAGGACGGTATCGCGCACTACGTCGATCTGATCGAAGGGTTGTCGGTGCGCGAAACGATTGACGAGGCGACGGGCATTTCGTCGAAGGTGGTCATCGACTGGAAGCAGCAGCCGCGCGGCAGCGATCTGCGGCCGCGGATCACGTTGCGCGACCCGGCCGGCGAGGTGCTGACGTTGGCCAACGGGCTCGAGGCGCGCTACTTTATGTCGGTCGACGCGATCCTCTCGGTCGAAAACGGCGCCCACGTCAAGGCGGGCGACGTTATTGCGCGCATTCCGCGCGAATCCTCGAAAACTCGCGACATCACCGGCGGTCTGCCGCGCGTTGCGGAGCTGTTCGAGGCGCGCAAGCCGAAGGATTTCGCGATCATCAGCGAGGCTGACGGCCGCGTCGAATTCGGCAAAGACTACAAGGCGAAACGGCGGATTATCGTAGCGCCGACGGAAGAGGGGAAGGAGCCGGTCGAGTACCTGATCCCGAAAGGAAAGCACATCAGCGTCCAGGAAGGAGACTACATCGAGAAGGGTGATCTCTTGATGGACGGCAACCGGGTGCCGCACGACATTCTGCGGATCCTCGGGGTCGAGGAGCTTGCAAGCTACCTGATCAATGAGATCCAGGAGGTCTATCGGCTGCAGGGTGTGCGGATCAACGACAAGCACATAGAAGTCATCGTCAGGCAGATGCTGCAAAAGGTAGAGATCGAGGACCCGGGGGAGACGACGTTTCTTGCCGGCGAGCAGGTGGATCGCTTCGAGCTCGAATTGGAGAATGCCAAGGCGGAGCGTGACGCATTGCGGCCCGCCGAAGCCCGCCCGGTGCTTCAGGGAATCACCAAGGCGAGCCTGCAGACGAATTCGTTCATCTCGGCAGCCTCTTTCCAAGAGACGACCCGGGTTCTCACCGAGGCCTCGGTGTCCGGGCGGATCGACGCTTTGACGGGTCTCAAGGAGAACGTGATCGTCGGGCGCCTGATCCCTGCGGGTACGGGCAGCGTCATTGCCCGGCTGCGCGAAGTGGCGGCGGAGCGCGACCGTGAGCTGGCCGCGATCGCTGCCAATGAGGAGCCCCCTCAGCTGGTCGAGGCCGACAAGCAGACAGCGTGACGGCCGGGCAACTCCCCGGCGCGACTGGCCGGTGGCGGAACGGGGCGCCCCACAGCCCCGTTCCCGACCGCCGTGGCGGGAGCGGTCGTTGCCGGCAGAGAGCGTGGCGAACTCCAAGTCCGGGCGGGTTGACGGCGCTCGGAATGTTTGACAATGAAGAGTATCGGGAGCCGCCGATACGCGGTAACGCGCTGTGCGCGTGCTGGTTTCGCGGGCGCGGCTCGCCGGTCACGTCAAATTGAGGGAGGGGCGCCGTGATCCGACAACCGATTCCGCGACGGGGCTTCATTCGCGGCGGTCTCGGGCTCGCGGCTCTCGGGGCCACGCCGCTCGGCCGCTCGGCGCTCGCGGCCGACGAAGGCGACAGCATCATCGCCGCCGCCAAGGGTGTCGGGAAGACCGATCTCAGCGCCATCATGTGGTCGAACTACTTCGTCCCGATGAAACCGCCGATGGAAGAGTTCCAGAACGCCACCGGGATCAGCATCACCAACATCAAAGATCTCTCGACCCCGACGATCCCGCAGGCCGCAATGGCGGAGGCGCTGACGCGATCCCCCGATTTCGACATCATCCATCTCGGGTCGGAGATGATCCCCTCACTCGTCTCGGCCGGCTATCTCGAGCCGCTCGACGAGTACATGAAAGAGGCCAGCTACAAGATGGATGCGGTCGGCGATTACGGCCAGCTGGCGACCTATGACGGCAAGACCTACGGCATCATCACCGACGGCAACATCTTCGTACACCAGCTGCGCAAGGATCTGTTCGAAGACGCCGACAGCAAAAAGAAGTTCGAGGACAAGTTCGGCAAGCCCCTCGCCTACCCGCAGACCTGGGACGACGAGTTCCAGCAGATGAAGTTGTTCCACAACCCGGAGAAGGGAATCTACGGTTCGGGCAATCTGCGTAGCCGCGGTTTCGGCTATGTCTGGTTCCTGATGTATCTCTACAGTTTCGGCGGGTTCCCGTTCGACGTCGACATGAAGCCAACCGTCAGCAGCGAGGCCGGGAACCGGGCGATGGAAGTCTATCTGCGCGACAAGGAGGTTGCGTTTCCGGATTCGCCGAGCTGGGGCACCTCGCAAATGATCCCGCATATCGCCGCCGGCGATGTGTTCAGCTGCCAATATTGGGGTGGCCTGATCAAACTCCAGGAAAATCCGGCGAAATCGAAGACGGTGGGCAAGTGGACCTACGGCATCGTCCCGGCCGGTACGGCAAACGGCAAGCCGCTATATCGGGCGGCGGGCATGCCGGTGGTGGTGCTCACCGTCAACCGCCATAGCCCGCGCAAGGCGGCGGCCGCTTACATGGCGTGCTGGCTGGGTACCGAAAAGGCCAGCTCCCAGATCGTCTCGGACCGCGTCAACACCTTCCATGACGCCTGGACCAAGCGGGAGATGAGCGACCCGCGCGTGGTGGAGGCCTACACGCCGGCCGGCATCAAGGCGATCCAGGCTAACCTGCAAATCGCTTCACCCAACATCTATCTGACCGGCAATCAGGAATTCGTCGATGTGCTCGACAAGAACCTGGGACAAGCCTATCTCGGCCAGCTCAAAACCGACGAGGCCTTAAAGCAGATCGACGAAGACTTCGCCAAGATCGTCAAACGCATCGGCGCGTCAAAGCTCAAGAAGGACTACAAGACCTACGCGGCGATCATGCCGTCGGCAACCAAGCCGGCGTGACGCACGATCACCCTCCCCACCGTCGCGGCAATGCGGGATTAGACCCGGGAGGATCAGAGGAATGACGGAGGTCCTGGCCGGCGCAGCCTCAGCCGATGCGACGCCGGGCCGGCGGGACGTGTCGCGCAGCAGCGCGGTAAGGCGGTTCAAGCTGATGATCCTCGCGCCGCTCGTCATCATGCTGTTCAGCCTGCTGACGCCGGTTCTGCTTCTCCAGCTGTATTTCTCGTTCCACCAATGGACAGTCTATCTCAGCTCATGGTGGAACGCAGATTTCGTCGCGTTCGACATCTTCGAGACCGTGTTCACCGACCCGCGCTTCGGCTGGGCGGTGCTGCGGTCATTGGCCTTCGCCGGCGGCTCAACGATCGGCTGCTTCGTCATCGGGTTTCTGCTTGCGTACCTGATCTATCGACCGTTCCGGGGTCAGGCCTTCTATTACGCGCTGTTCATCCTGCCGATGCTCACCGTCCCGATCGTGATCTCGTACACCGCACAGATGCTGCTCGACCGCAACGGCCCGCTCAACGACATCCTGTCGAGGCTGACAGGCCAGGATTTGCGGGTGCTGTGGCTGTCCAATCCGGATATTGCCCTGCTGACCGTCACGTTGCTCGACATCTGGAACTGGACCCCCTTCTCCTTCATCATCATGCTTGCGGGCCTGTCCTCGCTGCCGAAGGACCCGATCGAGGCGGCGCAGATCCTCGGCGCCTCGTCCTGGCGCGTGTTCTGGGAAGTGCAGCTGCCGTTGCTGCGCCCGGTGATCCTGCTGGCGCTGGTGCTGCGCTTTCTCGACGCGATGGGCGCGTTCCCGATCATCTGGGGGCTGCTGCAAGGCGGTCCGGGCACCGCGACCGAGACCTTGGGCATCTACATCTACATCACGACCTGGCAATATTTTAACGTCTCCCTGGGGGCAGCACAGTCCTACGTCACGATGGTCATGATGGTGGTCATCGTGCTGGCCGCCATCCGGCTGCTGCGCCGCGAGAAACGGTCGCTCGACACGATGTACGCCAAGCCGCACGGGGCGGGCGAGGCAGCGTGACGAAGACGCCAAAGCGTACCGTTGCCGCGATCGGCCGTTATGCGGCCCTCAGTCTCTGGGCCGTTATCGTGGCGTTTCCGCTGTATTGGATTGTCAGCACCTCGTTCAAGCCGAGCGACCAGTGGTTTTCCTGGCCGCCGGTGTATTTCCCGTCGCCGCCGACCCTGGAGAACTACCGCGACGTGTGGCTCGGCGCCACCACGGTAGAGAAAGGCGGCCAGACCGCGCTGTCACTGCAGACGCCGTTCCTGGCGTTGCGCAACAGCCTCATTCTGGCGTTTGGCGCGACCGCGCTGGCGGTGCTGTACGGCTCGATCATCGCCTACGGGGTTTCGCGCCATCGCCTGCTCTCCGAAACCCGCATGTTCCAGCTGCTGATGCTGCGCATGGTGCCGCCGATCGTCGTCGTAGCGCCGCTGTCGCTGTATTTTTCTTATATCGGACTGCTCGATTCGATGATCGGGCTTGGGGTGATGTACTTCCTGACGAGCCTGCCCTATGCCATATGGATGACCAAGAGCTTCATCGACGAGGTGCCTCGTGAGGTCGAGCAAGCCGCCGAAATCCTCGGCGCCTCGCGCTGGCGCACGGTGTTCGAAGTGGTGCTGCCGCTGATCCGCTCGGGGCTGGTGGCGACCTTCATCTTCATCCTGATCCTGAACTGGAGCGAGTACCTGCTGGCGCTGATCCTGTCAAAGACACAGGTCGTGACGCTGCCCGTGCAGCTGTCGAAGTTCGAGGGCTCGACGGAAGGCCGACTGTTCGGTCGTCAGGCGGCATTGTCGGTGGGCATCACGCTGCCGCTGATGGTCGTCGGCATTTTGATCCGCAAGCATCTCGCGCGCGGCTTCAGCTTCGGAATGGTGCGGAGATAGGCGTGGCCCGGATCGAACTCGTCAACCTGAGCAAATCCTACGGCTCCGTCACCGCCGTTCGCGATCTCAGTTTCATCATCGAGGATGGGGAGTTCGTCGTCTTCGTCGGGCCTTCGGGTTGCGGCAAGACGACGACGTTGCGCCTGATCGCCGGGTTTGAGGAACAGGACCGCGGCGAGATCCGCATCGATGGGCGGGTCGTCAACGATCTCGAGCCGCGCGACCGCGGTCTCGGCATGGTGTTCCAATCCCACGCTCTGTTTCCGCACAAGACGGTGGCGCAGAACATCGAGTTTGGGCTGCGGATGAAGAAGGTGGCGCGCGATGAGCGGGCGCGGCGTGTGCGCGAGGTGGCCGAAATGGTGCGGCTTGCCGACCTGCTCGGCAAGATGCCGAGCGCTTGCTCGGGCGGGGAGGCGCAGCGCGTCGCGCTCGCCCGCACGCTGGTGACCAATCCATCGACATTCCTCCTGGACGAGCCGTTGTCCAGCCTCGATGCCAAGTTGCGCCGCGAATTGCGCGCCGAATGCGACCGCTTGCACCAAGAGCTTAAAAAGACTTTCATCTACGTCACCCACGACCAAGAAGAGGCGATGACTTTAGCCGACCGCATCGTCGTGATGCGCGCCGGCCAAATCGAACAGATCGGCTCGCCGATGGAAATCTATTCCAGCCCAGCGACCGATTTCGTCGCCGATTTCTTTGGCTCGCCGTCAATGAACCTGATCGCTGGGCAGATCATTCAGGAGGGCGCAGGGCGGCGCTTTCATTCGATGAATATCTCCATTGCGCTGCCCGATCGCTTTGGCGAGTTGCCGCCCGGGGCGGTCAGTCTCGGCATCCGGCCCGAAAATGTTGTCGTGCAGCCGGGAGCGGCCGCCACCGCGGACCTCCATCTTCCTGTCCGCCTCGTCGAGCCGTTAGGAAAGGATACGCTGCTCTATTTCGAGGTCGGAGCGGACCGTCCTTTCGTCGCCGTCAGCGAGGGCTTGGCGATGGCCGAGCTGGAGGCCGGCGATCGAGTTGGGCTGACGTTTGCGCGCGAACGGATCTTCGTGTTTGGCGGGGACGGGCGGTGCATCGCCGGCGGTTCTACAGGCAGTACGCCCGTCCGCATGCAGCTGGCTGACGCACGGGGTTGAGCGGCGCGATTGCGTGATAGATTGGCAACAAGGTTACCAAAGGCGCTTGACCGAGCAGACGCGATTAGCTACATAGCATGCCTCTACTAGGCTGGCCGTAGGAAGTCACCTAGACGCAGCCCCTATTCCGGCGGATGACTCGGCGTCCCTGTGAGGGGATGCGCCAAAGGCGGAAACGGTGAACTGTCGTCCCGACGTGAGCATTGCGTCGGGCGATTATTGTGTTTGACGAGACTGTGACGATGCCGACGATAAACCAGTTGATCCGCAATCCGCGGAGCCCGCAGGTGACCCGCAACAAGGTTCCGGCAATGGAAGCTTGTCCGCAAAAACGGGGTGTGTGCACGCGCGTCTACACGACCACGCCGAAGAAGCCGAACTCGGCGCTGCGCAAGGTGGCGCGCGTCCGTCTCACCAACGGTTTCGAGGTGACGAGCTACATCCCGGGGGAAGGGCACAACCTGCAAGAGCATTCCGTCGTCCTGATCCGCGGCGGCCGGGTCAAGGATCTGCCGGGCGTGCGCTATCACATCATCCGCGGTACGCTCGACACCCAGGGCGTCAAAGACCGCCGTCAGCGACGTTCGAAATACGGGGCCAAGCGTCCAAGGTAGGAGATCGCCATGTCGCGCCGTCGTGCCGCGGTCAAGCGGGAGGTCTTGCCGGACGCCAAATTTGGCGACCCTGTGCTAAGCAAATTCATGAACTGCTTGATGTATGAGGGCAAGAAGTCCGTCGCTGAGCGCATCGTCTACGGCGCTCTCGACCGCATTGCCAAGCGCAGCGGTCAGGATCCGATGCGCGTCTTTCACGACGCGCTCGGCAATGTGCGCCCCGCAGTTGAGGTGCGCTCGCGGCGCGTAGGGGGCGCCACCTACCAGGTGCCGGTCGAGGTACGGACCGACCGCAGCCAGGCGCTGGCTATCCGCTGGCTGATCTCCAGCTCGCGCGGTCGATCGGAAAACACGATGGAAGAGCGGCTGTCGGGGGAGCTCCTCGATGCCGCCAACAATCGCGGCGTTGCCGTAAAGAGGCGGGAGGATACCCATCGGATGGCGGACGCCAACAAGGCTTTCTCGCATTACCGCTGGTAAGCGCCGCCGTCTCAGATCTAGATAGGATTCCTTATTCCAGGGCGCCCGCCGCAGGCGGTGCCGCCGGAGCTTCTGTCATGGCACGCAGCACACCCCTCGAGCGGTACCGAAACATCGGCATCATGGCGCATATCGATGCCGGCAAGACCACGACCACCGAGCGCATCCTCTACTACACCGGCCGGTCGTATAAAATCGGCGAGGTCCATGAAGGCACCGCGACGATGGATTGGATGGCGCAGGAGCAGGAGCGCGGCATCACGATCACATCGGCGGCGACTACCTGCTTCTGGCAGGACCACCGCATCAACATCATCGACACGCCGGGCCATGTCGATTTCACGATCGAGGTCGAACGCAGTCTGCGCGTGCTCGACGGGGCGGTGGCGGTATTCGACTCGGTCGCCGGTGTCGAGCCGCAATCGGAAACGGTATGGCGGCAAGCCGACAAATACGGCGTTCCGCGGATATGCTTTGTCAACAAGATGGATCGCATCGGCGCGGATTTTCCGCGCTGCGTTGCGATGATCGACGAGCGGCTGGGCGCCACGCCACTGGTGACGCAGCTGCCGATCGGGGTGGAGAGCGAATTCGTCGGCGTCGTCGACCTCGTCGGTTTTCGCGCAATCAAATGGCGCGAGGAGACGTTGGGCGCTCAGTTCGACATCGTCGAGGTGCCGCCTGAAATGGCGGCGGAAGCAAAGGCGTTCCGCAACAGATTGGTCGAAACGGCGGTCGAGCAGGATGATGCGGCTCTTGAAGCTTATCTCGGCGGAGAAGAACCGACCGAGGATGTGTTGAAAAGCTGCATCCGCAAGGGCACGATTGGCGGCGCCTTTGTCCCGGTATTGTGCGGTTCGGCGTTCAAGAACAAGGGCGTGCAGCCGCTCCTCGACGCCGTGATCGATTATTTGCCGGCACCTACCGACGTTGCGGCGATCAAGGGGATCGTCGTTGGCTCTGACAAGCAAGTCGTCCGGCGATCATCGGATGACGAGCCGTTTGCTGGGCTCGCCTTCAAGATCATGAGCGACCCGTTTGTCGGCTCTTTGACCTTCATCCGCATCTATTCCGGGATGGTGACCGCCGGCAGTCAGGTGCTCAACAGCGTCAAAGGCAGCCGTGAACGGATCGGGCGAATGCTGCAGATGCATGCGAACCACCGCGAGGACATCAAAGAGGCGCTCGCCGGTGATATCGTGGCGTTGGCCGGGCTCAAGAATACGACGACCGGGGACACCCTTTGCGACCCCGGCGATCCGGTGGTGCTCGAGCGCATGGAGTTTCCGGATCCGGTTATCGAGATCGCGGTCGAGCCCAAGACCAAGGGCGACCAGGAAAAGATGAGCCAGGCGCTCGCACGGCTCGCGACCGAAGACCCGTCATTCCGGGTGACGGTCGATCACGAGAGCGGCCAGACCGTGATCAAGGGAATGGGCGAGCTGCATCTCGAGATCATCGTCGACCGCATGAAGCGGGAATTCAAGGTCGACGCCAATGTCGGCGCCCCTCAAGTTGCCTATCGCGAGACGATCACCCGTTCCGCCGAGGTCGACTACACGCATAAAAAGCAG
>Ga0081540_1001205_pt1 | contig 22658 bp, 16 predicted proteins | sample TabmetS2T1R1_FD_71024 | JGI IMG/M metagenome (GOLD analysis project Ga0081540, IMG submission 71024) | Tabebuia heterophylla rhizosphere microbial communities from the University of Puerto Rico - S2T1R1 | ecosystem: Host-associated > Plants > Roots > Rhizosphere ... | reverse complement strand
CGCCACGGCTGCCCGCCGCATCCTGCGTCGCCTCGGCGGTCCTCTCCTGCTCGTCCCCGCGAGTGCGCTCCGCTCGCGTGCGCCCGACGACTCAGGTGAGGCCAGCCTGGACGTTGCCATCGGGCCGCCGGCGGAGCATCGTCTGGACGGGGGGGACTCTCGATGAGAAACGCGTGTGGTGTGGCGGTGCTGCTGGGAGCGCTGGCGGTCACGGGCTGCGATGACCACTGCGAGCTGAACCCCCCATACGACCCTTGTGGAAGCGCCCAGTGCCAGCCCGGCGCCTACTGCCTCGCCGACGCGGGCCCGCTCTCGTGCAGTCCGGCGAAGCCGCTCGATTCTCCGTGCAACCGTGCCGTGGAGTGCACCTCCGGCGTGTGTCGCGGACCGAGCGGGGAGCTGGGACTGTTCGTCGATGCGGGCCAGTGCGTTCCGCTCGCGTGCTTCTGATGGCTCACGGCTTCCGGAGCAGCACGCCCTCGGCGAAGAAGGCCATCGCCGCGGTCACCACCAGCCAGGTCCACATCGGCACGCGCCGGTCCGCGGTGCCTCCGGGGCCGCGCACCGCCTCCTCGCCGAAGTAGGCCTGCAGCTGCCCCTCGTCGAGCCGGGTCAGGTCGCTGTCCGCCGGATCCAGCGTGACCGCGAACTGCGACCCGAGGACCAGCTGCCCCGCCGAGTCGTAGGTCCGGTAGAGCCCCGGTTCGGGCAGCGGCCCGATCAGCAGCCCGTGGTCTGGCTCGATCCGCACCGGGACCGCCGCCCCGGACGGAGACTTCACCGAGGTCACCGTCGCCTGCGGATCCGGCCGGAGCACCACCGTCTGCCCCACCCGGCCCTCGAGCGTCTCGCGCTCGTCCAGCGCTCCGGCGAGCCATGCCGCGGCCCGCTGCATCAGCGGCAGGTAGCTGGTGCGGATCGCGAAGTCTCCCCAGTCGCGGTCCAGCGTGCTGGTGAAGAGCAGCACCCGTCCTCGCCCGCGACGCGTGGTGACGAAGGCGGGCGCGCCGTCGTCGTACGCCGCGAGCACCTCGGAACCGTCGGCCCGGGTCCCGCCCTCCACCAGCATGTAGCGCTGGAAGCGCGCACCCATCAGGCCCTCGCGTCCGCGACCGGAGAAGGGCGCGAACAAGGGATCGCCCCAGTGGATGTCGCCCAGCTTCGCCAGCCGCCCATCCCCGGCGCCCGATTCGGACCCGGCCGCCTTCACCAGGCGCAGCGGACGGGGGAGCAGATCCCCCATGCGCTGCGTCCACGGCTCGGGCTCGACCTTGTCGCCCATGGAGATGAAGAGCCCGCCGCCTCGCTCGACGAATGCCCTGAGGCGAGCGGCCTCCTCGGGCACCGGCGCCGGCACGTTGGCCAGCACCACCACGTCGTACCCTTCGAGCGACTCGCGGAGGCCGGCCGAGGCGTCCTTCACCACCGGGCGGACCGGTGAGCTCGGCGCGCTGAGCGCGGCCTCGAGGAAGAACACCTCGTCGCGGTAGCGGACCGGGCTCGGCGAGCCGTCCACCACCAGCGCCCGGAGCTCCCGCGGCACCTGGACCACGAAGTCGCGCCGGTCGTCCTCGGCGAGCCCGTCCGGCGTCAGGATGACCGCGCCCGAGACCGGGCCCCCGACCTCGGAGCGCACCGTGAGCGTCTTCTGCGCCGTGCCGCCCGGGGCGAGCGCGAGGAAGGTCTTCCCCACCACCCGGCCTCCGAGCTCGACGGTCGCCTGGATCTCCCCGGCCGGCGCGTCCGAGATGTTCCGGACCGTGAAGCTCACCTGCACCGAGCGGGAGCCGGCCTGCGGGGCGGGCTCCGCCTTGAGGTCGGCGAGGAAGTGGTTGGGGAGCACCTTCCTCCCCCGCGCCACGTCGCGCAGCACCATCTCCGGCCGCACCCGCTTGTCGCCTGGGCCGCGCAGCGTGGGCAACGGCGCCTCGAGGCGCAGAGAGCTCGCGATGAAGGCGGAGACCACCACGATGCGCTTGCCAGGGGTCGGGCTCTCCTCGAGCGCGCGCGCCGCGACCTCGAAGCACCGGCCGAGGTCCGCGGTGGACCACGCCGGAAGCATCCGCTCCAGGGTCTCGCGCGCCTCGCGCCGGTCGAGCCCGGGAGCGGTGGGCGGCGTCACGTCGGGGCCGCAGGGCAGCACGGTCACCGGGTCCTCGGGTCCGAGCGTGGCGATGGCGCTCCTGGCCTCGGTGCGAGCCTTCTCGAAGAGGCTCTCGCCGTCGGCGAAGCGCATCGCGAGGCCGCGGTCCACCACCACCACCGTCGCCGCCGGGCCGGCAGCCCGCGCCACCGTGGCTCCAGGTCGGCGGAGCTCGGGACGGGCCAGCGCCACCGGGATGGCGAGGAGGATGAGTGTCCGCAGCGTGTAGAGCAGCAGCCGCTTCAGCTTCAGTCGCGAGGCGGTGCGGCGCTGGCTCCGGAGCACGAAGGCGATGGCGGCGAAGGGGTGTGGCCGCGGCTTCCGCCGGTCGAAAAGGTGAACCGCCAGCGGGATGAGCGCCGCCAGCGCGCCCAGGAGCAGCCAGGGCTGGCCGAAGGTCACGCCGCCCTCCGCTGCCGCCGTCCGAGGAAGCGCAGCAGCACGCCGTCCAGCGGCTCATCGGTGCGCACCAGCGTGTAGTCCACGTCCGCCTCGGTGCAGGCCACGCGGGTCTGGTCGAGGAAGGCCTGGAACTCCTCCAGGTAGCTCTCGCGGATCTCCCGGGCGTTGACCTCGATCCGGCGCTCGTCCTCGAGCGAGAGGAACAGCGTCGGGTCGTCGAAGGGGAACTCCAGCTCTGCCGGGTCGAGGATGTGGAAGAGGGCGAGGTCGTTCCGCCGGGCCCGCAGGGCGAGGATCCGTCCGAGCGCCTCGTCGCGGTCGTCGAACAGATCCGAGAAGACGGCCACCAGCTGCCCGCGCCGGACCCGCTCCGCGAGGTGATCGGCAGCGGCGAAGAGGTCGGTCCCTCCCGCGGGCTGGAGCCCGTCCAGCGCGTCGAGCACGGTGTGCAGATGCCCTGCCGCGGCGCGCGGAGGCAGGTCCGCCGCGCCGGCCCGGGTGACCACGCTCACCCCCACTGCGTCCTGCTGCCGGACGAGGAGATAGGCCAGCGTTCCGGCGAGGGTGGTGGCCACCTCCAGCTTCGAGAGCGGCCCGCTCCGGTACCCCATCGACCCGCTGGAGTCGACGACGAGCGTGGCCTTGAGGTTGGTCTCGTGCTCGTACCGCTTCACGTAGTAGCGGTCGAACTTGCCGAAGGCCTTCCAGTCCAGGTGACGGAGCTCGTCGCCGGGCGCGTACTCCTTGTGCTCGGAGAACTCCACGCTCTGCCCCTGGTGAGGGCTCTTGTGGAGGCCGGAGAGCACGCCCTCCATCACCGCGCGAGCGCGCAGCTTCACCCCGGCGAGCTTGGCCAGCGTTGCCGCGTCGAGCGAGGCCACGGCGGAGGCGCTAGCCCTTCACCAGCTCCAGCAGCTGCTGGACGATGCGGGTGCTGGTGATGCCCTCGCTCTCCGCCGCGAAGTTGGGGAGCACCCGGTGGCGGAGGACGGGCAGGGCGAGCGACCGGACGTCCTCGACGGTCGCCGCGAACCGCCCCTGAAGCACCGCCCGGGCCTTCGCCGCGACGACCAGGTACTGGCTCGCCCGGGGACCCGCTCCCCAGTTCACGTTCTTGCGCACCAGCTCCGGCGCGCCCGGCTCCTTCGGTCGGGTCTGCCGCACCAGCTCCACCGCGTAGCGCACCACGTGGTCCGGCACCGGCACCCGGCGGACCAGTTCTTGTAACGCGAGGATCTGCTCCGGCGAGAGCACCTTGGTGAGCCGGGGGACCGCCCCGGAGGTGGTGCTCTTGACGATCTGGAACTCCTCCTCGGCGGAGGGATAGCCCACGTCCACCAGGAACATGAAGCGGTCGAGCTGCGCCTCGGGCAGCGGGTAGGTCCCCTCCTGCTCGATGGGGTTCTGTGTGGCGAAGACCAGGAAGGGCAGGTCCAGCGGGTAGGTCTCGCCGCCCGCCGTCACCCGGTACTCCTGCATGGCCTGCAGCAGCGCGGCCTGCGTCTTCGGCGGGGTGCGGTTCACCTCGTCGGCGAGGATGATGTTGGCGAACAGCGGCCCGCGGACGAAGCGGAACTCGCGGTGCCCGGTGGACCGGTTCTCCTCGAGAATGTCGGTCCCGGTGATGTCCGAGGGCATCAGGTCCGGGGTGAACTGCACGCGGTTGAAGGTGAGGTTCAGCACCTCCGCGAGGGTGGAGATGAGCAGCGTCTTCGCCAGTCCGGGCACGCCCACGAAGAGGCAGTGGCCCCGGGAGAAGAGCGCGATGAGCAGGTGCTCGACGACCTCGCGCTGACCGACCACCCGCTTCTCGATCTGCTCGACGATGGCCGACCGGGCCCGGGCGAGTGCCTCCACCGCGCGCAGATCGGCGCCGGGCTCCACGGCAGTCAGGGGGGTCGAGGACATGGGAGAGGTCATAGCCGTTCGTTGGCCGTCGGTTCGGACGTCTTTGTGGGCGCCTTCTTCGGCGCCGGCTTGGGTGGACGGGGAGGCTCGGCCGGGCCGCGGGGGAGCGCGACGTCGGACGGGTCGGACTGTGGCCCGGGCAGCCGCGCCAGCAGCTCGGGCAGCCGGTCCGGTGGCAAACCGGTGAGGATGGCCGAGGCGTTCCGCGCGCGATCGGCCAGCGACGTGTCGTTGAGAGACTGTGCCGACTTGAGCAGCGCGAGGTGAATCTCCGGGTCGAACGGGTCCTGGGCCAGCGCAGCCCGGTACGCCGCCCGCGCCTCCCCCCACTGACCGCGGCTCAGGTAGATGCGGCCGAGGTGAACCTGCGTCGAGGCGTAGCCGGGGTGGGCCTCGAGCGACGAGAGGAGCACCTTCTCCGCCTCGTCCAGGCGCTTCACCGCCATCAGCGCCAGGGCGTACTTGTTGGAGATGGTCTCGTAGGCGTTGCCCACCAGCGCGTGGGCCTTGCCGTACTCCTCGGCCGCGGCGACGAACCGTCCCCGCTCGCGGAAGAGCTCGCCGAGGTGCGCCCAGCGCCGGGCCGTCGCGTTCTCCACCTCGTCGAAGTCGCCGAAGGAGATCTCCCGGCCCTTCTTGCCCTCCTCGGGCGGGGTGTTCTTCCCCTTCAGCACCGGTCGCTCGGCGGTGGCCGGAGCGCGGCTCGCCGGAGGCGGTTGCGCCTTGAGATAGGCCATCCAGCCCTTCTCGAACGCGCCGAAGGTCTTCCCGGTGGCCTTCTCCACCGCCTGCTGGTCCGTCGCCCCGGTGCCCATCGTCTCGACGATGGTCCGCAGCGACTTCATCCCGTGCTCCTTGTGGAGGTACTCGGCGGCGAAGAACACCTCGGCGAAGGCGGTGGCCGCGTCCTTCCAGGTGGGGAGCTTGGCCATCGAGGGGTGCATCTTGGCGAAGGGAATGAGGTCGTTCTTCTGCACCCGCTCGGAGAGGAGCGTCCGCGAGGACGGAGGGAGCGCCTTGCCCGCCGGCCCGCGCCAGCGCGACTCGAGGTACTTGGCCAGCGCCTCCTGCAGCCAGATCGGCACCGAGTTGTGCCCGGTCTGGGTGACGACCAGGTGCGTGTACTCGTGGGCCAGCGTGTCCAGCCAGTCGTAGCCGCGGAGCACCGCCTTGGGCGAGGTCACCATCAGCTTGTTGAACTTGCAGATGGCGATGGTCCCCGTCTGGTCGATCTCCTTCTGGGAGAGGGTGGAGACGCGGGCCAGCTCCGCAGCGTCGTTCACCACCTCCACCCGGACCTTCCCCGGGGGGGCGTGCCCGAGGTCCTTCTCCAGCGCCGCCCGCTGCGCCTCCAGCGCCTCGAGCGCGTAGGGGGCCAGCACCGCGTCCTTGCCCTTCGGGTAGAGGAAGATGAAGTGCTCGCTCTCCGAACGCTCGTGGTCGCGGGTGATGGCCAGCGTGTCCCGGGCCAGGCGGAGGTAGCTGCCCGGCCGGTCCTCGACCCCGGCCAGCTCCAGCGCCGAGACCGCGTCCGCGTAGCGGCCCTCGCCGAAGGCCACCCGCCCGGCGAAGAAGTCGAAGGACTCGTTCTTCTCCTGTCCCTTCTGGAGGCGGTCCAGCTCGGCGTGCGCGGCGGCGTAGTCCTCCTCGTCCAGCAGCTCCTCGAGCGCGCGCACGCGGGCACGGACGTCCGCCGGGGCGGCCCAGGCCAGCGAGGTGAAGAGGAGGATGCAGGCCGCGGCGGCGCGCCTCACTTCACGAGCTCCTCGTAGTAGCGCTTGACCTGGTCGCGGTACCGGTCGGGCGTGCCCTGCTTCATCGCATCGAGCAGGTCCTTCCGGAACTCGCGCGGAGCGCCGTTGGGGTCGGCGTCGGGGACCTCGACCTTCTGGCGGCTCAGCTCGTTGCCGCCCTCCTGCTCTCCTCCGGCGAGGAGCGGGAGCGGGAGCCCGCCGCGGCCTCCGCCGCGCTGGCTCTGCTGCATCGACTGCTGGAGCTGCTCGAGCGAGTCCAGGGCCGCCTTCTGCTCACCGTAACCACGCTGGGGGTCCTTCCCCTCGAGCCGCTCGGTGGCCCCGGCCATGCGGTCGGCGATCTGCTGGAGCGCTTCCTCCCCCTGCTCGCCGAAGAGCGGCGCCATCTGTTCCAGCTGCCGCATCTTCTGCTGGAGGTCCTGGGCCCGCTGGCCGAGCTTCCGCTGGCCCTGGCTGAGCTCCTGGAGCTTCTGCTTGTCACCCTGGCCGAGCTGCGAGGAGAGCGGGGGGAAGAGCTGGTCCAGCTTCCGGCGGACGTCGCGCATCGTCTCGGCGTCCTTCTCCAGCCGCTGCGCCAGCTTCCGTGACTTTTCCCGGACATCGGGCGGGTTCTGGTACGCCTCGTCGAGGGCGCGCTGTTGCTCCCCGGCGCGCGACAGCTCCTCGGCCTGCCTCACCGCGCGCTGCGCCGCCTCGGCCGCGAGGTCGAAATCCTCGGACTTCAGGGCGGACTTGAGGCTCTCCAGCTCTGACTTGGCCTGCTCCAGCGGCAGGTCCGCGCGGGGGCTGAGGTCGTTCGGTCCCACCTTCTGGTAGTCCTGCGAGACCTGCTCGGCCTTCTTCTGGAGCGTCTCCTTGAGCCCGGCTGCGGCCTGCTTCATGCGCTGGCGCATCTGCTCGCGGTAGCGGTCCCGGACGGCCTTGGTCTGCTCGGCGAGCTGCCGCTGCTCCTCGGTGGTGTTCTTCAGCGCCTCGCCGAACTCGCGGAAGCGCTTCACCAGCTCGGGGTTGGCCCGTCCGCCCATGTTCTCGGCGCTCTGGTCCAGCTGCTTCTGCAGCTCGCTCATCTGCGCCTGGAGCTGCTGGAGCCGCGCGAGGGCTTCCTCGGTCTTGCCCTCCTTCAGGAGCTTCTCGATGTCGTCCAGGCCGCCCTGCATGTCCTGCTGCCTGGCCATCTCCTGGAACGCCTCGAGGTTGTAGTGCTCGTCGCGGATGCTCTTCTGCAGCTCGGCCATCCGCCGCGCCAGCTCCTCCATCCGGTTCCGCAGCGCCGCCACCTGGCGGAGGATCTTCTCTTGAAGGCCGGGGTCCCGGGTGCTCTGGAACTGCTCGATGAGCTTCGCCAGCTCGCGCTGCTCCCGCGCCATCTGGCTGGCGATCTCCCGCAGCTCCTCCATCCGCTGCTGGTCGAGCAGCGACTCGAGGTAGAGCGCGTCCTTTTCCAGCGCAGAGATCTCCTCCTGGGCCACCCGGGAGAGCCGGCCGTCCATGTCCAGCTCGCCGCGCCGGCCGGAGAGGCGCAGCCAGAGCTTTCGCGCGTCCGAGGTGCCCCGGACCCGCGCCGTCACGTCCTGTCCCACGTGCTCGAGGGCGGCGACCAGCGCCTCGTTGCGGTCACGTTCGCGGGCGAGCGCCCGGGCGGTGCCCACGATGTCCCCGCCGAGCGTGAGCCCGGAGGTGTCCACCGGCTCCTGCGAGCGCACCTTGTCCTCGGACTTTCGCGCGTCGCGGTCCGGCCCTTCCATGCGCGTCGCCAGATGCGCGAGGAGCCGCTCCCACAGCTCGGTCGCCCGGCGGAGCGCCTCGCGGCGATGCTCGGCTGCGCTGTAGACCACCAGCATCTGCTGCCGGCTCGTTCCTCGCTGCGGCCCGTCGACTGCGTCGTTGTCCAGGGCCTCCACGGCGTAGGAGATCCGGTCGCCCGCGCCGAGCTTCAGCGGTCCAAGCGGCCAGCGGTACTGGCCGGCGCTCTTCCGCCCGTCGTCATGGGCGAGCTTCTGGCGGTGGCTCTGGCCGTCCGGCGTGGTCCACACCAGCGCGAGGTCGGAGAGCCCGTAGTCGTCGGTGGCCTCCCAGCGGAGCAGCACCTCCTGCTCGGGGTCCACCTCCAGCTCCGGTCCCGGGAGGAGGAGCGAGACCTGGGGCGGCGCGTCCGCCTCCACCGTGAGCGGGAAGTCCGGCCCGCGCGTCACCTCGCGACCGCCGCGGCCGGTGAAGACCATGGCGTAGACGCCGCTCGATTGGAGAATGAGGCTGCCGCTGAGGTCGCGTCCGTGCTCGACCCGGAGGGGAACCACCGCACCGGTGTTGAGCACGAGCTGTGCGCCGGTCACCGCGCGGTCCGCCCGCGTCCGGAGCTGGACCACCGTCCCCTTCGGCCCGGCGAGGTCCCCGGTGCTGGTGACGGTCCGGGGGGCGAGCCCGGTGTAGGCCGGGTACTGGTAGAGGACCTCGAGCTCGCCGGTGATCGGCTCGCGCGCGAGCTGCCGGCCGGAGGCGGTCGCGGGGCGGAGCGCGGCCACCAGCGAGCGGATCCGGTCTGGCCAGACCGCGGACACCAGGGCCAGGCCAGCGAGCGCCCCGAGCGCGAGGAAGCCGGCGCGACGCACCGCCGCCCGGTCGATCACCGCCTGTGCATCGAGCTGGGCGGTGCGCGCGTCCACCGCCCGGAGATGGGCGAGCGCGAGCTCGGTGGAGAACGACGGGTCGTGCGCCATCGCCCGGCGCAGCTCGAGGACGGCGAGGAGGTCCAGCGAGACGCCGGGCATCCGCGACGCGACGAGCCGCGCGGTGCGGAAGGGGTTCCCCGCCGCGCGCGTCCAGTGCCGCCAGAGGCGCTCGGCGACCAGGCCCACCATCGCCAGGACTGCGGCCCCGAGCACCCAGCGCACCCCGCGAGGCCACGCCCGGACCAGCGTCGCGGCCAGCACCACGCCGAAGCCCAGGGTCGCCGACCCGAGGAGCAGCAACTCGAGCGCCACCGCACGGGCCTGCCGGCGCCGCACCGCCTTCAGAAAGCGGTCGACGGTCGTTCCCGCCGGCGCGTCCGGCGGCGGGGTAGGGGTGGAGTCGGTCTCCGGTGCGGAGTGCAGCAGGTTCACGGCAGAGACGGAGGGTGCGGGAGCGAGGGGACCGGGCGACAACCCCGGACCCCGCTCCGTCCTTCCTGGATGGACACCCGAAGCATGGCCTGTGGTGGGGTGTCCTGGGAAGTGGTGCACATGGGCGGCCTGGCATCCGCTGAACGCGCCCGGAAGGGGAAACGATTCAAGCCCCTACGGCTCCCCCCGGGCTGTCGCTGCCAGGCCTCAGGGATGGGTCGGGCGCGGCCGGGCACCGGGGCGGGTCCCGGCGGGCCCAGCCCGTCCGGAGGCCGGAACGAAGGTGCTCGGGCCGGTCACGGTCAGGTGTGGCCGGAGGCGCTCGAACCGCCGCTTGCCCATTCCCTGCACCCGCATCACGTCCTCGGGCCGGGTGAAGGGATGGGCGGTGCGCTCGGCCACCACCGCGGCGGCGAGACCGGGGCTCACCCCGGGAAGCGCGTCGATCTGGTCCAGGGTGGCGGTGTTCAGGTTGAGCACCCCGGTGCCGGCGGAGCGCTTCGCCTTGCCGGCGGTGGCCGAGCCGGGCGCCACCGGAGCCGCGTGAACCCCGCCCGCGGAGAGCAGCGCCGCGGCAACCAGGAGACCGCGCGCGCTCACTGCGCGCCTCCCACCGCCGTCAGCTTGGGCTCCGGCGCGGCGTCCTGCGCCTCGCGGCGGTCACCCGCCTCGCGCACGTGCAGCTTGCCGTCGAGCGGAAGCACGTCGAGGAGCACGTTGAGCGAGCCGTCACGATTCACGAACGCCGAGCCCGCCCGCACCCACACCGTTCCGCCCTTCCCTTCGCGGATGGAGAACACCGCCAGCCGCTTTCCTGTCGTCAGCACCTTCCACCTCCACGCCCTCTTGCCGGACCGTCATGGCCCGGTGCCGGCGAGGCGAGAGCAGCGGTCGTGCCAGCGCGTGGCACCCGGGACGGCGGAAGCGACCGGTCCGCAACCCGGGACCGTCCGCCCGGGCCTCTGGACGGATGTTCAGCGCACCTCCGCGGGGGCCGCTCCGGTCCGCTCCCTGCATCGGCACTGTCGGCATCTCACCCGGCGCGGGTAGGGTCCGCCTTCCCCCAGCTCAGGACACCGATGCGACGCCTTCCGCTCTTCCTTCTGCTGCTCCTCGCCTGTGGCGCGCTGGCCGCCGACACGGTGCGCGACTCTCCGCTCCCGACGCTGCCGTACACCCCCGGGCTGGACCCGAGCTTCATGGACAAGAGCGTGGATCCCTGCGTGGACTTCTACGCGTACTCCTGCGCGGGCTGGCAGAAGCTCAATCCCATCCCGGCGGACCAGTCCACCTGGAGCGTCTACGGAAAGCTCCAGGACGAGATCCAGCGTCACCTCTGGGGGCTCCTGCAGACTGCGGCCGATCCGTCGACGGCGCGCAGCCAGATGCAGGCGCAGATCGGCGACTACTTCGCGGCCTGCATGGACGAGGCCCGCATCGAGACGCTGGGGAGCAAGCCGCTGGAGCCGGCCCTCGCCGCGCTGGCCAAGGTGAAGGACCGCCGCGGCCTCGCGACCTGGCTCGGCGAGCAGCACAAGGTGACCACCACCGAGGAGCTTCTCTTCGGCTTCGGCTCGGAGCAGGACGCGCTCGACGCCACCCGGTTCATCGCCGCGGCCTACGCCGGTGGGCTCGGGCTCCCGGATCGCGCCGACTACCTGGACCAGGATCCGAAGTCGAAGGAGCTCAGGGAGAAGTACCGGGAGCACGTGGTGCGGACGCTCCAGCTGCTCGGGGACGACGCCGCCACCGCCGCGAAGACGCGCGATCTGGTGATGGACATCGAGACTGCGCTGGCGAAGGCGACCCTCACCCGGGTGGAGCGCCGCGACCCGTACAAGGTCTTTCACCGGATGGAGGTGAAGGAGCTGGAGAAGCTCGCCCCGTCGCTCGACTGGAAGACCTACCTCCAGGCCGTCGGTGTCCCTGGGACCCAGGTCCTCAACGCGAGCCAGCCCGCCTTCCTCTCGGCGATGAGCTCCGAGCTGAAGCGGAGGCCGCTCGCCGACTGGAAGCGCTACCTCCGCTGGCACCTGGTCAACAGCCAGGCGCGGTACCTCTCCCGGGCCTTCGTGGACGAGGACTTCGCCTTCAACCAGAAGACCCTCCAGGGGACCGAGGCGCTGGCCCCGCGCTGGAAGCGCTGCGTTCGCTGGGTGGACCGGGATCTCGGCGAGGCGATGGGTCAGGTCTTCGTCCAGAAGGACTTCTCTCCCGAGCTGAAGCAGAAGACGCTGGAGATGGTCCAGCAGATCGAGCGGGAGATGGAAGCGGACATCCGGACCCTCGACTGGATGTCGCCCGAGACCAAGAAGCGCGCGCTGGAGAAGAGCGCAGCGATGGCGAACAAGATCGGCTACCCCGACCGGTGGCGCGACTACGCGTCGATCAAGCTCGCCCGTGACGACTTCCAGGGCAACGTCGCCCGGTCGGCGCGGTTCGAGACCGCCCGGCAGCTGGGGAAGATCGGCAAGCCAGTGGATCGCGGCGAGTGGGAGATGACGCCGCAGACGGTGAACGCCTACTACAACCCGACGATGAACGACATGAACTTCCCGGCCGCGGTGCTGCTGCCGCCGCTCTACGATCCGAAGATGGACGCGGCGCCCGGCTACGGGAACACCGGGGGGACCATCGGGCACGAGCTGACGCACGGCTTCGACGATCAGGGTCGCCAGTTCGACGCGAAAGGCAACCTCAAGGACTGGTGGACGAAGGAGGACGCGGCCGAGTTCAGCCGGCGCGCCTCGTGCGTCTCCGACCAGTACTCGAGCTACATCGCCGTCGACGACGTGCACGTGAACGGCAAGCTCACGCTCGGCGAGGACGTCGCGGACCTCGGTGGCCTCATCCTCGCCTACAGGGCGTGGAGGGGCGCCACGGCGAACCAGCGCCTCATGCCGGTGGACGGGCTCACCCCCGACCAGCGGTTCTTCGTGGGCAACGCGCAGTGGGCCTGCGCCAACGTCCGCCCGGAGGCCGCGCGGCTGCGCGCGCGCACCAACCCGCACTCCCCACCGCAGTACCGGGTGAACGGGCTGGTGGTGAACATGCCCGAGTTCTCGACGGCGTTCTCCTGCAAGCCCGGAGCGCCGATGACCAAACCGCCGGAGAAGGTCTGCAAGGTGTGGTGACCATGCGTCCGCTTCTGGTGTCCACGTTGCTCGCTCGCGCCGTGCTCGCCGCGGAGCCGGTCACTGCCTCGGCGGAGACGCCGCTCGCGACGCTCCCCTACACGCCGGGGCTGGACCCGGCGTCGATGGACCGGAGCGTGGACCCCTGCGTGGACTTCTATGCGTTCTCCTGCGGCGGATGGCGGGCGAAGAACCCCATTCCGGCCGATCAGGGGGCGTGGAGCGTCTACGCCAAGCTCGAGGCGGACATCGAGCGGCACCTCTGGGGGCTCCTCCAGACGGCGGCGGATCCGTCGACGGCGCGCAGCCCGATACAGGAAAAGATCGGCTTGTACTTCGCCGCCTGCATGGACGAGAAGCGGATCGAGTCCCTGGGGAGCGCGCCACTCCAGCCGGCGCTCGCCTCGCTCGCCGAGGTCAAGGACCGTGCGGGCCTCGCGACCTGGCTTGCGCGACAGCACCTCGCCGCCCGGACCCGGCGACTCCTCTTCAGCTTCGACTCCGAGCAGGACGCGCAGGACGCCACGCAGGTGATCGCCGCGGTGTACGCGGGCGGCATCGGCCTTCCCGATCGCGACGACTACCTCGACCCCGCCAAGAAGATCGCGGAGCAGCGCCAGAAGTACCACCAGCACATCGTCCGGACGCTCCAGCTGCTCGGTGACGACGCGGCCACCGCCGAGGCGACGGCGCGGATGGTGCTCGACCTCGAGACGTCGCTGGCGAAGGCCACGCTCACCCGCGTCGAGCAGCGCGACCCGTACAAGATCTACCACCGGTACACGCTGCAGAAGCTCGTCGCGATGTCCCCCAACTTCGACTGGAAGGCCTACCTCGCGACCTCCGGTGTCCCGGGGACGAAGGTGCTCAACGTGAGCGACCCGAAGTTCTTCCAGGCCATGGACCGCGAGCTGAAGCGCCGGCCGCTCGCCGACTGGAAGCGGTACCTCCGCTGGCAGCTGGCGAACGTGAACGCCCGCTACCTCTCCCGCGCCTTCGTGGAGGAGGACTTCGACTTCCACGGCAAGGTGCTCGCCGGCACCGAGCAGATCGCGCCCCGGTGGAAGCGCTGCGTCCGCTGGGTGGACCGGGACCTCGGCGAGGCGCTGGGGCAGGTCTTCGTCCAGAAGAACTTCTCCCCGGAGATCAAGGAGAAGACGCTGGCGATGGTGCTCGGGATCGAGCACGCGATGGAGGAGGATCTCCGGACGCTGGAGTGGATGTCGCCGCCCACGCGCGCCAAGGCGATCGAGAAGCTGAAGGCGATGGCCAACAAGATCGGCTACCCCGATCGCTGGCGCGACTACTCGACGGTCCGGCTGGCCCGAGACGACTTCTTCGGGAACGTCGGCCGGTCGATGCAGTTCGAGGCGGCGCGCATGCTGGGGAAGATCGGCAAGCCGGTGGATCGCGGCGAGTGGGACATGACGCCGCAGACGGTGAACGCGTACTACAGCCCGACACTCAACGACATGAACTTCCCGGCGGGCGTGCTCCAGCCGCCGCTCTACGACCCGAAGATGGACGCGGCGCCCGGCTATGGGAACACCGGGGGCACCATCGCCCACGAGCTCACCCACGGCTTCGACGACGAGGGTCGGCAGTACGATGCGAAGGGCAACCTGAAGAGCTGGTGGACGAAGCAGGACTCCGCGGAGTTCGACCGGCGCAGCCGCTGCGTGTCCGACCAGTTCTCGAGCTACATCGCGGTGGACGACGTCCACGTGAACGGCAAGCTCACGCTCGGCGAGGACGTGGCGGACCTCGGTGGCCTCGTGCTGGCCTACCGGGCCTGGAGGGAGGCCACCGCGAACCAGCGGCTCGCCCCCGTCGATGGGCTCACCCCCGACCAGCGCTTCTTCGTCGGCTACGCGCAGTGGTCCTGCTCCAACGTGCGGCCGGAGGTCGAGCGGCTGCGGGCCCGCACGGATCCACACTCGCCGTCGGTCTACCGGGTGAACGGGCTGGTGGTGAACGTGCCCGAGTTCGGTCAGGCCTTCGGCTGCAAGGCCGGCGCGCCCATGACCAAGCCCGCAGAGAAGGTCTGCAAGATCTGGTAGCGCCCCTCGAAGCTCCTCAGACGTCGCTCTGGATGACGTACCGCTCGATGTACTCGCTCTCGAACGGAACGCCGTCGAGCTTGGCCGGGCTGTACCGGTTGCGGAGCAGGACGTCGGTGTAGGTCGCGTTGTAGCCACCGTTGCGGATGCCACGGCACTTGATGGCCTCGCCCTGCACCGTGATGGTGCAGGCGACCTCTCCGTACGCCCCTGAGGCCTTCGGGAGCCCGTGCCCGATGTCGTTCGGGATCGGGTCGAGCCGCTTCGGCGCGGTGAAGCGGGTGTCGAGGGTGCTGCAGGCCTTGGCGTCGCCCTGCTCGCAGGCCGCCCCGAGGAGGCGCGCTGCCTTGTCCGGCTCCTTCTGCGCGGCCTTGGGGTCGATGAGCGCCAGCGCCTGCTCCGTGCAGCGCGACGCGCGATCGCCGGTGCAGTACTGGGTGGTGTCGGTGTCCGGTGGCGGGTACCAGTGCTTCAACGAGACGGGATTGAAGCCGTGGGTGCAGGCCGTGGCGGACATCAGAATCAGGGCAGCCGGGAGTCGCATCGGTCCGGACAGCGTCGGTGACCGGGGCGAGCCGGGTCAACGCCAAAGCTGAATTCCTGGCGCGCCGCCACTTGCACCCTGGCTGCTTGCTGTGCCAGACACCCGGTGCCCCCGGGTGCCCATGTCGGGCCCAACAGGGAAGCCGGTGAGAGTCCGGCGCGGTCCCGCCACTGTGAACGGAGCGGCCCGAGGAACCGGGCCGGTTCGACATCCTCCATCGGTCGCCACTGCGGACAGCACGCTCGCGGGAAGGTGGGAGGACGAACGAGACGTGACAGGCGCCATCGGGGCGCCGCCCACGTTCCCATCCGTGAGCCAGGAGACCTGCCCGAGGGTGCGGCGCCGGAAGCCCCGGCACCGCCGATGGCCTTCTCTCTTCGGAGAAGAGAGTGGAAGGCGGACGATGGGCGGCTGGCGGTGGGCCCGGGCGTGTCTCGGGCCGGCGTTGAGCGTGGCGTCGATCGCCTGGGGGCAGTCCCCGGCGACCGTGGAGCTTCCGCCGGTGGACGTGCCCGTCCCGGCCGCGCCTCCGCCGCCCGAGTCTCCCCTGGTCCGTGACCCCACCGGCCTCACCACCGTGGTCGACGTCGCCTCGCGGCGCGCCGAGGTCTCCACCGTGGGGGTGCTGGTGAGCGAGGCGCCGGGCGTGGTGCTTCAGCAGAGCGGCGGCCTCGGCCAGAGCGAGCAGCTCACGCTCCGCGGCGCGTCCAGCACCGGGGTGCTGGTGCTGCTCGACGGCGTGCCGCTGAACGGGCTCGGGGGAATCGCCGACCTGAGCCTGGTCCCGCTCCCCGCGGTGCAGCAGGCAGAGGTGCTTCGTGGTGGGGCGGGCGCGCGCTACGGAGCCGGCGCGCTCGGGGGCGTGGTCAACCTCGTCACCCGCAGCGCCGCCGGGCCGGCGGTCTCGGGCGACTTCGGGGTGGGCAGCTTCGGGACCTACCAGGGCGGCGCGAGCGCCTCGGGACCGTTGCTGGGCGGCTCGGGGTTGCTCGAGCTCCACGCCGGCCACAGCGACGGCGACTTCACCTACCTCTACGACCCGCTCGCCGGCACTCCGGCCAGCAACCCGAAGATGCTGGTCCGCGAGAACAACCAGGCCACCTGGTTCGGCGGCCTGGCCAAGGCCGGTGGACGCCTCGGGTCGTGGCGGCTGGATGGGCTCTTCCAGCTCAACGCGGTCTCGCGGGGGCTGGCTGGCACCGTGGACGCTCCCACCCCGGACGCGCACCAGGACTTCCTCGGGCTCCAGGCCGGTGCGCGCCTGTCGCGGTCCTTCGGCTCCGGCGCGGACACCTCGTTCCGGCTGGACGCGCGGCGCGAGGGTAATCGGTTCGCCGCGAGCGGCTTCACCCAGGACACCCAGTGGTGGCAGGCCTCCCTCAGCTGGGACGGGACGCTGCCGGTGGGGAACCACTGGCTCTCGGGCTCCGCGTCGGTGGGCCTGTCCTTCGCCGATGCCGACGACCAGGCGCCGCGCTGGGCGGTCACCTCCGTCTCGGTCCAGGATGAGTGGCGGCCCGGGGGCGGGAAGGTCTCCCTCGTGCCCTCGGTGCGCCTGGACCAGGCCGGGCCCTTCGTCGGCGTGTCGCCCAAGCTCGGCGCTTCCTGGGCGCTCCCGGCCGGCGTCACGCTCCAGGCCAACGTGGGGCAGTCGTACCGCATCCCCTCGTTCCTCGAGCTCTACATCCCCTCCGGAACCCAGCTCGCGAATCCGGATCTGCAACCCGAGCGCGGAGTCTTCGTCGACACCGGTGCGGGCATCGCCGGGGCGCCCGGGATGTTCCGGGTGGCAGGCTTCGCTGCCCAGTACGAGAACCTCATCATCTACGAGTACCAGCCCCCCTTGCCGACCAGGCCACAGAACGCGTCCGCCGCGCGCGCCGCGGGCCTCGAGGCCGAGGGGCGGCTGCGGCCGGCGCGATGGATGGAGCTCAGCGGGAGCTACGGCCTGCTCTTCACCGAGAACATCCGCGCCATCCCGGCCTACTACCTCAAGGAGATTCCCTTCCGGCCCCGGCACCGCGGGACGCTGCGCCTGGCGTTCCAGGCCGAGCGTGTTCGCGTGCACGGCACGATGCGCGCCCAGTCGCTGATGTGGCTGAACCGGTCCAACACCCAGTCGATCGCCGGCCGGGTGCTCGTGGACGCGGGCGTGGACGTGCTGGTCTTCCGCCGTCCGGAGGTGGTGCTCTCCTTCAATGCCACCAACATCGGCGACGTGCAGACCCGGGACCTCGACGCGTACCCGCTGCCCGGCCGCGCCTACTTCGCCTCCCTGACCATGCGCTTCGACCTGGGGCGCGCAGCTGCTTCCACTCCGCCGTCCTTCTTCTCCGAGGGAACACCATGACGTCGCCCGTCCGAGCGGCCCTGGCCGCACTTCTCTTCCTCCTCGCCGGTGTCGTGCTGCCGGGGTGTCTGTCCTCGAGCGAGATCCAGTGCGCCACCGGGACGGTGCGCTGCGGCGACACCTGCGTCGCCATCCAGACCGACAACAACAACTGCGGCGCCTGCGGCGCGGCCTGCAGCGGCGGGAACGTCTGCGTGGCCGGTGGCTGCACCTGCCCGGTGGGCCAGGGCATCTGCTCCGGCATCTGCACCAACGTGGCGAGCGACCCGAACAACTGCGGCTTCTGCGGCGTGAGGTGCGGCCAGGGCCAGGCCTGCAACCAGGGCGTGTGTCAGGACTGCTCGCAGGGCGGCTGCCAGACGGCGCTCATCGCCGGCTGCATCGACCTCGTCGGCGGCGGGTTCCTCCAGCGCATCCAGGATGCCCCCGGAGGTCTGGTGCTGGAGAGCCCGGCGAATCCGCCCAGCGCCACCTTCCCCGACGCGCTCGGTCTTCTCGGCACCGCGCTGCTCTACGCGGACCACGACAGCTCGACGCTGCTGGAGATCCCCGTCGGCGCGCTGGGGAGCGCCAGCAACGAGCGCCTCTCGCTGGTGAGCAGCACGACGGGGAGCAAGGCCGGCACCACGCAGATCCACGTCGAGGCCGTGGACGCCGGGTCGCGGATCTACGTGATGTCCAGCTCGGTCAACACGCTGCACATCTTCGGCGGACCGAGCCCGGGCCAGGCCGGCGCGCTGCTCGATGCGGGGGCCGGAGCCGTCGGCGCCCTCGGTCTCCAGAACCTCGGAGGCGCCTCGTTCGACCAGGCGTCTTTCCCCGAGCCGTTCGCCAAGATCGGCTCGGACGTCTTCGTTCCGCTCAACGCCACGGGCAAGGTGCTCCGGGTCGACGTGAGCAATCCGGCGAGCGCGCCGGTGAAGGACACCTACGATCTGCAGGCGCTGGTGACCGCTGCGCCCGGCGGCGGCGTGCTGCCCGACGGCGGCCCCCTCTCCGCCTCGCCGACCGAGGCCATCGCCCGCAACGGGTACGTCTACGTGGCGGCCAATGTCCTGAGGTACGACCCCGCCCGCTTCGTGAGCGACTACGGCCCGCCCCTGGTGGCCCGCATCGATCCGACCAAGACCGGTCAGGCCGCCGTGTCCGCGGTGCAGGGACTCGGCGCAGACGCCGGCACCTGCCAGAATGTGGAGTGGCTCGCCGCGCTTCCCCTCGGGACGTCCGCCCAGCCGATGCTGGTGAGCTGCGCGGGCGCGCGGACCTACGACCAGAACTTCAACGTGACCTCGGTGGCGAACACGGCCCTCCTGCTCCTCAACGGAACCGACCAGCAGATCGCCGCCTGGACCCCGAGCAACGGGGGCGCGCTGGGACCGGCGAGCGTCGGGCGGGCGGTGGTCCAGAACACCACCGTCTACGTGGCCGACGAGACGGCGGCCCGCCTCTACGTGCTCGACTACGGGACGAACGGCTTCGTCGAGCGGGTGGGCTACGTGGACGGCGGGACGCCGCCGCAGATCTGCCCCGCGTACATCACCGACCTCGTGGTGTCGCCGGCGCCGTGATCCCCGCGCTCCTCTCCCTGGTGCTGCTCGGCGCCGGTGCGGACCCCGGTCCGCTCCGGATGCTCGGGGCGGCGCCGAAGGGAGAGGTGCGCCGGGTGGTGACGCTCACCCCGTCGCTCACCGACGTCGTGCTCGCGCTCGGGGCCGGTGACCGGCTGGTGGGCGTGTCGCGCTTCGACGAGCGGCCGGAGGTGACGCGCCTGCCGCGGGTGGGCGGCTTCGTCGACCCGAGCGTCGAGGCGGTGATGGCGCTCCATCCCGACCTGGTCCTCGCCGAGCCGGGCCCGGGGAATCGCCAGGCGGTGGAGCGGATCGCCGAGCTGGGTTCTCCGGTGCTGCTCCTGCCGCTCGGAACGGTGTCCGACGTGCTCGCCGCCGAGCGCGCCGCGGGCAAGGCGCTCGGCCGTACCCGGGAAGGCGAGGCGCTGGCCCGGGAGCTCGAGGCCACGCGGGTGCGGATCCGCGAGCGTGCCCGGGGAAGGCAACCGGTCCGGGTGCTCCTGGTCTACGGCTTCGACCCGCTGGTGGTCGCGGGGCCGGGCGGCTTCGCCGACGAGCTGCTCTCGGACGCCGGAGCGCTGAACGTCGCGGCCGACGCCGCGAGCCCCTACCCGGTCTACTCGGTGGAACGGGCGCTGAAGAGTCGCCCGGAGCTCATCCTCGACGCGGCGATGACCCCGACCGGTCGCGACCGTCTGCGCGAGCTCCCCGGGCTCGCCGAGGCGCGCTGGGCCTCGGTCCCCGGGCAGGCGCTGCTCCATCCCGGACCGGCGCTCGGGCGGGGCCTGGAGCAGCTCTTCGCGCTGGTTCATCCGGAGGCGGGGCGATGACCTCGGTGGCCGAGCAGATCGGGACGTCCTCCGCGGTGCGCTTCACGCCGGGGCGGGCGACGCTGGTCCTCGGTGGGCTGCTCGTGCTGCTGCTGCTGGCGTTCGCGGCCTCGCTGGTCCTCGGCGAGTACCCGGTCCAGCTCCTCCGTGCGCTCGCCGAGCCCGGGTCTCCGGACGGGCGGGTGCTGTTCGGCCTTCGCATCCCCCGCGCGGTGCTCGGAGCGCTGGTGGGCGCGTCCCTCGCGGCGAGCGGCAGCGCGCTCCAGGCGCTCCTTCGCAATCCGCTCGCCGACCCGTTCGTGCTCGGTGTCTCGGGCGGCGCGGCGCTCGGGGCCACCCTGGCGCTGGCCCTCGGGCTCCAGGCGCTGGCCGGCCCCTCGATCTTCGCCTTCGTCGGCGCGGTGGCGGCGATGGCGCTGGTCCTCGCCGCAGGCCGGGCCCGCAGCTCTCCCTACGCGGCCCTCCTCACCGGCGTGGTGTTCAACGCCTTCGCCGCGGCAGTCATCACCTGCATCAAGACGCTGCTCACCCCGGACCGGCTGGGCGAGGTGCTGTACTGGCTCGCCGGGAGCCTGGGCTACGAGCGGCCCCGCACCCTGCTCGTCGGCGGCGCCCTGCAGCTGGTGGCCCTCGGCCTGCTCTGGGCGGCCTCGGCGCGGCTGAACCTCCTGTCGCTCGGAGACGACGAGGCGGCGTCGCTGGGCGTGCCGGTCCGCCGGACGCGGGCGCTCGTGCTGCTGGCCGCCTCGCTCAGCGTCGCGGGCGCGGTGGCGCTCGCGGGCCTGGTGGGATTCGTCGGGCTCATCGTTCCCCACCTGCTCCGCCTGTGGCTCGGGCCGGACCAGCGGCTGCTGGTGCCGGCGAGCGCGCTGGGCGGGGCGGCGTTCCTCGTGCTGGCCGATGCGACGACCCGCGTGCTCTTCCCGGTGTTCCACTCCGAGCCGCCGGTGGGCGTGGTCACCGCGGTCCTCGGCGGCCCGCTCTTCGTCTGGCTCCTGAATCGCGGGGAGCATCCGGCATGAGCGCGCCGGCCCTCGAGACCGCCGCGCTCGCGGTGGGGTACGGCGGCCGCCCGGTGGTGTCCGGGGTGTCGATGACGGTGGCTCCGGGCACGCTGTGGGCCGTGCTCGGCCCGAACGGCTCGGGGAAGAGCACGCTCCTCCGCACGGTGCTCGGTCTCCTCCGGCCGCTCGGGGGTGAGGCGCGACTTTTCGGGACGCCGATCTCCCGCTGGGAGCGTCGCGCGCTGGCCCGGCGCGTTGCCTGGGTCCCGCAGTCGTTCGACGGCGACCCCGGGTTCACCGGGCTCGAGCTGGTGCTGATGGGCCGGGCGCCCCACCAGGGAGCGTGGGGATTGCCGGGGGCGAAGGACCTCGCCGTGGCCCGTGCGGCGCTGGCCGAGCTCGGCATCGGCCACCTCGCCGGCCGCGTGGTGTCCCGCCTCTCCGGCGGCGAGCGCCGGCTCCTCCTCGTGGCGCGCGCCCTCGCCCAGGAGCCGTCGTTGCTGCTCCTCGACGAGCCGACCGCGTTCCTCGACCTGCAGCACCAGGCGCAGGTGCTGGAGCGCGTCCGGGCTCGGGTGCGGGCGGGGCTCGCCGCGGTCGCGGTCCTCCACGACCCGAACCTCGCCGCGGCCTTCGCCGACGCGGCGCTCCTCCTCCGCGATGGAGGCGTGCTGGGCCAGGGTCCGGCGAGAGAGCTCCTCGACGCCGAGCGGCTCGGCGTAGCGGGCGTCGGCCAGGTCCTTGGCGCGCAGCAGGTGGCGGACCGGCGGGGCGAAGATCATGCCCGGCCAGTATTGCCGATGAGCTCGCCCGCGCGTTCGGCGACGGCGACCACCGCGGCGTTCACCGGCCCGGTGGTGATGGACGGGATGACCGACGCGTCCACGACCATGAGCCCCGCGACGCCGTGGACCTCGAGATCGCCGTCGACGACCGCCGTCGCCGGGTCGCGGCCCATCGCGCAGGTGCCGACCGGATGATGACCGACCTCCACCGTTCGCCGTATGAATGCGTCGAGATCGGCATCGGATACGACCTCGACCCCTGGCGACGTCTCGCGCTCGATCAGCTTCCCGAGAGGTGGCGTGTTGTAGATGCGTCGTACCGAACGAATGCATTCGCGCGCCGTCGCGCGATCATTCTCGGTTGCCAGGAAGTTGAGCCATATCCGCGGTGGGTCGGATGGATTGGCCGAGCGCAGCCGAAGTTCGCCGCGACTTTCGGGATAGTTCAGCGAGGGGTAGCCCTCCAGCATGTGCTGTTGCACCGGCGTGATGCCGGGAAACCACACCTTGGCGTCCATGCGCGTCGAATTGAAAAACAGTTGAATGTCGGGACGCTCGATATCGGGCCGGCTTCGGATGAAGGCAAGTGCCGTCAATGCCTGGGTCGCGAAATCGCCGGTGCGAAAGAGGGCCCATTGCAGAACCGACAGCGCGACGCGATCGGCACGCAATCGGCTCAGGAAAGTGATCGGCTCTTTCATCGCGAATTGAATATGGAACACCGCGTGCTCGGAAAGGTTCTTTCCGACGGCCGGCAGGTCGTGCACGGGAGCTATGCCGTGTTCGGCGATTTCGTCCGCTGGCCCTACGCCCGACAGCAAGAGAAGCTGGGGTGAATTGTAGCTTCCCCCGGAGAGGATCACCTCACGCCGGGCGCGCGCAAAGGTGCGGACGCCCTTCGAGACATAGGTCACGCCGGTCGCTCTGCCCTTTTCGATCGAAATACGCTCCGTCAGAGCCATGGTCTTGACGGTGAGATTGGCCCGCTTCAGTGCCGGGCGAAGGTAAGCCCTCGATGCGCTGCTGCGCACGCCATCCTTGATCGTCAGATCGACGATGCCGAACCCCTCCGGCT
>Ga0081540_1001204_pt1 | contig 22677 bp, 23 predicted proteins | sample TabmetS2T1R1_FD_71024 | JGI IMG/M metagenome (GOLD analysis project Ga0081540, IMG submission 71024) | Tabebuia heterophylla rhizosphere microbial communities from the University of Puerto Rico - S2T1R1 | ecosystem: Host-associated > Plants > Roots > Rhizosphere ... | reverse complement strand
AGGCAACGAGGCGCCAGCAACGAGGTGACTGACACCTTCGACGGACACCTTCGACGGCAACGAGGCGTCTGACGCCTTCGGCCGGGTAACGAGGTGTCTGACACCTTCGGCCGGGACACCTTCGGCCGGGACACCTTCGGCCGGGTAACGAGGTGTCTGGCACCTTCGACCAGCCGCGCGAGCGAACGGAGGATTGCCCCGGCACACCCGCGCTGACCGAGCCTCCTGGCGTCGCGGCGAGCGACCGTCTCACCCGGCGGACGCCTCAGGCATGCGGCTGAAGAGGCCCGCAAAGAAGCAGCCCGGCAATCCGCGACGGACGCCGGGCCACAGGCCTTCTACGACGAGCTCGCTCTCTCTCGTCTGAAGCGGTGGGGGGGAACCTCTTCAGAGAGCCAAACGAACCCGGGAGGGCAGATAACGGATTGGCCCCCCTTTGACAACCGGGTGACGCTGGCCTGCCTGCCACTGAACGGAAATTTCCATCGCAGCTGCCAGCTAGTTGTTCGACCGCGAAAGCACCTCGAAACGGTCGACGCGCGCTCAGCCGGCGGCCGCGCCGGCCATGCTGAAGAGCGTGCCGTACAGCGCGAACAGGAGCAGTGCGCTTGCCAGCACGGTGAGCGCGAAGGCGAGCACGAGGATCAGCCGCCGTCGCATCAGCCGCTGCGGGACGACCAGGGCGTAGACGACGAGGGCCAGGGGAACCAGCCCGACCGCGACCGGCGTCCATCCTTGTAGCAGCGTCCCGGCCGTCGATGGTGCAGCGGATCCGAGCGACTCGGAGAGGCGGCGGAACATCGGCGCCACGAAGAGCGGCAGCACCAGGGTCACGAGCCCCGAGGCGGCGACCAGCATCACCCCGATCCAGTCGAGCACCGAGAGACGGTTGAGAGAGGTGTCGTCGGGGCCGGCGGTGGTCAGGGAGGGCTCCTGGCCTCCGGAGTCTAGTCGAGGGTCTGCCGGTAGCCGCGGATCGCGAGCGTCCCGACCACGGCGGAGAAGAGGACCAGGGGCCAGAGGTGCGGGAACACGTCCAGCGCGCCGTTGCCCTTGAGCAGGATGCCCCGGATGAGGCGCAGCGCATGGGTGAGCGGCAACGCCTCACCGATGAACCGCGCCCACTGCGGCATGCCCGCAAACGGGAACATGAAACCCGAGAGCAGGATGGAGGGGAGGATGAAGAACACCGCCATCTGCATCGCCTGGAGCTGGTTCCGGGCGAGCGTGGAGAAAGTGAAGCCGACAGCGAGATTCGCGGCGATGAACAGCCCGAGGCCGACGAGGAGCAGCGGCACCGAGCCCTCCACCGGCACCCGGAACACGAGCACCGCCGCGGCGAGGATCAGGGCCACCTGGACGTAGCCGAGGAAGATGTACGGGACGATCTTCCCGAGCATCACCTCGAGCGGCCGTACCGGCATCGCGAGGAGATTCTCCATCGTTCCTCGCTCGCGCTCGCGCGTCACCGCCAGCGCGGTGATGACCACCAGGGTGAAGGTCAGCAGCGTGCCGATGAGCCCGGGGACGATGTTGTAGGCGGTGATGCCCTCGGGGTTGTAGCGGCGGTGGACGCGCCACTCGAACGGCAGGGTTGGAGGCGCGGCTCCGGGAAGGTCGCGCGCGAGGAGACCCTGGCCGACGCCGGCGGCTGCGGCGAAGGCGCTGCTCACGGCCGTGGGATCGGTCGCATCGGCAGCGAGGAGGATCGCCGGCTTCTCACGCCGCTCGACGCGCCGGGCGAAGTCGACGGGCAGCTCGAGAACGAAGAGCACGTCGCCACGGGCCATCGCCCGCTCGGCCGCGTCGGGGGAGACCGGCTGGGAGATGTCGAAGTACTCGGTGGCCCGCATCGCCTCGACCAGGGAGCGGGCCGGGCGAGAGGAGTCAGCCATGACCAGGGCGGTGGGCAGGTGCTTCGGGTCGGTGTTGATCGCGAACCCGAAGAGGAACAGCTGCACCAGCGGCATTCCCATCATCAGGGCGAGGGTGAAGCGGTCACGGCGCGCCTGGATGAGCTCTTTCCGGAGCACGGCCACGAAGCGCTGGAACGAGAGGTTCATCCGGCAAACCTCCGGTCCGAAAGCAGGTGGATGAACACGTCCTCGAGCGAGGGCGGCTCCTCGACCCACGTCTGTCCCGGCCGGGAGCGCCAGGGCTGGAGCGCCTGCTCGAGCGCATTGCGGTGGGTGCCGCTGACCCGGAGCGCCTGGCCGAACATCGCGACCGCCTCGACACCCGGCGCGCGCTCGAGCTCGGTCGCGGCCTCGTTGAGGTCCTCGCCGGTCCCGACGAAGGTGACCAGCCCGGAGTGGGCGACCACCTCGGCCGCGGAACCCTCGATCACGAGCTTGCCGCCAGAGAGGTAGACGATGCGGTGGCAGCGCTCGGCCTCGTCCATGTAGTGCGTGCTGACCAGGACGGTGATGCCCTCGGCGGCCAGCACGTGGATGAGGTCCCAGAACTCGCGGCGGGCCTTCGGGTCCACGCCGGCAGTGGGCTCGTCGAGGAGGAGGAGCTCGGGCTCGTGCAGGACACAGGCGGCGAGCGCCAGTCGCTGCTTCCATCCGCCCGATAGCTCGCCGGCGAGCTGCGTGCGCCGGTCGGCGAGGCCCGCGCGGTGGAGGACGTCGTCGATGCGCCGCGCGCGGTCGGGAAGCTCGTAGAGGCGGGCGACGAAGTCGAGGTTCTCCTGGACGGTGAGGTCTTCGTAGAAGGAGAAGCGCTGGGTCATGTAGCCCACGCGCCGGCGGATGCGGGGTGCGTCCTTGCGCACGTCGAGCCCGAGGCAGGTTCCCTCGCCGGCGTCGGGCGTGAGGAGGCCGCAGAGCATCCGCAGGGTGGTCGTCTTGCCGCTGCCGTTGGCGCCGAGGAAGCCGCAGATCTGCCCCTTGCTCACGCGGAGATCGAGGCCCTGCACCACCGCGCGAGGGCCGAAGGACTTGTGCAGCCCACGGACGTCGATGGCCAGTGGCGCGGCGGAGGTCATCGCGCCACCTGGACGTCGAGCGGCTGGCCCGGGTGGAGGCCCTGCAGCGCAGAGGAGCGGGCCTCGACCAGGAACACCAGCTTGCTCCGGGCGTCTCCGGCGTAGACCACCGGCGGGGTGTACTCGGGCTTGGGAGAGACGAAGCTCACCTTCGCGTCGAGCGGATGGGGGCACCCCTCGCAGGTCACCTTCACCGGGGCGCCGATCGGGACGAGGGACAGCTGCGGCTCGGGGACGAAGAAGCGGACCCGGAGCGCGCCGTCGGGGAGCAGCGAGAGCACCGCTGCCCCGGTGGGGACCATCTCGCCGTTCCGGTAGTAGGTGTCCAGCACCCGGCCGGTGGCGGGTGCGAAGCCGGAGCGCTGCTGGAGCTTCCACTCGGCCGAGGCGAGAGCGGCCCGGGCCATCTCGGCGACGGCGCGCTGGGCCTGGATCTCCTGGACCCGGCCCACCGAGGTCTGCACGGTCCTGAGCTTCGCCTCGGCGTTGCGGACGCGGGCGGCGGACTGCTCGGAGTTGGAGCGCGCGAGGTCGAGCCGCTGCTGGGTCGCGGCGCCCTCCTTCGCCAGCTGCTCCATGCGGCGCAGGTCCTGGTCGGCGAGCACCAGCGCGCTCCTCGACTCGCGGACCTGCGCGGTCGCCGCGTCGAGCTCGGTGGCGCGGCCGCCGGCCTCGAGGTTGGCGAGCTGCGCTTCCGCCTGGGCGACGCGCGCGGCGGCCTCTTCACGGGCGGCCCGCTCGGCGTCGCAGTCCTGGGTGAAGAGCAGGGTGCCGGCGTCCACGGTGTCCCCGCGCTCGACGGCGAGGCGGATGAGGGTCCCGGTGGTGAGGGGCGCGACGCGGGTCTCGTCGGCCTCGGCCCAGCCGTGGAAGAGGCCATCGGGGCGGCTGCAGCCGGCGAGCGCGACGACGGCGGCAAGAATGGCTGCGGCCTTCATGACTGACCTCCGGGAGCCGCGGCGAGCCCGCGGAGCAGATTGTCTCGATGGGCCTCGAGGACGGCGCGCCGGTCGAGGACCAGGTCGGTGTGCGCGCCGAACGAGTGCTTCCACATCCCGAGGAGCATCACCGGCGCCATGATCAGCGGGACGGTGGTGCGCGGATCGACGGGGCGGAACTCTCCGCGGGCGATGCCTCGCTCGAGGATGCGCTCCAGCAACCGGAACGCGCGCCGCAGCACGAGGTCGGCGTAGAGGCGGGCGAGCTGCGGGAAGTTGCCGGACTCGGCGACGAGGAGCTTCATCACTCCGGTGAGCGGGGTCTCGAGCGCGGCGCCGAGCAGCTCGAACAGCTGGCGGAGCAGCTCCGGGGTCGGACCCTCGAAGGCTTCGACGATCGCCTCGGCGCGGTCGATGTTCGGGGCGATGGCCTCGCGGACAACGGCCTCGAACAGCTGCTCCTTGCTCTCGAAGTAGAGGTAGACGGTCCCCTTGCTCACGCCGGCGACGGTGGCGACGTCCTCCAGCCGGGTGGCCGCGAAGCCGCGGTTGGAGAACAGCTGCAGGGCCGCGGCGACGATCTCCGCGGGCCGCGCCTCCTTGCGCCGCTCCCATCGCTTCGTTCGAAACGTCTGTTCCATCTAACTGACTGGTAAGTTATTTTTAGGAACACGGCAAGCCGATCTCAGGGAGCAGAAAACAAGCGCACTTTCAACGAGTTGAAGGTCCGTACCGAGGTGTCTGGCACCCTCGAAGACCGGCTTTACGAGGTGATTGACACCTCGAACCCCGGAATTCGGGCCGCTCGGCTGGTCTGGGATTCAGGCGCGGCGGAGGACGCGCTTCTCGCCGATCCGGAGGGTGACCTTCTCCCGGTCGAAGTACTCGGAGAGCGGGATGACGAACTTCCGGCTGCCGCCGACCAGCTCCTTGAACTGCTGGGTGGTGATCTCCCGGTGCTCGGTGAGGTGGGCCACCAGCCGTTGCTTGAGCTCGGCGATGGCCGAGCCGTGGAAAAACAGCTCCTCGGTGACCTTCACCACCGTGTGGTCGGCGATCGGGCCCTGGAGGAGCCCGGTGACGCGGTCGACGGGAAGGGAGAGCATCCGTCCGATCTCGGCGAGCGTCGGCGGCGCGAGCCCTCCCGCGGCGATCGCCGCCACCGCCTTCGTCCGGGCGGCCTCCTCGTCCAGCGAGAGGCTCCGTCCCCTGCCCTTCAATCGCAGCCCCTCGCCGACCGTCTCCACGGCGTTCCGCTCGATCAGCGCCTGCACCAGCCGCCCGAGCAGCCGCGCGTCCAGGTCCGGCGACAGTCGCTGCCGCAGCTCCTCGCGGTGGAGCGCATCCTCGAGCGGAGCCCGGTCGTGGAAGGACTGGAGCAGCGCCAGCGCGCGGGCCTGGATCGCGGAGAAGGTCTCGCCGGCCACGTAGAGCCGCCGCTCGCGATCGACCAGCAGCACCTGGCCCTTGCTGCTCAGCACCTCGAGCGCGCGCTGGACGATCTTGCCGGAGCTCGCCGTCCGAACCGTCAGCTCGCCGGCGGTCATCCCCCGGTAGCCGGACTGGCGCGTGAGCCACACCAGCCGCGCGTCCAGGTCCTCGCCGCGCATCGGGGCGAGCAGCTCGGACGCGCCCCGCCGCCGCCGCGGAGCCCCGATGGTGAGCACCCGGCCACCGGCGAGGGTCGCTCCACGGCCCGGCAGTGGCCTCGCCCCACGGAGGATGAAGCGCTGACCGGGGAGCGCGGCCACCGGCGCCTGCAGCCTGAGCTGCGCGAGCCCCGTCTCTCCGGGGGCGAGCTCCGGCAGGTCGAGCAAGGTGAGCCGGGCCTCCACCTGCGCCGTCCCCAGGTGCAGCAGGAGCGTGCGCCGGCGAGACAGCGGCGCCTCTGCCGCGGGCAAGAGGGTGAGCTCGACGTCCAGCGAGCGCGTCTCGGGCAGCTCGCCCGCGCGCACCAGCACCATCCCGCGGCGAACGTCCTGCGTGGCCACCCCGGGGAGGTTCACCGCGGTGCGCTGCCCCGCCGATCCTCGCTGCACGGTCTGCCCGTGGGTCTGAACTCCGCGGACCCGGAACGGCCCGGAGAGCCCGGGGAGCAGCGCCACCGACGCCTCGGGTTCCACCGTCCCGGAGAGCATCGTTCCGGTCACCACCGTGCCGAAGCCCTTGATGGTGAACGCCCGGTCCACCGGGAGGAACAGCGGCCCGTCGGCCGGCCGGCGCTGCACTCCCGCCGCGGCCTTCCCCAGCGCCTTCTTGAGCGCGTCCAGTCCCTCACCGGACTTCGCCGAGACCGGGACCACCTCCGCCTGCTCCAGCACGCTGCCGGCGAGGAGCGTGGCGAGGTCCGCGTCGAGCAGCGACCGCCAGTCGTCCCCCAGGCCGGGCAACAGGTCCGACTTGGTCAGCGCGACCACGCCCGCGCGCACGCCGAGGAGCTGGCAGATGTCGAGGTGCTCGCGGGTCTGGGGCATCACCCCCTCGTCCGCGGCGACGACGAGGATGGCGAGATCCACCCCGCCCGCTCCGGCGGCCATCGCCTTCACGAAGCGCTCGTGGCCGGGCACGTCCACCACGCCCGCCACCGTGCCGTCCGGGAGCGTCAGGTGGGCGAACCCGAGCTCGAGGGTGATGCCGCGCCGCTTCTCCTCCGGGAGGCGATCGGTGTCGATGCCGGTGAGTGCCTTGACCAGCGACGTCTTGCCGTGGTCGACGTGGCCGGCAGTGCCGATGATCACGCCCGCGACCGGGCGCGCGGCGATGCCGGCACTGGCTCCGGCGCGAGGTCGAAGCGCCCGTCCTCGGTGACCGGACCGTAGTCCCACGGAAAGACCAGCGGTCCCTCCATCACCAGCACCGTCCAGTCGGGGCTCGCGCCCTGGTCCCTGGAGAGCAGCGTCGCGGTGCGGATCTGCTTGGCCCCCGTCTTCCGCGCGACGTCGATGGCCCGCCGAAGCGTCATGCCCGAGGCGATGACGTCGTCCACGAGGAGGATGCGCGCTCCCTTCACCTCGCGCGGCATCGCCATCAGCTTCGGCATCCGCCCGGTGAGCGGGTCGCGGGTGCGGCCGAGGATGCGCACCGGGTGGAACGGCTTGCCGAGAGCGGTCGCCAGCGCCGAGCCGACGTAGAGGCCACCGGGCGCGATGCCCACCACCAGGTCACAGGTGTACGCGGCGGAGATCTCCCGGGCCATGCCGTGCACCGCGCCATCGAACTGGGCCCAGCTCATCTCCCGCACGAGGCTGCGCGCGCCGCTCCGGTCCTGGCCGAGCAGGCCGCGGGGAACCTCGCTCTGGGGCGAGAGGGGGTGCTCGGAGGATTCCGTCCGGCGCCTGGTCGATCGAGGAGGCATGAACGTCCCGAGCCTAGCTCGGCGACGCGCTGTCGATCAGCGTCCGAAGCTCGTCGGCCGGGATCACGTACCGGGTGGTGCAGAACTCGCACGTGGCTTCTGCTTGACCTTCGGTGGTCAGGAGGTCCTCGAGCTCGGCCTGACCCAGGGCCAGGAGGGCACGGAGGACCCGCTCGCGTGAGCAGCCGCAGCGGAACTCGAGCGGCCGCTTGGCCAGGACGTCCACCTCGGCTCCGGGGAAGAGCGCCCGGAGGAGCGCCGGACCGGAGCCCCCCGCCTCGAGCAGCGCGCGGTCCAGCACCTCGGGAAGCAGCCGCCCTCCGGCCTCGGCGAGGGCCCGGGCGTCACCCCCGGGGAGCTTCTGGAGCAGCACGCCGCCGGCGGCCCCGAGCACCTCGGCGCCCGAGGGGACGGTGCGGATCCGGACCACGGTCTCGACCTGGTCCGAGACGGCGAAGTAGCGCTCGAGGTCGCGGCCGAGCTCGAAGGCCTCGAGCTCGACGCTGCTCCGGTAGTACTCGGCATCTCCGAGATCCCGGAGCACCGAGAGGTAGCCGCTGTTCCCGAGCAGCGGGCGCCAGTGGAAGGTGCCCTCGTCGCCGAGCACGGCCAGGCCCGGCCTCTTGGCGTAGCCGCGAAGGGACCCGCCCTCGGCGTCGACGAAGACGCCGCGGACCGGGCCGTCGCACTCGAGCTGGAGGCTGACCCGCGTCCGCTCCTTCTGCAGGGCAGCGAGGAGGGAGACGGCGGTCAGGGCCTCGGAGAGGAGGGCCGCCGATCCGGCCTCGGCCCGGTGGAGGCGTCGCGCCTCGCGCGAGACCTCGGTGGTGAGCGCCGCCACGACCCGCAGACCGGCCCGTGGGAGCAACGCGGTGAAGAGCTCGTCCGACATCTCCGGTGTGTAACGGGTGGACGCCCGCAACGGCCAGCATCCAGCGTGGGTCGAGCGCGCTCGCTCGCCTGAGTCAGCCGTCGGGGGACCTCGACGGGTCTGCGGATCCCTCCGGAAGCTTGCAGTGAAGGCAACGCGGGGTGAACGAGCGCTGCATCCACCCCGGCGAGGCGAACCGCTTGCCGCAGCGTGGACACTTCACCGCCCCGAGCCGGCGTCCGGCGACATAGATGAAGGCGAACGTCACGAGCCCCACCGGGAAGAACGCTCGCTTCGCGGTCGCTTCGGAACACGAGAGAGCGAGCGCGATGAATACCAGCGCGTTCATCGGGGCCCAGGCGAGAAAGAGTCCCCAAAACCAGCGCCGCCAGGTGATCAGCTCGCTCCACGCCGAGGCATGACGGTCCGGTTCCCCCACGATGTCACCGGAGCACCGGCGTCTCTCGAGGGCGGCGACGCCGGGGCCTCAGCGCCCGGGCTTCTCGAGGCGTCTCATGAGATTTTCCTGGACGACGCTCGCCACCAGCCGCCCGCCGCGGTCGAAGAACAGCCCGCGCGACAGCCCACGCCCACCCTGCGCCGTCGGGCTGTCCATCGCGTAGAGCAGCCAGTCGTCCACCCGGAACGGTCGGTGGAACCAGAGCGCGTGGTCGATGCTCGCCACCGAGAGCCCGGGCGAAAGCCACGAGATGCCGTGGGGCCGGAGCGCGGTCGTGAGCAGGCTGAAGTCCGAGGCGTAGGCGAGCACGCAGGTGTGGAGCAGCGGCGCATCCGGAAGCGGCCCGTTCGCTCGAACCCAGAACGCCTGCCGCGGCGGGTCCACCGTGGGCAGCAGCGGATTTCGCGGCTCGACGGGCCGGAACTCCACCGCGCTGCGCCGCTCGAATGCCTCGCGGATCCGCGGCGGGACCTGCGGGACCGCGGCGAGCCACTCCTGGATCAGCTCGCGCTGCGGGCGGAGCGACTCGGGCGCCGGGACCTCGGGCATCGGGGCCTGATGCTCGAAGCCGTCCTCCGGCACCTGGAAGGAGCAGATCATGCTCAGGATGACCTCTCCACCCTGGATGGCCTGCACCCGGCGCGCGGTGAAGCTCCTCCCGTCTCGCACCCGGTCCACCTCGTAGACGATGGGGTGGGCCATGTCGCCGGGCCGGAGGAAGTAGGCGTGGAGCGAGTGCGGCCAGCGCCCCTCCACGGTGCGACTCCCGGCGACCAGCGCCTGTCCGATGACCTGCCCTCCGAAGACCGCCTTCCCGCCGAGGTCGCGGGATTGCCCGCGAAAGAGATTCACCTCCAGCGGCTCGAGGTCGAGCACGTGAAGCAGATCGTCCAGCGCGGAACCCAGGTCGGCCACGGCCATCCCTCCCGAATTTCGACACCTTAGCCATCAATCGATCGAGTTGCCTTCGATGCACTTGGCATATATGCATTGAGCATCGAAGGAGGCTCCCGATGGCACGACGAGCACGGAGCGCGGCGAAGGACGACGAGGGCCGCTTCCTGGCCTCGTACGACGTGAGCCGCTTCGAGCGGCCGTCGGTGGCGGTCGATGTCGCCCTGCTCTCGGTGGCCGAGGGAGCGCTGTGGACCGTGCTGATCCACCGCTCCGAGCACCCGCACCGGGGCCGGTACGCGTTGCCCGGCGGCTTCGTGGGCATGAAGGAGCCGCTCGACGCCGCGGCTGCGCGGGTGCTCGCCGGCAAGAGCGGGCTGGAGGGCGTCTTCCTCGAGCAGCTCTTCACGTTCGGGAACATCGGCCGGGACCCGCGCACCCGGGTGATCAGCGTCGCGTACGTCGCCCTGGTGGATGGAGCGCGCTTCCTCGCGGCGAGCGCCGGCACCGGCGGTCTCGTCCACGCCCGGCTCGACGTGCCCTGGGAGGGCGAGACCGGCGGCCCGGTCGACGCCCGCCGCTCCGACGGGACGACCCTGCCCCTCGCCTTCGACCACGCCGAGATCCTCGGCATGGCGGTGAAGCGGGTCCGCGGGAAGCTCGACTACGCGCCCATCGGGTTCCAGCTCCTCCCATCGCGCTTCACCCTCTTCGACTTGCAGCGGGTGCACGAGACCATCCTGGCGCGCCCGCTGAACAAGGACTCGTTTCGTCGCCGCATGCTCGCCTCGGGCCAGCTCGAGGCCACCGGCGAGAGCGAGCGTGAGGTCGACCACCGCCCGGCGGAGCTCTATCGGTTCACACGCCGGTCCGCGATCTGAGCGAGCCGAGGAGAGGAGTCTGGCCATGGCACAGATTCGAAGACTGGGACCGGTCCATCATCTGAGGTCCGACGCGAGCATGTTCGTGCTGCGCTACCGCCGCGGCAGGCTCACCCGTTCCGGGCGGGGCCAGGCGTTCTTCTTCCTCCCCCACTCGGCGAGCATCGCCGAGGTCCCGGTGGACGATCGGGAGATGTCCCTGTCGTTCCGGAGCCGCACCAGCGACTACCAGGAGATCACCGCCCAGGGGGTCATCACCTTCCGGGTGAAGGACCCGCGGCGGCTGGCCGATCGGGTCGACTTCACCATCGACCTCAAGAACGGAGTGCTCCTCCGGCAGCCGCTGGAGAAGCTCGCCCTGCTCTTCTCGCAGGTCGCCGAGCAGCGTGCCCGCGCCTGGGTGGCGAGCGTCCCGCTGCGGCGCGCCCTGGCCGAGGGTCCGGCGACGCTCCGCCACGAGATCCAGCTCGCCTACCGTGAGGAGCGCGCGCTCGAGGACCTGGGCCTCGAGGTGGTCTCGGTCCGCATCTCGTCGGTCCGGCCCGCCGCCGAGACCGAGAGAGCGCTGGAGGCCCCCGCCCGGGAGCAGATCCAGCAGCAGGCCGACGAGGCCACCTTCGCCCGCCGCGCGAACGCCGTGGAGAAGGAGCGCGCCATCCAGGAGAACGAGCTGCAGACGCAGGTCGAGCTCGCTCGCCGTCAGGAGGAGCTGATCGCCCAGAAGGGCCTCAACACGCAGCGTGAGGCGACCGAGGAGGCCACCGCGGCGCGCATCACCTCGGAGGGCAAGGCCGAGCGCGGGCGAATCGAGTCCCTGGCCGCGACCGAGGCGCTCCGGCTGCGTGCCGATGCCGAGGCGCACGGGGTGACGGTGCGCGGCGATGCCGAGGCCAGCGCGCTCCGCGCCGCCGAGGAAGTGCGCACCGCAGCGGAGAAGGCGCGGATGGAGGCGGTCCGCGACGTCCCCGCCAACGTGCTCCTGGCGCTCGCCGCACAGGCCCTCGCCGGGAAGCTGGAGAAGATCGAGCACCTCACCCTGGGCGAGCCGGCCCTCGCTCCCGCACTGACCAGGCTCCTGGAGGCCGGCACGAGCCACCTCGGAAAGGAGTGAGGCCATGGCTGCCACGGTCCCCAGAGTGGTGGTGGTGACCCGTGCCAGCGAGTACGACGCGCTGCTCGCGCGGCACGGGACCGAGCCGCAGGTCCGCTTCTTCCTGAAGCAGCGCGGGCAGTCGCTCGACGCCGTCCGGAAGCACCACGAGCGGTGCCTGGGCGCCCTCGAGGCCGTCTCGCAGGCAATCCCGTCCGACTGGCGGCGAGCGCGGGTGAATCGGCCCGAGCTGTCCCGCTTCCTGTTCGAGCCGGGAGATCTGGTGGTGGCCACCGGACAGGACGGCCTGGTGGCCAACCTGGCAAAGTACCTGCGCGGGCAGCTGGTGCTGGGCATCAACCCGGACGCCGAGCACTTCGACGGCGTGCTGGTGCCGCACGCCCCGCGACGGGCGAAGCAGCTCCTCGCGGCGATGGCTGCCGGCCGCGCCGAGGTGGAGGAGCGGACGATGGTCACCGCCCGGCTGGACGACGGCGAGTCGTTGCTCGCGCTGAACGAGATCTTCGTCGGACACCGGTCGCACCAGTCGGCGCGCTACCGGCTCCGGCTGGGGACGAGGGAGGAGCGGCAGTCGTCGTCCGGGCTCATCGTGGCCACCGGGACGGGCGCCACCGGGTGGGCGAGGTCGATCAACGGGGAGCGCGCCCACCCGCTCCAGCTCCCGAAGCCCAGCGACTGGGCGCTGGCCCTGTTCGTCCGCGAGCCCTTCCCCAGCGTCTCGACCGGGATCAGCCTCGACGGAGGGTTGGTGAGCCGCGGCGGGCAGCTGGAGGTCGTCTCGGAGATGGACGACGGCGGCGTGGTGTTCGGCGACGGGATCGAGGACGACCGGCTCGACTTCGCCTGGGGCATGAAGCTGAGCATCGGCATCTCGGAGCAGCGGCTCCGGCTCGTGCGCGGCTGAGGACGGGCGCCCTTGCCGGGGAGAGCGCTCCCCGGCACGAGCCCAGGCGGCGGCGCAGGGGCGGCGCTACGTCTTGGGCTCGGGTCCGATCGAGAACTTGTCGCCATCAGGCGCGCAGCGTGGCACCGCGCCAGCGACCTCGCAGTGCCGCCCCTCGCCGCATCCCGCGCTGCACGGGTTGAACTCGCACAGCCCGCTCTCGCGGTTGCACACACGATCGCCCGTGCACTGGCTGAAGCACTCGCCGTTGACCCGTGGAATTCCGTAGTCGATGGCGCTGCATCCGAGAGCGAGCCCGTAGACACCGAGCCAGAACCGAAGCTTCATCAGTCCTCCCCCCTTCTCGGCGCGGTCGGCCCTCGGCGGCCCTGCTGGATCCGGGTCCGCCTTTCAGCCGCACCGAAGCATTCGCGAGCGTGGCATGGTCCCACGTCCCGGTCGAGGTCCGCCCGGGTTTCCGGTTCCGGAGGCGTCGATCTTCGGCGAGAGTCGGTCTCCGCTTGGCCTTCCGTCTCTCACTGCTCGCGGTGCTGATGCTCCCGAATGCGGCGCTCGCCGCGGAGCCGACCGGGACGCTTCGTCCCGGAACCGCCTACCACTACGTGAAGAGCAACCTCGACGGTTCCGACCCGTGGCAGGTCTCGACCTACGTCTCGTCGCGCTCGCGCCTCGAGGTGCTGAAGTGGGGACCCGGTCCGGGCGAGGTGGTGGCGGTCACTGCCGACCTGGATCCTTCTCGCTGCGTCGCGCAGCACCTGGAACAGTGGAACCTGCGCTCGGGCGCGCTCACGCTCTCGATGTGGTCCAGCCTTTCCGAGGATGGGCGGACCTACACGTTCCGCCGGGAGGGGATTCCCCCCATCGTCCTGCGCGGCTCGGGGCGGCCGCTCCACGTCTACGGGTTCGATCTCCAGAGCATCGATCTCGCCCCACGCTGCCTTTCCCGGTCCGGTGGGGTCCCGGTCATCGGGCTCCTCGGCGTGAATCCCATTCCGGATGCCGCTCCACCGCTGGTGGACTTCGGCCCAGTCCAGGTCAAGTCACTGGGCGATGAGCAGGTGAGCAACGTTCCGTGCCGCAAGGTGCGCCTCGAGGGAAAGGACTTCGCCGTTCTCGCGTGGTTCTCGCGCGCAGACGGCCACGTGGTCCGCGCCGAGTCCTCGCGGCCCGACTCGCATGACTGGACGAGCTTCAGGCTCCAGCTCGTCCGGAGCGAAGAGATGGATCCGTTCCGCTGGCAGACCTTTCGCCGCGAGGTGCTCTCGAAGTTCGTACGCGAGCCGCCGGGGCCGAGGACTGGCGGGGAGGACGCGGGATCGCGCTGAGGGCGGGCGCGCGGCGGGCGGACATCACGCCGGAAGGATCAGCTCCAGATAGGTCGCCGGTCCCGCGCCTGGACCGAACCCACAGGCCTCGTAAAAGAGTTCGGCGTCCGGGTTGTCCGCGAGAACCCACGCGGTGACGATGCCCTCCGCGCGCATCCAGTCGGTCATCGTCGAGATCAGCAGGCGGCCGACGCCGCGGCGGCGCCAGGCGCTCCGCACGCCAATCTCGTACAGCAAGAGCTCCCGCGCCGGTTCCTTCCGCATCGGAAGGACATGACAGACGAGCGACCCCACCACGTCCTTCCCCGCCCATGCCGCCCAATGCAGCACGTGGGGATCGGCGAGGAAAGACCGAGCAGAGGCCTCCGCCAACGGCGTGCGCCGACCCGGGCCTCCCTCCAGGTCGAAGTCGGCGTCGTCCTGCGCCAGCAGCGTGAGGACGGGCTCATCCCCTGGGCCGAGCCGGCGAATGATCACCGCCGGCCCGGCACCTGGCACTTCCATGGATCAGAACGGGATGTCGTCTTCGGCCGCGCCTGCGGCCTGGTTCAGCTCGTCCATCTGGGGCGGCGGCGGACCGAAGTCGTTCGCGCCATTCGCCCGAGGCCGGCCGGCACCTGCGCCCTCTCCGCGACCGCCGAGGAACACGACGTTGTTGGCAACGATCTCCGTCGTGTAGTTCTTGCGGTTCTCCTTGTCCGTCCACTCCCGGGTCTGGAGACGACCCTCGACGAAGCACTGACGGCCCTTGGCCAGGTACTCGCCGCAGAGCTCGCCGAGCTTTCCCCAGACCACGATCCGGTGCCACTCGGTGCGTTCCTGCTTCTGGCCGGACTTGTCCGTCCAGCTCTCGCTCGTGGCGATGCGGAAGTTGGCGACAGCTTGCCCGCTGGGCGTGAAGCGCACTTCGGGATCCGCACCCAGGTTACCGACCAGGATGACCTTGTTGACTCCTCCAGCCATGTTCGTGAGACCTCCGTTCGAGAACCGGACCGTTGCGGCCCGGTTGCTGAGTGACGTCTCTAGCAGGGATCGCTGACACGGAGGTGATGCGGTGGCCGAGCCGGCGTACGTCCTCTATTACTGGCCGGAAATCCAGGGACGGGGCGAGTTCGTCCGCCTGGCCCTCGAGGAAGCTGGGGCGAAATACGTGGACCTCGCGCGGCTGCCGCGCAGCAAGGGCGGCGGATACGAGCCCATCTTGCGAGTGCTCCGCGGCGAGCTCGGTCCGCACCTTCCCTTCGCGCCGCCGGTACTTCGCGCGGGCGACGTGGTGGTCGCGCAGACCGCGGCGATCCTCCAGTTCCTCGGTCCTCGGCTCGGCCTCGCTCCCGAGGATCCGGTGGATCAGCTCTGGGCGCACCAGCTCGAGCTCACGCTCAGCGATCTGGTGGCCGAGGTGCACGACACGCATCACCCGATCTCGGCTGACCAGTACTACGCACAGCAGAAACCGGAGGCGTACCAGCGCACGCGCCACTTCCTCGCCGAGCGGGTTCCGAAGTTCCTCGGCTACTTCGAGCGCGTCATCGAGGCATCCGGCGGCCCGTGGTCCCTGGGCGCGACGTTCAGCTACGTCGACCTCTCGCTGTTCCAGGTGATGGAGGGGCTCCGGTACGCCTTTCCGCGACGGATGGGGACCGTCGAGCCGCGTCTTCCACGCCTGCGAGCGCTCGCCGAGGCCGTGCGGCAGCGTCCACGCATCGCCGCGTATCTCGCCTCGGACCGGCGGATTCCCTTCAGCACCGACGGCATCTTCAGGCACTACCCGGAGCTCGAGGCTCCCGCGCGGCGCAAGAAGGCGACCGGGCCTCCGCGGCGGCGCGCTTCGAGGCGTCGCAGCACCGGCGCGTCCTGAGCTTCCCAGGGGAGCAAGCGGCCCAGCTCAGGGGGCACCTGCCCGCAAAGATCGCGTGACGGCGCGTGGTTCGGTGGACGGTCCCGTGCGCTCGCGCCAGCACGTCTCCACGTCGGGCTCGGGTGATCACCCGATCGTCCGAGAACCGGGACGGGGCCGAGCTCAGAACCGCCCGCATCCTGATCCGTGTCCCTCGGTGTGGGTCCAACACCACCCGTTGACCACCACGCGCCTTCGAAACAGAGTTGCGACTCCGCTGCGCGCCCATGCGCAAGGAGGGGCCGCGTGTCTCGTCAGGTCTTCTCGGGGGTGGTCGGGCTGTTTGCTCTGGTGCTGATGCTCACCGCCTCGCCCGCGCTTGCCAAGGGCGGGGGAGGCGGCGGTGGTGGCGGCAAGCACCACGCGCCGGAGTTCGACATCGCCGCCGCTGGCGCAGTCGCGGCGCTCGTTGCCGGGGGCGGCATCCTCCTCGCCCGTCGTCGTCGTAGCTGACCGTCGTCCCCGTCCTCGTCGACCTCTCCGCTGACGAACGCCGACCTAGTTCCCGCCTGGCGGGAGCGTGACGCACGCGGTGACGCACGCTCGGCGCTGCGCTGGGCGATTCCCGCGGCGCTGCTTCTCGGCGAGTACCTCATCCTCTCGTTCCTGGTGGATCTGCCGACCTCCGGGCCCGCGATCCGCTTCGTTCAGGCTGTCCGCCTCGCCATCCCCGTGACGCTCGGCTCGTTCGCGGCGGGCTGGATGTTGCGGCGAGGCGCCTCCGTTCCTGCGGGCGTCGGACCGTTGCCACCGTGGAGACCCTGGCCCGCCCTGGCGCTCCAGCCGGTCGCGTTCGTGGGCACCGCCGCTCTGGCGTACTCGGTCTTCCGCCCCGGAGCTCCCGCTCCGTCGATCGCTGCGGTCGCGCTCGTGCTCGCCTCCGCCGCGGCGACCGCCGCCGTCGCGCTCTGGATCGCCGTTCCGCCGTTCTGGTTCGCGAGGGTCGTCCTTCGCGGCTGGGCCTATCCGCTCCTCGCGGTCGCGGTTGGAGCGCTCGCGTGGCGGGCCGCGGCTGGCGCAGAGGAGCTCTGGGGCGTCCTCTCCGGGACCACGCTCCGCGGTGCCGCCTTGCTCCTGCGGCTGGTGACCAGCGACGTGACGGTGGGACCCGAGCCCGACGCGATCGAAGTCGGCGACTTCGGCGTCGTCATCACCCCCATCTGCTCCGGAGCCGACGGGCTCGGGCTGGTGTTCCTGTTCCAGGCCACGTGGATCGCTCTCGCCCGGGAACGCCTCCTCGTGAAGCGAAGCCTCCTCCTCATCCCGCTCGGGATGGCTCTGGCGTTCGCGGCGAACGTCGTTCGCATCGCAATCCTGGTGTCGGTCGGGGGCGCCGGATACGTGGACCTCGCCACTGGCGGTCTCCACTCCAAGCTCGGGTGGATCCTTTTCATCGGAATCGCGCTCGGGACCATCGCCCTCGCGGAGAGGAGCCCCTGGTTCACGCGACCCACCGAAGGACGGCGCGCCGACGCGGGTGCCCTCCCGCCGGCGGCGGCTGCCTACGTTGCCCCGCTGCTCGCCGCGCTCTTCGCGGCGCTGGTGACCAGCATCTGGAGCGACGACGCGCTGGACCGGTGGTACGTCGCCCGGATCCTCGCGGCGGCCGGCGCGCTCTGGCTCGTCCGTCGAGAGCTGCCCGCTCCGTCGATCGCGCCGTCCTGGCTGCCGGTGGTCGCGGCGGCGATCACCTGTGCGGCGTGGATCGCCCTCGTCCCGGTGGACGCGGCGGCGGGAGCCAGGCTCGCCTCGGCGCTCCAGGGGCTGGGAGGGGCCGAGCGGTGGGCCTGGATCGCCGTCCGGGTCGTCGGATCGTGCCTGGTCATCCCGGTGGTGGAGGAGCTCGCCTTCCGCGGATTCCTCCTGAGGTGGCTGGTGTCACCCGAGTTCGAGCGCGTTCCTCCGCGCGCCTGGACCTGGTCGGCGGTCCTCGTCTCGTCACTCGCGTTCGGCGTGCTTCACGGTCACTGGATTCTCGGCACGTTCGCGGGGATCGTGTTCGCCGTCGTCGCTCTGGCGCGGGGTCGCCTCTCCGACGCGATCCTCGCCCACGCCCTCACCAACGCGGGCATCACCTTCACGGTGCTGGCGTTCGGACGATGGGACCTCTGGGCTTGAACGCCGCCTGACAATTCGTCACGCCTGGGCGTCGGCCGGAACCGTCACGAGCAGCACATCCCCCCGGAACTCCGAGAAGCGCGCTCGGCTCACCCCGGCACCAGCCTTGCTCTCGATCGTCGGCGACGAGGGCACGCATGCACTCTACGAGCACAAGAGGCCCGTGGGCCGGCGAGACGATGGGTGTCGCAGCGGGAGCATGCCTCTCCGCCATTGCGCTGGCCGCTGTCCTCGAGATGACGCTCGCTCCACACCCACCGCGAATGACGTTCTCGACCGCGGACGAACCGGCGCTCCGGCGGTTCGACGCAACGCTCACTCTCGAAAGACTCGCACGCGTGACCCGGCTCCCGCCTCCTGTCCCGGAAGAGCGGTTGGCGGAAGGGCGAGCCGGAAGCGTGTGCGAACTGTCCATGCAAGCTCGGATCGTCCCCGTCTTTCGCGATGGCCAGGCCGTGGGATTCAGGCTCTCCGGAGAAGCGCCCTCGAGGTGTACTCCCAGGTGAAGGACGCCACACGGTTCGAGGTCGACATCGAGCGCGACTGCCAGCTCATGCGCAAGACGTACCTCCTTCAGTGAGCCTCGCGCTCAGCCCTTCACCGCCCCCACCGTGAACCCGGCGATGAACCGATCCACGAAGAGGTTGTAGAGGATCGCGATCGGCACCGACGCAATGAAGCACGCGCCCATCAGCGAGCCCCAGAAGTACACGTCCCCACGCACCAGGAACGTCGGCACCCCCACGCTGAGCGTCAGGTTCTTGCTCGTCGTGATGAAGGTCAGCCCGTAGACGAACTCCTGCATCACCAGGGTGAAGCTGAAGATGATCGTGGTCAGCAGCCCGGCCACCGACATCGGCAGGATGACGCGGAAGAACGCACCGAGGCGCGAGTGCCCGTCGATCATCGCCGCCTCCTCGACGTCCTTCGGGATGACCTTGAAGAACCCCATCAGCAGCCAGGTGCAGAAGGGCACGGTGAAGCTCGGGTACACCAGCACCAGCGCCCAGAGGCTGTCTTGCAGCCCGAGCAACGCCACGAGTCGCGACAGCGGGATGAAGAGGATCGTCGGCGGCACCAGGTACGTCAGGAAGATGCCGATGCCGAGCTTCTCCCCCGCCGCGCCGGTGAGCCGGGCGAGGCTGTAGCCGGCGGGCACCGCGAGCACGAGCGTGATCAGCACCACCGCCACGCCGACGAGGAGCGTGTTCGCCACCCAGTGCAGGAAGAGCGTGTCCTGGAACAGCACGCGCAGGTGCTCGAGCGTAGGCGGCGAGTGGTAGACGAACGGGTTGTGCGATGGGTCGAGCAGATCCTTCGTCTGCTTGAACATCGTGATGACCATCCACGCGAACGGGAACGACGCGAACGCGGTGAAGGCCGCGATCACCCCGAAGTTGACCAGGCCTCCGGCCAGCTTCTGCGGGTCGATCCTGGCGGCCATCACACCACCTCCGCCCGCCGCGCGAGCCGGAGCAGCAGGACCGCGCACACCGCCAGGACGGGCAGGAGGAACAGTGCAACCGCCGCGCCGCCGGAGAGGTCTCCTCCGTCGATGCTCTTGAAGAACGCCAGGCTGGCCAGCACCTGCGTGCTGTCGAACGGGCCGCCCCGGGTCAGCACGTAGACGACGATCATGTCGGTGATGCTGAACACCAGGCCGAAGAGCACCGCCACCAGGAGGATGGGCAGGACCAGCGGCAGGGTGATGACGAAGAGGTGCCGGAAGAAGCCCGCGCCATCGACCTCCGCCGCGTCGTGGATGTCCTGCGGAATCGACGACAGGCCACCGAGGGAGATGACCGTGGCGAGAGGCATCGTCCGCCACACGTGCACGCCGATGATCGACGCCATCGCGAGGTTCGGCTGCCCCAGCCAGATGGGCCAGGTGTCCGGCCCGAAGATGCCCACGTGGCGCAGGGTCCAGTTGATGACGCTGTAGACCGGGTCGAAGATCCACAGCCACCCGATGCTCCCGAGCGAGATCGGCGCCACCCACGGCAGCAGGATCAGCAGGCGCACGAACCACTTCCCGCGGAACTTCCGCTGCAGCGCGATGGCCAGGATGCTGGCCAGGACGATCACCAGCGTCTGCGACACCAGCGAGAAGATGGCGGTGTTCCCCAGCGCCTTGAGGAACGCCGTGTCCTCGAGGGCCGAGCGGAAGTTCTCCAGCCCGACGAAGCGCGGCGTCGACGTGCCGATGGTAACGGTGGAGAAGCTGTAGCCGATGGCCATCAGGAACGGCACACCGACGACGAGCGCGATGTAGACCACCGCCGGGGCGAGCATCAGCCGTCCGAGCCACGGCGCGCTGTCGGTAACCCCCGCGGCGCGCTCGGCGATCCGGGGGCGAGCCAGCGCGGGAGCGGTCACGCCGACCTCCGCGCCGGCAGCGGCCGCGCGGGCACCCGGACCCCGGTGGCCGGGTCGAAGAACTTGAGGTTCGACAGGTGCACCCGGAAGTCGTAGCTGTGCCCGGCCTCGATGCTGGAGTGCACGGTGTAGGCGAGGCTGACGATGATCTTCTCGTTCGGGGCGTAGTCCGGCAGCGTTCCGTAGAGCAGCCGGCCGGCCCCGAGGTGCTCCACCCGCTCGACGGCGAAGCGCATCGGAACCGTCGCTCCCGCGTCCTCTCTCGCCGCTGCGGCGGGAGGCAGCAGCTGCTCCGGCCGGAAGCCGACCAGGACCCCTTCCATCGGAACGAGGTTCATCGGCGGGCTGCCGAGGAATCCGGCGACGAAGGTGTCCGCCGGCTCGTCGTAGACCTCCTGCGGGCGCCCGAGCTGCCGCACCTTCCCGCCGTTCATCACCGCGATGCGATCACCGAGGCCCATCGCCTCGACCTGATCGTGCGTCACGTAGATGGTGGTGGTGCCGAGCCGGCGCTGGAACTGCTTCAGCTCGTCGCGGGCCAGGTTGCGGAGCTTGGCGTCGAGGTTGGAGAGCGGCTCGTCGAGGAGGAAGACGTCGGGGTGGCGCACCATCGCCCGGGCCAGCGCCACGCGCTGCCGCTCACCGCCGGAGAGCTGACGGGGCTTGCGCTGGAGCAGCCGCTCGATGCCGAACATCTTCGCCGCGCGCTCCACCTCGCCGGCGATGCTCGCCCGCGGTGCGCCCTGCGCCTTGAGAGGGAAGGCGATGTTCTTCGCCACAGAGAGGTGCGGGTAGAGCGCGTAGCTCTGGAAGACCATGGCGATCTTCCGCGCGCGCGGCGGGAGGTCGTTGACCAGCCGGCCGCCGATCAGGATGTCGCCGGAGGTCTGGGTCTCCAGCCCGGCGATCATCCTGAGCAGGGTGGTCTTGCCGCATCCCGACGGCCCGAGGAGCACCAGGAACTCGCCTTCCTGGATCGCCAGGTCGACGCCGTCCACCGCCGTGTGGCCGGTGAACTCTTTTCGCAGTGCCCTGGTCTCGACGGTGGCCATCGGGTGCGGCAACAGGCGGGAGCTAGATGAGCTTCCGCTCCGCCCACTTCTCCCAGATCTTCTTGTACTTGTCCTCGGCTTCCTTCACCGCCGCCTCGGGTGTGAGGGCGCCGGTGGCGGCCTGGGCGAACATGGTGTTCAGCACCCAGGTGCTGTAGCCGTCGTCGATCGCCGCCGTCGAGTAGCCGGGGTAGCCGACGTTGCTCGCCCAGTCGAGCGAGTCGGCCAGCACCGCGTACTTGTCTGGCGGCACGCCCTTGGAGTCCTTCGCGACGATCGTCTTGAGGTCCGGGACCTGCTTCGGCCAGCAGGGGAAATTGTACAGCTCGCTCTTCTCGAAGGCCTGGTGGAAGTTCCCCACGTAGTCGACGAGGAACTTCTTCGCCCCGTCGATGTTGTCGGCGAACTTCCAGATCACGTACACGCTCATCACGTGCTCGAGGCCCATGCGCCGCGTCGGGCCCTTCGCCGCCTTGGCGAGCCAGATCTTCTCGCTGATCGGCATCTTGTCGTTCTCGGCGCTGCGGGTGATCGAGATGGCGTTGAGCGCCACCGAGATCTTCCCGGCGAGCATCGCCCGGTTGTTGCTCGACGCGTCCCAGGCGAGGACCTCGGGCGTCATGCACTCCTTGTACATGGCAGTGGCGAACTTCACCGCCTCGAGCGTGTTCTTGGAGTTGAGAACGAGCTTGCCGTTGGCGTCCTGCTCTCCGCCGCCGAAGGAGTAGAGGAGAGCGCGCATCGCCATCGCGGTGTCGATCTCGCTCGACAGGCCGATGCCAACGGGGATGCCGGTCTTCTGCTTGATCTTCGCGCCGCCGACGCGGATGTCGTCCCAGCTGTCGGGCTTCATCCCGATCTCACCCCAGAGGTCAGCGCGGTAGTTGATCGGGTCGGGGGCGTAGCTGTCGGAGAAGCCGTGGTATTTCTTGGTGCGCGGGTTGAAGGTGCTCTTGATCGCGAGGTCGATCGGCTTGCCGTACTTCTTCTCGCACTCCTCGTAGATCTCCTTGTGGTCGATGACGTCGTTCTCGTAGACCGGGCGCGGCCAGAGGAATCCGAAGAGGTCATGCCCCTTCTTCGCCGAGACCTCGGAGGCAGCGGTGGGGTTCAGAGCAGGGATGCCGACGTTGTCGACCGTCACCTCGGTGTCGTTCTTCTCGCCCCACGCCTTGATGTACTCGCCGTTGAACCACTTGTCGTAGCCGGGCACGAAGTGGTTCCACTGCAGGATCTTCAGCTTCTTCTTCGCCCCCTGCGCGTAGACCTGTCGATGCATCCCGAGCGCGGCTCCCACGCTGGCCGTACCCGCGACCTGCAACAGCTTCCGTCTGGAAATTCCCATGTGATGGCTCCTTCCAGGGACCGGCGGGCTCGTCGGTCTCGTTGGCGGTAGGCGCGCAGAGTACCGACCGCGGTCGCAACGCGGTGCGACATAAATGCTTGCGATCCCATCAAATGTCATCCCGCCGGGGCCGAACGCCTGCGGTCGGAGCAAGGCCCGCC
>Ga0081540_1001203_pt1 | contig 22683 bp, 22 predicted proteins | sample TabmetS2T1R1_FD_71024 | JGI IMG/M metagenome (GOLD analysis project Ga0081540, IMG submission 71024) | Tabebuia heterophylla rhizosphere microbial communities from the University of Puerto Rico - S2T1R1 | ecosystem: Host-associated > Plants > Roots > Rhizosphere ... | reverse complement strand
CCCCTGCGCGACGACGACAGGCACGAGGTGGTCACCGTCCTTCAGCGAGTCGATCTCGCCGACCGCGTCGCGATCGGCCCCGCCACCGAGCTGCGCGTCGAGGGCTTCGCGGGCGACACGCTCGTGCGCTCGGCGCTCGAGCTGCTCGCCGAGGCCGCGGCCGCCGCGCCGCGCTGGAGCGCGCGAATCTGGAAGCGCATCCCGGTGGCCGCCGGCCTTGGGGGCGGGAGCTCGGACGCCGCGACGGCCCTGCGGCTCGCCAACGCGTCGCTGCCGGAGCCGCTGCCGCCGGAGCGCCTGCATCAGCTTGCGGCTCAGCTCGGCGTAGACGTGCCCTTCTTCCTCACCTCGGGGCCGCAGCTCGGGACCGGCGCGGGCGCCGAGCTCGAGCCGGTCGAGCTGCCGCAGGACTACTGGGTGCTCCTGCTCCTGCCCAGGGGCGAGCGCAAGCCGTCGACGGCTGCCGTCTACCTGGACTTCGACCGTCGAGACGGAGCCGCCGGGTTCGAGGAGCGGCGCGCTCGCCTCTACGAAGCCCTCGCCGTGGTCAGGCGCCCGGGCGATCTGGCCCAGCTGCCACCGAACGATCTCGCCGCGTCGCCGCTCGCCGAGCGGCTGCTCCAGCTCGGCGCCTTTCGCGCCGACGTGAGCGGGGCCGGGCCGGCCGTCTACGGGCTCTTCCTGCACCGCGCGCAGGCGGTCGCCGCGGAGCGCGAATTGCGGTCTCTCGGCGACACCTGGATCACCGTTCCCACTTGGTACGGTTGAGCGGGATGAGCGCCAACGAGTCGCTCGAGCAGACCGGCACCGTCGAGCACGGTACGACCCGCCTCGGCCGGTGGCTGCAGGCGCGCCGCATCCGGATCGCCCTCTGGATCGCGGTCGTCGAGGGGATCCTCGTCGCGCTCACGGAAGACCTCTCCCGGTGGACGGTGATCGCGATCGCGGTGCCCGTGCTGGCGCTCTACGTCTTCTGGGGCCGCGACGCGCGATCGCACACCTGGCGCCAGATCCTCTGGATCGCGGGCGCCTCGCAGTCCCTGGCGGTCGTGGTCGTGATCCTCGCGTTCATCCTCGACTGGCTCGCGTTGCTGCTGGCAGCGATCTTCGCGGCGATCGCACTGCTGTTCCTGTTCTCCGACCGGGGCTAAGCTCCGATTGCCAAGCGCCAAGGCGTCGCCGGCGACGCCGACAAGACATATCGTTGGGGCGTAGCCAAGTGGTAAGGCAGCGGGTTTTGGTCCCGCGATCCCAGGTTCGAATCCTGGCGCCCCAGCCATCTCACCCATGACCCAGACTCCGCTCGCAGCGATCGTCCTGGCCGCCGGCCTCGGCACGCGCATGAACTCCGAGACGCCCAAGCACCTGCACCCGCTGCTCGGGCGGCGGCTCGCGGACTGGGTGATCGAGGCGGTGCGCGCGCTCGACCCCGAGCCGCTGGTCGTCGTCACCTCGCCCGACGCCCGCGAGGCCTTCCAGGGCGTGACCGTGGCCGTGCAGGAGCAGCCGCGCGGCACCGGCGACGCCGCGGCCGCGGCCCGACCCGACCTCGAAGGGTTCGACGGCGACCTGCTCGTCGTGACCGGCGACGCGGCCACGATCACGACCGAGCTGCTGGCCGGGCTGCTCCAGACGCACCGCGAGGCCGGGGCGGCGGCGACGGTGCTCTCGTTCGAGCCGCCGGAGCCGGGCGCCTACGGCCGGATCGTGCGCGACGGCGACGGCTCGCTGCAGGCGATCGTCGAGGCCCGTGACGCGAGCGCCGAGGAGCTGACGATCCGGGAGGTCAACTCCTCGATCTACGTCTTCGAGGCGGCGAAGCTCTGGCCGGCGCTCGAGCGGCTCGAGCCGAAGAACGCCCAGAGCGAGCTCTACCTGACGGACACGGTCCGCGATCTCGTCACGGACGGCGAGCGCGTGGCCGTGCACCTCGCGCCCGACCCGTCCGAGGCCGAGGGGGTGAACACCCGGGCCGAGCTCGCCGCCGCGGCGGCGGTCCTGCGCGACCGGATCAACCTCGCGCACATGCTCGCCGGCGCGACGATCGTCGACCCGGCGACGACCTGGATCGACCCCACGGTCGAGCTGGAGCCGGACTCGACCGTCCAGCCGTTCACCGTGCTGCGCGGCGCGACGCGGGTCGCCAGGGGCGCCGAGGTCGGCCCGCACGTGGTCGCCGTCGACTCCGAGATCGGGCCCGGCGCGCTGGTCGGCCCCTTCTGTTACCTTCGCCCCGGAACGGTGCTGGAGACCGGCGCGAAGGCGGGCGCGTTCGTGGAGATCAAGAACTCGCGCATCGGAGAGCGGACGAAGGTGCCCCACCAGTCGTACATCGGAGACGCTGAGATCGGCGCGGACACGAACATCGCGGCGGGCAACATCACGGTCAACTTCCCCCACCAGCCCGGCCGTCCCAAGGGGCGGACGAAGATCGGGCGCAACGTCAGGACCGGGGTCCACAATGCGTTCGTCGCGCCCGTGGAGATCGGCGACGACGCGTGGATCGGCGCGGGCTCGGTGATCACCAAGGACGTGCCGGCGGAATCGCTGGCGGTCGCGCGGGCCAAGCAGGAGAACAAGGACGGGTGGGTGCGGAGAAACCGCGAGCGGGAGCAGGAGAGATGACCGAGACGACGCTGCCCGGGCTGGAGACGGTCGAGGCCGTCCTGCCTGTGACGGAGCGCACCCCCTGGATCGAGCGCGGGCCGCAGAAGCGGCTGATGCTCTTCTCGGGACGCTCGAACCCCGAGCTGGCCGAGCAGATCGCCGAGAAGCTCGGCGTGCACCTCGGCCAGGTGAAGCTGAAGACCTTCGCGAACGGCGAGACCTACGTCCGCTACGTCGACTCGATCCGCGGCGGCGACGTCTTCATCGTCCAGTCCGGAAACGCGCCGGTGAACGACCACCTCGTCGAGCTGCTGATCATGATCCAGGCCGCGAAGCTCGCCTCGGCGAAGCGGATCACCGCCGTGATCCCGTGGTTCCCCTATTCGCGCCAGGACAAGAAGTCGGCCCCGCGCGAGCCGATCACCGCCAAGCTGGTCGCCGACGCGCTCGAGAGCGCCGGCGCCGACCGCGTGGTCACGATGGACCTGCACGCGGGGCAGATCCAGGGCTTCTTCACGATCCCGGTCGATCACATGACCGCGCTGCAGCTGTTCGCGCAGTACTACCGCGACAAGGGGCTGCAGGGCGAGGGGATCGTGGCCGTCTCGCCCGATCCCGGCCGCGCGAAGATGGCGCGCCGGTTCGGGCAGATGCTCGAGGGCGACCTCGCGATCCTGAACAAGACGCGCCCGGGCCACGATGAGGCCTCGGTCACCGAGGTGATCGGCCAGGTCGAGGGCAAGGTGGCGATCATGAGCGACGACATCGTCGTCACCGGCGGCACGCTCATCGCGGGCGCCGAGGCGCTGCTCGAGGCCGGCGCCACCGAGGTCTACGCCTGCGCGACGCACGGGCTGTTCCCGGGCAACGCCTTCGAGAAGCTGGCGGCGAGCAACATCAAGCAGATCACCGTCACCAACACAGTCCCGATCGACCCGGTCAACCGGCCGGCCAAGATCGACGTGCTGCCCGTCTCGAGCCTGCTCGCCGAGACGATCCTGAACGTGTTCGCCGACGACTCGGTCTCCGCGATCTTCGCCGGCGAGAACCAGCTCTTCTAGAGCAGGCGCCCGACCATCCGGGTCGGCGCCGTCAGCTGGTCAGCTGATGGTCTGAACCGGTACCTCGAAGAACTCGACCGACGTACGCTGCCCCCCGCCGGCGGGATTCATGGCGCTGAGCGCCTCATCGGCCCGGCGCATCGCCTCCTCGCTCTCGAAGAGGGTGATGCCCAGGCCTTTGCCGCTCATGCGGTCGACCAGCATCATCATCTTTGCGCCCTCGAGCCCAGGAGGTGCTTCACCCGACTCGACCTCCGAGCGGACCTGGTCGATCGCCATGTCGACGTTGGCGGGGTCGCCTTGGAATGTCGCCACACGTGCGTGCACGGTCGCCTCCTCTCTGCGGATGCCGGACAAAGCCGAACTTACGCACACCTGCTGGGGCAGGGAGGACTGCTCGCGAGGCCGTTACCAGATCGGTACCCACGGCTCGACCGGGCCGGGGCACCCTCCTCCGGCGAACGAGAAAGCTGCCTTCGGGCGAAGGAGGGTCATGAACGGGAAGCGCAAACGAGCGTCGGCGGTGGTCGTCGTGTCGGCCGCGGTCGGGCTGACGGTCTGGACGAGCCTCGCCGGCGCCGCGCCCAGGGCGACCATCACCGGCGCGGGCAGCACCTTCGTCGAGCCGCTGGTCACGGTCTGGAGCCAGCGGTACGCCTCGTCGACGATCTCCTACAGCGGGATCGGCAGCGGCGGCGGCATCGCCGCGGTCACAGGCCGGACGGTCGACTTCGGCGCCAGCGACGCGCCGCTCAGCGCCGACCAGTTCGCCGCGTGCAAGGGCTGCGTCCAGATCCCCTGGGCGTTCTCGGCCACCTCGATCCCGTACCACGTCTCCGGGGTCAGGAGCGGGCTCAAGCTGACGGGCCAGATCCTGGCGGCGATCTACAGCGGCTCGATCAAGTACTGGGACAACGCGACGATCGCGAAGCTCAATTCCGGCGTGGCCCTGCCGCACGAGAAGATCGTGCCGGTCTACCGCAGCGACTCCAGCGGCACGAGCTACAACTTCACCGACTACCTCTCGCACGTCAGCAGGGCGTGGGCGAAGACGGTCGGCAAGAGCACGCAGCCCGCGTTCCCGGTCGGCCAGGGCGCCGCCAAGAGCTCGGGCATGGCGGCGAAGCTCGCGAGCACCGACGGGGCGATCGGGTACGTCGACGTCGCCTACTCGCTCAAGAATCACCTCACCTTCGCGCGGGTCAGGAACCGGGCCGGCAAGTACGAGCTGCCCGGTATCACCCAGATCCGCGCGGCCGCGGCCTCGCTGACGAAGCTGCGGAGCAAGGACAACGCGATCACGGTGGTCGACCCGAGCCCGAAGGCGAAGAACGCCTACCCGATCTGCACGTTCACGTGGGCGATCGTGCCGCTGAAGACCGCGAAGGCCCCGGAGCTGAAGAAGTTCCTCGGCTGGGCGCTGACGAAGGGCCAGGCGTACGGGCCGCCGCTCTACTTCGTGCCGATCCCGAAGATCGTTCTCAAGGCGGCGCAGAAGACCCTCGCGCGGGTCCACGCCTAGCGCGACACCCCGGCGTCCCCGGCCCCGGTGGTCTCATACTCCGGGCCGGGAACGCGTGGACCAGCTCTCGAAGAACCGGCTCTCCTGACCAGGACCTGGGCCCTGGTCGGGGTGACCGCGGCCGTCACGGCCGCGACGGCGGTCGCCCACTTCGCCGACGCCCCGGCGTTGCTCACCTTCGGGCTCGCGACGGTCGCGCTCGCCGGGCTCGCCTGGATCGTCTCGTTCTCGACCGAGCAGGTGGGCCGGCGCTACGGGCCGGCCGTGACCGGCGTGCTCCAGTCGACGCTGGGCAACCTGCCCGAGTTCTTCATCGTCCTCTTCGCCCTCTCCGCGGGGGAGCTCGTGGTCGCCCGGACCTCGATCCTCGGCTCGATCTTCGCCAACGCGCTGCTCGTGCTCGGCCTCGTGCTCCTGGCAGGCTGCCACGCGAGCCCCGACGGCGTGATGCGCTTCCAGCCGCGCCTGGCCAAGGACAACGCGATCCTGATGCTGCTGGCGAGCTTCCTGATCGTGCTGATCGGGCTCTCGGTGGCCGCCGACGACTCCGCCTCCCACCACGTGACGGCGATCTCGATCGTCGGGGCGGTCGCGCTGCTGGTCACCTACGGGGTCTGGCTGGTCGACTACCTGCGCACGGACCAGCCGCGTGAGCCAGAGCAGGGGCCGCAGGCCACGCTGGGGCTCGCGTTCGGACTGCTGGCCGCCGGAGGCGTCGGGGCAGCGTTCGTCTCGGACTGGTTCGTCGACGCACTCTCGCCCGCGATGGAGCGGATCGGCGTCTCGAAGGCCTTCGCCGGCATCGTGGTGGTCGGGATCGCGGGCAACGCCGTCGAGAACACGACCGGGATCGTGCTGGCGCTGAAAGGCAAGGCCGACCTCGCGATCTCGGTGGTCAAGAACTCGGTCGCGCAGATCACCGCCTTCCTCTTCCCGATGCTCGTGCTCGTCTCGCTGCTGTTCGAGACGCGGCTCACGTTCAACATCGGGCCGATCTACATCGGCGCGCTGCTGCTGACCGCGATCGCGCTCTGGCAGATCACTTCGGACGGCGAGGGGACGCGGTTCGAGGGCGTCGCCCTGATCGCGTTCTACGTGATCGTCGCTGTCTTGGCGTTCTACGAGTAACTTCGACGCGCCTGGGTAAGGGAGCAGCCGTGCGCAGGTTCCCCCCGCTGCTCGTGCTCGTCTACCTCGGCATCGGCGTCGCCGTCGCGGCCGAGCGCCACTACTTCCAGCACGTGCACGGGGTGCACGCGGTGGTCGCGGCTATCCTGGCGATCCTGCTCTGGCCGCTGCTGCTGCTCGACCTGATCACGATCAAGCGCACGTAGCCGCCGTCCGCGCAATAGTTGACGGGCCATGGCCGAGCTTCCGACCGGCACGGTCACCCTGCTCTTCACCGACATCGAGGGCTCGACTCGCCTGCTGCAGCGGGTCGGGGACGACTACGCCGGCCTGCTGTCGCAGCATCACTCCCTGCTGGAGGAGGCGTTTCTCGCCCACGGCGGCGTGATCGTCGACAAGGAAGGCGACGCGTTCTTCGTCGCGTTCGCCTCGGCCAAGGCTGCTGTCGCCGCGGCGGGTGAGGCCCAGCGTGCGCTCGTCTCGCACGACTGGCTCGACGAGAACGAGATCCGCGTGCGCATGGGTCTCCACACCGGCGAGCCGCGCGTCGTCGAGGGGCGCTACGTCGGGCTCGACGTCCACCACGCAGCACGGGTGATGGCTGCCGGCCACGGCGGCCAGGTGCTGCTCTCGGAGTCGACGCGCGCCTTGCTCGACGTCGCGCAGCTGCGCGACCTCGGCCTGCACCGGCTGAAGGACCTGACACGCGCTCAGCGCATCTTCCAGCTCGAGCTCGAAGGCCTGCCCTCCGAGTTCCCGCCGTTGAACACCCTCGACAACCGCCCCACGAACCTGCCGGCGCAGCCGAATGCGCTCATCGGCCGCGAACGCGAGCTGGCCGAGACGCGGACCTTGATCATGCGGCCCGACGTCCGACAGCTCACGCTGATCGGCCCGGGCGGCACCGGCAAGACACGGCTGGCGCTCCAGCTCGCCGCGGACGTCGTCGAGGAGTTCGAGAACGGCGTCTTCGTCGTCTCGCTCTCGCCGATCCGCGACTGGGAGCTCGTCGTGCCTTCGATCGCCCAGACGCTCGGGCTGCGCGAGCAGCCGCGCGAGACGGCCCTCGAGACGTTGACCGAATACCTGCTCGAGAAGGAGCTCCTGCTCCTGCTCGACAACTTCGAGCATGTCCTCGCCGGCGCCCCTGCGCTCTCCGGCCTGCTCGCCTCCGCCCCGGGACTCTCGCTACTCGTCACGAGCCGGACGCCGCTGCACCTGCAGGGCGAGCGCGCCTTTCGTGTTCCGCAGCTCGCCGTCCCCGACCTGCGGCGACCTGCGGTGGCGGCCGAGGTGCTGGAGTTCGACTCGGTGCGGCTGTTCGTCGACCGCGCCCGCGCCGCGGCGGTCGACTTCGAGGTCAGCGACGCGAACGCCGAGGCGGTCGCCGAGATCTGCGTGCGCCTCGACGGGCTGCCGTTGGCGATCGAGCTCGCGGCGCCTCGGGTCCGAACGCTCTCGCCCCCCGCTCTCCTGCGCCGGCTCGATCAGCGGCTCGCGCTGCTGACCGGTGGGGCGCAGGATGCCGACCCCCGGCAGCGCACCTTGCGGGGCACGATCGAATGGAGCTACGACCTGCTCCCGGAGAAGGAGAAGGCGCTCTTTGCGCGGCTCGGCGTCTTCGTCGGAGGCTGTCGGCTCGAGGCCGCAGAGGCGGTGTGCGACTTCGACGGGGAGTTCGGCCCCGCGTTGCTCGACGGTCTCGACTCGCTCGTCCAGCAGAGCCTCTTGCGCCAGCGGGCCGACTCGGACGGCGAGTCGCGCTTCTGGATGCTCGAGACGATTCGCGAGTTCGCCACCGAGCTGCTGCGCGAGTCGGAAGAGCTCGACGACGCCTGCGCGCGGCATGCCACGTGGACGGCGGAGGCCGTCGAGCAACTGGACGTGGATGCGCGCACGCACGACCACTCGGCCTTCCTCTCGCGGGTCGACGACGAGTACGCGAACGTGCGCGCCGCGATCGACCTGGCCAGGCAGACGCGCGACGGCGAGCTGCTGCTTCGGCTGGCAAGCGCGCTCTGGGGCTTCTGGTCCTCCCGCGGCTACGGCGCCGAGGGGCGACGGGCGCTCGAGGATGCGCTCGAGCTCAGTGGCCGGCGGCCGGCGAGGGCGCTGCTCGGGCTCTGCACGCTGCGAATCCTCAGCGGTCGCAGCGAGCACCTGCGCGAGGACGCGCGGGAGGCGCTCGAGGCCTGTGAGGAGCTCGGCGACGACTACAGCCTGGCGCAGGCCTGGAACGTCGTCGGCAGGGTCGAGGGCAGCGTGATGGGCTCGCTCGGCACCGCCGAGGAGGCCTGGCGGCAGGCGCTTACGTACGCGCGCCGCTCCAACTATCCGGCCGAGAAGGCCGAGAGCATCTCGTGGCTGATGGTGAGCGCCGTCTTCGGCCCGCTTCCGGTGGAGGACGGGATCGCCCGCTGCAAGGAGTTCCTCGCCACGGAAGGCACCGATCCGACCATTCGCGCGACCTGCTCGGTCGAGCGGGCGGTGCTCGAGGCGATGCGTGGCGAGCTCGGGCTCGCCCGGGAGCTTCTGGCCGAGGGGCGTCAGACGATCGAAGAGGCCGGCTTGACGCTCTGGGCGGCACTCAATGCCCAGGAGGCCTTTCTGGTCGAGCACCTGGCCGGCACGCCCGAAGCGGCGATCGAGACCCTGCGCGAGAGCTTCGCGACGCTCGACGAGGTCGGCGAGCGCGCGTACCTGTCCACGATCGCCGGCTTCCTCGCGCACGCGCTCATCGTCGAGGGCAGGTACGAGGAGGCAGAGCGCTTCAGCCTCGAGAGCGAGGATGCGGCCGCTCCCGCCGACGTGCTCTCACAGGTGCTCTGGCGGACGGCCCGCGCCAAGGTGCGCGCGTGGCAGGGGGAGCTCGAACAGGCCGAGGCCCTCGTTCGCGAGGCTGTCGAGCTGGCAGAGCACACCGATCTCCTCGGGACGCGCGCTGCCGCGCTCGCAGACCTGGCCGACGTCCTGGCGCTGGCCACGCGGCGGGAGGAGGCGCTTGCAGCGCTCGGCGAGGCGGCGCGACTGTACGAGAACAAGGGCAACCTGACCGCGCTCGGTCGCGTCCGCGCTCGCGCGGATGAGGTGGCCGCCGGCCCGGCGTCCGGTTGACAGCGCAGGGCAGAGCGACCATATTCGGCCTCCTGCTGCCGAAACTCGACTGAAAGGGCAACCGATGGCGAAGGAGCCCAAGGAGCACGTCAAGAAGCATCTGAAGAAGAACAACGTCGACGCGGCAATCCTCTCGCAGGCCGTGATCGACGCACTCAACGATTTCGACGAGGACGAGCTGGAGAAGGTGGACACCCTCGGCGAGGCGCTCATGAGCGACCCGGGCCTCTCGCCGGACACGCGCATCTGCGCGGTCCACTGAGCGACACCAAGGTCGACACGCCGAGCGCTCGCCTGCGGCGCAAGCTGGGGCTGCTCGTCGTGCCGTTCGCGCGGGCCTACGGGGCACTGGTCGAGCACCCGCGCCTCGGGGCGCTCTGGCCGGAGTACCTCGTCCTCCAGCACCAGATCATCCGGGCGACCGTGCCGCTGACGGAGGCTGCGCTCGTGCGGGCGCAGGAGCTGGATAGCGCCGACCCGCTGGCCGAGCCGCTCGCCCGCTACCTCGCGGAGCACGTCGGCGAGGAGCTCGGCCACGACGAGACGCTGCTCGACGACCTCGAGCTGCTCGGCGTGGACCGCGCGGCCGTGCTCGAGCGGATGCCCTCGCCGGCCGTGGCGGGGCTCGTCGGCAGCCAGTACTACTGGATCAACCACCACCACCCGGTCGCGTTCCTCGGCTACGTCGCGCTGATGGAGGGCTATCCGCCGACGCCCGAGCTGATCGACGAGCTGGTCGAGCGGAGCGGCCACCCGCGCGCCGCGTTTCGCACGTACGTCGAGCACGCCGAGCTCGATCCGGGGCATCGCGACCATCTCGACCGCACGATCGACTCGCTCCCGCTCGACGCCTCGCACGAGACGGTGATCGGGATCTCGGCGATCGCCACCGCCGCTCTGGCCGCGCGCTCGCTCGAGGAGCTACTGGCCGAGCGGTAGGTACACTGCGCCGCCGATGGCCGGTGAACGAGTGAAGTTGCAGGTCCAGGAGCGCGACAGCCGCGGCTCCGCCGAGTCGCGCCGCCTGCGCAAGCAGGGGCTGATCCCGGGCGTCCTCTACGGGCGCGGCAAGACGCCGCACCCGATCTGCATCCCGGAGCGCGAGCTGCGCCGGGTGCTGACGGGCGGCCAGGGGCTGCATGCGATCCTCGACGTCACGCTCGAGGGCCAGAAGACTACCCATCCGTCGATCCTCAAGGAGTACCAGCAGCACCCGGTCAAGGGCGGGATCATCCACGTCGACCTGCAGGAGGTGCGCCTCGACCAGCCGATCCAGGCGCGCGTGGTGGTCGAGCTGAGCGGCGAGCCCGTCGGGGTGACCGAGGGCGGCGTGCTCTCGCAGGTCAACCGCGAGATCACGGTCGAGGCGCTGCCGATGGAGATCCCCGAGCACCTCGAGCTCAACGTCAGCGGCATGGCGATCGGCGACACGCTGCGGCTGGCCGACCTGCCCGTCCAGGAGGGCGTCAAGTTCCTCGACGACCCCGAGGAGACGGTGCTCGCCACGGTGACGATGCCGACGCGGATCGTCGAGCCGGAGCCCGAGGAGGGCGAGGAGCTCGAAGAGGGAGAGCTGCCCGAGGGCGAGGTGCCGGAGGGCGAGGAGGCTCCCGCCGAGGGCGAGGAAGCCGCCGAGGATGCGGGCGCGGGCTCCGACGGCGAGCCCGGCACGACCGAAGGCTAGGCCCCGGTGCGCCTGCCCTGGCGCAGGGGCGAGCGCGACGCTTCTCTCGACCTGCTCGTCGTCGGCCTCGGCAATCCGGGCCGCGAGTACGAGCGGAACCGCCACAATGTCGGCTGGCTGGTGGTCGACGAGCTGGCCCGGCGGCACGGAGCCACCTGGCGCGACAAGTTCTCGGGTCGGCTGGCCGAGCTGCGGATCGACGACCACCGCGTGGCGCTGCTGAAGCCCGAGACCTACATGAACGACTCGGGCAGCGCCGTCGGCGCGGCGCGCAGGTACTTCAAGCTCGAGCCGGACGCCGTGCTGGTCGTCCACGACGAGGTCGACCTCGACCACGGGCGGCTGCAGGCCCGTATGGGCGGCGGGCTGGCGGGTCACAACGGCCTCCGCTCGGTCGCCGCTCACCTGAAGACGCCGGAGTTCATGCGCCTGCGAGTCGGCGTGGGGAGGCCCGGGCGGGGCGACCCGCGGGCGGTGGCGGACTACGTCCTGTCCGACTTCGAGCCGGCCGACGACGCCGAGGCGCTCGTCGCGCGAGCCGCCGACGCGGTCGAGTCGCTCGACGCGGAAGGCCTCGAGCGCACCCAGGCGAAGTTCAACTGACTCCTGCTGCCTAGCGGTTCCAGTCTGGGCAGCAGACGTCCTGGCGCCGGAAGACGCGCTTGCCGTCCTGGAGCCGGACGATCGTGACGGCGTTCTCCTCGTCGCCGCCGCTGCCGAGCGAGAAGCGGCCGTCGCTCGAGCTCTTGTCGGCCATCTCGTTCAGTCGCCGGAGCTTGCCGCTGCCGACGTCGAGCACGGCGCCCTCGGTGCCGGCATCGCTGCGAAGCCCGACCAGCAGCTTGCGCGCGTCGAGCCAGCCCAGCGGCTGGAAGCCGTAGAAGCCGGAGAGCGTGATCGACTCGGGCGCGCGCTCGATCACGATCTTGCGCCCCGAGCCGTCGGGCTGGACCGTGCCGATCCCGGGCGAGCCGCAGTCGGCGAGGCTGAGGCCTCCGGGAAAGTGGGTGAACGCGATCCCCCCGGCGCCCCAGACCGGGAAGGCGCTCAGCCCGTCGGTCGTGATCTGCTTCGCCCCGGAGCCGTCGAGGTCGGCGACGTACAGGTCGAACTGGTCGCCGCAGATGCCCTGCTCCGTCGCCTCCGGCGCGCGTGAGTAGACGATCTGCTTGCCATCGGGCGAGGTGTCGAGGCCGTACAGCGAGCCGCTGGCGATCGTCTTCACGTCGCCTGACTCCCGGTCGATCGCCGCCAGCCTGACGACCGCCTGTCCGGCGTCGGCGGTCACGTACAGCGTCTCGCCGTCCGGCGACCACGCCTGCGGGCGCAGCGTCGGCGTCGCGGTCAGGCGCCGGGTCTGCTTGCCGTCGCTGGAGACGAGGAAGATGCCCTGGCCCTGGCGCTGGACGGCGACCGTTCGCCCGTCGGGCGAGAGCAGCCCGATGAATCCCTTCGTCAGCTTCCGCGCGCTCGAGCCGTCCGCATTCGCGATCCAGACGCTGGCCTTCGCCGCCGTTTGCTGCTCGGTCGCCTCCAGCTCGCCGCCGACCCAGGTCAGGTGTCGTTCCGCCGGCGCGGCGGGCTTTGAGCTCTCGTTGCCGCCACCGCTGCACGCGGTCGCGGTCACCAGCAGCGCCATGACCCCGAAGAGGACGATTCCGCTTCTCGACAACCCGTGGCGGATCGTACTCGTGGCTACGATTGGCCGGGCGGAACCGGCGGTTCCGCCAGTCGTCATGGACCTGCGCGAGACCACCCTGCCGGTGCTTCATCCGCTCGTCGAGGAGCTGCTCGCCGACGAGCGTCTCGCCGCGTTCGCCGACGCGCTGCCGGTACCTGCCCGCGTCTCCGAGCCCGCGCTGCCGCTGCTGCTGGCGGCGCTGTACGAGCACCTCGCTCGCGCGCTCGTCGTGCTGCTGCCGGAGGACGCCGACGCGCGCGACGCGGCCGAGGGAGCGCGCTGGTTCCTCGGCGAGGAGCGGGTCGCGCTGCTTCCGAGCCGCGGCGTGCGCTGGGGCTCCGGGCTCGAGCCGCCGCCGCACCTGGTCGGCGAGCGGGCGCGGGCGCTGGAGGTGCTGGCCGCGGGCGGGCTGGTCTGCGCCTCGGCGGCCGCGATCGCGGAACCGCTGCCGCCGGCGGAGGCCCGGCCCGCGCCGATCCGGCTCGCGGCCGGCGAGGCGCCCGGGCTCGAGGCGCTCGCGGAGCTGCTGGCACTTGCGGGCTACGAGCGGGTCGACCGCGTGCAGGAGCGCGGCCACTTCGCCGTGCGCGGCGGCCTGATCGACGTCTTCCCGACCACCGGCCGCGAGCCGCTGCGAGCCGAGTTCTTCGGCGACGAGATCGAAGCGGTGCGCGCCTTCTCTGCGTTCACGCAGCGCGCGCTGCACGAGGTCGAGGGCGCGACGGTCTACCCGGCCGCCGAGCGGCGGCTCGACCTGGTCGAGCCGTCCCTTTCGGACGAGTCCGAGGGACTGTCCCCGGGACACGTCCCGAACGACCTCGTCCCGCCACTCGACCGCGTTCCGGACCTCGTCTGGGAGCCCGAGCAGGTGCGCGAGGTCTGGGCCGAGGACGGCGTCGAGCAGTCGCTCGAGGGCAGCGCCGAGCTCGAGTCGTTCCCACGCGGGCAGGCCTACGCGTTCGAGGCCCAGCGTCCGGCGATCGCGGCCCGCGGCCTGGCCGAGGCCGAGAACGAGCTCGCGGGCTTCGTGCGTGCCGGCAACCGGGTCGTGGTCGCGTTCCCGCACCGAGGGGAGGCGCTGCGCACGGCCAACCTGCTGCGCCGCGTGGAGCCGAAGATCCTCGAGCCCGGCGACTCGCTCCCGGACGAGCCCGAGCTTTTCTTCGCCGTCTCGCCCGCGCGGCGCGGCTTCGTCTGGCGTGACCTCGGGCTCGTGCTGCTCCCCGACACCCAGGTCTTCCGCAAGCGAGCCCGCACGCGCGCGGCGCCCGCCGGCCGCGCGTTGCAGAGCTTCGCCGACCTCCGCACCGGCGACTTCGTCGTCCACGAGGACCACGGCATCGGCAACCTCCTCGGCTTCGAGACGAAGACCGTCGCCGACGTCACCCGCGATTACCTCTTCCTCGGCTTCCGCGGCGACGACCGCCTCTACGTCCCGCACGAGCAGATCGGCAAGGTCTCGAAGTACATCGGGGCCGACGCGGGCGCGCCGGCGCTGTCGAAGCTCGGCGGCAAGGCCTGGCAGAACCTGAAGAGCCGCGCGCGCACGAGCCTGCGCGAGCTGGCCGGCGAGCTGCTCGCGCTCTACGCCCGCCGGCAGCAGGCGCCCGGTGTCGCCTACGAGCTCGAGAACGAGTGGCTCGAGCGGCTGGAGGCCGAGTTCCCGTACCGCGAGACCGACGACCAGCGCACCGCGATCGAGGCCGTCAAGGAGGACCTGGAGGTGCCGCGGCCGATGGACCGCCTCGTCTGCGGCGACGTCGGCTTCGGCAAGACCGAGGTCGCCGTCCGCGCCGCCTTCGCCGTCGCGCTGAACAGCAAGCAGACCCTGATGCTCGTCCCGACGACCGTGCTGGCCGAGCAGCACTGGAACACCTTCCGCGAGCGCTACCGCGACTTCCCCGTGCGGGTCGAGATGATCTCCCGCTTCCGCAGCCCAAAAGAGCAGAAGCAGGTGGTGGCCGACTTCGCGGCGGGCAAGGTCGACGTCCTGATCGGCACGCACCGGGTGCTCAGCCGCGACGTGATCCCGAAGGAGCTCGGCCTCGTGATCGTGGACGAGGAGCAGCGCTTCGGCGTCGCGCAGAAGGAGCTGCTGCGCGCGCTGCGGCTGGAGGTCGACGTGCTCTCGCTGAGCGCGACGCCGATCCCGCGCACGCTGCACATGTCGCTCTCGGGCCTGCGCGACATCTCGGTGATCGAGACCCCGCCCGAGGGCCGGCGGCCGATCCGCACCTACGTCGGCGAGTACGACGACGAGCTGGTGAAGGCGGCCCTCGAGCGCGAGCACGCGCGCGGCGGGCAGAGCTTCTACCTGCACAACCGCGTCGAGACGATCGAAGAGGCCGCGGCGAAGATCCAGCAGCTGGCGCCGGGCCTGCGCGTCGAGGTCGCGCACGGCCAGATGCGGGAGCGCGAATTGGAGGAGAAGATGCACGCCTTCCTGCGCGGCGACGCGGACGTGCTGGTCTCGACCACGATCATCGAGTCGGGCCTCGACATCCCGCAGGCGAACACGCTCATCGTCGAGCGCGCCGACGCGCTCGGCCTCGCCCAGCTCTACCAGATCCGCGGGCGCGTGGGCCGCTCGGACGTCCTCGCCCACGCCTACCTCTTCTACCCCGACTCGCGCGAGCTGACCCCGGAGGCGCGGGCGCGGCTGGCGACGCTCGCCGACCACACCGAGCTCGGCGCCGGCTTCGCGATCGCGATGCGCGACCTCGAGATCCGCGGCGCCGGCGACCTGCTCGGCGCGGAGCAGTCGGGCCACGTCGCCGCGCTCGGCTTCGAGCTCTACGTCGAGCTGCTCGCCGAGGCGGTCGCGGAGCTCTCGGGCGAGCGGCGCCCCGCGGCGCGACCGGTGCGCGTCGAGGCGAGCGTCGACGCCTACGTGCCCGCGCCGTACATCGAGGCCGAGGCGCTGAAGATCGACCTGCACCGCCGGCTCGCGCTGACCGAGTCGGAGGACGAGCTCCGCGAGCTGCAGGCTGCGACCGAGGACCGCTACGGGCCGCTGCCCGAGCCGGTCGAGAACCTGTTCGCGATCCAGGAGGCGAAGCTGAAGCTCGCCACCGCCGGTGCCGACTACCTCGTCTTCCGCGGCGGCAAGGTCACGGTCGGGCCGCTGCTGCTGGGCTCCGGGGAGCTCCGAGCCCTGCGCTCGGAGCTCGACACGGCCGTCTACACGAGTGCCCGCCGGGAGGTTTCGTTTAGATCGGATGAATTCTTAGGAGCGGTTCAGTTGGTCGATGCTATACTCGACGCGCGCCGGGCAGCGTGAGCAAAATCCCTGCTGCTGGCGCTTTTTCCATGAGACGACTCGTACTGATCGGCCTTGGCGCGGCACTGGTGCTCGTGGTCGCCGCGTGCGGCGGCAGCGGCTCCCAGGCGGTACCCGACAACGGCGTCGCGGTCGTCGGCGACGACACGATCACGAAGGCCCAGTGGGACGCGCTGATCACGCAAACGAAGCGCAACTTCCTCGCCACGAAGCGCCCCTTCCCGAAGGCCGGCAGCGTCGACCTGGCGAACCTGAAGACGAACGCGACGCAGTTCCTGATCCAGAGCAGTGAGTACGAGCAGCAGGCCGACAAGCTCGGGATCAAGGTGAGCGACTCCGACGTCGACGCGCGGCTCGACCAGATCAAGAAGCAGTACTACGGCAACCCGGCGGGCCAGAAGCAGGCGACGGCGGCGCAGATGGAGAAGCGCTACCAGGCCGCCCTCAAGCAGCAGGGCTTCACCGACGACGAGGTCCGGCAGGGGATCAAGCTCCAGCTGATCCGCGAGGACGTCTTCAAGAACGTGACCAAGGACGTCAAGGTCTCGGACGACGAGATCAAGGACTACTACGACAAGAACAAGCAGCAGTACGCGACGCCGGCGCAGCCCGAGAGCCGCGACGTGCGTCACATCCTGGTCAAGTCGAAGAAGCAGGCGGACGACCTCTACGCCCAGCTGCAGGCGAACCCCGGCAAGTTCGCTGCGCTCGCCAAGAAGTACTCGAGCGACACCTCGTCCGCCAAGAACGGCGGCAAGCTCCCGCCGGGCACCGCGGTCAAGGGCCGACTCGTGCCCGAGTTCGAAAAGGTCGCGTTCTCGATCAAGGAGAACGTCATCTCGAAGCCGGTGCACTCGCAGTTCGGCTGGCACATCATCGAGGCGCTCGGGCCGGTCAAGGCCGGGACGCCCGCGAAGCCGACGCCGCTCCCGCAGGTCAAGGAAGCGATCCGCCAGCAGCTCCTCTCCCAGGACAAGCAGAAGGAGATGGACAAGTGGCTCGCCGGGATCAAGAAGGACTACTGCAAGTCGATCGGCTACCAGAAGGGCTACGCGCCCCCGCCCGGCCAGGATCCCTGCAAGACGTCGTCCTCGACGACGGGCTCGAGCACCACCACCGGCTAGCGCAGTGCCGCTGGCCGACGCGCTCGTCGAGCTGCAGGAGCTGACCGAGCGGCTGCGCAGCGACTGCCCCTGGGACCGCGAGCAGACCGCGAAGACGATCGTCCCGCACACGGTCGAGGAGGCCTATGAGGTCGCCGACGCCGCGCTCGGCGGCGACCCGGCCAAGCTGCTGGACGAGCTGGGCGACCTGCTCTTCCAGGTCTACTTCCTCTCGCTGCTCCTGGCCGAGCAGGGCCAGGGCGACCTCGAGGCCGTGGCCCGTGCCGTCCACGAGAAGCTCGTCCGCCGGCACCCGCACGTCTTCGGCGAGGTCGAGGCCCGGACGCCGGGCCGCGTGCGCGAGAACTGGGAGCGCATCAAGCGTGAGCAGGAGGAGCGCGAGGGAGTCTTCCACGACGTGGCCGAGGCTCTGCCCTCGCTGCTGTACGCACGCAAGGTGCAGCGGCGCGCCCGCGCGGTCGGCTTCGAGTATCCCGACGTCGGCGGCGCGCTCGCCGACCTCGACGACGAGGTGCGCGAGCTGAAGGCCGAGATCCGACACGAGCCGGCGCCCGAGACGGAGGCCGACGCCCGGCACTTCGAGGAGCTCGGCGACGTGCTCTTCGCCACGGTCAACGTCGCCCGACGGCTGAACGTCGACCCGGAGCTCGCGCTACGGGCCTCGAGCGACCGTTTCATGGCCAGGGTCGGGCGCGCCGAGGAGCTCGCGGAGTCCGACGGCAAGCGCTGGGCCGAGCTCGAGCTCGACGAGCAGGACCGCTACTTCGACCTCGCCAAGGAGGCAGGCACATGACGGCCATCTCTCGCACGCACGCGCGGCAGATCCTGGACTCGCGCGGGAACCCGACCGTGGAGGTCGAGGTCACGCTCGAGTCGGGCACGACCGGCCGGGCGGCGGTGCCCTCGGGCGCGTCCACCGGCGTGCACGAGGCCCTCGAGCTGCGCGACGGGGGGTCGGAGTGGGGCGGCAAGGGCGTGACGAAGGCGGTCGCCAACGTCAACGGCGAGCTCGCCGCTGCCGTGCGAGGCCTCGACGCTGCCGACCAGCGGGCGGTCGATCAGGAGCTGATCCGGCTGGACGGCACCCCGAACAAGGGCAGGCTCGGCGCGAACGCGATCCTCGGCGTGTCGCTCGCGTCGGCACAGGCGGCGGCGGCCGACGCGGGGGTGTCGCTCTTCCGGCACCTCGGCGGCGACGAGGCGGCGACGCTGCCCGTGCCGATGCTGAACGTGATCAACGGCGGCGCGCACGCGCAGAACTCGATCGACCTGCAGGAGTTCATGCTCGTCCCCGCGGGCGCGAGCACGTTCGGCGAGGCGCTGCGCGTCGGCGCCGAGGTCTTCCATGCGCTCAAGGCGCTCCTGCACGAGCGCGGCTTCTCGACCGGCGTCGGCGACGAGGGCGGGTTCGCGCCGGACCTGGCCTCGAGCGAGGAGGCGATCGAGGCCGTGCTCGAGGCGGCCGAGCGCGCCGGCCACCGCGACCGGGTGGCGATCGCCCTCGACCCGGCGGGCACCGAGCTCTACGAAGACGGGCACTACCGCTTCGAGGGCAACGACGAGGTCGGCGACGGGATGGTGCAGTACCTCGCGAGGCTGGTCGAGCGCTACCCGGTCGTCTCGATCGAGGACGGGCTGGCCGAGGACGACTGGATCTCCTGGCGCGCGCTGACCGAGGTCGCCGGCTCGAGCGTGCAGCTCGTCGGCGACGACGTCTTCGTCACCAACCCCGAGCGCCTGCGCCGCGGGATCGTGGAGAACGTCGGCAACGCGATCCTGATCAAGGTCAACCAGATCGGCACGCTGACCGAGACGCTCGACACGATGGCGACGGCCCGGGAGGCCGGCTACGCGTGCGTGATGTCGCACCGCTCCGGCGAGACCGAGGACACCACAATCGCCGACCTCGCGGTCGCGACCGGCTGCGGCCAGATCAAGACCGGGGCGCCCTCGCGCGGCGAGCGGGTGGCGAAGTACAACCAGCTGCTGCGGATCGAGGAGGAGCTCGGCGAGCGCGCCGTCTACCCCGGCTGGGACGCATTTCCTCGCTATCACCCCTAGCGCCGTTCGTAGCGCTAGCTACGCTGGCACGGTGGCCGTAGCGCCTCCTCGCCGCACGAAGATCGTCGCCACGATCGGGCCGGCCTGCTCGACTCCCGAGAAGCTGCTCGAGCTGATCCGCGCGGGCGTCGACGGCGCGCGCCTGAACCTCTCGCACGGGACGCACGACCAGCACCGCGAGTGGGCGCGGGCCGTCCGCGAGACCGAGCGCCGGCTCGGCCGGTCGATCGCCCTGATTGCCGACCTGCAGGGCCCGAAGCTCCGCGTCGGCGACCTCGAGGAGCCCGTCTCGCTCCGGCGGGGGGAAGGCGTCACGGTCGGCCCGCCCGAGGGCTCGACGAACGGCGAGCTGCCGGTCAGCCCGTCGGTGATCAGCGAGGTGCTGCAGCCCGGCCACGACGTGCTGATCGACGACGGCCTCGTGCGGTTGCGCGTCGACCGCGTGCAGTCCGGCCGTGCCCGCTGCACCGTCGTCGAGGGCGGGGTCGTCACCTCGCACAAGGGCGTCAACCTGCCCGGCGTCCCGATCCCGATCCCCTCGATCACGCGCAAGGACATGGATGACCTGGAGCTCGCGCTGGAACTCGGCGTCGACTTCGTCGCGCTCTCGTTCGTGCGCTCCGCCGCGGACGTTCGCGACCTGCGCGCCCTGATCGAGCAGGCCGGCTCGCACGCCCACGTGATCGCGAAGATCGAGAAGTCGGAGGCGGTCGACGCGCTGGACGAGATCCTCGCGGAGACCGACGCGGTGATGGTCGCCCGCGGCGACCTCGGGGTCGAGATCGGGCCGGCGCTCGTGCCGCTGCTGCAGAAGCGGATCATCATCGCGTCGCTCGAGCGCGGGAAGCCGGTGATCACGGCGACGCAGATGCTCGAGTCGATGGTCCACCAGTCCGAGCCGACCCGGGCCGAGGCCAGCGACGTCGCCAACGCGATCCTCGACGGCACCTCGGCGCTGATGCTGTCCGGCGAGACGGCGGTCGGCGAGTACCCGGTCGAGTCGGTCGCCTACATGGACCGGATCGCGCGGGCCGTCGAGCCCAGCCTCGGCTACCGCCACGAGCTGCCGGAGCGCGCCGACGAGCCGACCGTCGGGCAGGCGATGTCGAACGCGGCCTGCGATCTCGCCGAGGCCCTGCGGGCGAAGGCGATCCTGGTCCCCACCTTCACCGGCCGCACGGCCTCGGTGGTCGCGCGGCTGCGCCCGCGGCGGCCGATCATCGCGCTCACCCACCACGACTACGCCCTGCGGCAGATGGCGATCGAATGGGGAGTGACCGCGTTCCTGATCCCGGAGTGCGACGACGTCGACACGCTGCTCGCGACGTCGCGCGGCGCCGCTCGGCAGAGCGGGCTCGTCGACGAGGGCGACCGCGTCGTGATCACGGCCGGCACCGCGGTGAACCTCCCCGGCACCACGGACCTGATCAAGGTGGACGTGGTGTAGGAGGTTCGCGCCGCGCGGCGAATCGCGGCGCGTGGCCAAGCGTTCCCGCAAGCCCCCGCCCCGTTCGCGCTACGTGCTGCGCTGGGTCGGCCTCGCCGCGATCGTGCTGGTCGGGCTGCTCTACGCGCGCCCGCTGCGCAGCTACGTCGAGGCCAAGCACGACCTGGCCCGGCGAACGGCCGACGTCCAGGCGCTGAAGGCCGAGAAGCGCGAGCTCCAGCACCGGCTGGCGGAGTCGAGTACCGGCGAGGCGCTGACCGAGCAGGCCCGGCGGCTCGGGCTGGTGCGGCCGGGCGAGAAGCTCTACATCGTCAAGGGCATCTCGGCCTGGGTGCACGGCGGCAAGGCTAGGGTCCGGAACGGTGGACGATGACCGCGCGATCGTGGAGCAGCAGCTCGGCCGGCCCCCGCGCGCGTTCCGCCGCGTAGTCGTCCGCTGCCCCTTCGGCCGGCCGGCGGTGACCGAGCAGGCCCCGTTCGACGAGTGCGGCGAGCCGTTTCCGACCAGCTACTGGATCACGTGCCGCCACCTCGCGGCTGCGATCGCCCGGCTCGAGGCCGAGGGCGGCGTCGAGCGCTTCGGGCGGCTGGCGCGCGAGGACCCTGCGCTAGCTGAGAGTCTCGACCGCGGCCACGAGGAGCAGCGCCGGCTGCGACCCGAGCTGCCGGGCGGGATCGGCGGCCAGGTGCGTCCGGGCGGGCTCAAGTGCCTGCACGCCCACGCCGCCTTCGCGCTCGCGCGGCCCGGCTACGCGCTCGGCGAGCGGATCCTGGAGCAGGTCGAGCCGCTCTGGCCGGAGCGCTGCTGCAGCGGCTAGGAGGGCTCGGCGGAATAGCGCTCGTCGCCGGGGCGAGCGGCGCGTTCCGGCGGCCATCCGCTATTGCGTCGAGCTCTCCTTAGTAAAGTCGCCGCCCGTGGAGGGGACGCTCGAGAGCACGCGCCGCGAGTGGGAGGAGGGCAACCGCCGCCTGCAGGCGGCCGCCGGCGATCGGACGCAGTACGCACGGCTGCTCGCCGAGGTCGACCTGGTGCTCGAGCAGCTCCGCCGGCGGGTCGGGCAGACGTTCACGCTGAGCGAGCTCGCGGCGGCCTACGGCGATTCCGACCGCTGGGTGCAGGAGGCGCTGATCGCGGCGGAGCCGGCGCCGGGCTGGCCTGCCCGCTCGACGATCGCCCAGGACGCGGCGTTCCACCTCTATTCCCGCGGCGCGGTCGACTATCGCCCGTGAGCACCTACCGGCGGCGGCGGAAGAAGAGCTCGACCGGCCGCCGAGTCGCCTTGGCGTTGGTGCTCCTGCTCGTCTTCGCGGTCGGGATCGCACTCGGCCAGGCGCTCGAGGACAACCCGCAGCCGGCCTCGACGGTCACGCAGGACCAGACGCTCTCCGTGCCGCAGGAGTCCGCGACCGTCACCGTCACGACCCCGTAAATTGCGATGTCTCAGAATCGGGAGCTTTGGGTAGATTCGCCGCGCCATGCCCCGCGAGAGCCCAGGTAGACAGGCGCCCCACGAGACCGAGTGGCTGACGCTGGGCCAGGCCGCGCGTTACCTCGGCGTCGCGCAGAGCACGATTCGCAAGTGGTCGGACAGTGGCCGCGTGCGGGCGTTCAAGACCCCGGGGCGCCACCGTCGCTACCGGCGGGACGACCTCGACGCCTTCCTCGAGCGCTCGGCGCCTGAGGCACGCAGCGGCCCCGTCGTGCTGATCGTCGACGACGACCAGCGCCTGCGCGAGTACGTGCGGGTGAACCTCGAGATGGCGGGCTACACGATCTACGAGGCAGAAAGCGCGGACAAGGGGCTGCGGGTGCTGGACGAGGTGCGGCCGGACCTCGTGCTGCTCGACGTGATGATGCCGGAGGTCGACGGCTGGGAGATGCTGCGGCTGATGCACGAGCGGCACGGCGTCGGCTCGATCCCGGTCGTGATGTTCAGCGGCAAGGTCGACGGGCGGGGGGGCGGGGGGGGGGGC
>Ga0081540_1001201_pt1 | contig 22688 bp, 23 predicted proteins | sample TabmetS2T1R1_FD_71024 | JGI IMG/M metagenome (GOLD analysis project Ga0081540, IMG submission 71024) | Tabebuia heterophylla rhizosphere microbial communities from the University of Puerto Rico - S2T1R1 | ecosystem: Host-associated > Plants > Roots > Rhizosphere ... | reverse complement strand
ACATCTCGTCGATCAACGGTCAGAAGGGCCAGATGGGCCAGTCGAACTACTCGGCCGCCAAAGCCGGCGAGCTCGGCTTCACCAAGGCGCTGGCGCAGGAGGCCGCGCGCAGCGGCATCACGGTCAACGCCATCTGCCCGGGCTACATCAACACCGAGATGGTGCAGGCGGTGCCGAAGGATGTGCTGGAGAAGAACATCATTCCGCAGATCCCGATCGGCCGCCTGGGCGAGCCGGAGGAGATCGCGCGCTGCGTGGTGTTCCTCGCTTCCGACAGTGCCGGGCTGATCACCGGATCGACGCTGTCGGCCAATGGCGGGCAGGTCATGGTGTGAGGGGTGAACGCCGCGTCGAGTCAACTCGCCCGCAAGTGGATCGACGCGATCGTTCTCAGCGCGGCCGTCCAGACCGCCGGAAGCACGCTCATCATCATTCTTGGCCGGATGCTGTCGGTTGCCGAGACCGATTCGCGGGCGCTCGTCGCAATCTTCCTGTTACTGGCCGGTATGATCACGGCGCTGGTCCATGGCATCTATGGGTTTCTCACCGGCCAGGTGCTGGAGCGCAAGCTTCCGGCGTTTCCGCTGCGGAGCTGGATTGCCGTCAATGCCCTGCTGGGGCTGATCTACGGACCGTTGCTCGGCTTAGGTCTCATGACCCCGACGGACTCGGACCCCAATCCATGGACGACCCCGTCGCTCGCAGCGCAGTATGTCGTCTTCGGCGCCATCGTGAATGCGATGGAAGGTTCCGTTCAGGCCTTGATCCTGCGCAAGATCGCCTATGGCGCCGGAACATGGATCGCCTGTTCGGCGCTGACGGGCGTGTGCTGGTTGTTGATCATTCCGGACATTCCGGGAATTTTCAGTGAGCTGACATCCACCGCCACGGCCTTTCTTCAGATCCTGAGCATGGGATTGATCCTGCTGCCCGCCCTGCTGCGCTTGCACCCGCGCGGGCCGCATATGATCCCCGTGCTGTTCGAGTAGTGGCCCTGGGCGCCGCACTCCCTGCGATGTCCGCTCGCCTTCGCGCCACGCTGATCGGCTTCTCCGCCATCCTGATGTGGTCGTTCCTGTCGCTGCTGACGGTCGCGTCCGGCCGCATGCCGCCGTTTCAACTGGCGGCCCTCACCTTTGCGATCGGCGGCGGCCTCGGCGCGGTGAGCTGGCTGCTGCGGCCCGGCACCGCTTCGGCCCTGCGGCAGCCGCCGGAGGTGTGGGGGCTCGGAGTCGGCGGCCTGTTCGGCTACCACGCGTTGTATTTTTCGGCGCTGCGGCTGGCGCCGCCGGCGGAGGCGGGCCTCATCAACTATCTGTGGCCGCTGCTCATCGTGCTCTTGTCGGCACTGCTACCGAACGAGCGCCTCAGGCTGGATCATATCCTCGGCGCCGCCCTCGGCCTGATCGGCACCGTGGTTCTGTTCGCCGGCCAGAACGGGCTCGACCTCGCCGCCGAATTCATTCCCGGTTATTCGGCGGCGGTCGTGGCGGCCTTCGTCTGGGCGAGCTATTCGGTCCTGTCGCGCCGCTTCGCGGCAGTCCCGAGCGATGCGGTCGCCGGCTTCTGTCTCGCCACCGCCGTCCTTGCCGCCGCATGCCACTTGGCGTTCGAAACCACGCTGTGGCCCACTACCCCCGGCCAATGGCTGGCCATCCTGGCATTGGGGCTTGGCCCCGTCGGTGCCGCCTTCTACGCCTGGGATTTCGGTGTGAAACACGGCGACATCCGCGTGCTCGGCGCGCTGTCCTATGCGGCCCCGATCCTGTCGACTCTGTTTCTGGTGCTGGCCGGCTATGCGGAGCCTAGAGTCTCCCTGGCGCTGGCGGCGGCATTGATCACCGGCGGCGGCCTGCTGGCGGCGCGGGATTTGTGGCAACGAGCAGGGTGAGTAGCGAGGTAGTGAGTGGTGAATGGAAAGAGGTGAAATTCTACTCACTACTCCCCACTCGCTCCGCTTGACGGTACCCATCCCGGCGGCGCCAGCTCGAAGCCCTTGAACTCGAAGCCCGGCGCTACCGTGCAGCCGACCAGCGTCCACGCACCGAGACTTTCCGCCGTCTGCCACGTGCCGGCCGGCACGGCCGCCTGCGGCCGTTCTCCTGCCGCGAGATCGACGCCCAGGCGCACCGTCGTGGTGCGAACCCCATCGGCGATGCTGAGCGCCAGCGGCGCTCCCGCATAGTGGTGCCAGACCTCCACCGCATCGACGCGGTGCCAGTGCGAGCGCTCGCCGCGCGCCAGCAGGAAGTAGATGGCGGTGGATGCCGAACGGCCATCGATCATGCGCGCGTCGCGGAATGTCTCGCGGTAATGGCCGCCCTCGGGATGCGGCTTAAGCGCGAGCAGGCGGATGACGTCGGCGGCCGTCGGCGAGTCCATCGCGTCACGCCGGCGGATATGCGTGCCGGCCACCGTTGAAGTCTTCGACCACGGTGCGGTCCGGCTCTGATGGTTCGGACGCGACGTAGCTCGGGCCGATCGGCGACTTGCCGTGACCGCCGGGAATGTCGAGCACATAGGTTGGCTGGCACAGCCCGGAATAACGGCCGCGCAAGGCGCGCATCACCGCTTGGCCTTCGGCAATACCGGTGCGGAAATGCCCGGTGCCGGGCGCAAGATCGCAATGATGCAGGTAGTACGGCTTGATGCGGCACTCGACGAAGGCGCGCATCAGCTCGCCCAGGATCTGGGCATCGTCATTGACGCCGCGCAGCAGCACGCTCTGGCTCAGCATCGGGATGCCGGCATCGACGAACCGGGCGCAGGCCGCGCGCGCGGCGCTGCTCATTTCGCGCGGATGGTTGGCATGCAACACCACGTAGGTGGCCTTGCCGTCGATCTTCAGCGCGCGGATCAGCGCGGGCGTGACGCGCGCCGGATCGACGACGGGCACGCGTGTGTGCACACGAACGACCTTGACGTGATCGATCGTCGCCAGCCGGGCCATGACGGCGGCAAGGCGGCGCGCCGACAAAATGAGCGGGTCGCCCCCCGAGAGGATCACCTCCCAGATCTCTTCGTGCTGCGCGATGTAATCGAGCGCCGCCTCGAGAGCGGGCCGCGATAGCATCGACGCGCCCTGCGGACCGACCGTTTCGCGGCGGAAGCAGAACCGGCAGTAGGTGGCGCAGACATGCGTCAGCATGAGCAGAACGCGATCCGGATAGCGGTGCACGATCCCTTCCACGGGACTGTGCGCATGGTCGCCGATCGGATCGGCGATCTCCTCCGGCCGCGATTCCAGCTCCGACGGATCGGGGACGAATTGCCGCGCCATGGGATCGTCCGCGTCGTGCTGCGGGATCAATTCAGCCACCGCCGGCGTGATCGCCACCGCATAGCGCGCCGCCACCCGCTCCAGATCAGGCAAGCTTTCGCGCGCAACGAGGCCGGCCGCCGCCAGTTCGGCGGCGCTTCGCAGCGTCTTCTCGCTCGACCGCATTTCAACCACCTTCTCGGCCATTCGGCCCTTTCTAGCTCTTGCGCTCGGGATCGACGACAGGCGTCCATAGCACGTGTTCGATGTGCGGCGCGCCCGTCGCCAGCATGACCAGGCGGTCGAAGCCAAGCGCGATGCCACTCGCCGGCGGCATGACGGCGAGCGCGGCGAGGAAATCCTCGTCGACGGGATAGCGTTCGCCATAAAGGCGCGCCTTCTCGGCCATCTGCGCCGCGAACCGGCTTCGCTGCTCGACCGGGTCGGTGAGCTCACCGAAGCCATTGGCAAGCTCGATGCCGCAGGCATAAAGCTCGAAGCGCTCGGCAAGCCGCGGATCGGACTCGGTGCGGCGCGCCAGCGCGGCCTCGACGATCGGATAATCGTAGAGAATGGTCGGGCGATCGAGCCCGAGCCGCGGCTCGATGCGCTCGACCACGACACGGCTGAACAGGTCCGACCAGGTGTCGTCGGCGGCAACGCGGATGCCGGAACGGCGCACGTCGGCAGCGAAGCGGTCGCGATCGGGCGTCGGGGTCGACAGCGTTGCCATCAGGTCGATGTCGGCGAAGCGCGCGAAGGCGTCGGCGACGCTGATGCGCTCCGGCTCGCGAAACGGATCGCACCGGCGATCGCGGAAGACGAATTCCCGCACGCTGGCGGCTTCCGCCGCGACGGCCAGCAGCGCCACGCAATCCTGCATCAGGGCGCCATACGATTCCTCTGCCCGATACCATTCCAGCATGGTGAACTCAGGATGATGCAGCGGCCCACGCTCGCGATTGCGGAAGACCCGCGCCAGCGTGAATATCCGCCGCTCTCCTGCCGCAAGCAGCTTCTTGCAGGCGAATTCCGGCGAGGTGTGCAGATAGAGCTCGGAGCCCATCCCGGCCGACGTGTGCAATCGGGTAGCAAATGCGTGCAGGTGGGTCTCGTTGCCGGGCGAGCGCTGCAGCAGCGCTGTCTCCACCTCGACAAAGTCCTGGTCGCGGAACCACGCGCGGACCGCATCGGTGATGCGGCCGCGTACCAGGAGCACGGGCCGCCGGTCGGCATGGACATGGCGGGCCCACCAGGGGGACTTCACGTCGGCCACGTGACGCTCATCGGCGGCTCACCGGACGGCTGGCCATGCGGCGCAAAATCAGTATGTTCCGGGCGCTTCGCCCGTCCGTGCCGGACGCGATTCGGAACCTGGAGAGCATCGTGAAAGTCATCGCCAGCTCGCTCCGCAAGGGCAATATCGTCGAGATCGATGAGAGGCTCTACGTCATCCTGGCGGCCGAGAACATCCACCCCGGCAAGGGAACGCCTGTGACGCAGATCGACATGCGCCGCATCAGCGACGGCGTGAAGGTATCGCAGCGCTACAAGACGACGGAACAGGTCGAGCGGGCGCACGTGGAGGACCGCGAATTCCAGTACCTCTACAGCGACGGCGACGGCGCGCATTTCATGAACATGGAGAGCTACGACCAGATCACGGTCCCAGCCGACGTGGTGGGGGACCAGGCCGCCTACCTGCAGCCGGACATGAAAGTCAATCTCAGCGTGCACGAAAGTACCGTCGTCGCCATAGAGCTGCCGCAGCGCGCCGTGCTGGAGGTGGTGGAGACGGAGCCGACCGTGAAAGGGCAGACCGCCTCGTCGTCGTACAAGCCGGCGGTTCTGTCGAACGGCGTTCGCACCATGGTGCCGCCGCACATCTCCACGGGAACGCGCATCGTGGTCGCCACCGTCGACGGCTCCTACGTGGAGCGCGCCAAGGATTGAAGGTCGATCGACGGCTTTGTGATACGGTGAGTGCATGACAAAAGAGGAGATCAACGCCGTCTTGGACGCAATTCGCTCCTGGCCGCGAGAGGACCAGGAGGAACTCGCTGATATTGCAAGGGCAGTCGAAGCGCGGCGGTCCGACGTCTACGTGATGACGGAAGAAGAGCGGGTTGCGGTTCGCCAAGGATTGGCGGAAGCCGACCGCGGAGAATTCGTGTCCGACGAAGACATGGAAGCCTTCTGGAAACGTAACCGGGGATGAAAGTCCGCTTCACGCCCCGTGCTCGTCGCGACCTCGAAGAGATACAAGAATATCTGGACAGCCGAAGCCCGTCGGGGGCACGCAGTGTGCTGCGTTCAATCGAAACCGCCATCCGATTTATCGCGGATCAACCCTATGGAGCCGAGGGGAACGAATGATCCCAGCGTCAGAGTGAAGCTCGTCCTGCGATATCGTTACAAAATTTTCTATCGCGTTAGCGAACGCACCATCGAAATCGTTCATATTCGGCACACGTCGCGCCGTCCATGGATCGGACAATAACAAACGACGGTCAGAAATTATTCTTGCGTTCGCGCAATTCGCCGAACACCTGCGCGGCCGGCTTGCCGGCCATGCCGATGGCCGCGGCGACCTCGGGAAGGTCCGCCCGCAGGAACGGGTTGGCAGCCTTCTCGGCGTCCATCGTCGTCGGGATGGTTGGCTTGTGCTTCGCCGTCTGCTCGGCGGCTTCGGCCGCGCGCGCGATCAGCGCCAGATTGTCAGGCTCGATCGTCTGCGCAAAGCGGATGTTCGACTGCGTGTATTCGTGACCGCAATAGAGGCGGGTGTCGCCGGGCAGCTTGCGCAGCTTGAGCAGCGACTGCCACATCATCTCCGGCGTGCCTTCGATCACCCGGCCGCAGCCGATCGAGAACAGGGTATCGCCCACGAAGGCAAGCGAATCGGCTTCGAACCAGTAGGCGATATGACCTGCGGTGTGCCCGGGCGTCTCCAGCACACGCGCCGAAAGTCCGCCGACCTTGACCACGTCGCCTTCGCGTACCGTCTCGTCGACGGCCGGAATGCGTTGCGCCTCGTTGCGCGGCGCCACCACGCGACAGCGATGGTGTTGCTTCAACTGAGCGATGCCGCCGGTATGGTCACCATGATGGTGGGTGACCAGGATGTCGCTGAGCTTCCAACCGGTCTGGTTGAGCGCTGCTTCCACCGGCGCCGCCTCGGGCGCATCGATGGCAGCGGTGGCGCCGCTCGCCTTGTCGTGGACGAGCACGCCGAAATTATCCTGCAGGCAAACGAAGAGATGAGTTTCTGCGGCCATACCTGAAGGTACAGGAACGAGGCGACGCTGTCACGGCTGAGCGGTGCCCCGCTTGCAACGCTCGCATGTGTCAGAATTTACGAAAACGGCAGCCCGAGGCCGCTTTGGCGCTGCCGATGGCGTTCCGTGCTACAGTCGGGTCCAAGGCTTAGCTGCGGCAGCGCGGGCCAGCCAGGATGACGGGATGTCCCTCGACGTCGTCGATTTGCGCAACTTCTATGCCCAGCCGCTCGGCATCGTGGCGCGTCGCTTCATCGGCCGCGGCATCCGCGCCCATTGGCACGACCTGCAGGGCCTGCGCGTTGTCGGGATCGGTTACCCGACACCGTATCTCGGCCTGTTTCGCGAGGAAGCGGAGCGCTGCCTCGCCTTCATGCCGGCCGCCCAGGGCGTGGTGAAGTGGCCGTCCGCCATGCCGACGCTTGCCGCCCTGGTCGAGGAGACGGAACTGCCGCTGGTGGACGCTGCGGTCGACCGCGTGCTGATCGTGCACGGGGTGGAGATGGCGGCCGACGTGTTCGCGCTGCTGCGCGAAGCTTGGCGCGTGCTGGCGGCCGGCGGGCGGCTGCTGGCGGTGGTTCCCAACCGGCGCGGCGTGTGGGCCAGCATGGATACGACGCCGTTCGGGCACGGCCGCCCCTATTCACGTTCGCAGATTGTCCATCTGCTGCGCGAGGCGTGGTTCACGCCTACCGGCTGGGGCGAGGCGCTCTACGTGCCGCCGATTGCCCGCAGCTGGTTCCTGCGCACGGCCGGCGCCTGGGAACGCACCGGCGGCACCCTGTCGGCGCCCTTTGCCGGCGTTCACATCGTCGAGGCGACCAAGCAGGTCTACCGTGCCATCCCGGCGCGCCGCGAACGGCGCCGCCTGGTTCCGGAGATGGAGCCGGTGCTGGCGCCGTCACCCGGCGGCGCCTGAATCAGCGTTTAGCAGATCAATAGGACTTGCCGTTCAGCGGTCGCCGTCGGAGGGACCGGACTCACCCGCCACCTGCCCCCCCGGTTGATCGCCACGGGGGCCGCGATGGCGGCGGCGGCGGCGGTGCAGCGGGAAGCGATCGCCCTGGCCTTCGAAGCCATTGTTCTGGCGATGCTGCCCCTGGAACGGTTCGGCCGGCGCCGGCGCGCTGCCGGTGATGAAGGCCGGCAGGCCGCCATCGCCCGACTGCTGTTCGCCGCCTGCGGGCGCCTGCGGCCGGCCACCGTGGGACCGCTGCTCACGATTGTTGTAGGGTTGCTCGCGCGGCGGGAACGGTTGTGCCTCGCGCGGCAGATAGGGCTGCGGCTCGCCAGTGCCGAACGGCGCCTCGGCGCCTCCGGACTGCTCAGTCCCTTCGTCGTCGCCGTCGTCAGCGAAATCGTCGCGCGCTTCCTGCTCCGGCCGGTAATACGGGTTGGCCTGGCGGAACTGCTCCTGCGCGGCGGCGATCAGGCGGAAATAATGCTCTGCGTGCTGAAAGTAGTTCTCGGCCGCAACCGGGTCGCCCGAAGTCTGCGCGTCGCGCGCGAGCTGGACGTATTTATCTGCGACGTGCGAGGCCGTTCCGCGGATCTTCACGTCCGGGCCATTGGACTCATAGACCCTGGTGAGCGGGTTCTGGCCCTTGCGGTTACGCCCGCGCATGCGCTTGTTCTGACCGTTTCTCATGGCTTGTTGCTACACACTCCCGTTTGCGGCGGCTTCTCGTCCGCCAGTTTCCCCAACGCATACAAGAAGGCAAACGCCGAGATCCTCGGCGACAGCGAGACGCAGAGCCGTTTCACCTGCAGGCTCGGAACTCACCCGCTCTGATCCATGTGTCGATGGCCGTGGCAACCTTTCACTCGCGGGATAAGCCGCGGTGTTGCTCCACTTCAGTCCTGCACACGGCCGGCCCCCTGACCGCCATGCGCTCAACGGAGAAGCCAATCCCCCGAACCGCGAACTGACATTCTGTCCAAACGGCTGTTCGCTTCGTCCTGCCGCGGGCCACTCGGAGCCTCGGCTCCGGGCCTCACTGGCGGCCTAACCCCTCGCCTCGGGTCATTCTTGAGCCGTAACGTAGTGGTTCTCTCCACATATTCCAAGTCCTTTTTTGGGCAAATCCCGATAAGTGTTCACACGCATTCCGTGCGGCTGATCTGCAACGCGCGCGCAACTCCGGCGAGGTCGGCCCGCGGTCGCCCGGTGGCAAGCCCGACCGTGCGAAACAGCGCCGCAACATCCGCCGCGGCGCCGGCGCCGAGCTCCACCACCAGGTGGCCGCGACGACCGAGCAGGCGGTCGGCATCGGACGCGAGCCCGCGATAGCAGCGCAACCCGTCCAGACCGCCGTCGAGCGCCAGGACCGGGTCGTGATTGCGCACCTCCGGCGGCAGGCCGGCAATGTCGCGGCTCCTCACGTAAGGCGGGTTGGACACGATGAGGTCGAAGCCGCCGGCCAGCGCCACGCCGAGCTCGCACATGACAAATCCGGCCCGCTCGCTCAACCCGAGCGCCCGCGCATTGGCGCGCGCCACCGCCAGCGCGGCCGCACTGATATCGGTTCCGACCGCGAATGCGCGCGGCAGCTCGCTGAGCAATGCCAACAGGAGAGCGCCCGAGCCGGTTCCGATGTCCGCAATGCACAGCGGCTGCCGGCGCAGCCCTTGCGCATCGAGCGCCGCCAGCGCGGTCTCCACCACGATCTCGGTTTCCGGCCGCGGCACCAGCGTTGCCGGACCAAGACGCAACGGGAGACCCCAGAACTCCTTCCATCCGACGATGCGCGCGACCGGTTCGCCGGCAAGACGCCGCGCCGCGATCGCCTCGATGGCGGCGATCTCCTCGCCAGAGAGCGCCCGTGCCGCCGCCGATACCAACCCGGCGTGATCGAGGCCGAGCACATGGCCGATCAGCACCCGGGCGTCGAGGTCGGGCGTGTCCATGTCGGCCCGGCGAAACGCATCCGCGAGCGCCCGGCGCGCTGCCGCGACGGTGGTGCCGGGCCCAGCCAGGACAGGCGAGACGGCGCGGCGTTCGCTCTCGCTCATGCGTGCAGGATCAGGTTTCTTCGGCCGCCAGCAGTGCCGCCTGATGCTCGGTCATCAGCACGTCGATGACCTCGCCGAGGGCTTCGCCGGCAATGATCTGCGGCAGCTTGTAGAGGGTGAGATTGATGCGGTGATCGGTCACCCGTCCCTGCGGAAAATTGTAGGTGCGGATGCGCTCCGAACGATCGCCGGTGCCCACCTGCCCCCGTCGCTCGGCGGCGCGCTCGGCGTCCAGCTTCGAACGTTCGAGGTCGTACAGCCGTGCACGCAGCAGCGCCATCGCCTTGGCGCGGTTGCGATGCTGCGAGCGTTCCTCCTGCACCACGACGACGATGCCGCTCGGGAGGTGCGTGAGGCGCACCGCCGATTCGGTCTTGTTGACATGCTGGCCGCCGGCACCGCCGGCGCGCATCGTATCCATCCTGAGGTCGGCCTCGTTGAGCTCCACGTCGACCTCCTGCGCCTCCGGCAGCACCGCAACGGTCGCGGTCGAGGTGTGGATGCGTCCCGACCCTTCGGTATCGGGCACGCGCTGCACGCGATGAACGCCCGATTCGAACTTCAGCCGCGCATAGGCGCCACGCCCGCGAATCTCCGCGACGATTTCCTTGAAGCCGCCCATGGTGCCTTCGCTGGCGGTGACAATCTCGACCTTCCAGCCCTGCTTGGCGGCGTAGCGCTCGTACATGCGGAACAGGTCGCCGGCAAACAGCGAAGCCTCGTCGCCGCCGGTGCCGGCGCGGATTTCGAGGATGACGTTGCGCTCGTCCATGGCATCCTTGGGGATGAGCGCGAGCCGGATGTCCTGCTCGAGCGCGGCGCGCTTCTCCTCCACCGCCGTCCGCTCGGCGGCTGCGAGCGCGCGCATGTCCGCGTCGGTTTGCGGATCGTCGATGAGCGCGTCGAGGTCGGACAGCTCGGCTGCCGTCCCGCGATAGGCCTTGATGGCGTCGACCAGCGGGCCGAGCTCCGACAGCTCGCGCGACAATTTCACATAGCTGTCGCGGTCGCGACCGGCCGCAAGCTCGCTCGCCACCGTCTCGTGGCGCGCCACCAGCGCGTCGAGCCTTCCCTCCGGCAACGATGTCATACCTTCACAACCGAATCGTGGATTGCCGCCGGCTCCGACTTGCAGATACGCTAGCTGGGTTGCAAGGCCGCGCGCGCACCATGCGCCACAATATCGGATCAGGCCGCCAAAAAAGGAAGCAGACATGTCGGAAGCCACTCAGGTGCTGGCGGAATTCGCCGCCACCCTGCGCTACGAGGACCTGCCGCAAGAGGTGCGTGAGCACTGCAAGAACGTGCTCATGGATACGCTCGCCTGTGCGCTCGCCGGCCATCAGGGCGAAGAGACGCACCAGATCGCGGCGCTCGCGGCCGCGCTCGGCCAGTCGGAGGAAGCCAGCATCATCGGCGACGACCGCCTGTCGCTCGCCGGCGCCACCCTGCTCAACGGCTTTCTCATCACCGCCGTCACCATGTGCGACGTGCATCGGCCGACGCTGACCCACATCACGCCGGAGGTGGTGCCGCCGGCGCTGGCCATTGCCGAGCGCGACGGCTCGAGCGGACGCGATCTCCTGGTGGCGCTCGCGGCCGGGTTCGAAGCGGCGACGCGGGTCGGCATCGGCTTGGACTACCCGGCATTCCGCTCGCGCGGCTGGCACGGTCCCGGTGTCATCGGGCCGTTCGGCGCGGCTGCCGCGGTCGGGCGCCTGCGCGGTGTCGATGCCGAGGTCATGGCCAAGGCGTTCGGCCTTGCCGGCAGCCAGTCGGCCGGCACCTTCGCGGCGTGGGCGACGCCGACGGTGAAGTTCCATCAGTGTCGCGGCGCCCTGTCGGGCCTCATGGCGGCGCTGTTGGCGGAGCAGAATTTCCTTGCCACGCGCGAATTCCTCACCGCCAAGGACGGCGGCCTCTACAACACCTACAGCAACGGCGGACGCCCGGAGGCCGCCACGGCCGATCTCGGCCGGCGCTGGGAATTGTTGCAGATCGCGCTCAGGCTGTGGCCATCGGCGTCGTCGATCCAGGGCATGAACACGGCGTTGTTCGACCTCATCGAGCAGAACCGCATCGACCCCGAGCAGGTGAAGACGCTGCGCATCGGCATGAGCCAGACGGCCTTCGACCTGCACGGCGGCCTCGCCAAGTACAAAGGCAAGTTCGATGCGCTGATCTCGGCGCACTACACCGCCGCCGCGATCCTCCACGATCAGGAGCTGACGCTGAGCCAGTTCGAGCCGACGCGCTACGACGATCCCGGGATGCGCCGCGCGGCGGCGGAGCAGGTCGAGATCTTCCCCGACCCGACGCTCACCGGCGTGCAGGCCACCGCGGAAGTGGAGATGAACGACGGCAGCCGCATCGCGTGCCGCTGCGAGCATCCGCGTGGCTCGGCCGAGAACCCACTGTCGCGGGCGCAGATCGAGAAGAAGCTGCGCACCTATGCGCCGGCGCGGCTCGCCGCTGCGGCAATCGACCGGCTGGTCGACGCGATCGACAAGCTCGAAGATTTCGGCTCCGTGCGCGAGCTGATGGACATCCTGCGCGCGGCGCCGCGGCGGAGCGAGCGCCTCAAGGTTTCGGCCCGCGCCTGACCGCGCCGGCCTTGGATGAAAACATGATCGGGAGGAGATGATGCGCGCACTGGTGACGGTTGTCGTGGCCGTCCTGTTGCTGCTGCAGGCGCCCGCGCGCCCGCGTGCCGAAGTGACCGAGTTGCGCATGGCGACGCAGTTCGGCATCGGCGCCATGGCCATGATCATCATGCAAAAGAACCAGGTGCTGGAGCGTTACCTGGCGGCGGCCGGGCTTCCCGCCACGAAGGTCACCTGGCGCCAGTTCCCGGGCGGTAATCCGATGAACGAGGGCCTGTTGTCCGGCAGCCTCGACATCGTGTCGGGCGGCACCACCGTGTTCATCACGCTGTGGTCGAAGGCGAAAGGCACGCCGCAGGCGGTGCGCTCGGTCGGAGCGATCTCGGCTCTGCCGCTGTGGTTCATGACGCGCAATCCGAACGTCAACAAGCTCGAAGACCTCGGCGACAAGGACAAGATCGCGCTCACCACCGTGAAGGTGTCGGTGCATGCGATCCTGTTGCAGATGGCGGCGGAAAAGATCTGGGGGCCGGCGCAATCCAGCCGGTTCGATGCGCTCACGGTCGGCATCCCGCACGGCGATGCGGTGGCGGCACTGCTGTCGAATGTGCATGAGATCAACAATCATTTCAGCGCGCCGCCCTTCCAATATGTCGAGGCGCGGGCGCCCGGCGTCCGCCGCATCACCACCGCGCAGGACATTCTCGGCTCGCCGTCGAGCTACATGATGGCCTATGCCACCGAGAAATTCCGCAACGACAATCCGAAGACCTTCGCAGCCTTCGTGGCCGCCCTCGACGAGGTGATCGCCACCATCAACAACGACCCCAAGGCGGCGGCGCGCGACTATCTCGAGGCCACCAAGGATCCGGTCACGCTCGACGAAACGGTGACCATGATCACCGATCCGGGCGCGAAGTTCACCACGGCGCCGACCAACGTGATGACGTTCGCGGACTTCATGTTCAAGCAGGGCCTGATCAAGGCGCGCCCGACATCGTGGAAGGACATGGTCTTCCCCGAGCTCTACGCGCTGCCGGGGAGTTGATTCGTTCGCGCCGTGCGCATCGTAGAAACACCTGCCTTGTAGGCTTCCATAGGGCCCACGGCCGGCGGGGCACCATGAGACGACGCGAGTTCATCATACTGCTTGGAGGGTCCGCGGCGGTACGGCCCTCGCCAGTCGGTGCGCAACATCGGCCGGTGCCAGTCATCGGCTTTCTTAACACCGTTTCCCCCGACGGATTTTCTGATCGCCTGAGCGCCTTTCGCGAGGGCCTCAAGGAGACCGGCTTCGTCGAGGGCGAGAATGTCGCCATCGAGTACCGATGGGCCGAGAACCGGCTGGAGCGGCTGCCGGAATTGGGAGCTGACCTAGTTCGGCGCGGTGTGTCGGTGATCGTAGCGAGCGGCGGGACCGCCGGGGCGCTCGCCGCCAAGGCCCTCAATACGACCATCCCCGTCATTTTCGGCATTCCCGAAGACCCCACCAAGCTCGGGTTGGTCGAGAGCCTCGCCCGCCCAGGCGGCACCATGACCGGCGTGAATTTCTTCGTCGGCGAGGTGCTGGCGAAGCGGCTGGAGCTCTTGCGCGAGCTCGTTCCCGCGGCCAAACGCATCGCCGTGTTCATCAACCCGGCAAATGCTGTGCGCGCCCAAATGCAGGCCAAGGAGTTAGAGGCTGCCGCACAAGCTATTGGTATCCAGTCCCGCGTGTTCGAAACCGGCACCAGACAATCGATCGATGCGGCGTTCGCCCGGATTGCGGACGAGCGGCCCGATGCCCTTTTCGTCAGTGCCGATCCGGTCTTCGGAACGCGCCGCGTCCAACTTGCCATGTTGGCGGCGCGCCATGCGCTGCCGTCGTCGTTTTCCATTCGCGAGATCGTCGATGCCGGTGGATTGATGAGCTACGGACCGAACATTCCCGAAGCCTATCGCCAGATCGGCATCTATACCGGCCGCGTTCTCAGAGGTGCGAAAACGGCCGATCTACCGGTCCTGCAATCAACCAAATTCGAACTGGTCATCAACCATCAAACCGCGAGGATGCTCGGCATTACGCTTCCGTCGTCGCTGCTCAGCGTCGCCGACGAGGTGATCGAATGAACGGGCGCCGCCGCAACACAGACGCGTGTTGATGGCGTAAGGCGGAATTCCACGCGGTAATGCACCATGCCTCTGGGCTGCATTCATGGCGATCTTAGCGAGAGGGCTCGGTGTCGAGTCGCCGGCTGAGCCCTTAGTCATTATCGCGTCTACGGCTCTAAAGCTGCAACCCTTCGGCGTTGGCGAAGGCCTCGAGCTTCTGCCGCAGCGACAGGCCTTTTGATGGACCATCCAGCAGCGGCAGCACCGCCGATCCGGCCTTTTCGGCATTGAGATCGATGAGCAGCGCCTTCACCGGCCCGAGCGCCGAGGCGGTGACCGACAGCGAGCGGTAGCCGAGGGCGACCAGCACCATGGCGCCGAGCGGCTTGGAGGCGAGCTCGCCGCACAGCGTCACCGGCTTGCCGTGGGCATGCGCCCGGTCGGCGATGTCCTTGAGGGCGCGCAGCACCGGCGCCGACAGCGGATCGAAGCGGCTCGCCACCAGCGCGTTGCCGCGGTCGGCCGCGTAGAGGAACTGCACCAGATCGTTCGATCCGACGGAGAGGAAATCGGCGCGCTCGAGCAATTCATCGAGCTGGAAGAGCAGCGACGGCACCTCGACCATGGCGCCGACCTCGACCCGGTCGGGAAGCACGTAGCCGTGCCGGCGCAGGTAGGTGAGCTCGCGCTCGACCATGGCCTTGGCGCGGTCGAACTCGTCGACCGTGGCGATCATTGGGAACATGACCTTCAGCTCGCGGCCGGATGCAGCCTTGAGCAGCGCCCGTACCTGGCTGCGCAGCAGCCCGGGACGGTCGAGGCCGAGGCGGATGGCGCGCCAGCCGAGCGCCGGATTCTCCTCCTCGACGCTGCGCATATAGGGCAGCACCTTGTCGCCGCCGACGTCGAGCGTACGGAACGTGACGGGCTTTCCGTCGGCGGCGTCGAGCACCGCCTGGTAGAGCGACAGCTGCTCGCTGGCGCGCGGAAACGCCGGCGAGACCATGAACTGCAGCTCGGTGCGGAACAGGCCGATGCCGGCGGCACCGGTCTCGGTCAGATGCGGCAGGTCGATCATCAGGCCGGCATTGAGCATCAGCGTCACCGGCTGGCCGTCCTTGGTGACGCATGGCTTGTCGCGCAGCGCCAGATACTGCGCCTGCCGTCCGGCGCGGAGCCGCACCCGCTCCACGTACGCGGCTTCGATGTCGGACGCCGGCCGCACGTGGATATCGCCGGTGGTGCCGTCGACGATCATGGCATCGCCCGGATCGGCCGCGCCCGTCGCGTTCTCGATCTGCCCGACGGCCGCGATGCCGAGGGCGCGCGCCACGATGGCGACATGCGAGTTCGGCCCGCCCTCCTCCAGGAGCAGGCCGCGCAGGCGCCGGCGATCGTAATCGAGCAACGCCGCCGGCCCCATCGAGCGGGCGACGATGATGGCGTTCTCCGGCAGCTGCTCGCGCCGCGGTGCATGATCCTGGCCCATCAGCTGCCGCATCAGGCGGTGCGCCAGGTCGTCGAGATCGTGCAGGCGGTCGCGCAGGTAGGGATCGGTCTGGCGCAGCATGCGCGCGCGCGTATCCGACTGCACGCGCTCGACCGCCGCCTCCGCCGTGAGACCGGTCATCACCGCCTCGCTCAGGCGATGCAGCCAGCCGCGGTCGTAGGCGAACATGCGGTAGGCCTCGAGCACCTCGCGATGCTCGCCGCCGTCGGCGACGTCGCCGCGCTCCAGCATCACGTCGAGGTCGGACTGCAGCAGCCCCACCGCCTCTTCGAGCCGGCTCAGCTCGCTCTGAATATCGTCGGCGATGTAGTTGGTGATGACGACACGCGGCTCGTGCAGCACCACGTGGCCGAGCGCGATGCCATCGGAGAGGGCAAGCCCGCGCATGTGCAGCGGGCGGCGCACCGCCGGCTCGAGCCCCGGCTTGGCCAGGGCCGACAGCTCGCCCGAGGCGATCATCTCGGCGAGCACCACCGCGATGGTCTCGAGCGCCTCCTCCTCTTCCTCCGAATAGGTGCGCCGCGCCCGGTTCTGCACCACCAGCACGCCGAGCGTGTTGCCGGCGCGCAGGATCGGCACCCCGAGGAACGAGTGGTAGATCTCCTCGCCGGTCTCCGGCCGGTACGAGAACGAGGGGTGCTCGTGCGCCTCGGAGAGGTTGATGGATTTCGCCTCGCGCGCGACGAGGCCGACCAGGCCTTCGCTGGAACCGAGGACGGTCAGGTGGACGGCCTCCTTGTTGAGGCCTTGGGTGGCGTACAGCTCGAGGCTTCCGTCCACGCGCAGCACGTAGACGGAGCAGACCTCGGCCACCATATTGGCGGCGATCAGGACGACGATCTTGTCGAGGCGTTCCTGCGCGCTGACCGGCTCCGCCATCACCTCGCGAAGGCGGCGCAGCAACACGCGCGGACCGCCGAGCGCGCCACGCATGGCGTGAGGTCCCTCCTGGCAACTACCAGATATCAGTGGTCAGTAATCAGGAAGAACCGCTGCTGGCCGGCCGCTGATCACTGACGCCTGACTTCTGATCCTCGTGCGCCCGGAGCCTCGCACTGCCAAGGCCCCAAGGTCGGGCGGCGAACCGCGGGGCCCGGCTCCCCGTGGGCTGTCTGGCTATACCCAATGGGGCGCGCGCCATGCAAGCCAGAGCCGGCCGGCGCCTTACGCGGAAATGAACCGGCGGGCTCGTAGCATGGCCAGCTTCGGGGCCGCCTTCTGCCAGCGGGCCCGGCGGCGCTACTTGTCGAGTCCGTACAAGGAATGGAGCCGGCGCACGGCCAGTTCCGCCGCATCGGCATCGATGAGCAGCGAGAACTTGATCTCCGACGTCGAGATGGCGCGGATGTTGATCTGGCGCTCGGCCAGCGCCTTGAAGGCTCTTGCCGCGACGCCGGCATGGCTGCGCATGCCGATGCCGATCACCGAGACCTTGGCGACGTCCTGCGCCCCGTCGAGGGTGTCGTACCCGATCTCGGCTTTCTGCCGCGTGAGGACGTCGCGGGCGCGCTGATAGTCGGCAGCCGGAACCGTGAAGGTGATGTCGGTGGTGAGGCCGTCCTCCGACACGTTCTGCACGATCATGTCGACATTGATGTTGGTTTCGGCCAGCGGCCCGAAGATCGCGGCCGCGACGCCCGGCTTGTCCTGCACCCGCCGGATGGAGACCTGGGCTTCGTCCTTGGAATAGGCAATGCCGGTGACGACCTGCTGTTCCACAATCTCCTCCTCGTCGCATATGAGGGTGCCGGGCGGGGTGCCGTGCGGATCGATGTCCTCGGGCTGGTCGAAGCTCGACCGTACGAAGATGCGCACCTTGTGCACCATGCCGAGCTCGACCGAGCGCACCTGCAGCACCTTGGCGCCGAGCGACGCCATTTCCAGCATCTCCTCGAAGCTGATCTTCTCGAGCCGCCGGGCGCGCGGCACCACGCGCGGATCGGTGGTGTAGACCCCGTCCACGTCGGTGTAGATGTCGCAACGGTCGGCCTGAATCGCGGCCGCGACCGCCACCGCCGACGTATCGGACCCGCCGCGGCCGAGCGTGGTGATGCGCCCGGTGTCCTTGTGCATGCCCTGGAACCCGGCGATCACCGCCACCTCGCCGCGCTCCTTGAAACGCCGGGTCAGTTCGTCGCCGCGGATGTCGACGATGCGGGCGGCGCCATGGGCGTTGGTGGTGGTGATGGGAAGCTGCCAGCCCTGCCACGAGCGGGCATTGATGCCCATGCCCTCGAGCACGATGGCGAGGAGACCGGACGTAACCTGCTCGCCCGAGGCCACCACCGCGTCGTACTCGCGCGCGTCATGCAGCGGCGCCGCATCGCGGCACCATGAGACGAGCTCGTTGGTCTTGCCGGCCATGGCCGAGACCACGACCGCCACCTCGTGACCGGCATCGACCTCGCGCTTGACGTGGCGCGCGACATTGCGGATGCAGTCGATGTTGGCGACCGACGTTCCGCCGAATTTCATCACCAGGCGAGCCATGCGGAGTCCGAAACAAGCTTCGGCGCGCACAGGCCCCAAAGCCCCGCGCAAAATGGAGCGCGCTTGCGAAAAGGCGCGTATACATAACGGCGAGGCCCCGACGCCGCAACCGCACTGCTTTGATAAGACTGCACGCATGAATCGCGAACCGCTCCAGACCCCGTCGACCGTCGATCCCGCCGAGGTCGCGCGCTTCGACGCGATGGCGGAGACCTGGTGGGACCCGGGCGGCGAAATGCGCGCGCTGCACATGATCAACCCGGTGCGCATCGCCTTCATCCGCGAGACCGCATGCGGGCATTTCCGTCGCGATCCGCGCGAGCTCGATTGCCTGCGCGGCCTGCGCATCCTCGACATCGGATGCGGGGCCGGGCTCCTGTCCGAGCCGCTCGCGCGCATCGGCGCCAGCATGGTGGGGGCCGACCCGTCGGAAACCAATATCCGCATGGCCAAGGCGCATGCGGCCCGCTCCGAGCTCGACATCGACTACCGCGCCATCACCGCCGAAGGACTCGCCGATGCCGGCGAGCGCTTCGACATCGTGCTGGCGATGGAGGTGGTGGAGCACGTAGGCGACGTGCCGCTGTTCATCCGCCGCTGCGCCGAGATGGTGAAGCCCGGCGGGCTGATGATCGTTGCCACCATCAACCGCACGCTCAAGAGCTTCGCCTTCGCCATCGTCGGCGCCGAGTACATTCTCGGCCTGTTGCCGCGCGGCACCCATCATTGGGACAAGCTGATTCGACCCGATGAGCTGGAAGCCCTCCTCGAGCGCAACGGGCTGAAGGTCATCGACGAGCGCGGCGTCACGCTCGATATTCTGGCGGGCGACCTGCGGCTCTCCCACGACCTCGACATCAACTACATGGTCGTGGCCGAACGGCCGGCCTGAAGGAATCTCGCGTGACGGATTCAGGCTGGCTCTGGGCGGTCTTCACCTTGATCGCCGCGGCTGCGCAGACCGCGCGCAACGCCATGCAGCGCGAGCTCACCGGGCGCCTCGGCACCGTCGGCGCGACCCATGTGCGCTTCCTGTTCGGCTTTCCGTTCGCGCTCCTGTCGATCGCCACCATGGCGGTCATGTTCGGCATGCCGCTGCCGCGCCCGCCCGCCATCTTCTGGCCGTGGGTGCTGGTCGGCTCGCTGGCGCAGATCGTGGCAACGGCTCTCATGCTCGCCGCCATGAACGACCGCTCGTTCGTGGTGACCATCGCGTACATCAAGACGGAACCGATCCAGGTGGCGCTGTTCGGCTTCGTGCTCCTGGGCGACGTGGTGACGCTGCCCATGGCGATCGCCATCCTCATCGCCACCGCCGGCGTGATCGTGATGTCGCTGCGGCCCGGCGTGACCGGCGGCGTCCGGCCCACCCTCCTCGGCCTCGCGGCCGGGGGCGTGTTCGGCCTCTCGGCCATCGGCTATCGCGGTGCCATCCTGAGCCTGACCGACGTGAGCTACGTGATGGCGGCGACCTGCAGCCTGGTGGTCGGCCTGTTCATCCAATCGACGGTCTTGTCGCTCTATCTGTGGCTGCGCGACCGGCCCGCCCTGATCGCCATCGTGCGCGCCTGGCGGCCGTCGCTGCTCGCGGGCTTCATGGGCGCGCTGGCGTCGCAGTTCTGGTTCCTCGCCTTCGCGCTCGCCACCGCCGCGAGCGTGCGCACGCTGGCCCTGGTGGAAGTGCTGTTCGCGCACGCCATCTCGCACTTCATTTTCGGCCAGCCGACCACCAAGCGGGAAGCGGCCGGCATCACGCTGGTGGTGATCGGAGTGGCGCTGCTGATGTGGTCGCTTTAGTTCCGCTCGTCGGGCAGGCGCGGCAGCGGGTGGAACTCGATCCCCTCCTCGTGCAGCTCCTTGGCATCGTCGGGCGACGCCTCGCCATAGATCGAGCGATGCTCGATCTCGCCATAATGCATGCGCCGCGCCTCTTCGGGGAATTTCTGCCCGACATAGTCGGCGTTCTTGACGAGGTGGTCGCGCAGCTCCTTCAGCTTGCTGCGCAGTTCGCGTTCCTGCTGCGAGATCATGGCGACCGGCGAGCGCTCAGGCGCCGGCCCGTTGTCGGGTGCCGAAGCTTCGGGCGCCGGCATCTGGCTCGGCTCCACCGAAAAGGCGGCCTTGCGGTTGCGCGTAAGCGACGGCGCCATGATGGCCTTCTCGACCTTCGTCGAGCCGCACAGCGGGCACGCGATCAGGTCACGCTTGGCCTGCTTGTCGTAGGCGGCCGAGTTGGCGAACCAGCTCTCGAACGTGTGGCTGGCGTTGCAGATGAGGTTGTAACGGATCACGCGGAGCCTCGCACGGCATGCAGGTGCGTCGGCTCCGCCAGCGGCTCGACCATCTCGAAGCGGCGCCCGTGCTCGAGCGAAGGAATGCGGCCGCGTGCCGCAACCACCTCGGCCGGCACGATGTCGGCGAACAGGACGCCGGGCTCGGTGTCCCCCTCGGCCAGGATGCGGCCCCACGGATCGACCACCAGGGAATGGCCGAAGGTTTCGCGCCCGTTCTCATGCCGGCCGCCCTGCGCCGCCGCGAACACGAACGAACCCGTCTCGATGGCGCGGGCGCGGATCAGCACGTGCCAATGCGCCTCGCCGGTCTGCCGGGTGAAGGCCGACGGGATGGTGAGGAACGAGGCGCCGGCTTCGGCCAGCGCGCGGTAGAGCGCCGGGAAGCGCAGGTCGTAGCAGATCGACAGGCCGAAGCGGCCCCACGGCAGGTCCACCACGACGGCGAGATCGCCGGGACGGAAGTTGCGCGACTCGCGGTAGCTCTCGCCGCCTTTGAGGTCGACGTCGAACATGTGGATCTTGTCGTAACGCGCGACGACGTCGCCGGCCGGGTCGATCAGGAACGACCGGTTGACCGCCTTGTCGGGTGACACCTTGATGGCCAGCGACCCGATGTGAACGTGAAGCTGGAGCGAGCGGGCAAGCTCGCGCGCCGCCGCCAGCGTCGCGTCCTCTTCCTCGACCACCAGAGCCGAGAACAAACGCTCGCGGTCGATCTCCATGACGTTGGTCATCTCGGGCGTGAGCACGTAATCGGCGCCCCCGTCCTTGGCCTCGCGGATCAGCTTGGTCATGGTGGCGAGATTGGCGTCCGGCTGGCGCCCCGAGCGCATGGCGATCAGGCCGACGCGGAATCCCGCCTGTCCGGGTGCGGTGCTCATGTGGTCTCTTCCTCGCGGGTGGCCAGCAAGGCGTCGAGTCGTCCCGCGGCTTCGAGGGCGTGCAGGTCGTCGCTGCCGCCGACATGGGTCTTGCCGACGAAAATCTGCGGCACCGTGCTGCGCCCATTGGCACGGCTGATCATCTCGGTACGCAGTTCGGGCCGGCCGGTGATGTCGATCTCCGTAAAGGCGACCCCTTTGCGGGTAAGCAGGGTCTTGGCGGCGTGGCAATAGTAGCAGTAGTCCCGCGTGTAGATTTCAACCTGCGCCATCGTGTTTCCAGCAACGTTTCGTCCCGACTATATGGGGGCGCGCACCACGTCAACAACCCGAGCAAAAACCAGGACATCCACCTGGGAGGCACCGGAACGGAGCAGCGCCCGGGCGCAGGCATCCAGCGTGGCGCCGGAGGTCAGCACGTCATCGACGAGCACCAGGCGGCGTCCTGATACCTCCGCCTTTGCGGCGGCGGGGACACGGAACGCGCCCTGGACGTTCTGCGCCCGTTCCGCCTTGGAGAGACCGACCTGCTGCGGCGTCGCCCGCTTGCGTTTCAGCGCGGTGGAGACCGGAACGTTGGCGCGTGCGGACAGGCAATTGGCCAGCACCGCCGACTGGTTGAAGCGGCGCGCCCACAGCCGGCGCCAGTGCAGCGGCACCGGCACCAGCGCGTCGGCCTCGGCGAGAAGCTCATGGCCGGCCTGCGCCATCCACCCGGCAAGGGTCGGCGCGACGTCGAGGCGGTCGCCGTATTTCAGCGCATGGACGAGCGAGCGCGCCACCTCGTCGAAGCGCACGGCGGCGCGGGCGCGCGTATAGGCGGGCGGATCGGCGATGGCCTGCATGGACAGGATGCCTGGTCCGGGATCGTAGGCGAATGGAATGCCGAGGCGCTCGCAATAGGGCCGGGTGATGAAGTTCAGGCGCGACCAGCATGTCGCACAGAGACCGCCGGGATCGCGGACCGGCTCGCGGCACGCCGGGCAGAGCGGCGGCAGACCGACATCGAGCACGGAGCGCAAGACGGCCCGCGCCGCAGCGCCGGCCCTTGCAAGAATGGGCCTGCGATCCGGCTCGACGGTTGTGGACTCCATGCGATGAGGCTACTGCCGAGCCGAGGAAGGCTCAATCCGCCGCAGTCCCATGTCGAGCCCGGAACTGTTCGATCGTCCCCTGCTGCTTAAGCGTCGCGCTCGCGCGGCGTGCTTGGGTCCGGCGACGTTCCTGATGGACCGCGTCGCCGATGATCTGGCCGACCGACTGGCGGCGG
>Ga0081540_1001200_pt1 | contig 22696 bp, 20 predicted proteins | sample TabmetS2T1R1_FD_71024 | JGI IMG/M metagenome (GOLD analysis project Ga0081540, IMG submission 71024) | Tabebuia heterophylla rhizosphere microbial communities from the University of Puerto Rico - S2T1R1 | ecosystem: Host-associated > Plants > Roots > Rhizosphere ... | reverse complement strand
CGCGAATAGACGTAGTCGGGCACTTCCTGTGCCGGGTCTTCGAGCACCTTGCCCTCCGACGAGGCGTGCAGCAGGTTGGCGTCGACCGAGAACGGCGCCTCGCCGCGCTTGTCCTTGGCGATCGGGATCTGGTGCTGCTCGGCGAACTCGATCAGCCTGGTGCGCGAGGTGAGGTCCCATTCACGCCACGGCGCGATCACCTTCACGTCGGGCTTGAGCGCGTAATAGGTCAGCTCGAAGCGGACCTGGTCGTTGCCCTTGCCGGTCGCGCCGTGCGCCACCGCGTCGGCGCCGACCTTCTCGGCGATCTCGATCTGCTTCTTGGCGATCAGCGGCCGCGCAATGGAAGTCCCGAGCAGATATTGTCCCTCATAGAGCGCGTTGGCGCGGAACATCGGATAGACGTACTCGCGCACGAACTCCTCGCGCAGATCCTCGATGAAGATGTTCTCCGGCTTGATGCCGAGCAGGAGCGCCTTCTGGCGTGCCGGCTCGAGCTCCTCGCCCTGGCCGAGATCGGCGGTGAAGGTCACCACCTCGCAGCCATAGGTGGTCTGCAGCCATTTCAGGATGATCGAGGTGTCGAGCCCGCCCGAATACGCCAGCACCACCTTCTTCACGTCGGATTTTGCCATTGAAACCTGCGCGTTGGAGAACGGCCGAAGCGGGCCGCGCCGAAAAACCGCCGGGACTATAGGGGGAAAGCGCGGCCGCGCAAGCGCCGGAACTTTCGCGCGCCGGCACGGTTAATACCGCGCCTCGGTGCAGGATCGGACAAAGCTGCCCTCCGGATATGGGTCCGGGGAGCATTTCAGACTGTCCGGTCGGGGACGCGTGCCGGCGCGGCATTTTTGGTCCGTCTCCACGGGAGGCGCTTATGAACCAGGCATTCCATCAGTTGTTGCAGCTGATCCAGCAGGGCGTGAGCTGGGTCCTGCGCACCCTCGAAGCGCTGTGGACGTGGTCGTGGACGCAGATCTCGGCCGCGTTCAACATGTCCTGGGCCGATCTCCCGGGCTGGAAGGTCGCTGTCGCGGTGATCGCCGTCTGCGTCCTCCTTGCCATGATGGTGGTGCTGTTCCAGCGCGCGCTCGGCGCCTTCAGCGAGATCGCGGCGGCGTTCTGGACGATGGTGCTCACCGTGTTCGGCGTGGTCGGTTTTGTGGTGCTGGCCGGGCTCCTGTCGCGCGGCGTCACGTGGGTGGTCGCGACGGTGCCCGACCGGTTCTGGGAGAAGTTTTTGTAGAGCGCTTTCCAGAAGGCCTAACCCTTGATCGCCTTCACATAGCGCTCGACCGAGACCTCCATCGCCCGCCGCGCGCCGGCCGCGATGACGCGGTCGAAGAAATGCCCGTACATCGCATCGTAGGCGAACGGCGCCAGTGACGCAGCGATGCCGCGCACCTCGCGCTCCGACAGCGGGATGAAGTTCGGGTAGCTCTTCATGAAGGTGAGGAACTTGCGGTCGGTGGTGATCGTCGCGATGTCGGCGCAGCAGACGACGCCGCGTCCGCCGGCGCCCTTGGCCCAGTGCAGCATGGTGCCGCCGGGAAAGTGTCCGCCGCCGCGGATCAGCGTCACGTCGGGGAGGAGCGGGAGCGTCTCGCCGTCCCACCACTTGATGGCCGAGTCCGGCCGCATCACCCATTCGCGGTCGGCCGCATGCAGATGGATCGGCACGCCGCCGAAGGCGCGGCTCCACTCGACCATGGTCGTGTAGAAATGCGGATGCGAGATCGCGATCGCCTTGAGGCCGCCGAGGCCGTTGATCAGCTCGATCGTGGCGCGGTCGTGCATGGCGATGCAGTCCCACAGCACGTTGCCGGCGCCCGTGCGGATCAGCAGTGCACGCTGGCCGATCGCGAACGACGGCTGCGTGCCGATGCCGATGATGCCCGGCTCGTGCTCGCGGAACACGTTGAAATGCCGCGCGCCCAGCGCGTCGAGCGTGGTCCAGCTCTGCCCGGTGGGCGGCACGTATTGGCGCTCGTCCTCGCAGATCGTGCATTGCGCCGGGGGCGCGTCGCTCGGCGGGTATTGCGTGCCGCAGGCGGTGCAGATGAAAGCGCGGGCCATTTAGGTACTCCCTCGTGTCCCGGGCGAGCGTAAGCGAGACCCGGGACCCAGTGCTACGTATGTATTGGTATCCCTGGGTCCCGGATCTTCGCTCGCATAGCCCGTCGAAGACGGGCGTAAACGCCCTAATGCTGCTCGCTCGTCCGGGACACGAGGCCTTGCTTAGTTGGTCGGCACCATGCCTGCCACTGCGTCCCAGGTCGGACAAATGCGCGCCTCGAATGGCAGGTTCCAGGCCGCGTAATTGCTCGCGTCGACGACGGTCACCGGCAGGCTGATCTCGAGCGGCACCGTCTCGCCGCGCAGATGGCGGATCGCCGCCTCGGTCGCGAGACTGCACATCGCCATGGCGTCGAAGTTCGCGGTCGCCAGCATGTGTCCGGCCGCGATCGCCGTGATCGCCTCGGGAATGGCGTTGACGCCGACCACCAGCGGCCGTGTCGCGCCATCCGTCAGTGCGTCGAGCACGCCGAGCGCCATCACGTCATTGGCGCAGAGCACTGCGTCGATGGCTTTCATTTCATCGCCCGCGCGGGCAAACGCGTCGCGCGCCACGTCGCGCTGGTACTCGCCGGGCAGGGAGGCCCGCACGGTGATGCCTGGATGCTCCGCCAGGGCCGCGTGAAAGCCTTGCAGGCGCTCGCGGCTTGTCGCTGACGCCGGCGTGCCCTCGAGGATCACGATCTCGCCGCGTCCACCGAGCTTGCGGCAAAGATACTGCGTGATGGCGACCGCCAGCGCGCGGTCGTCCGAGCCGACGAAGCACTTGCAGGCGCCGGCCGTGGTGCGCGTGATGAAATTGAACAGCGGGATGCCGGCGGCATCGAACTTGACGATGGCCTCGTTCACCCGGGTCTCGTGCACCGGCACGAGCACCGCGGCGTCCGGGCGTGTCGCGATGGCGCGGTCGATCAGCGCGATCTGCTCGGCGACGTCGTCGGGCGTGTCGGGCACGTAGTGTGTCGTCGTCGCGCCCAATCGCTTCGCCGTGCGGTCGGCGCCGATCCGCGCCGCCTCATAGGCCGGGTTGGTCCGGTTCTTGGTGAAAACTGCGAGGTTCATTACTTTCTCAGGCCCGCCGATGCGACCACTGCGCCCCAGCGCTTCATCTCTGCCTCCATGTAGCGCGCGAACTCTTCCGGCGTGCCGCCGATCCGGGCCACGACCTGCGCCTGCAGTGCCTTGGCGACGTCATCCGATTGGAGAGCCTCGTTGGCGGCGCGCGCGAGCTTGTCGACGATCGGCCGCGGCGTGTCGGCCGGTGCGAGGAAGCCGAACCACAGCACCGACTCGAAGTTCGGCACGCCGGCTTCGATCATGGTCGGCAGCTCCGGCATGAAGGCGCTGCGCGTCGCGTCGGTAACGGCCAGCGCCGTGAGCTTGCCGGCGCGCACGTGCTCCATGGCAGTCGAGGCCGGCGAGAAGAATCCGTCGATGCGGCCGGCCAGCAGGTCGGTCATCACCTGCGGGCTGCCCGCATAGGGAACGTGCGTGATCTTCACGCCGGCGGTGGACTTGAACAGCTCCAGCGCCAGATGCGTCGATGAGCCGACGCCCGAGGAGCCGAAGGTGATCGCATCCGGCTTGTCCTTGGCCAGCGCGATCAGGTCCTTGACGCTTTTCGCCGCGACCTGCGGATTGACCACCAGCACGGTCGGCGTCGAGGTCAGGAGCGCGATCGGCGCAAAATCCTTGATGATGTCGAAGGTGAGGTTCGGGTTCATTGCCGCGTTGACCATGTTGGCGGCATTGGCGACGTAGAGCATGTAGCCGTCCTTCGGCGCGCGGGCGACGCTCGCCGCGGCGATGCTCGACGACGCGCCGGTGCGGTTCTCGGTGACGAATTGCTGCCCGAGGATCTGACCCATCTTGGCGCCAATGACGCGCGCGGTGATGTCGGCGGTCGAGCCCGGCGCAAAGCCGCTGATGATGTGCACCGGCTGCGTCGGAAACTCCTGCGCCGGCGCGGCTGTCGCGATCACGACGGCGGCCAGCGCCGCGGCGATGCGCGAAGTGACAACCATTGTTTCCTCCCTCGTATTTTGACGCAGCGAAGCATGATTTGGCGCGGCCTGCCAGCCGGTTGCGCGGATCGGAACGGCGCCAAATGCCGCGCGTTGAGTCTACAGGCTGCAGGTCGGAAGGGAGCGGCCATGTTCCAGGTCTTGCAGATTGTGACGGTACTGCTGGTGGCGGTGGCGATGACGCTCGCGCTCGCCCATGCGCTCGAGCTGCCCGGCAAATTGCGCCTGCCGAAGGATCACTATCTCGCGGTTCAGTCGATCTATTATCCGGGCTTCACGATCGGCGGCGCGGCTGAGCCGCTTGCCCTGCTCACGACATTCGCTCTGCTGGTCATGACTCTGGCCGGCACCGCGGCATTCTGGCTGACGGCCGGCGCGTTCGTGGCACTGCTGGCGATGCACGCGGCGTACTGGCTGCTGACGCATCCGGTCAACAGCTTCTGGCTCGAAGGGACCGAGCTGACAGGCGCGGCTGCCGGATTCTTCGCGTTCGATCCGCTCAGGCGAAGCGGCGGCCGGCCGGACTGGACGGCGTTGCGCGACCGCTGGGAATATTCGCACGTGCTGCGCGCCGGCCTCGCGATGCTGGGCCTGGTCCTGCTCGTCACCGCCGTCGTGATCTGATCAGGCGGGCGTATAGCCTTTCGGCGCCTCCTGCATCACCGCAAGGAGATGTCCGTCCGGGTCCTTGAAGAAGGCCATCCAGAGGTCGTGATCATCCATTTTGGCGATGAGGTTGGGCCTGTCGACAAACGACACGCCGCGGCGCTCCAGCTCCCGCACGGTCAAAGCGATATCGGCGCAGCGAAAGTAGATGACGGAGGCTCGCCCGATGGCGTCTGGCTCGTGGGCTTTTTCAATCATCAAGCGAACGCCGGCACAGTCGAAAAAGGTCAGGTCGCCGAAGCGATAAAGCTTTCGCAGCCCGAGCTGCGTTCCGTAGAATGTTTCGGCCCGATCGACGTCGCCGACGGCCAGCGCAATCTGTCCGATCTGATTGAGATTGAGCAGCATGATGTCCTCTCACAGCCCGCGGCGGCGCAGACGCTCGGCGCGCAAGGTTGCGGCAACGAACCCGACGTCCTTGATGCCGCGGTAGAGCTCCTGGGAGTAGAGCAGGATGGTCAGCGCGAATGCCGCGATCGCGGCAATGGCGGCGGTCAGATAGAGGTTCGTGCATCCGGCCGCGAACAACCGTGCCAGCAACGGCGGGGTTGAAGGATAGAACGCGCAGCTCCAGCCGCGCACCCAGGCGAAGGCTTCGCCGGCCAGCACGATCAGCACCGCATTGGCGACCGCCAGCACGACCACCACGATCGCGAGACCCTTGGTGCGCGACAACACGAGATCCGCCAGTTTGACGGCGACGATGCACGTGACGGCAAAAACCAGTGCCCATGCCTGCGGCTGCGACGTCGCGCCACCCGCCTGGTTGATCCAGAGCAGCGTGCCGACGATCGCCGCGATGAGCAGCCCGTTCACCTTGACGAATTCCGGAAATTTGCAGCGAAGCATGACGGCGTTGAGTCTTGCGAGCCCGTCCAGCAGCACGCACGCGATCATGCCGGCGGCGAAGCCGCCGACGTGGCTCGCCCAGTCGATCTGCGGGACGGCCTGCATCAGCACGACGTTCAGCAGGATGTTGGCAACGAAGAAATTGCCGGTGAGGTCGACTTTGCCGAGCAGCCACAGGCAGAGCAGCGCGCCGAGGATGCCGGACACGCCGCCCGATGCGCCGACTGACAGGAAGTTGTCCGGCGAGGCGAACAGGCTCGCGAGGCCGCCGGCGATCACCGCGCTGAAGTAGATCACCAGGAAATTGAACGATCCGACGCGCCGCTCCAGGTGTCCGCCCCATAGCGCGAGGCACAGCATGTTGGTCGCGAGATGAAGAATGTTGGTGTGCAGAAAGCCGTAAGTCACGAGTCGCGAGTACTGGCGGAGCGTCAGGACGCCGGAATGCAGGGCGCCGTTGCGAAACAGCACGTCCGACGGCACCGACAGCGAGCCCGAGCCGTCGAGACACAGCGCGAAAATCACGATATTGACAGTCATGATCAGATAGACTGCCGCGTGCGGCGTCTCGAAGAACCGCGCGCCGCTGCGTTGGAATGGCATGTCTGTGGGCCCGGATGTGATCGGTTGCCGACTATAGCACCGCGACGCGGGGCGCGGCCGGTCACGACGATGCAGCGTGCGGCAGATGTGAACGGCAACGCACCGGCCGGCGACTACTGACGACGGCGGTCCAAAAAAGCCGAGAAAAGTGCTTCAAATCAGACGCGCACGTACAAGCTTCTGGAGGTTGCCATGCGCGGGATCGCTTTGCTCCTTGGCATCATCGCCGCGATCGGGCTGACGGGCATTGAAGCCCGCGCCGCCACCGCGACCGGGCAGGCGGAGCCGCCGGCGGGACTTGGCGTCGAGATCATCGTGGACAAGGGCGTCGTGAAGGTCATCACGCCGTTCGACGACGGACCGGCGGCCAAGGCCGGTGTCATGGCCGGCGATGTGATCACGCATGTCGACGATGTGCCGCTGCAGCACCTGCCGCGGGCGGAAGTCATCGACAAGCTGAGGGGGCCCGCCAATTCGACGGCGCTGTTGCGGCTCATCCGTACGGGTCAGAACAAGCCGGTCGAGCTGTCGATCGTGCGCGAGCCGATCCACATTCCATCGGTGCGCACGCGCCAGGACGGCGACGACATCGGCTATGTGCGCGTCGCCGCGATCAACGAGCAGACGGTGGACCAGTTGACCAAGGCGCTCGGCGAGCTGTCGGGCCGGATTCCCGCCGCCAAGCTCAAGGGCTACGTCCTCGACCTCAGAAACACGCCGCCGAGCGAGCGCGATCCCGCCATCGCGCTCGCCGACGCCTTTCTGGAGAGTGGCGAGATCGTCTCCGTGCGCGGCCGCGACCCGAGCCAGATCGAACGCTTCACCGCCAAGCCCGGTGATCTCATCAATGGCAAACCTCTGGTGGTCCTCATCAATGGCGGCTCGGCGTCCGGCGCCGAGATCGTGGCTGGCGCGCTCCAGGACAATAAGCGCGCGAAGATTGTCGGCTCGCACTCGTTCGGCGATGCGTCGGTGCAGAGCGTCATTCCGCTCGGCGGCGGCCACGGCGCGATCCGGCTGACCACCGGCCGGTATTTCACGCCGGCCGGGCGCTCGTTTCACGGCACCGGCATTGTTCCCGATGTCGAGGCGTCGCAGGACTCGCCGCCGACTCCCGACAATGATCAGGCCCTCGCGGCGGCCTACAAGCTGCTGCGTGAGGGGAACGCGCGCTGAGCGGGCGCGCTTCCGGCAGTATTATCTGGCAGCAGCGCCGTTGATCGCCCGCCAGATCACCTCGGGCGTTGCCGGCATCTCGATGTGGCGCACGCCGAACTCCGAGAGCGCGTCGACGATGGCGTTGGCGATCGCCGGCATGGCGCCGACCGTGCCGGCTTCGCCGGCGCCCTTGACGCCGAGCGGATTGGTCCTGGTCGGCACCGGATGGCTGTCGGCGTGAATGGCGCACAGGTCCTCGGCGCGCGGCATGGCGTAGTCCATGAACGAGCCGGTGACGAGCTGGCCGTCGCGGTCGAAATGGATGTTCTCCATCAGGATCTGGCCGAAGCCCTGCGCGACGCCGCCGTGAATCTGCCCGTGCAGCAGGAGCGGATTGAGCACGGTGCCGACATCGTCGACCACGTTGTAGCGCGCGAGCTCGACGTTGCCGGTCTCCGGATCGATCTCGACCTCGCAGACGTGGCAGCCGTTCGGGAAGTTCTCGCCGGGCGTGGTGTTGTTGAACACCGCGTGCACGTTGAGGCCGGCTTCCATGCCGGCCGGCAGCTTGGCCGGATTGGCGGCCGTGATGGCGACGTCCTTGATGGTCAGCGTCTGGTTGGTCTTTGGCGACGAGAACAGGCCATCGGCGAAGTTCAGGTCGGCTTCCTCGACCTTGAGCAGATGCGCGGCGATCCTCTTCGCCTTGGTGATGACCTTCTCGGTCGCGAGATGGAATGCCGCGCTCGACACGGTCGCGGTGCGCGAGCCGCCGGTGCCTTCGCCGAAGGTGATCACGTCGGTGTCGCCCTGCAGATACTGCACCTCGGCGGGATCGAGGCCGAGCCGGTCGCAGACGAGCTGCTTGAACACGGTCTCGTGGCCCTGGCCCTGGCTGTGCGCGCCGGCGATCATGGTGACTGAGCCGCCGCGGTCGAACCGGATCTCCGCGCCTTCGAGGCCGACGCCGGCGCGCTCGATGGTGTTGGAGATGCCGATGCCGCGCAGCTTGCCGTGCTTCTTCGACTCGGCACGGCGCTTGGCAAAGCCCTTGTAGTCGGCGGCCGCGAGCGCGAGGTCCATCACCTTCTCGAACTCGCCGGAATCGTAGGTGAAGGTGAGGCCGGTCTTGTAGGGCGCGGTGATCGGCGGGATGTAGTTCCTGCGCCGGATCTCGGCCGGATCCATGCCGAGCTCGTCGGCGGCGAGATCGACCATGCGCTCGATCACATAGGCCGCCTCGGGTCGGCCGTTGCCGCGATAGGGCCGCACCGGATTGGTGTGGGTGAACACCGTAGTGATGTCCACGTGCATCGCCGGCGTGCGGTAAACGCCGGCGAGCGAGCCGGCATTGGCCGTGAAGTTCGGCATGCCCGGTTGCAGGAAGGCGCCGATCGCGGCGACGGTTTTCACCCGCATGCCGAGGAAGGTGCCATCCTTGGCGAGCGCGAGCTCCGCCTCGATGACATTGTCGCGCGCCTGCGCGTCGGCCAGGAACGCTTCCGAGCGCGTCGACGTCCACTTCACCGGCCGGCCGACCAGTTTCGCGGCGAGCAGCGCGATCGGTCCCTCGTTGAACACCGCCGATTTCATGCCGAACGAGCCGCCGACGTCGCCGGCGACGATGCGCACCTTGCTTTCCGGCACCTTGAGCACGGTCTTGGCCAGGTCGGCGCGATAGGGCTGCGGCCGCTGCAAGGTGGTGTAGAGCGTGTAGCGGCCATCGGTCGGATTGTAGTCCCCGACGCAGCCGCGCGGCTCCATGGTTGCCGCGGTGATGCGGTTGATGATGAACGTCTGCTTCACCGTCGCATCGGCGCGGGCGAAGGCGGCGTCGGTCGCCGCCTTGTCGCCGACCACCTCGATGAAGCCGATATTGTCCGGGCAGTCGTCGTGGACGCGCGGCGCGCCGGGCGCGATCGCCGCCGCGGTTGAGACCACCGCCGGCAGCGGCTCGTACTCGACCTCGATCAGCTCGGCCGCGTCCATCGCCTGGGCGCGCGTCTCGGCGACCGCGAAGGCGACGTAGTCGCCGACCCAGCGCACGCGGTCCTTCACCAGCGCCGGATAGCGCGGCCGAAAACCCGGCGAGCCGTCGCGCCGCTTGAGCCCGCCCGGCACGGGCAGGTCGCCGAAGCCCGACGCCGCCCAGTCGGCGCCGGTGAGCACCGCCAGCACGCCGGGCGCGGCCTTGGCCGCGGTCGTGTCGATCGACTTGATCCTGGCGTGGGCGTGCGGCGAGCGCAGCACGCAGCCATAGGCCATGCCCGGCAGCGCCACGTCGTCCACATAGCGGCCGCCGCCCCTGATCAGCCGCGGATCCTCGAACCGGGGCACGCCTTGCCCGACCGCAAATTCACCCATGAACGTCCTCGTATGTGGCGGAGTAGTTTGGAATGACGGGCGTCATTCCGCACACCGAGGCGCGCAAGATCAAGCCCCTGAGTCTGCGCTCTGCGATCAGGTGAGATGTCAGAAGTGCAACGCGCTCATACCTCTCCCTCCCCCGCAAGCGGGGGAGGGGACGGCAGTGCACGTGGCCCTGCTGTGCTCTTTACGCCGGAATCTTCAGCTCGGCCGGCTCGTCATCGGCGTCGGCATGGCCGCCCTGCGCCTTGGCGCGCTGGAAGCGCACCACATATTTCGCGGTCGAGGGGCTGAGCTTGTTGAAGCTGGTCAGGCCGCGCTCGAACTCGTGGGCGGAGACCTGCCGCTCGCCGGCGGCGAGCCGCAGCATCGCCTTGGCGGTCGACCACGGCAGGCCGGCGGCCTTGGCGAGAATGAGAATGGGCTCCGAATGGTCCTGCACCAGCGCGCGTTCGATCACCACGGTCGGCAGGTCGCACAGCACCGACAGCGCCGCGGTGGTCTCCTCGAACAGGCGCGACTTGGCAAAGCCTTCGACCGCGTGCGCATCGAGTTGGTTGGCGTCGGCGAGCGCGCCGACGGTGGCCATCGCCGCGGCATAGTCGCGCGTATGTGCGCCGGCCTTGGCCTGGATGCGGCTCGCGATCTCGGCGACCGCGTGGCGGATATCGCCGGAGCGCTGCGGATTGGCGGCCTCGAGCTTGGCGCGCACCGCCTGCGAGGCCTTGGAGAGAAGCTTCATGAAATGGTGGCGCGGGATGTCCGGGCGCAGGCCGACGCAGGCGGCGAGCCGCTCGTCGTCCTCGGCGCGGATCACCAAGGTGCCGAACGCCGTGTCGGAGAACCGCGCGCCGGGATTTTCCGCGGCGCTTTGCAGCACCTCGCGGTTGCCGCGCTCCACCAGGATCTCGGTGACGTTCTCGCCGAGCGAGCGGCGCCGCGAGATCGCGAGCAGATGCTGCTGGCTCTTGGTGCGCGCGTTGTCGATCAGCGCCGCCTCGTCGAGCTTCTCGGAATAGCTCAGCACCGGGCCCGCGACCTCGATCTCGTCGTCGAAGGCGAGCGTGCGGATGACGTTGGGCGGCGCGGCCGCGAGCGCGGCGAGGCGGCGCGACAGCACCGCGCGCGCAGAGCTCTCGATCTCGGTGACCAGCCGCGAGAACACGTCGTCGAACAGCGCGATCTGCTCGGCCGAGTAGTGGCCGGAGCCGAGCACGAACAGGTCGGTGACTCCGCGCAGCGTCTGCGCCTTCTGCTCGCTGGTGCCCTGCGAGAGGGCCTGCTCGAGTTCGCCGAGGATCGTGTGTTGCTGCGTGCTCATGGTGCTGCGTTTCCGTCGCCGGAATGACCCAACGCCATGGTAGCCACGGAACCGATTAAAACTGCTTAGGGAGTTGCGTCGAATTGTAATCACGACGTGCTGAATGAAGAGAGGAGTCGTTAACCACGGTGCGTGGAGCGAGCGCCTGCACGTGGCACAGCCCCACTGATGTGCACGGCGCGTACGAAATCACGCGGCGATGATGTCGCGCTGCACCGATCGCCTTTCCACCGACTTCTGCACATATCGCAACGCTGTCGATTTTTTCTTTCACGCCGCGCGCTGCTGAGCTAGCAATGAGCAGCGATTGATCCGGCCGGTTCACCCGGCCGGCGGAGCATGGAAATTTTCGAGTGAGGGCCGCGCGAGACGCGGCCCTTTTTCGTGCGCGCGAAAGGCGCGTCACGCAGCCCGTCCCGCCATCGATCGCATCACCACCCACCGACGACGCCATTCCGCGCGCGCGGAGACGCGTCCGCATTTCACGCAGGAGTTTCGAGATGCCGCATATGTCTCACTACAATCCATTGCAGCCGCGTATCCCGCGTGGCCATCCCCACGGCGGCCGCTGGACGGACGACGATTTTACGCCGCTGCATAAGGCTTTTCTTCCCGTTGCGCCGGCCGCTGCTCCGCTCATTGCCGAAGCGGGGGCAGCCGCGGCGGCTGCGGCCGGAAGAGTTGCGGTCGCGAAGACGATCGAAGCTGGATTGGCACTGTTTCGCCTGGCTAACGGCTCTCAACGACCCCCACTATCAAGCCGTACTTGGTTTCAAGGCGCGCATCTATCGTCGCGATAAGCTGGACACCAGCAACCTGATAGAAGTTGGGCTGCTCACTCGCGAGGAGGTAGGGGAGGTCTGCAAGAAGTTTGGAAGAGTGCAGAGGGAGACTGACCAAGCGGTGAAGCTCTTTAAAGCGGACCAGCCTGACTTGATTCGGACTCCCACGTTGCTTGGTACGCTGGTGCACGGCGAGATTGCACGTCGCATCAACCGACTTAAGAACCCAAACTTCATTGCTGAAGAAACATTTGAAACCGACGAAGAGCTGCCGGACGGCGGGATGCGCTCCATCCGCGTCGACGTTCTTGAGAACGTCGGTGATGGCACGGTGTGTGTGTATGATGTCAAGACCGGCCGGGCCGGCCTAGGCGATACACGAATCTTCGATATTGCCAGCACGGTCTATCGGCACTTTCCTCGCACGAAACGCATTGTCGTCACGGAAGTGCGACCGACAAAGTGACGGCTCATAATCGCTGCCGCTGCGGTCGAGCATCACCCAATCTCGCCGTAGCCCGCGCTCTGCAGAAATGATCGAACTCGTGCGGCAAGGTCGGCGTACTCGCCGAATGCCGGCGTCGGGCATGTGAGCAGCTGTTGTTGGGCAGAGGCTAGGGAAGACCGGGGAGGTCGGGCGTCAGCGATATCACTCGGCCGGGAGTCGTGTACGCGCATCTCGCCCTCGTCATCGATGGAGCAATGCCAAAGGGACCTGTCCGTTCGCCGCTCTATGACGGAGAAGAATTGCAGTTGGATCGATCCGTCCTCCTGCTCCGAGTTATCGAGCCCTACGATGACCCTCACCAAAGTACAAAACAGGTCGACATAGAGACTTGCTCGACACCACAGCTGTTGCGCCAGCTCCGGGGAGGCTGATTCCGCCCGCGCGGGCGAAGGCTCGTTTTTGTCTCTTCCGAGGCGTCGGATCACGATCAGCACGCCGTCCCGCGCTCGGGCGAATAGGGCATAATCCTCGTTATCGCGATGCCTTTCGGCAGCCTGATCCGGCGTTAGCGGGATGAGGAGCCGCAGGCTTCCATCGCGGAAGAGCCAGTCTTTTGCAAAGCGGACCTCGCCTGGAGCTTCCGGCGGTTCGTCCAGCAGCCAGAGGGGCGTATCGGGCCAAGGTATGACGCGGAAGACGGGCTCCTCCGCCGCACGGCTTGCTCGTTGCGCGGCCAGCAATTCGACGGGGAACGGCGACGGCTCCCAGACATCCGTAAGCTTCAGCGCTTCAACGGCTCTTTTCTCTTCGGCGTGAAATTCCTCGCAAACCGATTCGATGTCCTGTTGGAGCCGCGCCCATTGGTCCGCGACGACGGATTGGGCATGGCCATTGAACTCGTCGCTACTCTCAATCTCACGAACGTACGCGGCCGCTTGGTCACGTTCGCCCGCGAGGACCAGGCTCGTGACCTTGGCAGTCAAGAAATTCGTCTTGTCGAACGACAACGCTGCGAAATCAGCGAGTGTGGTGATCCGCCCAAGGTTGTCGAATATGTCGTGCGCCAGTGTGTTCAGCAGCAGCGGTTCGAAGTGCGGCTGCCATACCTTGAAGGGGGCGTCATTGAGGTGGTCATCGTAGCCGACGTCGCCGCCAAAGCAGTAGAGTGGATTGAGATATCGCCATAGCCGGAAGCCGTACTTGTCGCTGGTGCGACGGAGCAACGCGCCGCGCAGCAGGTGCCGTACCGGCCGGACCACGAGCAGCCGGCCGACGAGTACGAGATCGCCTCGCAGTTCCAGCAGCGGCTTGAGATAGCGCTTGATGTCGGCAGGGCGCGTACCCGGCTCTTTGATCGGCTCAGGCTTGACGACGCTCTTCAAGGTTTCCTTGGCCATACCGATCGCCTCGTCGGGCATCAGCAGCCGGCCTTCTTCCGTGTCGAAGAACACGCCATCGACGAGCTTCGCCAGTGCGGCGCCGGCGCACACTCCGCACGCCATTTCGGTCTCGTCGCCCCCCCAGCGGAAGTTGGCGCTGCGGTCGAAGCGTGGATCAACAGCGAGGTCCTGAACCGCTTCGTCGATCGTTTCACGGCCCTCGAACACGTCGAACTCGACGCCAGTCTCCTCGCGGTTGAGCCGCATCGGCATGAAGCCCTTCTGCTGCTCCAGCGAGCCTTTCGACGTGATCGAGAGCGGAAATCCCAGCTCCTTCATGGCGCGCGTCAGCGCGGCCTTGCTTGGCAGCTTGCCGCGGAAGAAGACGTGCATCTCTATGGACATGGCGGGGACTCAGAAAAAAACGTGCGGGAATGTTCACGTTATGTTCTATCAATCTCTAGCCCAATGCAATCACTGAGTCCCACCTAATCCGTAATCTCACCTCTCCGCGCGCGCACCGCCGGCACAATCATCACCAGCAGGATGAGCACCGTCGCGATGATGAACGCGAGGCTGAGCGGCCGCGTGAAGAACACGGTCGGGTCGCCCTTCGACTGCAGCATGGCGCGGCGGAGGTTCTCCTCCATCATCGGGCCGAGCACGAAGCCGAGCAGCAACGGCGCCAGTGAGCAGCCGAGCTTCATCCAGATGAAGCCGATGATGCCGAACGCGGCCGTCATGTAGATCTCGAATGCCGAGTTGTTGACGCTGTAGATGCCGATCGCCGAGAACGCCATGATCGCCGGGAACAGCAGGCGATACGGCACCTTGAGCAGCTTCACCCAGATGCCGATCAGCGGCAGGTTGAGGATCACCAGCAGCAGGTTGCCGATCCACATCGAGGCGATCAGGCCCCAGAACAGCTCCGGCCTTGTCGACATCACCTCCGGCCCCGGCTGGATGCCCTGGATGGTCAGCGCGCCGAGCATCAGCGCCATCACGCCGGAGGCCGGCAGGCCGAGCGTGAGCATGGGGATGAACTTGCACTGCGCGTCGGCATTGTTGGCGGATTCCGGGCCGGCCACGCCTTCGATCGCGCCGTGGCCGAACCGCGACGGATCCTTCGCGAGCTTCTTCTCCAGGATGTAGGACGAGAACGACGCGATCGACGGCCCGGTCCCCGGCAGCACGCCGAAGAACGCGCCGAGCCCGGTGCCGCGCACGATCGGACCGATCGAGCGCTTGAGATCGTCCATGGTCGGAAACAGGTGCGTCACCTTGCTCTCGAACACGCGGCGCTCCTGGCTCTGGCCGAGGTTCGAGATGATCTCGCCGATCGCGAACACGCCGACCGCGATGACGATGAAGCCGATGCCGTCGGTCAGCTCGTTGACGCCGAAGCTGTAGCGCTGGGTGCCGGTGTTGACGTCGGTGCCGACGATGCCGAGCAGCAGGCCCATCACCACCATGGCGATCGACTTGACCATGTCGCCCTGCGCCAGCACCGCGGCGGCGACCAGGCCCATCAGCATCAGCGAGAAGTAGTCGGGCGCCGCAAACTTCAACGCGAACTCCGACAGCGGCGGCCCGAACAGCGCGATCATCAAGGTGCCGACGGTTCCGGCAAAGAAAGACCCGTAGGCGGCGATGGCGAGCGCCGGCCCGGCGCGGCCCTGGCGCGCCATCTGGTAGCCGTCGATGCAGGTCACCACCGACGACGTCTCGCCCGGCAGGTTGACGAGAATGGCCGTGGTCGAGCCGCCATACTGGGCGCCGTAATAGATGCCGGCGAGCATGATCAGCGCCGAGACCGGCGCGACGTTGAAGGTGAGCGGCAGCAGCATCGCGATCGTCGCGAGCGGCCCGATGCCCGGCAGCACGCCGATCAGCGTGCCGACCGAGACGCCGATCAGGCAATACAGCAGGTTCTGCCACGTCAGTGCGACGCCGAACCCGAGCACGAGGTTTTGCAGGAGATCCATTCAGAACCCGACCAGCAGCGGATAGGGCAGGCCGATGCCCCACACGAACACGACGACCGAGAACGCGGTCAGCACCACGGTGAGCAGCAGGATCTCGAGCGGCCGAAAATCGGTGCCCGCGGCGGCCGAGCCGAAGATCAGCACGGCGAGTGCGGGAATGAATCCGGCGCGGTCCATCAGCACACCGAACAGCACGAGCGACAGCGGCAGCACGATCAGCGCGCGCGGCGACCAGCCAGGCTCGATCTTGTCCTCGCTGCGAAGGCCGGTGACGAGCAGATAGAGGCCGAACAGGATGAGCAGGCCGCCGAGCACGGTCGGGAAGTAGCCCGGCCCCATCCGCGTCGCGGTGCCGAACGCATAGTCGCGCGCGAGGATGATCGCGGCGCCGCCGGTGACGATGAGCATCAGCCCGGCCCAGACGTCTTTGTTGCGGAGTGCGGTGAGGTTCATGAGAAGCTCTGCGGAGAGGAAAGACACAGACCTCGTGTCCCGGACGAGCGAGCGCGCCAGCGCGAGCGAAGATCCGGGACCCAGGGCAATTGCATCATGATTCGGAGCTTCGCACTTTTTGCGCTGGGTCCCGGCTCTTCGCTCGCTGCGCTCGCTTCGGCCGGGACACGAGTCATTGCCTTATTGCCTCACTCCGCCTTGATGCCGCCCTGCTTCACCACGCGCTCCCACTTGTTCATCTCCTTGATCATGAACGCGCCGAACTCGGGCGGCGACATCTTCACGATCTCGGCGCCCTCGTTGGTGAACTGCGCCTGCACGTCGGGATTGTCCTGCACCGCGCTGAGCGCCTTGCTCACCTTGTCGATGACCGCCTGCGGCGTTCCGGCGGGCGCGAGGATGCCCCACCAGTTGACGCCGAGATAGCCCGGCACGCCGGCTTCGTCGATGGTCGGCACGTCGGGCAGGATCGGCGACCGCTTGGCGCCGCCGGTGCCGAGCGCGCGCAGCTTGCCCGACTTGATGTGCGGCGTCGTCTGCACCAGCGACGAGAACATCACTTTGGTATGGCCGCCGATCACGTCGATCATCGCGGGGCCGCCGCCTTTGAACGGCACGTGGAGGAGGTCGACGCCCGCTTCGAGCTTGAACAGCTCGCCGCCGAGATGCTGGAAGCTGCCGACGCCGGCCGACGCATACTGAATGTCGCCCGGCTTCGACTTGGCGAGCGTGATCAGCTCCTTCACCGACTTCACCGGCAGGTCGGGATGCACCACCAGCACGTTCGGTCCCGATGCCATGATGCCGATCGGCGTGAAATCCTTGATCGGGTCGTAGGGCAGCTTGTAGAGCCACGGATTGACCGCATGCGCGATCGAGATGACGAGCAGCGTGTAGCCGTCGGCCGCCGCTTTTGACGCGATCTCGGTGCCGACCACGCCGCCGGCGCCGGCGCGGTTGTCGACCACCACCTGCTTGCCGAGCTGGTCGGTCAGCTTGGTTGCGATCATGCGGCCGACCACGTCGTTGCTGCCGCCGGGCGGGAACGGAATGATCAGCCGGACCGGCCGGGTCGGATAATCCTGCGCGGCGGCGGGCGCCGCCGCTGCAAGCAACACGGCGCAAGCGGCGAGCAGCAGCGCCTGAATTTTTTTCATCACGTTTCCTCCGTCTGACGTCCGTCGCCGCCCCCGCTTGTTGTTTCGTCACTGGACCGCGGGTGGTCCGAGACTCTTGACCCAGGCGGCGATCGCCTTGGTCACCGCTTCCGGCTCCTCGGGCAGGAGCGCGTGGCTGGCGTTGGGGACGACCATGATGGTCACCCGGTCGCCGAACTCGTCCTTCAGCTCGTTGCGCGTCGATGCCGGCTTGAACGGATCGAGCTCGGCCTGCAGGTCGAGCAGCGGCACCGTGCCGGCCGACCACCAGTCCGACTGCTTCACTTTCGATGCCGCGACGCGCTGCGCCTCGCTCGCCTCCGGCCACCAGCCTTCGAGCCACACCGAAGGGTCATGGCCGGGAGCGAAGAAAGCCTTCTGCATGTAGCCCAGCCGCTCTTCCTTCGGCAGCGACATGTCGCCGCTCTTGGTGACCAGAATCGAGAGCTCGGGCGGATATTTCTTGGCGGCGGCCGCGGCGAGCACCACGCCGCGCACCAGCTTCGGATGGTCGACCGCGGTCATCCGCGCGACCCAGTTGCCGTAGGCGTGGCCGACGATCACCGCCGGGCCGACGTTCTCGCGCTCGATCACGGTCGCGACGTCGCGGGCGAGGTCGTGCAGCGTGATGTCGGTGAGCGGCCCCTTGCTGCCGAGCATGCCGCGCGGCTGCGGCCGCAGCACGCGAAAGCCGGCCTTGGCGAGATCGGCGGCGACCTCGCCATAGTCCTCGGAGTCGCGCCCGCGCGACGGCAGCAGCACCAGCAGCGGGCCCTTGCCCTCGGCGATCACGTCGATCTCGACATTGTCGTAGCGCACCATGTGGCGGCTGCGTTCTCCCTCGGCGGCGGCGAGCCCGCCCATCAGCACGCTCGCGGCAAGCGCCGGCAGGATGAGGCTTCTAACTGACATTGGTTTTCTTCCTCCCAGAGCTGCCGTTTGAGCTGATGCGGTGCCACATCGTTCCCTCCCCCCTTGTGGGGGAGGGACAGGAAGGGGGGTGGCCACACGCGCATGCGCAAGTTGCTACCCCCCTCCCCAACCCTCCCCCACAAGGGGGGAGGGAGCGCGCAGTGCCTGCGGCTTTACATTCGTTCGATCCTAACTCAGCTGGCAAGGGAAGCGAGATATTGACATCACAACTGAATGCTCCGGACCTCTTTGGCCCGCTCCGCGCAGGCCGCCAGCAGGAACTGCAGGTCCGTGCCGGTCGAGACATAGCGCGCGCCCATGCGCACGTAGTCGGCCACGAGCTTGGGGCGGCTGGACAGGCCGCCGACGCCGGCATGCTTGCCGTGCTTGCGGCAGGCGGCGATGACGCGGGCGTAGCAGTCGCGCACCTTCTCCTGTTCGTACTGGCCGGGGATGCCCCAGTCGAGGAGGAGGTCGTTGACGCCGACCAGCACCATGTCGACGCCGTCGACGGCGGCGATCTCGTCGATCCGCTCGAGCGCCTGGGCGTTCTCGCACTGCACGATCACCATGGTGGCGGCGTTGAGCGCCGCCATGGCCTCGGCCGCCGGGAACGCGCGATAGTGCAGGTGCGGCAGGCCACTCACGTTCGACCGCTCGCCGAGCGGGCCGAATTTGGCGATCCGCACCACCTCCCTTGCTTCCTGTGCAGAGCCGATATGCGGTGCGATCACGCCGAGGGCGCCGCCCTCCAGCACGCGGGCGATATAGTCCGGCGTGTTGTCCGGGACACGGACGAAGCCGGCGATGCCGGCCTCCATGGCGGCGATGCAGACCTGGGAGGTCGCCTCGAGCGAGAAGCTCGAATGCTCCATGTCGATGTAGATCGTGTCGAAACCGGCGGTCGCGGCCATGCGGGCGATCTGCACGTCGCGCACCAGCCGCACTGTCATCGAGGCGACCACCTCGTCGCGGGCGAGCTTGTCTTTCACGTTGTTGCGCAGGATGTCGCCGATCCGCGGGCTCACGAGGTCACTCCCTTTCACAACGTTTCTCGACTATGCTTTCGTCAGGTCAGCAGAAGTCTCTAGCGCATGTCCCGGAAAAGTGGGAACCGGTTTTTCCGAAAAGGACATGCGCCAAATGGAAACGCCAGGAAAGTCCAATGAAGTACACGACCGATTTCAAGTCGATCCGCGACGAGGTCTCATCGGAGGAATGGCAGACGCGGGTCGATCTTGCCGCCTGCTATCGGCTGGTCGACCAGTATGAGATGACCGACCTGACCTACAATCACATCACGGCGCGCATTCCCGGCACCGAGCACCTGCTGATCAATCTCTACGGGCTCCTCTACAAGGAGATCACCGCGTCGAGCCTGGTGAAGATCGACGTCGAGGGCAACATCGTCTGGAAGCCCGACACCGACTACGGGCTCAACGTGTCCGGCTACGTGATCCACGGCGCCATCCATAAGGCGCGCACGGACGCCAAGTGCATCCTGCACACCCACACCCGCGCCGGCATGGCGGTGTCGGCGATGAAATGCGGCGTGCTGCCGCTGACGCAGACGTCGATCCGCTTCAACGGCCACATCGGCTACCACGACTACGAAGGGCCGGCGATCGACAAGGACGAGCGCGAGCGCATCGTCGAGGACCTCGGCCCGCACAACGCGCTGGTGATGCGCAACCACGGCCTGCTCACCTGCGGCCCGACCATCCAGGAAGCGTTCAACACGATGTACCAGCTCGAAATGTCATGCCGGTCGCAGGTCGACGCCATGGCGGCGCGCACCGACCTGACCATGCCGGGCGAGAACGTGCTGGCGCACACCGCGCACCTCTACCAGCCCGGCACGCGACGCCCTTACGGCATCCTCGAATGGCCGGCGATGCTGCGGCTGCTCGCGGCCGAGCAGAAGAGCTCGGGCTATCCGCCGTATTGGAACTGAGCGGATACGCTGTCCCTAGGATGGGTTGAGCGCAAGCGAAACCCATCAGAAAAAGCTCGTCAGCAGCGATGGGTTTCGCTTTCGCTCAACCCATCCTATGCCTCTGCGCTCGTTCTACGCCGCGAAACCACACTCTTTTCCACATGACGATAGCGTGACGCCCTGCTCGGCGCTACAGTTCGGTTGGGCCGGATAGTAGCTGAAGGGGGCATCATGCGTTCCAAGCTCACGACCATCATTCTCATCGGCATGGTGCTCGGAATCCTCGTCGGCTGGGCCTGCAACACGCTGTGGCCCGATCCGAAGACCGCAAAGACCATCGCCGACTACATCTCGCTCATCACCGACATCTTCCTGCGCCTGATCAAGATGATCATCGCGCCGCTGGTGTTCTCGACCCTGGTGGTCGGCGTCGCGCACATGGGCGACACCAAGGCGGTCGGCCGCATCGGCGCCAAGGCGATGGCCTGGTTCGTCGGCGCGTCGCTAGTGTCGCTCCTCACCGGCATGATCCTGGTCAACATCCTGCGCCCGGGCGACAACCTCAACCTGCCGCTGCCCGACGCTCAGGCTTCGACCAACCTCAAGGTTGCGGCGCTGTCGGTGAAGGAGTTCGTCGCGCATCTGGTGCCGCGCTCGGTGGTCGAGGCGATGGCCACCAACGAGATCCTGCAGATCGTGGTGTTCTCGCTGTTCTTCGGCGTCGCCTGCGCGGCGATGGGCGACAAGGCCAAGGTGCTGGTCGAAGGCATCGAGGAGCTCTCCCACGTCATCCTGACCATCACCGGCTACATCATGATGCTGGCGCCGCTCGCGGTGTTCGCGTCGATGGCGGCGATCGTCACCACGCAGGGCCTCGGCATCCTCGTTACCTACGGCAAGTTCGTGATCGAGTTCTATTTCGGGCTCGCCATCCTGTGGGGGATTCTCATCCTGGTCGGCTTCCTCATCTTCGGCGGGCATGCGTTGCGGCTGGTCAACCTGGTGCGCGAGCCGTTCCTGCTCGCGTTCTCGACCGCCAGCAGCGAGGCGGCGTATCCGAAGACGATGGAGCAGCTCGAGAAGTTCCCGATCAGCAAGAAGATCATCAGCTTCGTGCTGCCGATGGGCTACTCGTTCAACCTCGACGGCTCGATGATGTACTGCACCTTCGCGGTGCTGTTCATCGCGCAGGCCTACAATATCGAGCTGTCGACCACGCAGCAGATCACCATGCTGCTGCTGCTCATGCTGACCAGCAAGGGCATGGCCGGCGTGCCGCGCGCCTCGCTGGTGGTGATCGCCGCCACGCTCGCAAGCTTCAACATTCCCGAAGCGGGTCTGCTCCTGATCATCGGCATCGACCAGTTCCTCGACATGGGCCGCTCGGCCACCAACGTGATCGGCAACTCGCTCGCGACCGCCGTGGTGGCGAAGTGGGAGGGCGAGGACGTGACCGAGAAGCTGCCCGATCCCACGCTGCGTCCGCAACCGGCCGCTGCCGAATGAGCGCCGCCATGATCGCGCCGCGGCACGCGGGCCTGCTGGCTGCGGGCCTGCTCGCGGCATTCAGCCTGCTCGCGCCGGCCGCGGCGCAGGAGGCGCCGGGTGTCGGCGCGCTCGCCGGCACGCTCAAGAAGATCAAGGCCACCGGCGCCATCGCGCTCGGCTACCGCGAGAGCTCGCTGCCGTTCTCATATCTCAATCGGCGCCAGCAGCCGATCGGCTATTCGATCGACCTCTGCCGCGAGGTGGTCGAGGAGGCGGCGACCGATCTCGACGGCATGGAGATCAAGATCACGTTCGTGCCGGTCACCTCGGCCAATCGCTTCGAGAAGGTGAGATCCGGCGAGGTCGACCTCGAATGCGGCTCGACCACCAACAACGTGCAGCGCCAGAAGGAGGTCGCGTTCTCGCCGATCTTCTTCGTCGCCGGCACCAAGCTGATGGTGCCGAAGGCGTCGGCGATCGCGTCCTATCGCAATCTCGCCGGCAAGACCGTCGTGGTCACCGCCGGCACCACCAACGAGCAGGCGCTGCGCACGCTGTCCGACAAGCAGAAGCTCGGCATCACTATCGTCACCGCGCGCGACCATGCGGAATCGCTCGACACGCTCGCCGCCGGCAAGGCCGACGCATTCGCGACCGACGACGTGCTGCTCTATGGCTTCATCGCCACGGCCAAGAGCGCCGCCGACATGAAGGTGGTCGGCGAATTCCTCTCCTACGATCCCTACGGACTCATGTTCCGGCGCGACGATCCTGCCTTCGCCGCCGTGGTCGAGCGTACCTTCGCGCGCATGGCGGGCGAGCGGCGGCTCGCCGAGCTCTACAACAAGTGGTTCCTGCGCCGCCTGCCGACCGGCGAGACGCTCAACCTGCCGATCAGCCCGCAGCTCGAAGAGATCTTCAAGGTCTTGGGCCAGCCGGAGTAACTGGCCAGGCAGAGAGACGCTTTGAATGAAAGCGGAGCCCCAAGCACTGCGCGCTCCCTCCCCCCTTGTGGGGGGGGGGGGGGGGGGGGGGGGGGAAAAAAATCATCTGCCCCCGGCTAGCCCCCCCCCCCCCCCCCCCCCCCCCCCC
>Ga0081540_1001199_pt1 | contig 22703 bp, 20 predicted proteins | sample TabmetS2T1R1_FD_71024 | JGI IMG/M metagenome (GOLD analysis project Ga0081540, IMG submission 71024) | Tabebuia heterophylla rhizosphere microbial communities from the University of Puerto Rico - S2T1R1 | ecosystem: Host-associated > Plants > Roots > Rhizosphere ... | reverse complement strand
CTGCCCGAACCGACCTTCACGTCGCCGCATAGCAGCGCCCGCGGCGCCGTATGGACGAAGCTGCCGACCTCGCAATCATGCTCGATGACGGCGCCGGTATTGACGATCGATCCTTCGCCGATTCTTGCGCCGACCTGAATGATACTGCCGGCCAGCATCTGAACACCGCGCCCGATTTGCGCCTTCGGAGAAACGATCGCTGAAGGGTGCTGCACCGTCATGAATTGCCATCCTGCCCCCTGCAGGCCGGTCTGCACATTCTGTCGCAGCTCGGTGGAGGCGACGCCCCCGATGCCATTGGCGAGCACGATGTCGTCTTGCCTATAGCCTGCAAGGACGTGCTTGTCGTCGCCCAGGACGGGCAAGCCAAGATGACCGCCCCCGCGCCGGGCCGCGTCGATATCGGTGAAGCCAAGAATCTCGACGCCGCACGCCATCAATGCGTCGGCAACCACCGCGGCGTGACCGCCGGCCCCGATGATGATCACCGGCCGGTTCATGGCTCGAGCTGCTCGTCGACGTCAAAGTCGCGGCTGGCGGGGCGGCCGATCAGGCTCCACACCTCCATCGGAGACAGCCCGTCACCGGGCCGCTTTGCCGCGATCATATCCACCGTAAAGCGCTCGCCCTTGCGGACAGGCCGGGCCGCAACGAGGCTGCGCCGGGCGACCGTTCGGTTACGCAACTCTACCGGCGCCGGCTCTTTCGACGAACTGCCCAGCGCCCGCTCGATGTTGCGGATACCGGCAACCAGTTGCTCGAGTTCGGCCGGCTCCAGCGAAGCCATATGATCGGGACCGGGCAACGAACGATCGAGCGTGAAGTGCTTCTCGATCACCGTGGCGCCGCGCGCTACCGCCGCCAGCGATATCTCAATTCCGAGGGTATGGTCCGAATAGCCGACCGGCAGGCCGAAGGCTTTCGCCATGGTGTCCATAGCGCGGAGATTCACGGCATCGGCGGGCGCCGGATACTCCGTGACGCAGTGTAGCAGGGTCACCTTGTCTCGCAGCGTCGCTCTTCCGGCATCGCTCCGGTAGGCAGCCTCGAAATCCGCACGGCTGGCCGGCGTCCGCTCCGACACCAGGCCGAACGCGATCACACCGAGCGCCTGCTCGATCTCATCAAGCGTCGCCATTCCGGTCGATACGATCAGGCGGCGATGCAACCGAGCCGAGCGCAGCAGCAGGTCCGCACAGGTAATGTCGCCGGAAGGAATCTTGATCGCCGGCACGTCGAATGTCGAAAGCAGCGCCAGGCTTTCGGCATCGAAAGCGGTCGACATGAACGCGATATTCCTTGCGCGGCAACGCTCGACCAGGCGCTGGTGATCGCCAGCCGACAGTTCGAGCGATCGCAGCATGGCCAGTTGCGAGTCCGCCTGCCCCGTATTGGTGACCTGATACTCGGCTTTCGCGGCGCGCGCGGTCGCAAGCTTCTCCGCCTTGAACGTCTGGAACTTGATGACGTCGGCGCCGGCGTCGGCAGCAACGTCGACCAGCTCAAGGGCGCGATCGATCGAGCCGTTATGATTGACGCCGGCCTCGGCGATGATCCACACCCGGTCAGCCACGATCCGATCCCGTCATGTGAAACGATTTGCGCAGCAATTCGGCGCGATCCGGCATGGATCGCAGAATTTCGATGATGCGATCCGTCGCGCGCCCGTCGCCGTAGGGGCTAACCGTTCCCTTGCAGTCGAGCATCATCGCCCGATCGATGGTCTGCCGGATCGCGCCCCGTTCCGCGGCGCAATGCAGCACCGATGCAGCGCCCAGCCGTCCCAACTGGCGGTCTCCGACGTCGACGGTCGCTATGCCGAACGACGGCGCTTCATAGAGACCGCTCGACGAGTTTCCGACCACCGCATCGACGTTGGCCATCAGGCTGAGATAGCGGAGCGGCCCCAGCGAGGCATAGGCCCGTGCCCGGTCCTTGTGCGCGGCGACCCATGCCAGCAGTTTCGACGCCATCGCCCTGCCGCCGGCATCGGCATTAGGCGAGGTGAACCACAATCTGATCGACGGATCGAGCGGCTCCAGCGCCGCCAGCAACTCGTCGAGCTCGGCCATGCCACTGTCCTCGTGCAGCGTGACCGGATGGAACGTGACGAGCAGGTTCCGTGCGCCAAGTTGCTCCCCAAGCGCTTGCTCGAGTGCGGCACGATCAAGCAGCGGCCGCCGCCGCAGATGATCAAGCCCGGGGCTGCCGACGTCAAAAACACGCGCCGGGTTCTCGCCGAGTTGCCGGATCCGATCCGCAGATTGCCCGTTAGTCGCAAAATGAAGATGCGCCATCTTGGTGATGGCGTGACGCATGGCTTCGTCGGTCGCGCCTTCGCTCGTGTCGCCGCCGGCAATGTGCGCAATCGGAATGTTGTGAATCATTGCCGCCTGCGCGGCGGCGAAAATCTCGAACCGGTCACCGAGAAGCACAACGACATCCGGCTTCAGTTGCACGAGGGCATCGGACATGCCGATGACGCCGAGCCCGACCGACTTCGCGATGGCAGCTGGCGTACCGCCGGGCTGCAGCATCTCGACCCGCCTGGAAATGCCAAAACCGTCCTTCTCGATCTCCTGCACGGTGTTGCCGAACTCCGGCGCGAGGTGCATGCCGGTCACCACCAGCTGCAGATCGAAGACTGGATCAGCCTGAAGATCCCTGAGCAGCCAGAACAGCAGGCCGTACTCGGCCCGGCTGCCGGTGACCACGCATATGCGCCGGCGGTCCATGCGTCAGCCACCGAGCCTTGCGCTACTCGGAAGATTGATCAGCCGCGCTTCCATCTGTTCGGCGACCTCTAGCCTCATGCGCGGGCAGCCGCTATACATCGGCAATCTGTGCATCAAGGTCCAGACCGGGCGAGAACCGTATCCGGCATCGTTGAGCGCACCGAGAACGTCATTGCGATACGCCGCGAATTTCTCGTCGAGAACGATGGCATTGAGCCAGTAGTTGCTCGATGTACCCGGCGGCTCGGACAAGAACCGGGCGCCATCGATGGCCGCAAAGGCCTTTTGATATCGTTCTGCGAGCTGCCGCTTCCGCTGCAGCATGTTCGGCAGCTGCTCCAGTTGCGCGCAGCCGAGCGCGGCGTTGAGGTTTGGCATGCGGTAATTGTAGCCGACTTCGTCGTGCACGAAGTTCCAGCGGTCCGCAACACGTGCCGTCGTCGTCAAGTGCTTCGCACGGCGCGCCAGTTCAGGATCGTTGGTCAGGACCGCGCCTCCGCCACCGGTGGTGACGATCTTGTTGCCATTGAAGCTGAGCGCGGAAACGCGCCCGAAATTCCCGGTGTGGCGACCATGATAGTAGGAGCCAAGCGACTCCGCGGCATCTTCGATCAGAACCAGCTTCCAGCGCTGGGCGAGATCGAGCAGCGCGTCCAGATCGCAGGGATGCCCGAACACATGCATCACGATCAGCGCCTTGATCGGCGCGCCGGTGAGCCGATTGACGCACACGCCATTGGCGATCTCTGCGGTCTGTCGAAGGTGAGCATCAAGCTTGCCGGCGTCCACACCGAGCGAGACTGACTCGCATTCGATGAAATGCGGCACTGCCCGGATATAGGATACGGCGTTGGCGGTCGCGATGAAGGTCAGCGTCGGAACCAGCACCTCGTCGCCGGCATCGACCCCTGCCAGCAGCAGGCAGGTATGCAGCGCAGATGTGCCATTGGAGGTCGCGATGGCATGCTTGCAGCCGGTGAAATCAGCGATATCGCGCTCGATGCGATCGACGTAAGAGCCCACCGATGAAACCCAGCCGGTATCGAGGCATTCCTTGACGTAGTCCCATTCACGGCCGGCGAACTCGGGCTCGTGCAGCGCCAGCGGCTGCACGGCCTCGCCAAGCAATCCGCGCACGGTTGCAACGATCGACGTCTGCAAATTGCGGCTTTGCGAGCCGTGGTCGATCTTTGGCGCAGCCGAATTGGTCATCGACGGTTCTTCAGATGTTGTAGAGCTCAGCGCGATAGCGCCGCAGGTTGTCCGCGGCGCTGAACCACGCGATGGTCTCGCCAAGCCCGCGCCTGAAACCCTCGCGGCCGCCGTAGTCGGGCGTCCAGCCCGCAAGCTCGCGGGCCCGCGTATTGTCCGCCCACAGGCGGTCGACTTCGCTGCCCTCCGGCCGCAGCCGCCGCTCATCCAGCGTGAACTCGACCTCGCGACCCATCTGCTCGGCGATCAGCTTGGCGGTATCGCCGATCGATATCTCGAAATTGCTTCCGATATTGACGATCTGCCCGACCGCGCCGTCTGCCTCCGCGACGGCGACAAAGCCGCGCACCGTGTCGATCACATAGTTGAAGTCGCGGGTCGGCTGCATCGCGCCAAGCTTGATTTGCCTCGTGCCGGACGCGATCTGCGTGATGATCGTCGGAATGACGGCCCGTGCCGACTGGCGCGGCCCGTAGGTGTTGAACGGACGGACGATCGTCACCGGCGTGCCGAATGACAGGAAAAAGCTCATCGCGAGCTGGTCGGCCCCGATCTTTGTCGCCGAATACGGCGATTGCCCCTGCAGCGGATGCTGCTCCGTGATCGGCACGAAGCGCGCGGTGCCGTAGACTTCGCTGGTCGAGGTGTTCACGACACGCTCGATGCCGAGATCGCGCGCGGCCTGCACCACGTTCAGCGTTCCCCTCACATTGGTGTCCACATAAGCGTCCGGCGAATGATACGAGTATGGGATGCCGATCAGGGCCGCCAGGTGCATGACGACGTCGCAGCCGGCCATTGCGGTGCGCACGCCGTGCGGATCGCGAATGTCGCCGGCGAACACGTCGATCGATTTCTGGATCTGCGGCTCCGCCTCGTCGAGCCAGCCCCAGGAATTGAAGCTGTTGTAGAACACGAAGGCGCGAACGTCCGCACCCAGCCTGACGAGATGCTCCGTCAAATGCGAGCCGATGAAGCCGTCGGCTCCCGTGACGAGAACTCGCTTTCCTTGCAGTTTCACCCGAAAGCTTTCCTTGCAATCCGCCGGATGAGGCGTCAGAAATTTTTCCATGCTACCGCAGTCCGGGTGAATCGGAGATCGCTCTCCCCTCGCCCGGTCGCCTTGCGCATGACGGATCGAAGACGGGACTAAGCCGCTTCGATCACGTTGATATTCATGACCGTCCGGACCTTGCGGCCGAGAAGGTCGAGAAGCACGGCGACGCGCTCGCCATCGCCCATCGAATCGAACATGCCGAAATGATCGGCGAACGCTCCGACGACGACGCGAACCCGCTCGCCCGGCCGGAAAGCGCTGCCGAGCCGTATCAGGCCGCGCTCGTCCTCGCGGCTGCGCAACTCGGCAATGATCTCGTCGGCGAGCGGCGCCGGCCGGTCGCCATGGCACACCAGTTGCGCAACGCCGAATGTCGAGCAGATCGATCGCCAGCGCTGGCTGTCGAGATCGATCGCAACGAACAGATAGCGCGGGAACAGCGGCGCTGCGACCATGTCGATCTTGCCGGCATGGCTGCGCCGCTTGCTATAGGCCGGGAAGTACGCCTCGAAGCCCTGGCGATGCAAATTCGCCATCGCCCTGCGCTCCGAATTCGGCCGGGTCTGAACCACAAACCATTGCCTGGAGGATGTGTTCATGGTGCGCCGCCTTGCACGTCTTTCGTGACGCCGAGAAGACGGGGAATCAGAACGCGCTGTTCGCCGAACTTCGCTCTGGCGCGCTCCCAGCTGCCATAGGCGTCCTCGAGGTCGGTAATGACAACCGCATCGAAATTCTTCGCGACCGCGTCGAACGAGGCCGCGACAGGCACACCGAGAAAATGACCGGGTGCCGATTTGGGATCGACCAGCGCCACGATTTCGATCTGGCTTTCGATGCCGCAGATGACGGCGATTTCGGCAAGGTCCGAGCGCCCGACCAGCACCACCGAGTTGAAACCAAGCAGACGGCCGGCCTCGAACATGACCAGGCAGTCGGCCTTGGCCTGGCGAAAGAAGCCGAAGGAGGACGTCAGATAATCGACCGTGAGACGGGACTTTTCCGCAAAGCCTTGCGGCGTCAGATAATAGGCATAGCGCCGCGCCGGAACGTTCTGGACCTTGACGAGCCCCTTGTTGACGCAGCGCTTGAGATAGGCGTTGACGAGGCCAAGGGCGATCCCCAGTTCGCTCGCCAATCGCCGCTGCGATTGGCCACCGTCCTGCTCCACGGACCTGAGAAGCCCGAGGATAATGCCGCTATCAACTTCCTTATCCTGAAGAGTGTCCGGCACCCTTCGCCCCCTTGAGTTGCGGCACGCTTGACCGTTAGCCGACTACCGCGTTCACAGCATGAACGTCAAGGATTTTCTGTTCATGACATGAACGCAATCCCCAAGGAGGACGAATTTACCCTGTAAATCGTTGGGCTTAGGGGGACATCCGGTAGCGGCCTCGGAGCTCGAGCGGAAGCAACTAATTCCGGCCCGGCCTCGCGGCGCACATCCCTTCAGAACAAGCGGATCCGCTCAATCACCGCCTGCTGCTGTTCCGAGGTGATCTCGGCAAACATCGGCAGCGACAGGATCCTGCCCTGCGACCCGAACGCATTGGGAAACTGTTCGGGGCGGGCGCCCAGCCGGCTATAGGCGGGGAGAAACGGCAGTGCAGTTGGATAGTTGATCGCCGTCTGGATGCCGGCCTCATTGAGATGGGCCGCGAGGGCATCGCGTCGCGGGTGCTCGATCGTATAGAGATGATAGACGTGCTCCCGGCCAGAGGCGACCGACGGCACCGCCACGTCTTCGATCTGATTGAGGCCGGCATCGTAGACTTTCGCAGCCTCCTGCCGCGCGCGCGTCCAGTCTGCAAGATGCGGTAATTTCGCGGATAGAATTGCCGCCTGCATGCCGTCGAGCCGGCTGTTGACGCCTTCGATATGATGCTGGTGCTTCACCAGCCCGCCATGGCGCGCCAGCATGGTCATGTGCTCGGCGAGCGCTGTGTCGCTGGTCACGACAGCCCCGGCATCGCCCATCGCACCGAGGTTCTTGCCGGGATAAAACGAGTAAGTAGCGGCGGCTCCAAACGTTCCGACCTGCTGCCCCCTGTAGCGGGCCAGATGCGCCTGCGCGCAATCCTCCACCACCCAGAGCTTGTGCTTGCGCGCGATCGCCATGATCGCATCCATGTCCGCCGGCTGGCCGTACAGGTGGACCGGAATAATGCCGACCGTCCGCGGTGTGATTGCGGCCTCGATCGCCGCCGGGTCGATCGTGAACGTAGAGCTGTCGGTGTCGCAAAAAATGACGGTGGCTCCGGCATGGGTAATCATCGCCGACGTCGATATCCAGGAATGCGCGGTCGTGATCACCTCATCACCCGGCTTCACCTTCAGTGCCGCCATGGCCAGATACAGCGCGTCCGTGCCATTGGCGCAGGACACGCAATGCCTGACGTCCACCGCGGCAGCGAACTCGCGCTCGAACGCATCGACATAGGAACCGCGAATGAATGCGTTGTCGCGGATCACGGCTGCAATCGCGCCATCAATCTCGCCCTTGATCGTCTGATACTGCAGCTGCAGATCGGCAAAAGGCACTGGCATCCGTCGTCTTCCTATTTGTTGGCCGGCAGCCGCCGCGCCGGATTGCCGGCATAGGTGCCGGACACCGTGATGTCCCTGGTCACGACCGAACCTGCGCCGATGACGACGTCATCGGCGATCCTGACCGGCAGGATCGTGGCGTTGGAGCCGATCGAGACGCGATTGCCGATCACGGTCTCGCGCCACAATTCCCTGTTGCCGCGCGCCGGGCCGCCAGTCGAAAACGTGTCGTTCACGAACATCACCCCATGGCCGACAAAGCAATCTTCACCGATCGTCACCAGTTCGCAAATGAAGGCGTGCGACTGCACCCGCGTGCGCGCGCCGATCACTACACCTTTCTGGATCTCGGTGAACGGTCCGACGAAGCAATCGTCGGCAATCTTGCAGCCGTAGAGGTTGCACGGCTCGACGATCCTGACCCGCGCGCCGAAAACGACGTCGCGCACACCCGACTTATGCACCTCCGGCTGATTCACGAGGCGACACCCAGACGACTGAGGCGCGGCGTGAAGTGCAATGACACTTCCGCGCCGGTCTCGATGGATTCATACAGCGCGGAAATCAATTCCAGGCTCTTGCGCCCCTCGAGGCCGTCGACCAGGGCCGCGCGCTGGCTGACCAGGCAATCGATCACGTGCTGGTAGTAGGCCTGATGGCCGAAGCCATAAACGTTCGGCGGATTGACCGAAAATTTTTCGACCACGTCCCTGTCGGAGGGCAGTTCGTCGACAAAGCGCCAGTGCCTGATCTGGTTGACCGCGAATCCCGCGATTTCGACTGTCCCTTTCTCGCCCAGGATCGAGAGCGAACCTTCGAGATCGGTCGGGCGCACGGCGGTCGTCGCCTCGATGATGCCGAGTGCGCCGTTGCGGAACTTGAGCGTCGCAACCGCAGTGTCTTCCGTTTCGATGTTCACCAGCGCGGTGACTGCACGGGCGTGGACGCTGACGACGTCACCGAAGAACCATTCCAGCATATCGACGTGGTGGCTCGCCTGGTTGGTCAGCACGCCGCCGTCATACGCCCAGGTGCCGCGCCAGTCGTCCTGGTCGTAATAGGCCTGATCGCGGCACCAGCGCACCCGCACGGTGCCGAGGATCAGGCGGCCGAACCGGCGCGCATCGAGCGCCTCGCGCGCCTTGACCACCGGAACGTTGAAGCGGTTCTGCTTGACGACAAACATCTTGACGCCGGCTTCGTCGCAGGCGCGGATCATCTCGTCGGCGTCCTGCAGCCGCAGCGCCATCGGCTTCTCGACAACCACATGCTTGCCCGCTTTCGCACAGGCAATGACATGCGCGGCGTGCATTCCGCTCGGTGTCAGCACCGCAACCGCGTCAATGTCCTTTCGTGCGAGAAAGTCATCCATATCGTAGTGGGCGGGAATGCCGAACTTTGTGGCGATCGCATCGGCACGCGCACGAATAGAATCGCAAACGGCGACCAGGCTGGCTCCCTCGATATGACCACCGCCCAGCAGTTCGGAATGGCGCTTTGCAATGCGCCCGCATCCGAGCAAGCCAAACCTTATCATGAAATGCCTCACCCTCCACGGACAGCGACTATGAACGCTGGGCGCCTCAATGTCGTTGACACTTGTCCGGCCTATATTTAGTAAAACCCTTTGCAAATCAAGGTCGGCGACGACTTTGGTATCCGCAACCGGAGCGTGGCGTCGCACGGCTCCAGATTCATCTGTTGGCCGGCGTCTTCAATCGATTCGCCAAGGGATATCCCGCGATATCTCAGGCTCCCGGTCAACACGCGTTCAATGCCGCACAAGGCCCGGCGGCCGGGTAGTGGATTTGTTCGACCAGATGAATGCAGTACCAAGAGCCTCCAAATTCGATCGGGACCGCACGGTCAGCGCGGGCATTCCCGGGAATCGCAGGTTTCAGGCTATTGGACTGGCGTCCCTTATCTGCCTCTTCATCGTGGTGTGCTGCCTGACCTTCGCGTTGGGCTCGCGCGACTACGGCGGGGCTTACATCTTTTACGATCCCGCCCGCCTGGCTTACGCCATCGCCGCGATCGCGGCTTTTTCCGTGGTTGCGTCGATATTCGTGTTTACGGAATTCAGTTTCGGCTACTTTGTCGGCTTCTATTGCTACACGATGATCCTTGGCTATCTCTGGCTCAACTGCTTCTCGCCCTTCAACTACGATCATCGGCTGGCCGGGATTTCGGCCGCGACTTCCGCCGTTGCGTTCCTTTTGCCGGCGCTGCTGATCACCTCGCCGGTGAGGCCGGTCTACACGCTCTCGGAAAAGGCGATGCGGCGTTTGCTCGCGTTGATCCTGCTGTTTGCCGCCGCCGTCGTCGTGATCGGCTCGAGCTATAATTTCAGGCTCATTAACGTCACCGAGATCTACACTTACCGCGAACAGCTCCAGTTCCCGACATTGATCAATTACGCGACAGCGGCGACGATGACCGTGCTGCTGCCCTATGCCTTTGCGTGCTACGTGGCGCGCAAGAGTACCTGGGGATCCGGCGCAGCCCTGTTGCTGTCGGTAGCGTTTTATCCGGTGACGCTGACCAAGGTAGCGCTATTCATGCCGGCATGGCTCGTGATGCTGGCCATTCTCGGCAGGATTTTCGAAACCAGGATAGCGACAATACTTTCCCTGCTGTTGCCGGTAACGGCCGGAGTGATCTTCTTCATCGTGGCGCATGACGAGGCCTACCGGTTTTTCAACGTCGTCAACATGCGCATGATCATCACGCCATCGAGCGCAATGGATTTTTACAACGAATATTTTGCAAGACACAGCCTGACGTATTTTTGCCAAATGTGGATCTTGAAACCTTTCGTGCCTTGCGCTCTCGAGGTTCCGCTGTCGGTCGAGATGGCGAACAACTATGTCCAGGGCAACATGAATGCCTCGCTGTTTGCGACGGAGGGAATTGCATCGGTCGGACTCTGGTTCGCGCCCCTCTCCGCATTTTTCTGCGGACTGGTCATCGCCATTGGAAACCGTGTTTCGGCTGGCCTGCCGAAGCATCTGGTTTTTGTCTCGAGTGGAATTCTTGCCCAGGTCATCATGAACGTGCCGCTGACCGTCACCCTGGTGACTCACGGCATGGCGCTGCTGTTCGTGCTCTGGTACGTGACACCTCGCACCCTGTCGGGCGAGCAATGACGGGTTATCTCCCGCGCCTTCCGGAGCGCCTCATCCTTGGTCCGCTCCTTCTGCTTCACATCGTCGTTTGCTGCCTCTCCCTGATCCGGCTCGCCGACCATACGCGGCCCATTGCGTTTCACCCTGCGTTATTTCATCTGTTCTTCGATCCAGCCCGGCTGCACATCGCCGTGTCGGTTGTCGCAGGCTTTGCGCTGATCGCGCTGCTTTTCCTGGTTGCGCGTTTCAGCTTCGGCTTTATTGCCGGATTTTACTTCTACACGATGGTCCTTGGCTATCTCTGGCTGAGCTGCTTTTCGGATCTGAGCTACGATCGTGTATCGGCGGGACTTTCGGCCGTAGCCTCCATCGTCGCGTTCCTGCTGCCTGCCTTGTTCATCACCTCGCCCGTCCGGCAGATATACGAATTGTCGGCGACAGCATTCGATCGGACGCTGATCGGCATTCTGGCGCTGGCGGGTGTGACGATCGCTGCCGCGGCGAGCTATAATTTCCGTCTTGTTCCCATCGAGGACATCTATGAGTACCGGAACAAGCTGGAATTTCCGTCCATTCTGAATTACCTGATCGGGATCATTTCCACTTCGCTGCTGCCCTTTGCCTTTGCAGGGTTTGCAGCGCGCAAGGCCTGGTGGGGCGTCGGCGCGGTGCTCGCCCTCCTGCTGCTGCTGTACCCGGTCGCGCTCAGCAAGCTCCCCTTGTTTGCTCCGGCGTGGCTTGTCGCCGTGCTGCTGATCTCCAATGTGTTCACGAGTAGGGTCGCCGTAGTCGTGTCCATCACCGGACCGCTTCTCGTGGTACTGGCCCTGGTGAAACTGTTCGGCGTCAAGGCCGCGCTGCTGCTCTCGATGGTCAATCTGCGGATGGTAGCGATCCCGTCCATCGCGATGGATGCCTACAACGATTTCTTTTCCCGGCACGAGCCGACCCACTTTTGTCAGATATCACTCCTGAAGCGCCTGCTCTCCTGCCCCTACCAGGAGCCGCTGTCGATCGTGATGTCGCAGGCCTACGGCATGGGGAATCTGAACGCGTCTTTCTTCATGACCGAAGGGGTTGCTTCCGTCGGCCTGTGGCTTGCGCCGGTCGCGATCCTGATGTGCGGGCTCGCCATCGCCTTCGCCAATCGTCTTTCCGCGGGGCTGCCGGATCGCTTCATTCTGGTCTCCAGCGCCGTCCTGATCCAGGTCTTGCTCAACGTTCCGCTATCGACAACGCTCATTACCCACGGCGCGGCGATCCTGTTTCTGCTCTGGTACATAACGCCGCGATCGCTGTTCCAGAATGAGCCCGCCCGCGGGGCGGTCTAGGCACGGCACAGGCTGTTCGCGGGAGCCGAATGGGCTTGCTCGCCGGCCGGGACATGATATCTCCTGCACGGCCATGATTGTTCCGGCCTTCTGAAAACCCTGAGGTTCGATGCAGAGCGTCCTCATCACCGGCGGCGCCGGCTTTATCGGCCAGAATCTGGTGCACGCATGGCACGCTGCGCGGCCGGCCGACCATCTGACCGTGGTCGACGCCATGACCTATGCAGCCAACGTGCGCAGCCTGGAGCCGCTGATTGCCGACCGCAGCATCCAGTTTGTCAAGGGCGACATTGGCGACGCGGCGCTGATGCGGCGTCTGTTCGACGAGCACAAATTCTCCCGCGTGGCGCATCTTGCGGCCGAGTCGCATGTCGACCGTTCGATCAGTGATCCCGAAGCCTTCCTGGAGACAAACGTGCTCGGCACGTTCACGCTTCTGAAGACGGCGCTGGATTGCTGGCGTGCGGCGGCAATCCTCGACACGGCGCGATTTCTTCATGTCTCGACCGACGAGGTCTACGGCTCGCTTGGCCCTGCCGATCCGGCCTTCACGGAGTCTTCGCCCTATCGTCCCAATTCCCCCTACGCCGCGAGCAAGGCATCGAGCGATCATCTGGTCCGCGCCTTCGTCGCGACCTATGGCATGCCGGCGCTGATCACGAACTGCTCCAACAATTACGGCCCCTATCAGCACCCGGAAAAGCTCATTCCGCTGATGATCATCCATGCCCTGGAAGGCAAGCCGCTGCCGGTCTACGGCGACGGCTCCAACGTTCGCGACTGGCTGCACGTCTCCGATCATTGCGATGCCTTGATCAACGCAATCGAGCGCGGCCGCACCGGCGAAACCTACAATGTCGGCGGCGGCAACGAACGCAACAACCGCGAGGTGGTGGGCCTGATCTGCGACACGATCGATTCCGCCTTCGCGGCCGACGCCGGCCTTGCCGCGCGCTTTCCTTCCTGTCCTGCCGCGACCGCCGGCTCCTGCCGCACGCTCATCACCTATGTGACGGACCGTCCCGGCCACGATCACCGTTATGCGATCGACTCCACCAAGCTGGCGAGCGAACTCGGCAGCCGCTGCCGCGTCGACTTCGATAATGGACTGAAAGAGACCGTGCAGTGGTACCTCGACCATGAGCCATGGTGGCGCGACGTCATCAGCGGCGCCTACGAGGCGTGGATCGACAAGAATTACGGGTTCCGGCGCGCGGTCTAGCCACTCATGCGCATTCTCGTGCTCAATGCCGACTATCCCCGCTTCCTCGATTGGCTGTATCGCCGCCACGAAGGACTCGGAAGCGCCGGTTACGCGGCGCAAATGTCGGCACGAAACGCCAGCCTGTTCGGCGTCGCCGACTTCTACTCGCGCAATTTCGCTGCGCTGGGCCATTCAGCAGCAGAGATACACGTCAACAATGCCTGGCTCCAGACGGCATGGGCGCGCGAACGCGGCATGGCCGTCGAAGCGGCTTCTGTGGCCGCGAGCGGAAGCCTCTCGCTTCCGGCCTGGCTGCAAAGAACTGTAGCGCCGCTAAAGCCGATGCTGCGGCCACTGGCCCGCAAGGTCGGCCTCAGCCCGAGCCTCGATGCGCGGGCCGAGGCAATCCTGCTCGCCCAGGTCGAGGATTTCAAACCCGACGTGGTGCTCAACCAGGACACCTTTCACGTCGACATCGGTCTGATGCGGCGCATCAAGGCGATCGGCAATCCCATCCTGATCGGACAAATCGGGATTGCGCCGTCCCGCGGCGTCGACTGGTCCGTCTACGACCTGATCATGTCGCAGCTGTCGGCCACGGTGGAGTTCTTCCGCCGCCTCGGCGTGCGCGCGGAAGTCAATCACCTGGCGTTCGAGCCGGCCATTCTCGAAGCGCTGCCGCCGGCACCCGGCATGGATATCGACGTTTCCTTTGTCGGCACGGTATCGCCGGATCACCAGCAGCGCATTGCGCTGCTCGAGGCGGTTGCTGAACGTTACGATCTGAAACTGTTCGGCAACCCGCCGCGGATGCTGCCCGCCTCCTCGCGGCTGCATCGCTGCTTTCAGGGCGAAGTCTGGGGCGCAGACATGTATCAGGCGCTGCGGCGCTCGAGGATCACGCTCAATTCCCACATCGACATGGCGGGACGGGAAGCCGGCAACATGCGTCTGTTCGAGGCGACCGGCGTCGGCGCCTTCCTGCTGACGGACTTCAAGGACAATCTGCACAACCTATTCGCGCCGTACCGTGAGGTCGCGGTCTGGCGTTCGGTCGACGACTGCCTCGATGTCATCAGCCGCACCATCAAAGATGCCAACGGCCGCGCAGCGATCGCCCGTGCCGGCCAGGCGAGAACCATGGCGCAGCACACCTACCGCCATCGCGCCGCCGAGATCCTCGGCTTCATCGATTCCTTGCGGGCAGCGCGATGAAGCTCCCCCGCATTGTCAGGCAACTCGGCAAGCACACGATCAAGGCGATCCCGATCCTGCGCCGGCATATCCTGATCTCGACCGATTACAGGCTGCTGAGCGGCGCGGCTGAGGCGCGCAGCGCCGCCGCATCCTCAGGCGGCTGGCTTGCCGCGCGTACCGTCGCCCGTCAGGAACGCGCCTATCAAGGCCTGATCAATGACATGCGCAATGGCGAGCCGCGGCTTGATCTCGCCGTCGCCGCGGAGGCCGTGGCCGCGACCGGCATCGCATCGCCTCGCCTGCTCGAAGTCGGCTGCGGCAGCGGCTATTACTCGGAAGTGTTTGCCGGCCTCGTTCCTGGCGGCGTCAGCTACACCGGCATCGACTATTCGGAGGCGATGATTGCGCGTGCCCGTTCGAACTATCCGCTGGCCGCCTTCGAGGTCGCCGACGCGACCCGGCTGCCCTACGCGGACGGAACGTTCGATATCGTCTTCAACGGCGTTTCGCTGATGCACATCATCGATTATCCGGCCGCAATCCGCGAGGCCGCGCGCGTTGCCGGCCGGTACTGCATCCTCCACACCGTACCGGTGTTTGACAATCACGAGACGACCTATTTGAGCAAATACGCCTATGGCGCGCCTGTCGTCGAGATCGTGTTCGACAAGGGCGAATTGATATCGCTTTGCGCCGACGCCGGGCTTTACCTGCAGCGCGAATGGCCGTGCATTCCCTACGACGTATCCGATGTGACGGGCCATCGCTCGACGACCGTCACCTGGCTGTTTGCAAAAGACGCAGCCCGCTAACCCGGCGGCCGCGTCCTCGCATCACAGCGGTGCGATGATGGTCTTTACAAAAGGACTGAGCACATTGTCGATCAGCGCAAGCTCCCTGATCTGACTGAGGCTCGCCCAGCAAAACAACGCCATATCGGACTCGATGACGCCTTCGTCCTCGACGAACACGATGACGTTCTCATTCGATTTGCGCCAGAACCGGCCGCCTTCTTCATTGTGCTCCGCCCGGTAGATGGTCCGCACGCCAGCCTTGGCCGTCAGCACTTCCAGCATGGGCGAGGCCTTGCCGCCGTGGGCACGGCGGATATTCGACCATGTGCTCTGAACGGAAGGCGCGAGCTGAAGCACGCCGATATTGCCGGGCTCGGCCTTGGCATACAGCAGGAACTGGACGCCGGCCTCGGGCGTCTCGCGCGCAATCAGGCCAAGAATACCGCCTTCAGGCTGGGTGTAGATCGGCTGGTCCCACGAGGCGACCTCGCGCAGATTGCCGCTCTCGATCCGAACGCCCTCGACACCAAAAAACTGCCCGCTCCTGTGCCTGACATTGCCCTGCGGATCGCGCGACCAGTCGCGAACCTCATCAAGTCCGATCAGTTCGGCCTTGAAGCGGATCTCCCGGCAGCGCGCCTCCCGCCATGCCAGGATCGGTGCGGGGTCCTTCGGCTCGATCGCGGCGGATGCTGCGAGCCGGGTGCGAAACCAGTCGAGATGCGCGCGCTCGGCCATCAGACCACGTCCCTGAGCACGGAAATCAACGTGTCGACTTCCTCGTCCTTGAGGTGCGGATACATCGGCAGTGAGAAAATACGCTGCGCCTTGCGCTCCGCCACCGGAAACTGTCCTTCGCGATAGCCGAGATCGGCACTGCCCCGCATGATGTGAATGGGCCAGCGATAGGACACATTGCAGTTGATGTCGCGCTTGGCCAGCCGCTCCAGCACGCCGTCACGGTCGGTCGGGTGCTCCACCACATAGACATAATAGGAGTGGCGGCTGTGGGCATTTTCGCGCGGCAGCACGAGACCCGTTCCCGCAAGGCCCTGATCATAACGTGCGGCGATCTCGCGCCGCCGCTCGATCCAGCCCGCGATGCGCGGCAGCTTCAACGACAGGATCGCGGCCTGCACTTCGTCGAGGCGCGAATTGTAGCCGTGGCGCTCGGAATAGTACTGCGTTTCCATGCCGTAGAAGCGAAGGCTGCGCGCGAGCTTGATCGTCGCCTCGTCGTCACTCAGCACCATGCCGCCGTCGCCATAGGCTCCAAGCACCTTGGTCGGGTAGAACGAGAACGCCGAGGCGTGACCGACGCTGCCGGATTGATGGTTCTTGTACAGCGCGCCCTGCGACTGGGCGCAGTCCTCCATCACTTTCAGCCCGTGCCGCTCGGCAATCGACATCAGGGGATCGAGGTCCACGCACTGGCCATACAGATGCACCGGAACGATCGCTTTCGTCCGTGGCGTGATCGCCGCCTCGACCTGATCGACATCCATCAGGAAGTCTTCTTCGCGCACGTCGACAAAGACAGGCGTGGCGCCGAGCGTACGGATCGCCGAGACGGTCGGTACCGCCGTATTGGGCACGGTGATCACCTCATCGCCGGCCTTCACGCCCAGCGACGCCAGCGCAATGTAGATCGCATCCGTGCCGCTGTTGACGCCGACGCCGCCGGCAACTCCGAGATAGGCGGCCATTTCGCGCTCGAACTTGACGCCCTCCTGTCCAAGCACCAGCCGACCGGACCGGAACACCCTGTCGACGGCGGCGAGTATCTCCTCGCGCAGCTCGTCGTATTCCCGCAAGTAGTCCCACACGTTAATTGGCATTGTCTCTCACACGAACTGCGACGCCGGTTTCTGTGGTGCAAGTGCGGCTGCGATCGTCTCCCGACACCAGGCGTCGGCCAGGAGATCGCGATGGAAGCGCTCGTGATCGCCACAAGCAATCGCCGACGTCACCGCTTCCAGGAAGCGTGCAAATGTATCTGATGGCTCGAACGTCACGACATCATCGGCATTGCGTACGCGCCGGCGCCATTCCATCTGATGATCGGCGGGTGGGGTAAAGACGCGCTCTATTAACACAGACCCCGAGCGCCCGACAACGAGCAAGCGGTTTTGGTACTCGCCCTCGAAGCTGAAATGGCCGGAAAAAACCGCGCCGTTGCCGAGCCGGGCCAGCACCGAAAAGCCCATGTCGACACCCGTCTGGGGATGCCGGCCGCCGGCCAGCGCCGTCACCTCGGACAACCCGCCCCCGCCGAGGATTCGCATTGTGGCGGCGGCATAAGGCCCCATGTCGAGCAGACAGCCTCCGCCGAGTTCGGCGTGATTGCGGAAATTGCCGATCGGCAGCGGCGGAATGATGAATTGCGCGGCAGCGTGCGTGACAGGAGCGATATCCGCAAGGAAAGCCGCCAGCGTGTCGAACTGCGGATGATAGCCGAACACCGTCGCCTCGGCGACGAGGCGCCCGAGACGCCGCGCCTCGCTCACGGCGCCTTCGCTGCCCGCCAGTGTCATCATGGCCGGCTTGTCGACCACGACATGCTTGCCCGCAGCCAGCGCAGCCAAGACCCAATGCTCATGTAGCGCGTTGGGCAGCGAGAGGTAGACGACATCCGCATTGCTGTCGCGCAGCGCGGTTTCGTAGTCGTCGAAGAAGAGCCCTGCCTTGGGCCAACGGTCCGGCCTCTGACGGCTCTTGCTCGCGAGCGAAATCTCTTTGATCGCCTCGACATTCGCCGCGGCGGGCATCACCCGCCGTTCGACGATCGAGGAGTAACCAAGGATCAGCAGTCGCATTGCGAGATCTCTTAAAAGGAACTACCGGACGGGAATGGCGCGGCCGGTGACGATGTCGATGCCGCGGTAGGCCATCATCCGCATCTTGCGTAACGGATTGAGCAGGCGGTCAACGAGATTGGCGGCCACAGGTTTTCGTATCACCTCGAGCTGCTGCCCTCCCAGGTGGGAGGCCGATGACCGCTCGGCTTCGACGAGCGCCGCCGCATAAGGCTTGTACAGCTTCTCCCTCATCAGGCTGGAGAACGGCGCATGGTAGAAGCGATGACTGTTGAAATAGTAGCTGCCATTGCGTCTTACCCCGTAGAAATGAAAGAACAGCAGCGGAAATCGTCCATCGATCTCGATCCGGCCGTTGTTCCAGGCCAGTTGGCAATCGGCGACATTCCAGGGCGCGAGATTGGCGCCGAGATGCGAGATGACATGGACGCCGCCGAACAGTTCGGGCATCCGGTCGAGATAGCGCTGGTCGGCGAAGCGATCGCCCTCGACCCGGTCGTAACACCATTCGATGCAGCGCTCGCGCCACCAGCGCAGCACGGTGATGCCATCGTCGCGCTTGCGCGCACTGACCCAGCCGACATTGTAAAGCCCGAACCTGCGCTGCTCTTCCAGCCCACGCGAGAACCGGTGCGGAATGATGCCGAACGCCGCGTCCTTCATTTCCTCGTAAATCGGATCGGGAGAAGCGAAGAAGAACAGGTCGCTGTCGAGATAGGTGGTCCACTCCGCATTCGGACTATTCTCCAGCACGAAGAGAATCCAGGCCGGCGAACACGTGAAATAATACTCGATCTGGCTGCGCGATGACCGCGTCGCGGCGACGTCGGCATTGGCAGCTTCAAAATCCGCCATGCGCACCGCGACCAGATTCGGAAGATCAAGCGCCTTCAAGGCCCGATGGCAGGCCTCGCTCAGGCACAGCACCCACAACTCGGCACCCGGCGCGTGCAACTGCAGCGAATGATAGAGCGCCAGCCCGCGCGGCAGGTAGTTGTGGTCGAAATAGGTGCAATAAACGTGGTTGGCCATCGTCCCCGTCGCCAGATCGCGCGTTTCGCGGGTGTGTCACCGACATGGCGCTGCCAACCGCCGCGATGGCGCCATTCCTATCCCAGCCGCATAGGCGGCGCAATGCGCTCATTTCCTGCGTAAACCATTGAAATATTTCGGCTATGGAAGGCGCGGAAGGGTCTTTGTGGGCCGGTTGGCGCATGCTAACGAAGCTGCCGAACCGCCAATCGCGAGAGCTCGGTGCATGAACCGCAAGGGAATCATTCTGGCAGGCGGCCGCGGCACGCGGCTTTATCCGCTGACGCTCGCGACCTCGAAACAGCTGCTGCCGATCTATGACAAGCCGCTGATCTATTATTCCCTGACGACCCTGATGATGGCGGGCTTGCGCGAGCACTTGATCATCACGACGCCGGAGGAGATTGACCAGTTCAGGCGCCTGCTCGGCGATGGGCGGCAGTGGGGCATCGAGCTTTCCTTTGCCGTCCAGGATCATCCCGGCGGCATCGCGGAGGCCTTCCTGATTGGCCGGGATTTTTTGGCCGGCGGATCCTCGGCGCTGATCCTCGGCGACAATATCTTCTACGGCGACAATCTGCGGGCGCTGCTGAGAACCTCCGCGCAGCAGGGCCGCGGCGCGACGGTGTTTGCGTGCTGGGTCGACGACCCCGAACGCTACGGCGTCATCGAATTCGATCCGTCGCACAAACCGCTGCAGATCGTGGAAAAGCCGAAGGCGCCTAAATCCAACTATGCCGTGACGGGTCTCTACTTCTACGACGAACGCGTGGTCGATGTCGTGCGCGAGATGAAGCCGTCGGCGCGCGGCGAGCTCGAGATCACCGACGTCAACCAGTGGTATCTGGAGCGCGGCGAGCTTCACGCCGAACGTTTCGGCCGCGGCTACGCCTGGCTCGATGCCGGCACGCATGAATCGCTGCTCGAAGCCTCGCAGTTCATTCACATCGTGGAGAAGCGCCAGGGCCTGAAGATCGCCTGCCCGGAGGAAATCGCGTTCAGCCAGGGCTTCATCGACGCCGAGCAATTGCTGCGGCTTGCCGAGCCGATGAAGAATACCGGCTACGGCCAGTATCTGATCCGGCAGGCGTCGATCGCGCGTTAATGCGGGATCGCCGCGGTCAGCCGGGTGCGGACGCTTTCGATCGCGAGCGGACTGGCCGCGACCGCAACGATTCCCAGCCATAGGGCGCATTCGACAAAGAACCGCATCGGTCCTGCCAAAGGCAGCGCCAGCCGCAGTGCAGTCCCGAGCGCCCAGCCGGCGAGCGTCACCGTGGTGATCCCCGCGGCGAGGAAGAGCAGATGCCGCAGCGGATGCTGCAAGGTTTTTTGCAGGATGATCCGCCCGAGCACGCCGAACTGAATCAGGAGTTCGCTGGCCACGACGGCGACAGCCGCGCCGATCAGCCCGGTCGAGGGGATCAGCACCGCCGAGAGGATCAGGAATACGACCAGCTGGAGGCCCTTGCTGCGCACCAGAAGCTCACCCTGGTTGCTGTAATTGGCGTAGCCCAGCGCCAGGATCGACGGTGCGGCGGCGGCAGTTCCGATCAGCAATGTCACCGCAAGCGCCGGATCGTAGGGAATGGCACCACGGGTCCAAAGCGCGAAGAAGTCGGGCCAGAACGCCAGCAGGCCGGAGACCACCACGCTCGCGAGCAAGGTGACCAGCACGGATCCGCGGGCATACAGACTTTGCAGCCGCTGCGCGTCGCCGATGGCATGATCATGGCCAAGCTCGGCAGCCAGCGGAAGGGAAGCCTGAACACAGAGCGTGCGGAGCAGCCCGGCTACCACGCGGGTAAGCCCCCACTGCGCCACGGCGACGCGATCGGTCACCAGCGCACTGACCAGCAGGACCGGCAGATTGAGCAACGCCAGATCGGCGGCGCCCGCCACCGCGAACGGAAGCGCCTTGCGAAACTGCCCGAGCTTCCAGCGCCACGAGGCCGTCGCGCGCCCCGCGCGCAGAAACGGAAACAGCCGCGGCGCGTCAATTGTCAGAAGCCAGATCGCGGCGATCAGTTGCGCGGCGACATAGGCAAAGGCCACGGCGAGCAGGCTTCCGGTCGCGACGATTGCGATCAACTGACCGGCCTGCCCGGCCAGGACGGCGGCGTTCTGCACCTTCGCTGCGCGTCCATAGAGCCCCCGCGCGCGATAGAGCGCGGTCGCGAGATTGGCCGGCACCGCCCACAGCATTCCGGCGGCCATCAGAACGAAAGCCGCATCGAAATGCGAAACCCCGGTAAATCCGAACACGGCGGACGGGGCGAGCCAGGCCGCTCCTGCAAGCAGCGGCAATGTCAGCGCCGCAACGAGCCCGAGATAGACCCGCAGCATCGCGCCGTAGAACCGCGCGGTACGGCTGTCGCAATCGGCGGCCGACTTGAACTGAAGAAAGCGATTGATGGCGCGGGCATGCAGGCCGGCATCGGCGATCAAGGCGAGATTGCCGGCAGCATAGATCGCCAGCCATGCGGCAAGAACGTCATTGGACCAGTAATGCAGAAAGATGGGGACCAGCGCGACCTGCTGGATTATTCCCAACACCATCTGCAGAAGATTGGCCGACCACCCTTCCGAGAGTCTGCGCACGCGGCTTGGCGAGCCGGTCGTCATCGAGTGCCCTTCAGGGATGGTCCATCGAACCAGGTTCGGTCAAGATGAGCCGAGCCTAACCATACATTTTGGCCGGTGTCACCCCGGAGATCCTCGACAAATCCGAGAGCAGACAGGCTTCGGCAAGGCGCCGTTCAGACTTCACATCCGGGTCCACAAGCGGCCACGCCAGAATTGAGTCCCTATTCGATTACGTCATCTGCTCGAGCGATCAGTTTGGCAGGAATTCGACCCGCTCAAGCAACGCCAATCAAGCGATATGGAAATCGCTCAGGTGTTGCTGCAGGGTTGCCGTCGTCACATTTTGTAACGTGACTGTATTGTTGGCATCGGCAGTAATGATCGCGTTTCCATTGCCATCATCTGCGGTGTGGGAGATCAAGGCCGCGACATTTGCGAAGATAGTATGATCGAACTGAATGACATCTTCACCGGGGTGAAAATCAGTAATCGTATCTTTGCCGAATGTAGGGCTGAAAACAAAGGTATCGACGCCGCCCCCGCCGGTCAGGACGTTGTTGCCTCCGTTGCCGATGATGACGTTGTCGGCGGCATTCCCGGTGCCGTTGATGTTGCCGGCCCCCGACACCAGCGTCAGGTTCTCCACCCCGTTCGGCAACGCATAGCTGATCGACGACAGCACCGTGTCGGTGCCCTCGGTGATCCCGAGTGCCTGCACCGCATCTGCCGTCCTGCCCGCCGCCAATCCGCTGTACCGGAACGTCGTCCCGTTCAGGAACACACCCCACTGATTGCCGCTGCCATCCTGGTAGAGCACGTCCTTGCGGCCGTCCCCGTCGAGGTCGATAAACCCCTGCACCGACCAGCCCGACCAGCTCGGCAGCACCGTCGTCGACTGCGCAACGTTGTTGTGCAGAAGCTGGATCTCGTTCACGGTCCCGTTGGTCAGCAGCGCGTCCAGCTCGCCGTCCCCGTTGAGATCCGACGTGCCCTTGATCGTGAACCCGGACGGCGGCGTGTAGCCGCCCTCCGTCACCACGTCGCCGGTATTGCCCACCACATAGGTG
>Ga0081540_1001198_pt1 | contig 22715 bp, 16 predicted proteins | sample TabmetS2T1R1_FD_71024 | JGI IMG/M metagenome (GOLD analysis project Ga0081540, IMG submission 71024) | Tabebuia heterophylla rhizosphere microbial communities from the University of Puerto Rico - S2T1R1 | ecosystem: Host-associated > Plants > Roots > Rhizosphere ... | reverse complement strand
GGGACTGGCGATGTGGGGCCCCCAGCCGGCCCCCTGCCCCCGCCCGCCGCGGGTGCTCGAGCCGGTGCTGAGCTGGAAGACCGCGGTGGTCCACCTCAAGTCGGTGGCGACCGGGACGCCGATCTCCTACGGGAGCACCTGGCACGCGCCGAGGCCTTCGCGGATCGCCACGCTTCCGGTGGGCTACGCGGACGGCTGGTCGCGTCTCCTCTCCAACCGGGGGACCGTCCTGGTGCGCGGTCGCCGGGCGCCGATCGTGGGCCGCGTGTGCATGGACCTCTGCATGGTGGACGTCACCGACGTGGCGGGGGTCGAGGCAGGGGACGAGGTGGTGCTGATCGGCCGTCAGGGGTCGGAGGTCCAGGACGCGCACCAGCTGGCGGCGCTGGAGGGCACCATCCCCTACGACGTGCTGTGCGCCATCGGTGCCCGGGTGCCGCGCATCGTCGTCGGGCAATAGGGATGGGGATGCGATGACCACCTCCGACCTCGACTCCGGATCGAAGAGGAATCCGCTCGTCGGCCTGGTGGAGGGCGTGGGGAACGGCGTCCTGGGCGTGTTCCAGACGGTCGGCGGGCTGGTGACGCTCGCGATCTCCGTCGTCGCCTGGACCTTCCGGCCTCCGTTCCGGCTGCAGAACGTCTTCACCCAGTTCGACTTCGTGGGCGTGGGCTCCATCGTGCTGGTGGCCCTGACCGGGACGTTCTCCGGAATGGTGTTCGCCACGCAGTCGTGGAGCGCGTTCGAGCTCTTCGGCGCCGAGAGCCTGGTCGGGCCGACGGTCGCCCTCACCGTCACCCGCGAGCTTGCGCCGGTGTTCAGCACGCTGATGGTGACCATGCGGGCGTGCTCCGCGATGTGCACCGAGCTGGGGACGATGCGGGTGACCGAGCAGGTGGACGCCCTGGAGACGATGGCGGTCAACCCGGTGCAGTACCTCCTCGTCCCGCGTGTGCTTGCCGGGCTGTGCATGGTGCCCCTCTTGACGATGATCTTCGACACCGCGGGCCTCTTCGGCGGCTTCTTCGTCGCGGTGCCGCTCAAGGGCCTGTCGGTCGGGACCTTCGTGCTGCGGACCCAGAATCTGCTGGCTCCGCAGGACATCTGGGAAGGACTGAGCAAGGGCGCCGTCTTCGGCTTCACCGTGACCCTCATCGCGTGCTACCGGGGTTACAACGCTTCCGGAGGAGCGAAGGGCGTGGGTCAGGCGACCACCCGGGCGATGGTGGACGCCGCGGTGTCGGTCTTCATCCTGGACTACTTCATGGGACTCCTGTTCCACGGATGAGCGCCGCGCCGCCCAGGCCTCCGATGATCTCGGTGCAGGACCTGTGGAAGTCCTTCGGGGACAACCACGTGCTGACCGGCATCAATCTCGACGTCGAGGAGGGGAGCACCTGCGTCATCCTCGGAGGGTCGGGCTCGGGCAAGACCGTGCTGATGAAGCACATGATCGGCCTGCTCAAGCCGGACAAGGGGAAGGTGATCGTCGACGGCGAGGACATCGTCCCGATGGACGACCGCGAGCTAGAGGTGATGCGTCGGAAGTTCGGGATGGTGTTCCAGGGCGCGGCGCTGTTCGACTCGATGACCGTCTACGAGAACGTGAGCTTCGCGCTCCGCGAGCACACCGAGCTGTCGGAGGAGGAGATCCGGGCGAAGGTCCGGGAGAAGCTGGGAATCGTGGGGCTCCAGAACGTGGAGGATCGCTACCCTGCCGAGCTGTCAGGCGGCATGCGCAAGCGGGTGGGGCTGGCCCGGGCCATCGTGCTCGACCCGAAGATCGTGCTGTATGACGAGCCCACGACCGGGCTGGATCCCATCACGACCGACTACGTGGACGACATGATCCTCACCGCGGCGCGGGAGCTGCACGTGACCCAGGTGGTCATCAGCCACGACATCGCCTCGTCCTTCAAGGTGGCGGACAAGGTGGCCTTCCTGTTCAAGGGGAAGATCGTCGCCGAGGGGCCGCCCAGGGAGCTGCGACGCAACCCCCATCCCGAGCTTCAGCACTTCCTCCAGATGTGGTTCGGAAAGTCGTGAGGCTCCGGGGTAGGGTCTAGACTCTGGCCGGCCTCGGAGCCATCGGAACTTGAAGACGTTCGTGACCCCCTTCCGGGTGGGGCTGCTGGTGCTCGCCGCGGTGGGCTTCCTGCTCGCCTTCTTGCTCTTCGTCCGGAGGGGGACGATGGGGGCGGACACCATCACGGTGTACGCGATGTTCCGTGACGCCTCGGGCCTGGGGACGCGCAGCCGGGTCCAGGTGGCCGGCATCCCGGTGGGGGAGATCCGGGACATCTCCCTGGTGGGAACCCGGGCCCGGCTGACCTTGCGGCTGCGCAAGGACATCGGCCTGCGGACCGATGCGATCCTGATCAAGCGAACCGAGTCGTTCCTCGGCGACTACCTGCTGGACCTCCAGGTCGGGTCGCCGAACGCGCCGCTGATGCCCGACGGCGGGGAGATCACCCACGTCATCGATCAGCAGGGTCTCCAGGCGCTGTTCGACACGCTGGGGAAGATCACCACCGACATCCAGTCGGTGACCACCTCGCTTCGGGAGGCCCTGGGCGGGGACGCGGGGACGCAGTCGCTGCAGACCATCGTCCGGAACCTGACGGAGCTGTCGCAGTCGGTGAACGACACCGCCCAGCGCTCGAGCCAGAACATCGAGGCAATTCTCGAAAACGTCCGGGACGTGACCGCCTCGATGCGGAGCGCCACCGAGGGCGAGTCCTCCAGCTTCCGGGAGATCGTGGAGAACATCCGGGTGCTGACCGGCGACGTCCGACGGATGGTCGCCGACGTGCGGACCAACCTGGGGCCCGATGGCGGAGCGGAGCAGCTGGGGTCGCTGGGGAGCTCGCTCCAGCACCTGGACGCGACGCTGGGAAACCTGCAGACGGTCACCGAGAACATGAAGGAGGGCAGGGGGGCGGTGGGGCAGATCGTCTCCGACGAGAAGCTGGGCCGGCAGGTGGGGGAGACGATCGAGGACGTCTCCAACTACGCGCAGCGGCTGGTGGGCCTGAAGCTGGAGGCCAACATCCGGAGCGACTACCTGTTCAACGCCGGGGCGGCGAAGATCGACGCGACGCTGCGGATCATCGCCCGGCCGGACAAGTACTACATCATCTCGCTGATCAGCGACCCGCGCGGCGTGGAGACCACCGAGTACATCCAGACCAACCCGCCGTCGCGCGACGATCCGGCGCTGCAGAAGCGGACGGTGACCAGCATCAACGCGCTCAAGTTCTCGGCCGAGTTTGCGAAGCGGTTCTACTGGGCGACCTTCCGCTTCGGGATCATCGAGAGCACGGGCGGGGTGGGAGTGGACCTCCACTTCTTCAAGGATCAGCTGGCGCTGAAGACGGACTTCTTCGACTTCGCGAACCAGCGGCTGCGCTGGCCGCGGGTGCGGACCAGCCTGCAGTTCACCTTCCTCCAGCACCTGTACCTGAACGCCGGCGTGGACGACATCTTCAACCGGCCGATCTACAGCCAGCTGGATAACCGGGTGCTGGCGGGGCGCGACTTCTTCCTCGGCGCCGGCATCGTGTTCACCGATGACGACCTGAAGGCGCTGATCCCGGTGGTGCCGTCCGGCGTGGGGCGCTGAGCCGCGGGAGGTGAGGGGGATTGCCCCTGGGCGAGCCGAGGCCGACCGACCCCGTCGGGAGGGGCGATCTCGGCCGGCTTGCGCGACTCCGGCCGCTCGTGATCGGCAGCGGCACCATCGACCCATTCGCCGCTCGGGTGAATCTTGGGGCTTCCCGAGCGGTGTCTGGGAAGCGGGATGGAACGGGACGGGAGCGACCGCCCGAACGCGGCCCGACCGGGTGAGCGGTTCTGCACTTGGAACGAGCTCCCACGTCCAAAACCGCTCGGTGGGGAGGGCGAGGCTGCGGCGCGGACTGCATCCGCGGGCCGACTAACGGGCACCCAGTGCTGGCCACCTCCGCGCGCCGACGCGGGCGTCGGGGGCCGCGCAGGCCGCCCGAAGCTCCTCCGGCGCCAGGTGGCTTGCGTCCTCCGGCTTCCCCCCGGGGCAGAACGGAGCCGTGGTTCAGATTCCCAGAACGAGTCCCAGCGCCAGGCTCGCGAGAACCATGCGGCTACCTCAGGGCGCCGGCGACCTCGTCCGCATTCCCGAATGCCGCCTGGTACCGCGCGACGAACTCCTGATGCGTGAACTGGTGCTGCTGGCACCCCCGCACCTCGATCGCATACGCCGCCGCGACCGCGCCGATCCGCCCCGCCACCTCCCAGGGCACCTTCCGGGCCATCCCGAACACCAGCCCACCCAGGTACGCGTCGCCCGCGCCGGTCGGGTCCACCAGCGCCTTGATTGGCGCCACCGGGACGTCCACCGCCGGCTTGCCCCGCTCCAGCACCGTCGACCCCTGCTCACCGCGGGTGACGATGGTCACCGGGGCGATGGACTGGAGCACCGCCTCGCTCTTCCCGGTCTTCTGGGCCATCAGGGCGAACTCGTAGTCGTTCCCGATGACCGCCGCCGCCGACTCCATCCCGTCCAGGATCTGCCGCGCTTCGAGCCGTGGCGTCTGCTTCCCCGGGTCGAACAGGTAGGGCACCCGCGCCGTCCGGCAGGCCTCCACCGCCTTGAGCATTGACTCGGGGTCGGTCGGGCTGATGACGACCAGGTCCTCGGGGCCCAGACCGCGGCCGCCCAGCTCCAGCTTGTGCCCGTGGGAGAGCGCCCCGGCGTAGAAGGCGACGATCTGGTTCGCGTCCAGGTCGGTGTTGATGAAGCAGGAGGCGGTGAACTCACCCGGGATCACCGTCACCCCCGAGGTATCCACTTCGGCTCGGTCCAGCGCCGTCCGGTACTCGGCGAAGTCCTCGCCCGCGGTGGCGATCAGCAGGGGCTTCCCGCCCAGAAGCGCCAGCGTCCACGCGATGTTGCCCGCCACCCCGCCCCGGAGGCGCTGCATGTCGTCGACCAGGAAGCTCACCGTCAGCCGGTTCATCCGGTCGGAGAGGAAGTGCTCCCGGAACCTCCCGGGGAAGGTCATGAGGTAGTCGTAGGCCAGCGAGCCGGTGACGACGATGCGCATGTGCCCCCCCAAAGCATGGAGGCCCCCGAGTCGGCAAGGTCGTGTAATCTGGCCAGAACCAGGAGGCCGATGCGCTTCGCCGTCATCTCGGACATCCACTCCAACCTCGAGGCCCTGACCGAAGTCCTGCGCGCCGTCGAGGCCCAGAAGGTGGACCGGGTGGTGTCCCTCGGAGACATCGTCGGCTACGGCGCCTCGCCCAACGAGTGCTGCCGGCTCGTCCGCAGCGTCGCCGAGGTCACCCTCCTCGGAAACCATGACGCCGCCGTCGCCGGCCGCATGGACTACTCCTTCTATTACGAGGGTGCCCGCCACGCCCTGGACTGGTCCGCCGAGGTCCTCACCGAGGAGAACCACGCCTGGCTCCGGAGCCTCCCGTACACCTACCGGGTGGGGGAGATCGGCTTCAGCCACGGCTCCCCGGTGGACCCCCGCGCCTACGAGTACGTCTTCGCGCTGGAGCAGGCCCGCGAGCTCGTCCCCGAGATGCAGGACCTGGCCGAGGTCACCTTCATCGGCCACAGCCACCTCTGCAAGGCCTTCGCGCTGGGGAATGGCGAGGTCAACGACGTGGTGGCCCAGAAGTTCTCGTTCCGGCGGGGCTACCAGTACCTCATCTCTGTCGGGAGCGTGGGCCAGCCGCGCGACTACGACAACCGTGCCTGCTTCGTCGTCTGTGACACCACCGCCCGGACCGTCGAGTACATCCGCGTCGAGTACGACATCGAGGGCGCCGCCCGCCGCATCTTCGAGGCCGAGCTGGCGCCGAACTTCGGCCGCCGCCTCTTCCTGGGGGTCTGACCCGTGACGACCCGTTTCCTCGCCGTCGTGCTGCTGGTGGTCCTGACCGGGTGCGCGCGCAAGGAACCGTCGCCCGAGTTCACCCGCGCCTCTGAACGCTTCAACAAGCTCTACGCCAAGGAGCTGGACGACGCCTACGTCGACCCGGCGATCCGCGAGGTCGAGGCCTTGCTGGAGAAGGTCCCCCCGGACTCGCTGGACGCGCAGGCCGCGGCGCAGCTCCTGACGCGCATCCGCGAGAACCGGACTCGCATCGAGCAGGCCTCGACGGACCGGGAGAAGGCGCTGGCCGCGGCCAGGACCGCGCCCAAGTTCTCCGGCAACTCGGTGAGCGCCCCGCCGCCTCCACCCGCCACCTCCGGGCGCACCGCGCCTGCCGGGGCTCCGGACGCCGGTCCTCCCTCGGCGCCCACCGCGGGGATGGCGATGCGCGACTTCAACCGCCTGTTCGGCGACTGCTTCGAGCAGGCCGGGCCGGTGGAGGTGAACGGCCGCGGCCCACGCGACTCGTACACCATGGCGGACTCCGACCGCTGCCGCCGCGCGATGCCCGGCCTGGTCAACTCGGTGATCCTGGCCGACAGCGAGGCGGTGATGGGCATCATCCCGAAGTCCGCGCTCCGCCGGACCCTCCCGGACGGTGGGGCGCCCCCTGCGCCGCCCGACGCCGGGAGTTAGTGTCCGCAGCCCCGCATGCAAGACGGCACCTTCCTTGCGCTGATGCGCCTCGTCCCCAAGTCCGCGCTCTCCCGGGCGGTGGGAACGCTCACCCGGCTCCCGGCCCCGGCAGGCGTGCATCAGGCCGCGATGCGCGCCTTCGCCCGGGCCTACCGGGTGGACATGGCCGAGGCCGAGACCGACTTCGGCGGATACGGCCGCTTCAGTGACTTCTTCAGCCGGGGGCTGCGCCCGGGGGCCCGGCCGGTGGACGCCGATCCACGGGTGGTCGTCTCCCCTGTCGACGGGGTGGTGAGCCAGGCCGGCATCCTCGAGCGGGGAAGCTGCATCCAGGCCAAGGGCATCCAGTTCCCGGTGGAGCGACTGCTGGACGACGCCGAGCTCGCGGCGCGGTTCGCGCTCGGCGGCGCCTACGCCACGCTGTACCTCTCGCCGCGTGACTACCACCGGGTGCACTCTCCGGTGGCGGGCTCGGTGGTGTCCTCCCGTTACCTCCCCGGCGAATTCTGGCCGGTGAATCCCGCGACGGTCCGCAACCGTGATGCGCTCTTCTGCGCGAACGAGCGGCTGGTGACGGTGCTCGACACGCCTGTCTTCGGCCGGGTCGCGGTGGTGAAGGTGGGCGCCACCTGCGTGGGACGCATCCGCGCCGCCTACGACGACCGGCTGACCCATGCCGGACAGCCGGCAGGGCTTCGGACCTACCTTCCGCCGCTGCCGGTCGAGAAGGGCGGCGAGCTCGGCCGCTTCGAGATGGGCTCCACCGTCATCCTCCTCTTCGAGCCGGGTCGGGTGGTCTGGGACGATCGGCTGGTGCCCGAGGCCGTGGTGCGCATGGGCCGGCGCATCGGAGGCGCGCCATGAGCCAGCGGATCTCCGGGGTGAAGGGGATGAACGATCTCCTCTCGCCCGACATCGCGATCTGGCACGCGCTGGAGGCCGCCACCCGCGAGACGTTCCGGCGCTTCGGCTACGAGGAGGTCAGGACTCCGGCGCTGGAGGACACCGCGCTCTTCGTCCGGAGCGTGGGCGAGACCACCGACATCGTCGGCAAGGAGATGTACACCTTCGAGGACAAGGCGGGACGCAGCCTCTCGCTCCGTCCGGAAGGCACCGCCCCCTGCGTCCGGGCATACGTCGAGCACGCGGTCGCGCAGCGCGAGCCGGTGACCCGCTGGTGGTACGCCGGTCCGATGTTCCGGTACGAGCGGATGAAGACCGGCCGCTACCGGCAGTTCTGGCAGATCGGCGCGGAGGCCTACGGGGTGTCCGCCCCGGCGCAGGAGACCGAGCTCATCGACCTCGCGATGCAGCTGTTCCGCGCGCTGGGGCTGGAGGGCATCCGGGTGGAGCTGAACTCGCTCGGAGACCCGGAGACGCGTGGGGTGTACCTCGAGTCACTGCGGACGTTCCTCCGCGCGCACCGGAGCGAGCTCTGCGCCGAGTGCCAGGACCGGACCGAGAAGAACCCGCTCCGGGTCTTCGACTGCAAGAATCCGGGATGCCAGGCGGTCCTCGCCGGGGCACCGGCGATCACCGACGCGCTCTCGAGCGAGGCCCGCACCCACTTCGAGGCGGTGCAGCGGCAGCTGTCCCTTCTCGGCATCCCCTTCCGGGTGAACCCGCGGCTGGTGCGGGGCATCGACTACTACACCCGCACCGCGTTCGAGTTCCTCTCCGACGACCCGGTGCTGGGCACGGCCTCGACGGTGTGCGGGGGCGGCCGTTACGACCGGCTGGTGAAGGAGCTCGGCGGGCCGGACACCCCGGCGGTGGGCTGGGCAGCGGGAATGGACCGGCTGGTCCTGCTCATGAAGGCAAAGGGCACAGTTCAGCCTGGTCGTCCGGAGCTCTTCGTCGCGGTGGCCGAGGAGGGCGCGGCGGACGCGGCGCTGGCGCTGGTCAGCCGTCTCCGGCGGGCCGGGCACCGGGTGGACTTCGACGCCCGGGGCGGCAGCCTGAAGAGCCAGATGAAGCGAGCGGACAAGTCGGATGCCGCGTACGCGCTGGTGCTCGGCTCCCGCGAGCTCACCTCGGGCGAGGCGCAGCTCAAGCCGCTCGCCGGGGGAGAGCCGGTTCCGGTGCGGCTCGACGCGCTCGAGACGATCCTCACCGGCCACCGCTGAGCCCTCGAGCTCTGCGCGCCTGACGCGCAGGTCGCTGGTCAGTCGGCCAGGCGGCCATCCCTCTACGCTTGCGGATGCAACCGAGTGCTCACCGGTGAATCTCGCTCCCGCTGACGCGGTGAGACGTCCCTGACCATCGTTGACTGACAACGTTGACGGTCGTCCCATGCGCGCCCCGACCCGCGAGGGATCGGCCGGAGGGTGCGCACGATGAAGCTGCGAAGGCTGTCCTCGACTGGAGCTCTGTTCCTTGCACTCGCTGCGATGCCGGCGACCGCCGGTGACCGTGATCGCGACCGCCACCACGATGACGACCGAGGGAAACCCACGGTCGAGATGACCTGGATGTCCATCGCCAACTGGTACTTCGACGTGGGTGGCGTCCGGATGGTGATGGACGGCTACATCACCCGGCTCCCGGGTCCTCCGTTCTTCTTCGCGCCGCCGGAGTCCCCGGGTGACTCGTTCGGGCTCACCCAGTTCCCGTGGCTGGTGGACGTCCCGAGCGTGACCCGGGTGCAGGAGGCGCTGCCCGATCGCGGAACGCTCGACTACCTCATTGCAGGGCACAGCCACTTCGACCACACCTGGGACACGCCGACCTGGGCCAAGCTCACCGGCGCACCGATCATCGGGGGTCTCTCCACCTGCTATCAGGCGCAGGCCCAGAACGTGACCGACTGCAGGATCGTGAATGGCGGCGAGGCCATCCGTCTCGGTCGTGGCGTGACGATGCGGGTGGTGCGCTTCAACCACAGCGGGAACGCCTCGAACCCCATCCAGCACTTCGCCCGGGAGCTGAGCGGCCCTCCCACGCCCGACCCGGTCACGACGGGGTTCAAGGGCGGGGTGGGTGAGGACTACCCGAACGGCGGTGGCGGACGGGCGTTCCTGTTCACCGTCGACCGCGGTGGCCGGCAGGTGAGCTTCTTCGTCAACAACTCGGCCAGCGCCTTCGACCTCGACCAGCCCATCATCGTCGACGGGGTGAACTACGGCGCTCCGCTCGACAACCTTGCGAAGGCGATGAAGGACGCGGGCCTGACCAGCGTGGACGTGTGGATCGGAACTGGCGGCCTGGCCGTCGCGCAGCTCATCGTCCCGGTGCTCCACCCGCGGACCTACATCCCGAACCACTGGGACGGGCTCTTCAACCCGTTCTGGCCGGGACTGCCGGCCCCGTATCGGGACGACGCGCTGGCCGGGTTTCTCTCCTCCCAGGGCATCGCGCTCCTGCCGCAGCACCAGTACTTCGATGGCTACCGGCTGACACCGGCCGGGGTCACGCTCCTCGAGAACCATCGGATCAAGCAGCGGCTCGGATTCTCCGACGTCCAGCAGTTCCCGGCGGCGGCAACGGCGGCGGCGACACGCGCCGCTGCGGTCCAGACGACGGCCGCGGAGGACTGCGACCTCTGAGTCTGCGGCGAGGCAGGGTGGGGACGCCTCGTCCTCACTTTCGCCGGGGGCCTCAGCCCGGCAGCATCGTGAAGTCGTCACTCCGCGCCAGGCCGAGCCACAGCTGCCCGAGGTCCGCCGGAGGCACGACTGTCCGCCGTGCCTCCAGGTCGAACCAGAGGATGAGGGTCTCCACCGTCGCGCATAGCGCCCCGTCCGAGCCGCGGAAGAAGCGGTTCCGCACCTTGAGCTTTCGCGCGTCCGGGGAGATCGCGACGATGGCCATGTCCACCCGGAAGGGCTCGAGCAGGCGGAGCTCCTTCCTGTAGGTGAGGAGGTCCTCCACCACCACCGGGCCCAGCCGGCGGCGGTAGAGCTCGGCCATGAGAAAGCCGCCATCCTCGAGGAAGCGCAGCCGCGTCTCCTCCGCCACGCCGAGGTACGCTGCGTTGCGCATGTGCTGGTTGAAGTCCATGTCCGCCCAGCGCGCGCGGTATTCCTGGACGTAGGGTTCTCCCATGTCGCGGGTCCTAGCCCAGCCGGCGCTCACCGTCATCGCCGGACCGACCGGAGCCGGAAAGACCGAGCTGGCCGTCGCTCTGGCCGAGCGCCTGGGAGCGGAGATCGTCAGCGCCGACTCCCAGGCGGTGTACCGGCACTTCGACCTCGGAACGGCCAAGCCCGAGCCGGCACAGCTGGCCCGGGTTCCGCACCATCTGGTCTCGGTGGTCGAGCCGACCGAGCCCTTCTCCGCCGCGCGCTGGGTCGCGCTCGCGGACGCGGCCATCGCCGACATCGCCGCCCGCCGCCGTCCGGTGCTGGTGGTCGGCGGGACCGGGCTCTACATCCGGGCGCTCCTTCACGGCCTCACCGACACTCCGCCGGACCCCGAGGTACGCCGGGCGCTGGAGGAGGAGGCCCGCCGCCTCGGCCCCGAGGCGATGCACCGCCGCCTCGCCGAGGTGGATCCGGCTGCCGCCGCGCGCCTCCCCGTCGCGGACGTCCTCCGGGTCGTCCGCGCGCTGGAGATCCACGCCACCACCGGGGCACCGCCCTCGGAGCTCCGTGCCGCGCACGCCTTCCGGGCAGCGCGCTACGCGGCCCGCATCCACTTCCTCGATCCGCCCCGGGAGGAGCTGGAGCAGCGGCTGGAGTCGCGGACCCGGCGCATGTTCGAGCGGGGGCTCCTCAAGGAGACCGCGAAGCTGGTCGACCGGGGCTTCCGGGAGAGCGCGCCGATGCGGAGCGTGGGCTACCGGCAGGCGCTGGCGGTCCTCGACGGTGAGCTGACGCCCGATCAGGCGGAGCGCGAGACCTTCCTCGAATCGCGCCGCTACGCCAAGCGCCAGCGAACCTGGTTCCGGCGCGAGCCGGGCACGCGCTTCGTCCCGCCCCCCTACGCCGAGGTGTGGGAGGAAGCGGGGCTGTCCGCCCCGACCCTCGGCCGTTCGCGCTGACCGGTCCGGCTCCGCTCGAGGAGGCGTGCCAGCATCGCCCGGTCGATGGGCTTCACCAGGAACTCGGTCGCGCCCGCGTCCAGCGCCTGCTGGCGGAGCTGCGGCGCGCCGAGGCCGCTCATCAGGTAGACCGGAGTGCCGCGGGTGGAGGGGTGCTCGGTCAGTCTCCGGCAGAGGCGAATCCCATCGACCTGCTGCAGCACCACGTCGAGGAGGATCGCTCCCGGCGGACGGTGCGCCACCGCCGCGAGCAGGGTGAGCTCGTCGGCGAAGGTGACCACCTCCGCGCCGCCGAGGCTCAGCTGCTCCCGCAACGCCTCCCGGGCATCTGGCTCGTCGTCCACCACGTAAATCAGCCCCGGATCGCGCGGTGGCTGGAGAACCGGCAGGACGCGCTCCGGCGGACGGAAGGGGGCGGTGGCCAGATTCCGCACCGCCTCCCAGCGCATGCGCCACAGCACCCGGGCCACGCGCGGCCGCTCCAGCCCGGCGAGGGTCAGGTCCGCCGGCTCGGCCCGTGGCCGCTGGCCTGCGCGGAAGGCCCGCGCCGACTCGGAGCCACCGTGCCGGGCAGCCCGCCAGAGCGCGGCCGCGGCCTCCACCTCGTGCCTCACACGCCCCACACCGGCTGTGAGCAGGGCGTGGCCGAGCGCCGACGGTGGCTCGCTCGCGTCCACCATCGCCCGGGCCACCTGGGTCGCCAGGTCGAGCGTCGGCCCCACCGCCAGGTCCAGCGGATGCCCCAGCGCATCCGGTCCGCAGGCCACCCAGCCCGGCCCGGTGAGGAGCGGCGCGCTGCCGGCGGGCACCGGGCGCCTGCCGAGCGCCAGCAGCTCGAAGCCGGTCTCGAGGAGCCCGTCGCGCGCGGCCTCGACGAGCAGCAGCGAGAGGTCCACCGGCTCGACGCCCGGGCCGAAGGCCATGGCCCACACCCCCACCGGCACGGGCAGGAGGAGGAGACCGTCCACTCCCGGCGCGGGCGACAGGAGCAGCTGGGCGAAGGGGAGCACGTCACTCGTGGCGAGCCAGGCTTCGGCGCCGGGGAGCAGCGGTGCGCGACCGAGAGGCTCGGCGGCGGCGGCGCTCGCATCGCGAGGCTCGAGCGCGAAGGCCACGACGTCTGCCCGGGCGACGAGCCCGTGGGAGCGCACGGCCCGGCCCGCCGCACGCGCGAGCGACAGGGGCTCGGTTCGCTCGACGGTCCAGCCGCGCACCCGAGCCCCAGCCATCCCCGCGCGTGCCGTGAGCAGCTCGGCCAGAGCGTCCCGGCCCGGTCGACCGAGGCTCACCACTCCCGGAGGGTAGGGGAGCCACGCCTTCGCATCCCGGGAGATGACCCGGAGGCCGACCAGCGGCGTCGTCGGCTCGCCGGCGGGGAGGGTGCAGCCGAGGAGCGCCAGACGCGAGCGGCACTGCGGAGTCAGGATCCGCGCCGCCCCGTGAGGTGAGCAGTCCCCGGCGTAGAGGAGCGTCTCGACCGACCGTCCCCGGGCGTGACCGGTGTGACAGAGCGCCAGGGCGAGTCCCGCGCTCGCGAGTCCCTCGCCCACCACCGCCAGCTGCGCCGTTCCGCCGCCCATCTTCACGTCCTTCGAGTCGTCAGTGGGTGTCGTTGCTGAGCCCGTCGGGCGGACCCGCGACCTCCACCCGGTTTCGTCCCTTGTGCTTGCTCCGGTACAGGGCCGCGTCGGCGGCGGCGATCAGGCCCGCCGGGTCCTGCACATGCATCGCCCCCTCCATCGCGGCGATGCCGATGCTGAGCGTGAGCGGCTGCGGCCAGGGCCAGGGACGACCGGCGAGCCGGAGGCGAAGGCGCTCGGCGACCACCATCGCCTCGGCCGCGGTCTGGTGCGGCAGCAGGGCCACGAACTCGTCCCCGCCGAACCTCGCCGCGAAGTCCACCTCGCGCAGCTCCTCGCGGAAGACGTCTCCCATCGCCCGCAGCGCGGCGTTCCCCGCCTCGTGCCCGTACCGGTCGTTGAGGGTCTTGAGGTTGTCCAGGTCGACCAGCACAACGGCGAGCGGCTCCGCGTAGCGCGCGGCCCGGGCGAACTCCTCGTCCAGCTTCGCCTGCAGCGCCCGGAAGTTGTGCAGGCCGGTGAGGGCGTCGGTCCGGGCCAGCGACTCGAGGCGGGCGACTCGCCGTGCCTGGGTCCAGGCGTGAAGCAGCCTGACCCGGAGCTCGTCGGGCCGGCCGGGCTTGGCGATGAAGTCTGCGGCGCCGTGGCTGAAGCAGTCCACCACCGTTCGCGGGTCGCTCTGTCCGGAGAGGAAGACCACCGGGACCTCGCGGGTACGCGCGTCGGACTGGAGCGTCTCCAGGAGCCCCATCCCGCCCAGGCGAGGCATCGCCAGGTCGGCCAGCACGAGGTCCGGAACGTGCGCGTGGGTGAGCGCGACCGCCTCGGTCCCGTCCTCGGCGAGGAGCACGTCCCAGTCGCGCCCCAGCAGCTCGGTGAGCGCGGCGCGGGTCGACGGGTCGTCCTCGACGATCAGGAGCACGGGTCGAGCCGCGCGCCGGTCCGGTGCGGGCCGCCCGCTGTCCGACCAGGGAGACTGGAGTCCGCTGCCGGCCAGTGCCGCTCTCCTGTCGAGCCTCACCCTCCCGCGGCGCGCGGGAGATGCGAGGCCGTTGAGCAAGCGACGTGCCCCGGCAGTGCGAATCAGTTCAGCGAGTTGCGGAGTGTGTTTGAAAACGACAGGAAGAAACTCCAGCCCCCCTGCTCAGCGACGCTGGAACTGAACCCGTCTTCCGCCGCCGAAATCCTGCGGAGGCGCCTCCAGGTTGAACTGCCACCACATGGGCTCCCAGCCACGCATCTTCAGCCGCTTGTCGTTCTGCAGCGCGGTGAGCGCGGCCTTGAGCTTCTCGTCGCTGGGGTTGGCGGCGACGGCGCGGCCGAGGACGCCGATGGCCTTGTCCCGCTCCTTCGTCTGCTGGAGACACCAGGCGTAGACCGCCCAGACCAGGCCTTCCTTCTTTCCGGCCTTGACCGCGCGCTCGAAGGCCTCGGTCATCGGGCCGTACTGCTTCCGCTGGTAGTGGAGCGCGCCGAGCATCGCCTGGGACATCGGATCGCGGGTGCTGGCCTTGAGGAGGTGGGGCTCGGCCGCCGCGTAGTCCTTGGTCATGTAGTGGAGGATCCCGATCTGTCCGTGCACCTGGGAGGCGACCATGATCTGCCAGCGGTCGTACTGGAGGCCCTGCTCGAGGATCTTCACCGCCTTCGCGACCTTCGGGGCCTGCTCGCGGGGGCTGGAGATGCTCTGGAGCTCCTTCTGGGCGCTGTTGACGAGCGCCTTGAGCTTCTCGGCGACGCGGCGGGCGAGGAGGATGTAGGCGCCGAGGAAGATCAAGACGCCGGGGATGATGCCGGCGAGCAGCGGCAGACCCGCGAGCCGCACCGCGACCGTCACCACGACTCCCGCGGCGAACGCGATGAGGAGGTTGTACATGAGGGGGACGTGCTAGACCCGGCGCCGCGGCGTCGCAAGGCCCTCTGTCGAAATTGGTAGACGAGGCGGACTCGAGCTCCCGCCGTCGACGTGTGCCGAGCCTGAGCTCGGTGGACCTTTCGTTCCATTGAAAGTGTCCTCCGGTTGTAGGAGCGTCCGCCGCGGCCAATGGCACTGCGTTCGAGGGCACGGTCGTGGTGCTGGATCCTCGCCGCCGCATGGCTGGGCTGCGGGGGCAAGGAGCACCAGGCTCCGGTCACCGATCCGGCGCGCCGCTTTTTCTACGAGGCCGAGTTCTCCCGGACGCGAGCGCTCTCCGCCAGGAGCTCCCAGGTCGTCATCCACGATCTCGAGCCGACGTCCGGTCCCGGAGCCCTGGCCGAGAACCTCTCACACCACCGGCTGGAGGATGGGACTTACCGTTTCTGCGTCGAACCGGGTGACCGTTTCGTCAAGCGTCTGATCGTCGAGGACGACGACGGAAACGTCCGCGCTCAGGTCGATGCCTCGACGCCGTGTGCCGACCTGCGGCTCCAGGCGGGGACATACCAGCTCCGGACGTTCCACGACGGGAGCGCGATTCACGGCGCGCACCGCGTCGGCTTCGTCCATCGGAAGAAGTCCTCCCCGCTCCTGGGGAGCACGCCGTCGGTTCCTCAGCAGGGCTTCTGGGCGCTGGCTCCGGACGACCCCACGGGCCAGCAGCGGCCGGGTGTCCTCCGTGCGCTCCCCCCGGACCAGAACCTCGACTCCACCTTTTACCCGCAGGTCGAGCCGATCGTGGCGGACTTCTCGAGCAAGCTCATCGACGCGCGGGCGCTCTTCAACTTCGAGAGCCTCGGAGGCGACGCCCCCCTCGGGAACGTCCCCTACATGGATTACATCAACCGGCCGCTCGACATCACGGTCGACATCTTCAGCAGCCCGTCGTCCTCGTTCGTCCTCAACACCGGCGGACTGGAGCCGTGGAACAAGTTCGGGATCAACGCGCTCCAGATCGTCGACCTCGGCAACATGAAGGTCCAGCTCCAGGAGGCTCCCGCACTCTCGCCGTCCGCGTACACCGGCTTCTTCATCGACACGGACTCGACGGTGAAGTGGGGCAGCAAGCCTGCGAGCGCGAGCTACATGAACGCGACGGTGCTGTTCCGTGCGTTCCCCATCTACCCCTTTGGGGCGAACGTCACGCTCCAGGAGGGCGAGATCGGTGTCTTCACGGGATGCAACTACCAGGGTCCGCTGGGCGTCTTCGTCCTCGACACGCCCGATCTGACGGCGTTCTCGACCGTCGACGCTCCGGTGGCCACGACCGGATCGGTGAAGGTGGGGCCGAACACCGGGGTCATCCTCTACTCCGGGCCGAACTACACCGGGAGCAGGGTGGTCATCACGGCCGACACCCCCTGTCTGAGCGGAACGCCGGTCGCGTTCGCCAGCGCGTCGCTCGAGGTCGAGCCCCAGCTCCAGATCTTCCTCGCGACCTCCACCTGCGAGAGCTGCAACCTCGCCGGGGTCGACCTCACCGGTACGGACCTCAGCGGCGTGGATCTCCAGGGGACGTCGCTCGCCGGCGCCATCCTCACCAACGTCCACTTCAACGACGCGGTGAGCCTCGCCGGGACCGACTTCAGCGGCGCGACCCTCTTCTGCACCGACCTGTCCGGCAGCCCGGGCCAGGTGGTCGACCTCACCCAGACGACCTTCACCAACGCCAAGTTCAAGACGGACTTCTCCTGCCGCGCGAACTTCTCGTACACGCACGTCACGCCGCTGGGCGCGGGCCTGGACCCTCAGGTCTGGCGATACCTCGATCTGACCGGGGCGATCCTCGACCCGAACCCTGCCGGCCCGGCCAGCCTGGACCTGAGCCAGGGCATGCTCCCCGGAGCCACCTTCCAGGACTCGTCCTACCCCGCGATCCAGCTCACGAACGCGAACCTGGCCGGAGCGGATCTCACCGGGACCTACTTCCAGACCAACCTGACGGACGCGCACCCGGTGCTGGCCGGAGCGACGCTCGACGGCGTCATCGGCTTCGGGAGCGACGCCGGCCCGAGCCAGCGCCTCTTCGGAGCGAACTTCTCGGGCGCGAGCCTCCAGTGCCTCGCGCTCGACGGAGGCGCGCAGCGCTGCGTGGACCTGAGCGGGGCCGATCTGCGCGGAGCCAGCTTCGTCGGGGCGGTGCTCACCGGGGCCAACCTCACGGGTGCGGTGCTCCAGAGCGGGACGTTCACCGGCCCACCGGTCCAGTTCGTCGACGCCGGGTTGACCGGCGTCCAGGGGCTCACCGGCGCGAACCTCCAGGGGGTCGACTTCGCCGGAGCGATCCTGGACCAGCTCGACCTCAGCGGAGCGCAGCTCGGCGGGACGAACTTCACCGGGGCGTCGCTCCAGGGGGTCACTCTGGCCGCAGTGCAGAACCTGCCCGGCGCCACCCTGACCGGAGCGAACTTCACCGGCGCGCACTTCGGCGACGCGGGCGTGGTCGGACTCTCGGCGGAGAAGGCGATCCTCGACTCCTCCGACGGACTCGCCGGGGTGGATCTGACGCTCGCGGCGTTCAACGGCGCCAGCCTCGTGGGCGTCGACCTGTCCGGATCGATCCTCTACGGCGCGCACTTCAACAACGCCAACCTCGAGAACGCGAGCCTCGCCGGAGCGTTTCTCTCCAACAACCCTCCGTCGGTCCAGCTCCCCGCAGACTTCAGCGGCGCTCATCTGAAGGACGTCAATCTCTCGGCGGCCCAGCTGTCGGGCACGATCTTCAAGGGCGCGAGCATCTACGGCTCCTTCAACTCGCTGGCCAACGGCCCGCCGAGGCTTCCCTGCGTCACCAACACGAACAACTGCGGAGTCATCGAGGTGACCGGCTACACGTGCAGCTGCGCCTCCTTCTCCGGCGCAGTGCTGACGCGGACCAACTTCAACGGTGCCTTCCTCTACGGGGCCGACTTCAGCGGGAGCACGACCACGATCAACGGCGCCGACTTCACCAACGCCATCCTCGTCGGCGCCAGCTTCGCCAGCGCGACGTTCCAGGTCGATCCGTCGCAGGGTGGCGCACAGCCAGTCTTCGAGGGCGCGTGGCTGCAGGGAACGGACCTGCAAGGGGCGTCACTCGACTCGACGACGTTCGAAGGAGCGTTCTTCGACTTCCAGCCCGGAAACCAGATGCAGGTGCTCCTCCCGAGGACCTACACGAACTGGCCGGGGTGGGAAGCACCGGACCAGCCGGTCTGCGTCCAGCTGGACTACAGCAAGAGCGGCAGCATCGTCCCGGTGACCACGAGCAACACCACCTGTCCGGACGGGCTCCAGCACCTGGGGGGCTGTGGTCCGACGCCGCCCCTCCCCAGCCCCAACCCGAACTGGCAGAGCAACGCCGGGCCGATCGGTCAGGCCACGCCGCCGGGCTTCTACCTCGACGCCGGGACGTACGACCCCGCGAACCAGACGGGGGCCTGCAACCTGAACACCGCCAACTTCGACTGGTGAGCCCCGAGCTCACCGCCCGCGGCAACCCCCAGGAGGGGAATCGATGCGAGCGAAGGAGTGGAGCCACCGGCGCCGGGCAGCGGAGCAGCGGAAGCGGCTCCGGAGACGCGAGCGCGTCGTCGAGCGTCAGCGGCTCGAGCGTGAACGCCGGGACGAGGAGCCCCGGCGAGCGCGACGGGTGCGCCGTCTCGCCGGGCCGGCCAGCTCGGTCACGCGGATCCGTCGGCGAGACGTCCTCGTCGGTGGGGCGGGTGCGGCGCTCCTCGCGTCGGCTCCTTCCCTCACGGGTTGCAGCAGCGACGACGAGGACGTGAAGCCGGGCACGCTCTTCTTCAACCTCTCCCACGAGGACTTCGCCGCGAAGACCTACTACCTGACCGGCGGAGGGAAGCGGTACCGGCTCACGAAGGTCTCCGACGCACCGCACGTCCTCGACCGGGCGAGGAGAAAGAACGCCTTCCTTCGCCAGGTGCCGGACCAGCACGTGACCCACCACATCGAGGGGACCACGTTCGCCGCCGACACCGTCACGCTCACCTACGTGAGCTCGGACCTCGACACGACGACGGGGACCTGGTCGATGTCGGCGGTTAACTTCGTCATCCCGCCGGCGACGATGGGCTACGCCTACCAGCAGGCCCGTCTCAAGACTCCGAGCGGACCGCTCCCGCTGTCTCCCAAGCGGGAGATGTACGGCATCGCCGCGGCGCAGACCGAGCAGGATCTCCGCGACGAGCTGGTCCTGATCGACACCAACAGCGCGGCGGCCGCGATCCTCGGCGCCGCGCCGGACGTGTGCTCCCTGGATCCGAACTCGGCGGCACACATCCAGACGAACTACATCGCGAACGACCCCGACGTGAAGACGCTCGCGCGCGCTCTCGGCCGAACCCAGTACGGACCGGCGACGCCCGAGGCCACGGCGGGGAAGACCAACGCGGTCGGCTGGGGAACCCTGACACCGGTCATCGACGACTCGACCGGCCTGCCGTTCAAGAACGTCAAGGGAACCCACGCGGGTCGGATCCAGTACCAGCCGGTGTTCCACCCGGACATCGTCGCCTTCGCGTCCGGAGCCGTCGCGTCGCTCTCGTCGCAGGTGAAGGACGACCCGGCCCTCGGGGCCGACATCACCGGGCTGATCCCGAAGCCGACGGATCCGCCCAACGCCGCGCTCACCGGGACGATGTGGGCCCGGCACGACGGGGCGAGCGTCGTCGATCAGTCACCGGGCGCCACCGCCACGCTCGGCGACGCGGTGTCGATGACCCTGAAGCAGTCGGGCCCGCAGAACGGGCTCCAGGTCAGCGCGACCCTGAGTGGCTCGGCGACCACTCCGACGGTCGCGCTGACGATGGACAACTGGTACTCCCGGTTCCTCGGGGTGTGGCTCCAGTTCCTCGACACCTCGGGCAACCCGATCACCCTGACGACCATCCCCGAGTACACCGCCGGGACGATCATCTCCGGGCACGTCAACGACAGCGACACGGCCACGGAGATGTTCATCGCCGCGCTGGGTCCGGTGTTCACCATCCTCGCCATCCCCACCTGGCCCGGGTACATCACTCCCAGCTTCACCGTGCCGGCGTCGGCCCACGCGGTGCGGACCCTCGCCAGCGGCATCGGCTCGGGGTCGAACAACTACTCCGACACGCTCATCTACGGAGAGGTCCTCACCGGGATCGTCAACTACGGCGTCACGGCCCTGATGTGCGCGGCTGGCGCGGCCGCGACCTTCTCGGTGATCATGAAGACGCTGGTGGTCCCGGTGTGCACGCCGCTCGCCATCGAGCTGGGGACGTTGCTGCAGGCGGCGGTGTCCGGCAACGGGATCTACACACCGGGCTTCTGGAAGGCGCAGGGCCTGGGGCTCGCCAAGTACATCTGCACCGTGATCGCCGGCGGCGCGGTGAGCGCCCTGGTCACCAGGCTCGCGGCCGGGATCGTGGCGGCGACCGGAGAGGCCGCGGCGGAGGACGCGATCCCCATCGCCGGCTGGATCATGCTCGGCATCTCGCTGGCGGTCGGGGTGGCCAACCTGATCGAGACCTCGGTGGAGGTCGCCCTCTCACCGTGGACGTACGTGAACGATCTGGTCTTTACCCACGAGCTGGACGTCACCATCAATCCCGACCCGGACGATGGCGCGTTCCCGGCCGGTGCTGACCACTGCGTGGTCACGGCCATGCTCGACAACGGAACTCCCTACGTCCAGACCCTCCCCCTGCCGACGCCCAAGCCCTCGAGCCTCTCGGTGCAGTTCACGAGCTTCCCGCTGGGGGGAATGGTCAACGTCTCGGTCGGCTTCTACCAGAGCGATGGCGCGAGCGGCGTGGCTCAGGGGATCCTCCTCGGCAAGGGCACGACCGGGCTGATCGCCAACGACACGGGCGCCGCCCCCACGATCACCATCCAGGAGGTCCGCTTCCCGATCTCCTCGGCGACCACGTACCAGCACACCCAGAAGAGCGCGCTCGACGCGAGCGGGAACCACGTCTGGGACACCGCCGCTCCCCCGCCGGTCGCGACGGTGCTCTGCGGGACCGCGGGGACCATCTGCAACTACCAGGGCATCACGGTCCGGCAGGGGACCGCGACCCAGCAGGGGTACGTCGGGTACGGCTGGCGCGCGCAGAGCCAGGACCCCACCAAGGGCGCGGCGTGCGGCGGCGGTGGGGGCACCGGCCAGTTCGACCAGATCGCCAACCTCAACACCGGGGTGAACCCCCAGCAGGGCTACCTCCCCGGGCCGTGCGGCTTCGTCAATCCGGGGGTCAAGGTCTCGTACAGCTTGCTCAGCCACCAGAGCGCGAACTTCTACCTGGACCTGAGCGACCCCACCGCGCTGCACCTGCGCCAGGTCACCCTCGAGCCGCCGGGGTACGAGCCGCCCTCGGCGGCCAACCCGCCGACAGCGTCACCGTCCTGGGGCGTGCTGAACTTCGCCCCGAACGCGCTCCTCCTCCACCCCGCCGGGCACTTCGTCAGCATCAACAGCGTCAACAGCAAGCTGGAGACGCTCCCTGTTCCAGCGGTGCCGATGGCCGACGCGAATGCCGAGACGCAGCTGCTCGCCCAGGCGAAGTCGGGCATGGGGAGCCGGCCCGGCCTGATGACGGTCCCCGTCGCGGCCGCGGTGGCGCCGGACGGGACGATCCTCGTCCTCGAGTTCGGCAGTCCGACGACCAATCCTCCTCTTCCCGCCCGGCTCCAGGCGCTCGACATCGGGGCGAACCCGAAGCAGTTCTTCAGCGCGCAGACGGTTCCCTACTTCCTGGAGCTGACCGCGACGCCGAACACGGGAGGATGGCAGTACCTGGACATGGCGATCGAGTACGGCGGGTACATCTACGTGCTCTCGGCCAACCAGGGGACCTACCGGCTCGACATCTACCATCCGGCCCAGTCGGGGACCGCGCCCATCTCGACGACGATGGGGTTCAACGCCGCGAAGCTCTGCGTGGACTTCTGGCGCAACCTCTACTCGCTGAACTACGAGGTCATCGTCGCGCCGGGCGGCTCTCCGCCCGGGTTCACCGAGCCGTCGGTGAGCCTCTGGACTCCGACGGATTCCTGCACCGGCGCGGGCTGCATGCCTTCCTGACGAGCCCGGCCGCCTCGCCGCACGGGGACGTGGTAGACCGGCGCCGCGGCATCTCAAGGCCCTCTGTCGAAATTGGTAGACGAGGCGGACTCAAAATCCGCTGCGGCTGACCCCGCGTCCCGGTTCGAGTCCGGGGAGGGCCAATGTCAGCGGGCCTAGACGAAGGCCGCGCGGTGCTCGCGAAGGAAGTCCGAAAGAGGGCGGGGCGGGCGGCCGGTGATCTGCTGGAAGGTGTCGACCGTGTAGTCGTTCTCCCCCGCGAGGATCGCCCACTCGCGCGCAATGAGCAGCTCAGCCTCCCCCGCAGGTATCCCGGCGCGGATCAGGCGCTCGAGGAACTGCCCCTCGGTGGCGACCCGGAAGAGCACGGGTTCGCCGAGCTCCGCCGAAAGCAGCTCCAGCGCCTCTGGCCAGGACATGGGGACGGGTCCCGTCAGGTCGTGATGCGCGCCCCAGAGCACCGGGTCGGTGAGCACGCGCAGCGCAGCCTCGGCCGCGTCGCGATGATCGATCAAGGCCACACGGCCGCTGCCAGCGAGCCCGGTCCAGGTGCGTGAGGCGCGAACCTCGGACGCTGCGGCGAGCAGCGACGCCGAGAAGATCGCGGGCCGGATC
>Ga0081540_1001197_pt1 | contig 22721 bp, 21 predicted proteins | sample TabmetS2T1R1_FD_71024 | JGI IMG/M metagenome (GOLD analysis project Ga0081540, IMG submission 71024) | Tabebuia heterophylla rhizosphere microbial communities from the University of Puerto Rico - S2T1R1 | ecosystem: Host-associated > Plants > Roots > Rhizosphere ... | reverse complement strand
CCCGGCGCGCCGCTTCGATCCGCAGCGGCTCGAGCTGCTCGAGACCGGCGACCCGGAGGCGGTCGTCCGCGCGCTCGTTCGTGAGCCGGTGACCGGTGCCGCCCTGCAGGCGCGGGGACTGCTACCGCCCGCCGAGCTCGCGGAGGGCCTCGCGGCCGTCGAGCACGCGGGCGACTGGTTCTTCTCGCGCGAGTGGCTGGACGAGCAGCGCGAGGCCGTGCGGGCGCGGTTGCAGGACCGAGCCCGGACGTCGCCGCTCGATCCGGGAATCCCGCTCGGAGAGCTGCTGCCGCCGGAGCCGTGGGCGCCGGCCGTGCTCCAGGCGCTGCACGTCGAGCGCCGCGACGGCAAGGCGTACGCGCCCGGCGCCGCACCCGAGCTCGGCGACCGGGCGGCCGCGGCGGAGGAGCTGCAGGCGCGGCTTGCGGCCGAGGACCTGGTGCGCGTCGACGACCCGCGCATGGCGGGATTCCTCGAGGAGCGCGGGGCGCTCAGGCGCGTGGGCGACGGCTTCGCCGTCTCAGCCGCGCTCTACGACCGCGGCCGCGCGACGCTGGAGACGCTCTCGCCGATCACGCTCGCCGGCTTCCGCGACGCGGTCGGCGTCTCGCGGCGGGTCGCCCAGCTCCTGCTCGAGCGCTACGACGCCGACGGGATCACCCTCCGCACCGGCGACGAGCGGCGCCTCAGGGCGTCGCGGCCGCGCTGAAGGTCACGTCGAAGCTGCAGGCCACGTCGCCCCGCAGCATGCACTGGGGCTCCTCGAGCCGGGCACGCTGTCCGTAGTGCCGCGCCGTCCCCTCGGTCAGCCCGCGCAGCAGCACACAGAGCCGCCGAGGCGACGAGTACCGGATCCTGACCCCGCTTTCGCCGCGCGGCGCGATCGCGAGCCTCGGCGGTCCCGCCCGCGGGATCGTGGCGCGGATCAGCTCGTGAATGTGCTCTTCGACGGTGAGCAGGAACGCCCTAGGCGTCGGCGTCTGGTCGAAGAACGCCGGGTAGAGGCGTGAGAAGGTCGTCTCGGCCGTGTACACGCCCAGGCCGTACACGATCTCGTCGACGTCGCGCCCCGCCGCCTCGGCGGCCGCTCCGATCAGGCGGATCAGCGCCGCATCTGGATAGGCCTCGCTGAGCAGGTACTCGGGCTCGCCGTCGAAGACGGTGTGGACGACGGCCCGCCCGTGCTCGGCGACGAGGTAGTCGCGAAAGCTCTGGAAGATGACGCCGTGCACGCCGGGCGAGTCTAAGCTCGCACCGGAGCGGCATGGGCCCGGTGGCCCAGCTGGTCTTCAAAACCAGTGCGGTCGTGCAGCCCACGGCTCGGTCGGTTCGACTCCGGCGCCGCTCCGTTCAGCTTGTACCTAGCCGTAGGTGACGAAGTCGTGGCGATCGAAGTGGCCAACTCGCACGGTGACAGAAGCGGGGATGAGGCTAGTGGCGTATCGGCCCGGCTCGAGCAGCGTGCGAAAACGGCCGCGGCCATCAGTAACGAGCACGGCTGTATAGGTGCCCTTCGTCAAGACGAGTTCTTTGTGCCGCGCCGGCGGGCATCGGCGACCACCAGCGCAGAGGGGGCTCGACTTCGGGACATGGACCGTGCCGTAGAGGCCGGTCGGCTCGGCGTGATCCGATCTCCGGGCGACAAAAACGGCAACGACGACAACCACGGCGACGACCACCGCGAGCCAGGCGATCAATGCCTTCATCATCTCGGGTGCGAGGATAACTCGGGCGCAGGCTCGTCCGTAAAGCCGGATCCCCCTGGCCCTGAGGGCTTGGGGCGACGAACACCCGGGGCGGAGGATCCGCGCATGAGCCGGGCGTGGAAGGGCCTCGTCGCCTTCCTGGTCGCGAGACCGTTGATCGCCATCCTGCTCGCCGAGTCGTCGTCGGCGTCTTGCTGCTGTTCTTTACCCACCGTCAGAAGACGCCGGTCACCCATCGCACGCAGCACGTGGGGCTCACGGACAAGCAGCAGATGCAGCTCCTGCTCGGGCACGAGGTAGCGCACGCGACCGCCGAGCACGCGGCCGAGCGAATCGAGGGGAGAAGCTCACGAGGATCGCGGTGGCGAGCATCGCCGGTGGCATCGCGGTGACACCGACGCAGTACGCCCACATCGTGACGCTGCTCGGTGTCGGCGGTCAGGCGACCTCGCTGCCGTTCAGCCGCAAAACAGGAGTCCGAGGCAGACCACATCGGCCTGAAGCAGGTCGAGGGCTGGATCCGGAAGCCGAACGCGCTCGGCGACAGCGCTGAGGCGAGGGCGGCCCGGGATCGGACCGCCCCCGCCACGTCTGCCGGGTCGTCAGCGGCGCGGGTCCCCGTGCTGCGTGTCGACCTTCAGGCCAAGCGGGCCGGCGACGTCCTGCCAGCGCGTGAACTTGAAGTTCGTGGCGTCGTCGTTCGGCTCGTCGTCGCCGTCGTGCGTCACGAGCAGGCCCTGCGCGAACGTCGTGCCGAGCGGGACGTTGACGACCATCGCACCGTCCGACTCGTCGACGTGGTCGGTCGGCCCTCCGCCGATCTCGAACGTTCCGAGCAGCCTGAGCGAGCGCAGGTCGTACACCAGGAACGTCGAGCTGCCCTGGCTCGAGGCGAGCAGATACCCCGTGGCGCCGGTGAGCCGGTAGATCGTGACGCCCTCGGCGTCTGCGTGGAGGTAGTCGCTGCCCGCGCTTGGCGAGCCCGGATCGATTTCGCACACGAACTCGTCGCCGTCTGGCGTGCGCGTGTAGGCCTGACCGAACTCGTGGACGCGATCGAAGAGCCTCGGATGCTCGAACGCGCCGTCCCGCACCGAGATCTTCCAGAGGCCGACGTCCTCCTGCGCGGCGTAGAGCGTGCCGTCCCGGCCGTCGATGACCATGCCCTCGACCTGCGGCTCCTCGCCGTCTTCCTCCGTGCACGGCGTCCACGTGCGGCCGTGGCCGAGGTCGAACGTGGATGGGAGCCGCAGCGTGTCGACCTTGCGGAAGCCGACCGTGCCGCCGGGGCCGGCGACGAGTCGAACCAGCAAGAGATTTGTCTGGTGGCGCTGGCTCATTACGACCCACGCGCGGCCGTCGTCGTCCTTCCAGGCTGCGATCCCGTAGGCCGCGATGTCGGTGTCGCCCTCGAACACGACAGGCGGGTTCGGGACGGTGACCTCGGTCAGCGGATCGGCGGCGTCCGAGCCTGCGGGATCGATGGCGAACACTCGCAGGTGGTCGAGACCGCGCTCGGTCACGACCGCGAGGTCGCGCGTCAGCCCGCCGAGCCGCACGTTGTACAGCAGGTCGACGTTGTTCTGCCGCGCGTCCTCGTCGGCGTAGTCGATGCGCTGGATCGTGTTGCCGGCCAGGTCGAACACGGCCAGGCCGCCGTTCTTGAGCGTGCCGACGACGGTGCTCTTCGAGCTGTCGGTCGGGTGCACCCAGATCGCCGGATCGTCGGCGTCCGCGTCGTCGCTGTCGAAGAACGCCTCCGTCTCGAGCGTTGCCTGCACGTCGGCCGTGTCTGCCGTTGCAGCCGCCACGACCGGGACGGCCGTGAAGGCAAGCACGAGCAGCACGAGCAGCTTCCTCATCGGTTCCCCCTTGCTCCGAGTGTCCAGAGATCCCGACTCTCGCAACGCGGCGAGCCGGTGGGGGTTGCGCGCTGGTGAACGTCTTGTGGCGGTCCGGCTAAGCCGCGCCGGCGACCGTCAGGCTGCCTGGCGCAGCCGGTCTCTCACCGCCCTGTGCACGAGCAGCGGCAGGAAGTCGGTGAAGTGCGCCGTCCTGCCGAGGTCGCGCGTCACCGTCTCGACGTCGCGCTCGATGTCTTCCAGCGGCACCTGCGGAAACTCGTCCTTCAGGTCGCAGGGAACCCGCTTCAAGCGCCTTTCGAGGTCTTCGTTCAGTGTTGTCATCGCCGCAGTTCCTTCCAGTTCGATTACCCGGTCAGGCCAATCGAGAGAACGTCTCGCGTGACCGGCCATTCCGGGGTCCCTGGCTCGACACCGGACCGTCACCGGTCCGTGACACGAAGGAGCGCCCGTAGGCGCTCCTTCGTTCCCCGAGCTTCCGACGCCTCTGCAACGGCGGCTTCCCGCTAGTCGTCGTCGTCTTCCCCCGCGTCCTCGGGCGAGCCTGGCTTCCCGTTGCCCACTCCCGACGGGCGCGGCGGTAGCAGGAGCGAGTGCCGCGGCGCAGGCATCGTCGAGTCTGCTCCGCGAATCGACTTCCAGACCGCGGCACTCAGTGCCCCTTCCGGCGCGGCGTCCGGCTTCGAGAAGTCCATGCGAGCCGAGAGCTCCGCGAGCGGCGCGTCCGGGGCGTTCACCGGAGCGCCGGCAGCGCCGAACGGGACGACCGCGGGCATGATCGCCTCGTACGGGCGCAGATCGGGCTTGAGCTCGAACGACGGCCACATGCGCGTCGCGCGAGCGTCGTAGACGCTCATCGGCGGCATCCCCAGCAGATCCTCGAGCGTCCCGAGCGCCGAGGCCGTGTCGTAGTGGGTCGAGTCGACCTTGCCCGACTGGGTGTACGGGCTGATCACCAGCGCGGGAGCCCGGTGGGCGTCGACGTGGTCCGGCCCGTCCTGGGCGTCGTCCTCGACGACGATGATCGCCGTGCTCTTCCAGTAGCGGCTGTGCGACACCGCGTCGACCATCCGGCCGAGAGCGAGGTCGTTGTCGGCCATGTACGACTGCGGAGTCGCGGCGCCGGGGCTGGTGCCGGCGTTGTGGTCGTTCGGGAAGTAGACGATCTCGAGGCCGGGCAGGTCCCCGTTGGCGACGAAGTCGTCGAACTCGCGCTCCCACTCGGGCTCGCGGACGGCGTGATCGGAGCAGCCGAGGTTCCAGCCCGGGAACTTCGGGTCTACGTGCTGGCCGAACCGTGAGCTGAGCCGCGTGAGATCGGAGAAGACCGCGCCGCTGTCGCAGTTGTCGGGGTCGGCCCACGGCGTCCCTTCGCCGTAGTCGCGGAAGCTGACACCGCTGTCGTACGCGTCGTCCCAGATGTACCCGGCCGTCGCGGCCGCGGCTGGGCGGGGGACGGTCGGATCGGAGGCGAGCGGCTCGCTGGCGAATTGCTGGGCGAGCGGGACGAACTCCGAGTTGTAACTCCGGTAGAAGGCCGAGGCGTAGTCGAACGGCCACGTCTTGTCGACGTAGTCGGTCGCGATCGCCTGCACCGACCACGGATGGCCGTCGGCCGACACCTCCGCGTCGACATAGTTGTTGTCGAGCAGCGTGAACCGTCGAGCGAGCTCGCGGTGGTTCGGCGCCGAGTCGTCCTTGAACAGGTTGATCGCGGGGTCGCCGTTCCCCTTGGCGATGTCCCCGTAGACCTGATCGTAGGTGCGGTTCTCCTTGATCACGTAGATCACGTGCTTGATCCCCTTCAGCCAGCCCGGCTTCGGCTGTGCGCGCTCGTTCGCGCGGTTGTTCTCGCGCACCTGGCGCGTCCAGGCCCGGAGCTGCCGCTCGCTCGGCACCGCGATGCGCTCGACCGAGCCGCGGATCATGCTGCCGACGTACTGGTCGCCGGTGCACGTGTTCGGCGGCAACGGGTTGAGGACGCCGCCGCACCGGTTCGGGCCGGCGCCGGAGCCGTTGGTGTTGACGACCACGAGCGAGCGGCCGTTCGGCGTCGCGGCCACGTCGGCCGGATACCAGGCGGTCGGAATGAACCCGGTCGTCCGCCGCTTGACGAGATCGACCACCGCCACGGCGTTCTCGCCCGAGAGCGCCACATAGAGCGTCTTCCCGTCCGGGCTCACCGAGAGCCCCTCCGGCATCGAGCCCTTCGGCCCCCCGGGAACGAGCCCGACGTCGATCGTCGCAGCCAGCCGATCCGTCCTCGTGTCGATCACGGAGACGGTGTCGCTGTTCGCATTCGCCGTGTACACCTCAGAGCGGACCGGGTTCGCGGCGATCCCGCTCGGGTGGTCGGCCTTCAGCGGATCGGAGCTCGGCGAAAGCTGGATGTTCCCGACCACGGTCTGTGTACGGGTGTCGATCACGGCGACCGAGCGTCCCACCCACTGCGTGACATAGGCCTTCGTACCCCCGAGGTTGAACGCGACGCCGTAGGGATCGAGCGCCTCCCCGAGGTCGATCGTGGCGGTGACGGCGTTCGTCTGCGGGTCGATCACCGTGACGGTGTGACCCGGCGGGTCCTCGTAGGCACCGGTCGTGAACGGCGGCCCGCCGAGGTTGTCGGCGACGTAGAGCCTCGGCCCCAGCGGCGTCCGGCCGTACGCGAGGCCGGACGGGAAGAAGCCGGCCGCGATCTCTCCCGTCTCCACGAGCCCACCGCTCGTGACGTCGAAGGCGTGCACGACTCCCTGCCCGCCTCCCGAAGCCCAGGCGCGCGTGCCGTCGGGCGAGTACGCGATCCCGTAGAAGACCGATTGGCCCTGCGAGCCGTCGTAGGCCACGAGCCCGGTCCGCGCCAGAGAGGCGATGTCGAACCGCTCGACCGACTCGAACTGCGCGGCGGTGCCGCTCGATGTCACGAGGACGCTTCTGCCGTCGGGCGAGATCGCCTCGCCCCAGGGCCCGGCGAGACCCGGCCCCAGCTGCACGGTCGTCTCCGTGCCCGCCGGCGTGAGGCGCCAGCCCGCCGGTGTCATCGGTGCCGCCGAAGCGCCCGGAGCAAGCGTCACGCCGAGTGCGGCAGCGGCGAGAAACCACAGAAGCAGGATGCGAAAGCGCGTACGAACCATCTCTCCCCCTCCCGGCCGATGCGGCCGTCGATTGCGGTTCACGCGAGGGCAGCAGTCTGCGACCGGCACGCCGTTACATGGGACACGAGACGGTGACGAGTTGGAGGAAATCCGGGAACAGCGAGTCCCCAGGCGAGGTACGCTCTTGTCGTCGAGCCGCTCAGCCCAGAACTAGCGCTCGTCGATCCCGAGCTGGCCGAGCGGGCGCGCGCACAGCTTGTCGAGGGTCGCTCGCCGGAAGCGGCGCAGCTACGCCGACCCGAACCGCGGCCCGCCCGTGTGCCGGACAACGTCAAACGTCGCCCGCGCGGCAAGACCACCGCGATCGTTGCCGCAATCGCGGTCGTGGCCGTGCTGGGAGGGGCGGGCGCGATCTGGGCCCGGTACGACGGCGACAACTCGAGCGTCCGGGAATCGGAGCAGCCCACCACACGGCCACAGAGCGAGACGCCTCCGACGACCGCCACCAGCGGCGCTCGCAGTACGACTCGCTCCCGCCGGGGCGTGACCCGCTCGGCTCCCCGAAGCCCTCTCCGCCCGCCTCGCCGGCCGTCTGCTTTCCGCGTGCCCGGTGCGCGGAAGGAGCCGCTGAACGAGATCGCGCTTCCTGCCCGCGCCCGGCGCCTCGAAGCCTGGCTGGCGCCGAACCGCACCCTCACCGCCGCCAACCTGCGTCACTGGCTCTACCAGCACGCGTGGATCGTCACCGGCGCGAGGTTCGGCTGGTGGCACGGCGCTGAAGCCATCCGCACACTCATCCGCGTCGACCGCCGCGTCGAGGCTCGCTGGGGCATCGGCTACCGCAGTGAGGCGGCTGCGCGACGAGCGCTGGCCGAAGTCGAGGCGAAGGCGAAGTGAGGGTGCGGCGCTCGGGGCGCGCCGGCTACGGAGTGCAACCCGAGGTCGCGGCAGGCGAGACGACGAGCTTTCCGTCGACCTCTTCGGCGCTCACGGATGACGCTCCCCACGTGCAGGGCGCCTGATCGCGGTTTGCGCCGGTCGCCTGGGCCGCCCGCAAGGTCAAGACAGCGGCGACCGCGGCCACGACGAGGCACACGGTGACGAGGAGGCGGCCGCTGAACCCCACGAGACGAGGATGCCGGGCGCTGCTCCCGAGCGCCATGGGCCGAGTGACTCATCTTGAAGGGCGGCGAGTCCCACCTCGTTGGAATCGGCTCGTGGGTCGCCGCTTACCGGGCGAGAATCTGCCCGGACCCCGGCGGGGTACCGCGCTCCAACGTATGAGTTGCCCAACGCTCAATTGCGACGTTCGTTCCCGATAAGGCCCTGGTCACACCGCGCTGGCGGCGAGTGACACCGTCGCCGGTTCGTTTGCCGTCAGGGTGAGGGGCCGGGCCGCCACCACCAGTTGTTCGGTGGCCCCGGCGGGCGCGTGGAGGCAGAAGCTCGCCTCGTGGTGCCCGATGGTGACGGAGAGGGAGTTCCCGCGCCACCGCAGGCGGAAGCGGATCTCCTGCCATTGGTCGGGCAGCCAGGGGTTGAAGGTCAGCTGACCGTGCCTGAGCCGCAGGCCACCGAAGCCGTTCACCAGGATCTGCCAGGTGCCGCCAGCGGAGGCGATGTGGATGCCCTCCGCGGCGTTGCCCTGGTTGTCAGCGAGGTCGACGAGCGCCGATCGGTAGAAGTACTGCAGCGCTCGCGCATGGTCACCCACTTCGATGCCCATGATCGCGTGGATCGCCGGGCTGAGCGAGGACTTGTGCAGTGTGCGGGCTTCGTAGAACTCGAAGTTCGCCCGCTTGGCCTCGATGCTGAAGTCGTCAGGCAGCAGGTACATCAGCATCAGCACATCGGGCTGCTTGAGCAGCATGGTGTCTTCGCAGTTGAAGTGGTGGTAGCCGGGCGGGTAGCGAGGCATATCGTTGGCGTCCCATTCCGTGATGGGCACGTCCTTCCGATCGAAGTAACCCTCGAACTGCTCGATCAGCTCTTCCTCGGGATGGAGAGGGAAGACGATGCGCTCGGCGACCTTCCGCCAGTGGTCGACCTCAGCGCGATCGAGGCCGATCGCCGCCTGGATTGTTTCCAGACGGCCGGGATGGTTGAGCGACAGGTTCTCATACAGGCGGATGCTTTCCTCCAGGTGCCACTGTGCGAGGCGGTTGGTGAAGGCGTTGTTGTCGACATGGGAGTGGAACTCGTCGGGTCCCATGACCTGCCTCAGTGCGTAGCGGTCCGTGGCCGGGTCGTACTCGGCGCGGCTCACCCAAAAGCGGCTCGTCTCGAACAGCACCTCGGCCCCGAAGTCCACGAGGAATTCATGGTCCCCCGTCGCCGCCACGTAGGTCAGGATGCCGTAAGCCACGTCGGCGGAGACGTGGACCTCCTGGTCTCGGGCCCAGACGCGGTGGCCCCCCTCCGGGGTGTATTCCGGGCATTCCTCCCGACCCGTATCGGCCGACTCCCATGGGAACCGCGCGCCACGGAAGCCGCTCTCGCGTGCCACCTCCCGCGCTCCGGGCAAGGTGTGGTGTCGGTAACGCAGCAGCGATCGAGCGGTGGCGGGCTGGGTGTAGACGAAGAACGGCAGCATCAGAACCTCGGTGTCCCAGAAAACGTGCCCGCGGTAGCCCTCGCCAGTGAGCGCCTTCGCCCCGATGTTCACCGTCGGATCGTCGCCGTTCGCGGCGATCAGCAACTGGTAGACGCCGAACCTCAAAGCGTGGGTGGCCAAGGGGTCTCCGATGACCTCGCAGTCGCAGTCGGCCCACATCGACTCCCATACTTCCCGGTGGCGAGACAGCAGCTGGTCGAATCCCGTCCGACGGTAGCCGCGCAGCGCCTCGAGGCACCGGTCCTGTAGCGGCCCCGCCTGCTCCCGGGAGGTGACGAGGGCGACCAACTTGTCCACCCGCACCGTTTCACCGGCGCCTACCGCAAACTCGGCGTGCTCCTCGACCTGCTCGGCGCTGAGCCGCGACCACCGTCGCAGCGCCTCCACCGCCGAGTCGAGCGAGGTGCCGTAGCCCAGGCTGACCCCGCTGGCGATGGTGCAAGTCTCCAAGTAGAGCACGTCCTCGGTGGCGACCACGGTGACCGGGCGGAGATGGATTGACGACGCCCATTTCTCCCACCGCGCCTCAGGATCAGGAACCGTGTCCTCGGGATAGACCGGCAGGCGGTCCAGGTTGCGTCGCCGCCCAGCGATCGCACTGTCCACAGTGATCGTCGCGGAATGGTTCTCCGGGGTGACCTCTAGCCGCACCGCACACAGGTCGCGGTCGGCGAAGCTGGCGAACCGCAGGCTCTCGATCCGCGTGCGCCTGCCCTGACGGTCTCGAAAGACCGTGCGCCGCCACAACACGCCGTGCCGGATGTCGAGGGCCCGCTCGTGCTCCACCGCTTCGCAGGTCTGGAGGTCGAGTCGCACGCCATCCACCAGGACCGCCAACGGGAGCCAGTCGGGGGCGTTCACGAGGTGGATGACCGTGGCGTCATGGCTGTCGTAGACCCCGCTCAGGAAGGTCCCCGAGCGCTCGCCGACCCAGCCCTCCTCCAGGGTCCCCCGGGTTCCCAGCCGGCCGTTGCCCACCGTGAGCAGCGTCTCGAACGTGTTGGCCCGCTCGGGATCGAAACCCGTTTCCGTGACCAACCACTCCTCACTGCTGAGCTCACCCCTCAAGCGCCGTATGCCTCCGCCAGTTGCCGATCGGTCTCGGCCAGCGACCGGTAGCCGGCGAGTTCCCTACTCACGGCGCGCTGCGCGCCCATCGCGTTTCCGTACCGGGCTGCCTGCACATAGTCGTGGGTGTGCAGGTAGCCGAACGCCATGCCTGCCGCGAAGGAATCTCCGCAGCCGGTGGTGTCGACCACCCTATCCACCGGCAGCCGGTCCGCCCTCTCCTCGCGCACGGCGCCGGCATCGTCCTTGTAATAGACCGCGCAGCCGCGCTCGTCGAGGGTGACACATAGCGACTGGACGCCGAAGGCCAGGCAGTGTTCCGCGAAATCAGGCAGATCCTCCACGGTCAGTGGCTTCGCCGCCGTCGTGCTCTCAGCTGATCCCGGCGGGAACCAGCTGCAGCCGGCCTCGTCGAGGTTCAGCTTCAAAATGTCGATATACGGCAGCCACGTGTCACGGTCGATCCACAAGCGGTGGGCCCGCTCACCACCCCGAGTAAGCGCGACGGTGGGACCGTGGCCGTCCAGCAAAATGAACCCCGAGCTGCGTTGCCGGATGAACCGGAGCGTGGGCTGACTCACCTGATAATCGGTGATCGGAACGCAGACAAACGCGTCCGCATCCAACACGAACTCCACATCCTCGGGCAGGATCGGAGCCATGAAATGCGTCTGACACTCCATCCGCCTGTTCTGGTCGACGTAGACCAGCTCGACCACATCTCCGCGATCGGTGTCCGATCGCACGCCGGTCAGATCAACATTCGCGAACTGCGACAGCAACTCCTTGATCGGCTCCTCGTCGACCCGACGCACGTGCACGACCGGGCAGATCCGGTCACTCGGCTCCAGCAGGGCCGACAACGCGGCCACGGTATAGAGGACGCACCCGTACTTACGAAGGACCTCGTCTTGATGGGTCGTAACGCGGTCGAGCGGAATCGGCCCGAGGACCGCGACGGTGCGGACTGGCGGCATCGCTCTGCGCCCTCTCCGACGGTACTTACCCTGCCTGCCGCACGACGTCAACCCGTACCGAAACGGCAAACGACATTAGCGACATGAAACGGCGAAGTTGCTGCGCGCTAATCCGTCGGTGAGACTTCCGCGATGCGCTGCAGTTCTTCCCGATGGGTTTTGACGGCTGGCTGGGCGTGTGACCGAGATCGCGACCACCTTCCTCGGGGTCCAAGTGACGACGCCACTCAGCGCCTCGGCCTCGAGCGATGAAGGGGAAGACCTTCTGGATAGGGGTGCAATGCGCGGTCACGATCTGTGTGGCGCTGGTAGCGGTGATGATGTTTGTCGGCGCACGAGTGAGCCCGGAGGCGGCTGCGTCTGGCTCGGCCGAACGCGCGCGCGGCGTCGACTCGGGGATGGTGGGAGCGCCGCGCCCGAACGTGTTGCTCGTGATCACCGACGACCAAACGAAGGGCACGGTCAACTCGACGGTGATGCCGAACGTGATGCGGTATCTCGTCGCCGGCGGGCGCACATTCTCGAATTTCTTCATCGCCGATCCACTCTGCTGCCCATCTCGCGCGGCCATCATGAGCGGGCGCTACAACCACAACAACGGCGTGATCTGGAACGGACCGCTGCCCGCCGCGTGGGACATGCAGGCGACGATGCAGTGCTATCTCCAGCGTGCCGGCTATCTGACCTGGATCTCCGGCAAGTTCCTGAACGGCTGGAACTACGACGCTGAGCCGCCCTGCTGGGATCACGCTTTGGTCACGACCGGCGGCAAGCACGCGGCATTGCCGTTCAATGAGGACGGCCGCTACTACCTCTACCCTGAATATGCCGAGCCGCTGATCGCAGACCGCGCCGCGCGCTACCTGGCAAGCACGGAGCAGAACGACAGCCAGCCATGGTTCGGCTATCTGTCCTTTACCGTTCCGCACGGCCCTTACCGGCCGATGCGGCCGTACAACCAGCTGCGCATGCCGCAGCGACCGGCATCCCCGGCCGAGCGCGAGTCCGACATCAGCGACAAGTGGCCCGGCTATCAGAGCTTCGCACGACCGCCTGGTCAGGACGCGTTCGAGCGTGCGCACTGGAAAGCCCAGCAGCAGATGTTGCGTCAGGGCGACGACATTCTCGGATCGCTCTTCGCACAGCTGCAATGGCAACACGAGCTGGACAACACACTGGTCATCTACCTGTCCGACAACGGGTACCTGTTCGGTGCTCACCGGCTCACGGGCAAGCGCCTGCCGTATTCGGAGGCGATCCGCGTGCCTGCCTTCGTCCGCTGGCCCGGTCACGTCCGGCCCGGCTCGAGGAGTGCACGCTTCTCGACGAACGTCGACCTATTGCCGACGGTGCTTGAGGCGGCTGGCATCGATCTCCCCTTACGCCACCCATTGGACGGCCACGATCTGCTCGACCCCCACTGGCGGCGTGGGCGGATGCTGTTCGAGCACTGGCGCATTGGGCCGGGTACTGACCGTCGCTATTGGCAGCCCCCCTGGCTGGCCCTGCGGACGTCCAGGTATGAGTACATCGAGTACACCAACGCCTCGCGCACGTCGGTCTTCTTCCGTGAGTACTACGACCTCCTAACCGACCCGTTCGAGCTTGACAACCTCTTGGCCGACGACATTCCCTCGAACGACCCCGACATCGCAGCGCTGCACGCGGCGCTAGAACGGAGCGCAAGCTGTGTCGGAAGCGGCTGCCCCGGCAGAAAAACCGACGTCTCGCGCTCGCACAACCAATCGTCCCAGCGCCGGTCCAACCACCGGCAACACGCCCGTATCGGCGCCGACCACGGCCGCTGAAGCTCGCGGCCGAACGGACCTACGTCAGCTCGGCCGGCAGACCGGCTTGCTCGAACAGCCACGGGTCCGGGAATCCGACGATTCCCGAGATGAGATCGCCCTCGCTCTGCAGCACCATCAGGCCGTAGGGACGCTGTTTGCCGTTGTCGTTCCGGGCGTACGCCGCAAGCGCCGGCTGTCGATTGGCCGAGGTCGCAACCAAGGGGATCTCGTCGAGTCGCCCCGCCTGTGGCACCGAGCCGAAGAATTCACCGATGGCAGGCGCGCCCACGACGCGCATCCGCTCCGGCGGCATCGTCATCACGGCGTCCTCGGTGAGCAGCGCCACGAGCCCCTCGACGTCCACCGCCTCCCAGGCAGCCATGAACTGCCTCACGAGCGCTCTTTCCGTCTTCGGGGAAGCCGGCCTGGGCCGGGCTCCGCGCTTCAGGTTGGCGCGCGCCCTTTGGAGCGCGCTCGTCACCGCGCCGACCGAGTCGTCCAGCGCCTCGGCGACCTCCCGCGCCGACCATCCGAGAACGTCGCGGAGGATCAACACGGCCCGTTGCTTGGGCGGCAGGAGCTGAATCGCCGTGATGAATGCGAGCTCGACCGTCTCGCGTTCGACGAGGTCGTCGAGCAGACGATCCGGATACGGCTGCAGGTGCTCGAGCTCGTCCATGAGCTCCACGGGCCGCGAGCGTCTACGAGCGATCGCGGAGAGGCAGACGTTCGTGGCGATCGCGTGCAGCCACGAGCCAAGCTGTCCACGCGGCTCGTAGCGGTCGGATCCCTTCCACGCGCGCAGCAAGGTCTCCTGGACGGCGTCGTCGGAATCGTGCAGCGAGCCGAGCATCCGGTAGCAATGGAGGTGGAGCGCACGCCGGTGTGGCTCGACGAGGAGCGCGAACGCCTGCTCGTCCATCGAGCCGCACGCTACTCGGAGGAAGCGAGTGGTGGGTCCGCGCCGAGCTCGGTCCACGCACCCGGTGAGAACGCCCCCGGTGAGCCGCCGATCGCCACGAACCTGATTCCCTCCGCGCCAGGTCGAATCTGACGCAGCTGATCGGGGCCGACACGAACCATCGTGCCGGGTCGAAGCTCGAATTCGCTCCCGTCGGCAACGAGGATCGCCGACCCGTCGAGCGGGATGTAGACCTCCTCCTGATTCGGGTCGTACGCGTCGGAAGCGTGGTTGTGATTCGGGTAGCCATCCCAGTCGTGCGGCAGGGTGAAGACCTGCATGCCCCACGCCGTGACGCCGAGCTCCGCGCGAGCCCGGCGGGCGAGCCCACCGTAGATCGCCTCCATCTCGTCGATCTGCTTCACCGTGACGTCGGGCATCGTGAACCTCCTGGGTCGAAAGAGCCTTCGAGAGATGGAACCCAGGCGTCCTTCGAAATTAATCGGGCTCTTGCACCCTTAGGCGACGGAGAACCGCGCGCAGACGAAGTCCTGGTTCCGCTCCGCCTCCTCGAGTCTCAGGTCGAGGTTGCGCGGCAGCAGCGGCGCGCCCGCGCCGAGCGTCACCGGCGCGAGGTACACGATCACCTCGTCCAGCAGCCCCTCGTCGGCGAACTGGCCCACGAGGTCGCCGCCGCCGACGATCCAGAGGTTGCGGTCGCCGGCGGCCGCGCGCATCTCGGCGTGCACGGCGGTGACGTCCCCGCTCCGGAACACGATCGGCGCATCCTGGACGATCGGCAGCTGTCGGTGCGTGAAGACCCAGGACGGCACCTCGTACGGCCACTTCCAGTCCGCCGGCTCCTTGTCCGCGAACTCGTGGCCGAGAATCCACTCGTAGGTCGTCGCCCCCATCGCAAGCGCGCCGACCTCCGCGATGAAGGCGTTGTAGTTCAGCGGCCCCTCACGGTCCTGCTGCTGCTTGAACAGCCACTCGAGCGAGTGGTTCTCGTCGGCGATGAAGCCGTCGAGGCTCGTCGCGGTGTAGTACTGGGTCAGGCTCATGCCGGGTCGCCCCCCTGGGCCGCGCCCATTGCGTCACGCAGCGACTCTGTCGACGGGACGAAGTAGTACGCACCCGAGAGCGGGTTGGTGTAGCGAGTGAGGGCGTCGCGGGCTCCGCTCCTCAGGCCCGCCATGCTCTTGAGCATCTCGACCAGCGGCCGCTGCTCCGCACAGAACCCGACGAACATCGTCCCGTGCTCGGTCACCGTGCCGTAGGGCATGTTGCGGCGGAAGATCTTCCCGAAGTCGTCCTGGTCGGTCCTCGCTACGTGCGAGTCGGCCGGCTTGTCGTCGAGCTCGACGCTGTCGGCCTTCCTGCGGCCGATCACCAGCTCCTGCTCCGCGTCCTGAAGCGACTCCCAGGCGGTCGCGTCGTGGGCCCACTTCTGCAACAGCAGGATCGTCCCCCCTTCGCCCGGCCCGTCGCCGATGAGCACGAACGGGGGCGCATCGAGCAGGCTCGGGTTCTCGGTGCCGTCGATGAAGCCGGTCAGGTCCAGGTCGTGCCGGTACGGCCAGCTCGAGGTCTCGTCCGCGACCGCCGCCAGGCCCGCCAGCGAGCGGATCGCCATCCGCGCGACGTCGAAGACGACGTCGTACGCGCTTCCCGAGATCCAGAGCACCGCGTCGTGCTGCGTGGCCGGCATCTCGAAGCCGTCGACTCCGGCCAACGCCTCGTCGAACCCATGGAGCCCCGTGGGCGCGTCGCCGGGCGAGGCCTCGCGCCAGAGCTCGGGCCGGAAGCCGGCCACGAGATTGACCCCGCCCATCGTCGTCCGCGGCTCTCGCAGCGACGCGACCGCTGCGACCACCTCCCGCGCTCCTCGGCCGGCCGAGCCGTCGAGCTCGAGGTAGGCATGCGAGGAGGTGCCCAGCGCGAAGATCCCGCTCTGCGGTGTGCGCATCGGGCAATCGTCGCAGCTTGGCCCTACGCTGGTCAGCCCTCGATCGGTGGCGCCGCCCCGTACTCCTCGTCGGTGACGTGGTCGCCCCAGGTCGCGACGTTTCCCTCGTCGTCGACCTCCACCATCGCGAGATGCGTCATGAAGCGGTTCGGCGTCGCGCCGTGCCAGTGCTCCTCGCCCGGCGCGAAGAACACGCGGTCTCCGGGACGGATCACGTCGACCGGCCCGCCGCGGCTCTGGCAGAGGCAGATGCCCTCGGTCACGTAGATCGTCTGGCCGTTCGGGTGCGCGTGCCACGCCGTTCGCGCGCCCGGGGTGAAGTGGACGCTGCTTACGCTCAGCCGCGATCCGTCCGAGGGGGCGGCGACGGAGTCGAGGTAGACCGCGCCGGTGAACCAGTCCTCTGGTCCCGCCGTGGTGTCGATGCCGTTCCTCGTAACTTGCATGGTCGCCCTCCTAGTCGCTCGCGATTCGTCCCAGCGCCCAAGAGGTAACCAGAGCGCTGCGAGCACCCGCCGGCGTCTAGTCTCGCCCAATGCTGCTCTATGACAGCCCGGTCTCGGGCAACTGCTACAAGGTGCGGCTGCTGCTCGCGCACCTCGGGCTTCCGTACGAGCGGCGGACGATGGACGTCGTCGACCGCTCGAACCGGCCGGAGGTTCTCGGCGGGCTCAACCCGTCGCTGCGCGTTCCCACGCTCGTGCTCGACGACGGGCGCTCGCTCGGCGAGTCGGGGGCGATCCTGTGGTACTTCGGCGAGGGCACGCGCTTCGTGCCCGAGGACCCGTATTCACGCGCGCAGGTGCTGCAGTGGATGTTCTTCGAGCAGTACGACCACGAGCCGAACATCGCGGTCGCGCGGTTCTGGCTCGGGTACTCGGGCCGGCCCGACGAGGCCCGCGATCGGCTCCCGGGCTGGCACGAGGGCGGGAACCGCGCACTGGCGGCGATGGAGAAGCAGCTCGACGGCCGGGACTGGCTCGTCGGCGACTCGATGACGCTGGCCGACATCGCCCTCTACGCATACACGCACGTCGCCGGCGAGGGCGGCTTCGACCTCGAGCCGTACCCGGCGATTCGCGCCTGGCTCGAGCGGGTCTCGTCGCAGCCCGGTCACGTCACGATCGACGCGTAGACGGGAGGGGCCGGCCGAAGCCGGCCCCCTTTGCAAACGTCGTGCCTAGTTGGAGGGCACGCAGTAGGCGTAGACGGTCAGGCTCACGCTCTGCTGCGAGTTGCCCTGCGTCTTCGCCTTCGAGACCCAGCCCGCGAACCCGGCGGTCGCATGGCTCTCGATCACGCTCGGCGACGTCGCGCCGGCCTCGAGGAAGCCACCGGAGATCGCGATGTGATTCGCCGGGCAGACCGCAGTCGCCGTGACGATCGCATTGGCGTCGACGACCGTCGACGTGTCGGTCGCGGTGACCACCGCCGACCCGTTCAGGCCGTCGGCCCCAGCCGGGCCCTGCGGCCCCTGGGCGCCCTGCGGGCCTTGCGGTCCCTGCGGGCCCATCGGCCCGGTGGACCCAGTCGCGCCGGTGGCGCCGGTCGCACCGGTCTCGCCGGTGAGTCCCTGCGGGCCGGCAGGCCCCATCGGGCCGGCAGGGCCCATGACGCCGGTCGAACCGGAGGTGCCGTTCTGTCCGTCCGACCCGGGCTCACCCTTCGGGCCCTGAGGGCCGGTTGCCCCGGTGTCGCCGGTGAGTCCCTGCGGCCCCATCGGGCCCATGGGCCCCATCGGGCCGATCGCGCCGGCAGGACCGGCGAGGCCGGCCGCACCCTGCGCACCGGTCAGGCCGCGCTCGCCGCGCAGGCCGGCGGGGCCCATCGGGCCGGCAGGCCCCTGCGGGCCGGCGGTACCGCGGAACCCGCGGGCTCCGCGCATCCCCTTGCCGAAGAGGTCGGACACGCGGTAGCGCTTCCACCCGGCCGCACACCGGTTGTGCTGGCGCCGTGAGATGACCTTGATCAGGCCGTTGTGCATGTTCACGCAGACGAACGTCCGCTGGAAGCGCTTGTTCTGCACCATCGAGCCGGCAAGCGCCGTGGAGCTGATCACGAGGATCGCGACGCCCGCGGCGGCGACCCACCAGACCTTCTTTGCTTTCATCGTTTACCCCTTCCCCGACTGCTGCTTGGCCGCCGACGGCGTCGGCCGGCCACGCGCAGTCACCTTTCTCCCGCGTCGCACCGTGCGCGGGATCGGGCGGGGAGATCACTCCACTACGGCTAGGTCCTGCAACCCGAAGGTCTCGACCGCTGGCTGAGCGCACGTCGGGATCTTGAAACCGAACCATTGCCGTTCCGCCTGCGAATCGGTGCTAGATGAAGCGTCTCCTCTTTTCCCTAGTCCTCGCGCTCTGCCTCTCGGCGAGCACGGCGGCGCAGGCCCGGCCGCAGGTCGCCCGGCCGAACGTTGTCACGCAATGGATCGAGCTCGAGCTGAGCACGATCGCGTCCGACCGCCTCAATCCACCGCGCGCCTCGCGGGAGCTCGCGCACCTCAGCGCGGCGATGTACCTCGCGTCTCGTGCCGGGGGTGGCTCGCGCAACGACACCGTCGCCGGTGCCGCCGCCGCCGTTCTGACGTACTTCCACGGCGACGATGCAGCGCGCATCGACGCGCTTGCAAGCGGGCTCGCCGATCCGCGGAGCCGGGCCTTTCGGGTCGGAAAGCGGATCGGAAAGGCGTTCGTGCGGCGCGCGCAGAGGGACGGCGGCGACGCCGTCTGGCCGGTCGGAACCGAGCCGAAGGGTGACCCGTTCTGGGTCCCGACGCCGCCCGCAAACGTCTACCCGCCGCTCGAGCCGCTGGCCGGCGCCTGGCGCACATGGAACCTCAGGGCCGGCTCGCAGTTCCGCCCCGGCCCGCCGCCTGCCTACGGCAGCCCGCGCTTCCTCGCCGAGCTGAACGAGGTGTACACCGTCTCCCGGACCCTCACGACCGAGCAGAAGCGGATCGCCGACTTCTGGGCCGACGGCGCCGGCACGGTGACCCCGCCCGGGCACTGGAACGCCATCGCAGTCGACCTCGCCGAGCACTTCTCCACGAAGCGCACCGCCCGGCTGTTCGCCACGCTGAACACGGCGCAAGCCGACGCCTTCATCGCCTGCTGGGACGCGAAGTACGCCTACTGGTCGCTCCGGCCCGTCACGGCAATCCGTCGGCTGATCGACCCGAGCTGGCTCCCGTACATCGCGACCCCGCCGTTCCCGTCGTATGTCTCCGGCCACTCGACCACCTCGGGCGCCGCCGCGACGGTGCTCGCGCGCTTCTTCCCGAAGCGGGCCGCGGAGCTCGCCGGCCTCGCTGACGAAGCCGCCGTCTCGCGGTTGTACGGCGGGATCCATTTCCGCAGCGACAACGAGGTCGGCCTCCGCCTCGGCCGACGAATCGGGAACGTCGCACTACACGCGTACCACGAAGAGCGCGGTTAGCGCCGGACTGCGCAGCGGTCTACACTCGCTCCATGAGCATTCGATCGTGGTGGGAAGATCGGCGCCGCAAGGCGGACGCCGACAGGATCAAAGAAGTCGAGGAAGAGGCCGTGGAATCTGCCGAAGAGCGCGCCCGTGGTGACCGTTGGGACCAAGGGGCCGACAACCGCGTCGCGGGGCGCATCGGCGAGAGGCCGGACGACCTCAACCGGATGGGCGACTTCAACTAGGTCCGCACCGGTAGCGCCGGTCAGCAGCGGACCGCCCTGACGTACCATCGCGGCATGGCCGCGGCGATCCGGATCGGCACGTGCTCGTGGGCCGACGAGTCGCTGACGAAGTACTTCTATCCGCCGCAGATCAAGGGCGCCGAGGAACGCCTGCGCTACTACACCGACCGCTTCGACGTGGTCGAGGCGAACTCGACGTACTACCGCCTCCCCGACGAGCACATGGTGGGCCACTGGGCCGAGCGGACGCCCGAGGGGTTCGTCATGCACGTGAAGGCCTTCGGTGTGATGACGCGCCATCCGGTCAAGGTGGAGCAGCTGCCGACCGACCTGCGCGCGGAGGCGCCGCTCGACAAGCGCGGCCGCGTGGAGCGCCCGTCACGCGAGTTCCGGGCGGAGATCTTCAAGCGCTTCCATGACGCGCTCTCGCCGCTGCGCGAGAGCCGGAAGCTCGGCGGGATCCTGATGCAGCTCCCGCCCTACGTCGTCTTCAAGCCGTACTCGCTCGAGTACCTCGAGTGGGCGCAGGAGCAGCTCGGCGGCGACGAGATGCTCGTCGAGTTCCGCCACGCGAGCTGGCTCGACGACGAGAACCGCCGCGAGACCCTCGCCTTTCTCGAGAGCCACGACATGACGTACGTGATCGTCGACGCGCCGCGGAGCGACGCGCGCAACGTCTCTCCGACGGTGGTGGCCGCGACGACCCCGACCGCGTACGTCCGCTTCCACGGGCGTAACGCGGAGACCTGGAACAAGCGCACCGGCAGCGCGGCCGAGCGCTTCGACTACCTCTACTCCGAAGACGAGCTGGGCGAGTGGGTCGCCCCGCTCGCGGAGCTCACCGGCCGCGCGGAGAACGTCTACGCGATGTTCAACAACAACGGCCGCTCGACGATGCCCGGCCTGCCGAGCCTCGACAACCCGGCCGAGGAGGGCACGGAGGTGGCGCAGGCGCCGGTCAACGCGGCGATGCTCCGCCAGATGCTCGAGCGCGAGGGGCTACCCGTCACACCCGCACCTGCGGCTGCATAGAGTCCCGGCGATGGAGCCCTGGTCGTACGAGCTCGCGGGCCGGTTCGAGGAGCACGCCTTCGAGAGCGAGGTGCTGAAGGGCAATGCGCTCGGCGACCCGCACCTGCGGCCGCTCTGGGTCTACGTGCCGCCGGGCTACGACGAGGACGAGGAGCGCCGCTACCCCTCGATCTACATGATCCAGGGGCTGACGGGCCAGCTCGACATGTGGCGCAACCGGACTGCGTTCCGGCGCAACTTCCCCGAGCTCGCCGACGAGCTGTTCGCGAAGGGCGAGTCGCCGCCGGCGATCGTGGTCTGGGTCGACGCGTGGACGTCGCTCGGCGGCAGCCAGTTCATCGACTCGCCCGGGACCGGCCGCTACCACACCCACATCGTCGACGAGCTCGTGCCGTTCGTGGACGAGCGCTACCGGACGCTGCCCGAGGCGGCGCACCGCGGGATCGCGGGCAAGTCGAGCGGCGGCTACGGCGCGATGGTCAACCCGATGCTGCGGCCGGACGTGTTCGGCGGGATGGCGACGCACGCGGGCGACGCCCTGTTCGAGATGTGCTACCAGGCCGACTTCCGCAGGTCGGTGCGAACGCTGCGGGACAAGTACGGGGGCTCGTTCGACAAGTTCTGGGAGGACTTCCGCTCACGGCCCGCGTTCGCGAAGGACAGCGACGCGACGCTGCTCAACGACTGGTGCATGGCCGCGTGCTACTCCGCGGACGAGGACGGCACGGTGCAGCTGCCGTACGACACCGACACCGGCGAGCTGCGGCCGGAGGTGTGGGAGCGCTGGCTCGCGTGGGATCCCGTACGGATGGCGCGCGAGCGAGGCGACGCCCTGCGGTCGCTGCGCGCGATCTACATCGACTGCGGCAAGCGCGACCAGTTCTTCCTCGACCTCGGCGCGGAGGCGTTCCGGCGGGAGCTCGAGGCTCAGGGCGTCACCGACTACTTCTTCGAGCTCTTCGACGCAACCCACTCGGCGATCGAGTACCGCTATCCGCTGGGCCTGAAGTACCTGGCCGAGCGGCTCTCGTGATCGCGCCGGTCACGGCCGCGCCACCACCGCTCGTCTGCCTCGATCCAGGGCACGGGACGCCGTCGGCCGTCGGGCGACAGCTCGAGCCGATCGGGCCGGGGTCACGGACGCTGAAGATCAAGGACGGCGGCGGGGCGACCGGCGAGGCGGCGGTGGCGCTGGCGATCGCCCGCCGGGCGCGGCGGCTGCTGCTCGGCCGCGGCTACCGCGTCGCGATGACGCGGACCGGCCCGACGATCCAACTCGGCGACGGCAACGGCAACATCGCCCGCGCCCGGTTCTGCAACAGGCGGCACGCGGCGCTGATGGTGCGGATCCACGCCGACGGCTCGACCGTCCGTTCGCTGCACGGGGTCTCGACGCTGGTGCCTTCGTGGCACCGCGGCTGGACGGACGACATCTTCGCGCGGAGTCTGCGCGCCGGCCGGGCGCTGCAGAAGGTGGTGGTGCGCTCGACGGGCGCCGCCGACCGCGGCGTGGTGCAGCGCGGCGACCTGACCGGCTTCAACTGGGCGAACGTCCCTGTCGTGCTGCTCGAGACCGGCTTCCTGACGAACCCGACGGAGTCGCGTCGCCTGAAGACGGGCGCGTACCAGCAGCGGGTCGCCCGCGGCATCGTCCTCGGCGTCGCCGCCGTCGTGTCCCGCTAGCTCAGTCCGAGGAGTCGCGCATCTCCTCGGCCGCCGACCGCGCGCGCTCGTGCACGGCGGCGCGGCGATCCTCGACGCCCAGGTCGGCCTCGTCGACCGGCGTCTCCGGCGAGGCGGCCTCCTCGTGCTGCTCCTCGACGACCGCGCGCGACTCCTCGAGCTTCTGCCGCAGCTCCTCGGCGCGCGGGTCCTCGGCCTCGGCCGGAGGCTCCGGAGCGCGGCGAATCCGCCGCCACAGAGCCGCGAGCCACGCCGTCCGGGCCTTCACGAGGCCGATGCTACACTGGCCGCCTTCCTGCCTCGCCATCGCGTCGTTCGCTCCCGAGCGCCGCCCGCCGGCGCGGCCGCCTAAGACCGAA
>Ga0081540_1001196_pt1 | contig 22735 bp, 20 predicted proteins | sample TabmetS2T1R1_FD_71024 | JGI IMG/M metagenome (GOLD analysis project Ga0081540, IMG submission 71024) | Tabebuia heterophylla rhizosphere microbial communities from the University of Puerto Rico - S2T1R1 | ecosystem: Host-associated > Plants > Roots > Rhizosphere ... | reverse complement strand
AGTGCCGGGCAAAGCACGGATACACCGAGATGGCTGCCCTCCAGATCGAGCGCCAGCGCTTCGGAAGCCGCCACCACGGCATATTTGGTCATGGCATAGGATCCGTTACGCAGCTTCGGATTGACCTGCAGGCCGCCGATCGATGCCGTATTCACGATGTGCCCGGCTTCACCGTGCTTGCGCATCCGTGGCACCAACGTCCTGATGCCGTTGATGACGCCGAAAACATTCACGCCAAAGATCCATTCCCACTGTGCGGGCGTCACTTCCCATAGCGGCGCGGCACCGAGCGTCACGCCGGCATTGTTGAACAGGAAATGGATACTGCCGAACTCGGTTTCTGCTTGATCGGCCGCGTGCTCGAAGGCCGCGGCGTCGGAAACGTCGAGCTCGATCGCATGGACGCGGACGTTGAAATTGGAGAGTTTGCCGCGAGCTATTTCGAGCTGTGCCTTTTCGATATCGGCCAGCACGATATTGACGCCCGCCTGCGCCAACGCGCGGCATATGCCGAGGCCGATGCCGTTGGCGGCCCCGGTCACGAAAGCGGTCTTGCCGGAGAAATCCTTCATCGAACCACCGGCATGCCCATCAAGCGGCCCGCGTCTGTGTCACCGGCACCGCGACATCTGCACTCCTCGCAGCCTTCACCGTCAGCAGAATGGTGGCGAAGGCGGCAATCAATGCCGGACCGCATGCGCAGAGGAATATCTGGTTCGGCTGCAGGCCGAACGCCAGCAACGCTCCACCGAGCGCAGGGCCGGCGATACCGCCGAGACGACCTACACCGAGCGCCCAGCCCACGCCGGTCGAGCGTATTCGCGCCGGATAAATTCCCGCCGCCATGGCGTTGGCTCCGAGCTGACTTCCGATCATCGCAGCGCCGGCGCCGAGGATGGGCAGCGCGATGTAGGGCGCCGGCAGGCTGTAAAGACCGACAATGAGGACGAAGAACACGCCGGATGCGAAGCTGCAGGCCAGCACGCGCGGGGCGCCGAACCGGTCGATCATCGGGCCAAGCAACACCGTGCTCAAAATGCCGCCGAGCTGGAACATGCTGGCATAGAACACGGCAACTTCCGGCTTGTGACCGGAGAGGCTCAGAACCGTCGGCATCCAATAGCTGAACAGATACATGTTCAGCAGATTGGCGAAGAAAGCGACCCAGAGCAGGATCGTTGCCGCAGCAAGGCCGCCGGTGAACAATTGCCGGACCGGATTGCCCTCAACGACATCGACCAGTTTCGAGGCTGCGGCCTGCGCGCTGACATTGAGCTTGCGCAGGATCGCCTGCGTCGCCGGCGCGTCCGCGCGATGTGCGATCAGGAAGCGCGGCGATTCCGGCAGGAACAGCATCAAGAGCGGGATCAGCAGCAACGGCGGAATCCCACCCGCAAGGAAAATGCTTTGCCAGCCGAAAATCGGCAGGATCTGCGCGACGAGCTGGCCACCGAGAAAGCCGCCCAGCGTATTGCCGCAGAACATCAACATGATCAGCGTGCCACGTCGTTTCAACGGGCTGTAGTCCGAGGTCAGCGCGACGGTAACCGGCATGGCGCCGCCGATGCCGAGCCCGGTGAGAAACCGCATCGCCGTGATCGAAGGGATCGACCAGGCGAATGCGCTCAGAACCGAAAACAGGCCGATGAACCCGACACTGATGATGAGCAGCGGCTTGCGTCCGAAACGATCACCAAGCGGGCCGGAGAGCAACGCGCCGAACAGAATGCCGACGCTCGACATCACGAAGGCGGTCGTGAACGCCGGCGGAGGAACGCCCCAGGCCTTCGACAGCGAAGGCGCAGCCATTCCGATGGTACCGAGATCGAATCCGTCGAAGGCCTGAACCAGCGCGCACAGCAGCACCACGCGCAGCTGCAATGCGCCGAATGGCTGCGTCTCAAGCGCTTCCTCGACCGGCGACCTTGTTTCCCCGTTCACGATTACCTCCCCTTTTATTTTTATGGCGGTGCCTTACCGGTGGCGGCACTCTTTTTATCACTATCACAACACGAAAATCCCGAACGGCTTCTCCTCGCTGCTGACCGGCTGCCGCCCGCTGTTAGGCCGCGATGCCCTCTCCCAGCGGAACGTGCCTGACCTCATGGGCCTGCAACGCGGGCAATACCTCGCGCGCGAAGCGCCGTATCTGCTCCATGAACATTTCGTGCGGCAGTGCGCCCCGGTTGAGGCTGATCTGGACCTGGTTGGCCCCCGCGGCCTCGGCCGCGCCAATGATCCGCTCGGTCACTTCCTTCGCCGTACCGAGCGGCATGTTCTCCGCCTGCCGCTCGAAATCCGCCATGGTCATGTTGCGATAGTCTTCACGCAGACCGGCCGCGGCCTTCATGTTCTCCGGCCGCACATAGTCGTTCGACGCTTGCGAGACGTAACCCTGATCGCGCTGCTTCGCCGTCTCGGTGAAGTTACCGTGACTGAACAGCGTGCGGTTGAAATAGAGGTGGTATGGCGCGAATTCACGCACGGCCTCCGCCTTGCTGTCGGCAACGTAAGCCGAGAGCGCGATCGAAAGATGATTGGGCGTGATCTGATGGCCGTTATTGGCGAGGCATTTGGCGAAGTAGCGAATGATGTCTTCCTGCAATCCGCCGCGCGCTAGGCCCGGTGTGATGACAGCGTTCTTCCTGCCGGCGAACTCGATCGACTCCTTGCTGCCGACGATCGGAATCCAGATCTCCGGGCCGGGCTTCTGCACCGGCCGAGGCCAGATCGCGACATCCTTGTAGGACCAGAATTGCCCTTCGTAGGAGAATATCTCCTCCGTCCAGGCCCGCGTCACGATTTCATAGGCTTCCTCGTATCGGGCGCGAGAGTCCTTGAGCGGCACGTTGTGCACCTGATATTCGCGCGGAATGCCGCGTGCAAAGCCCGAGATCAGCCGGCCGTTCGACAGGCAGTCGAGCATCGCCAGTTCTTCGGCGAGCCGCAACGGCTCGTGAAGCGGCAGCAGGTTTCCGTAGATCAGCAGCTTGAGCTTCTTCGTCCGCTGGGCGGCCGCGGCCGCCATCAGGTTCGGCGAATTCATCAGCCCATAGGGCGAGCAGTGGTGTTCATTGAAGCCCACCCCGTCATAGCCGAGCTTGTCCATCTCTTCCCAGGCTTCGAGATGCTCGGCATAGGTGCGCACCGCCACATCGGCTTTGAAGTAACGGTTGGAAAGAGGATAAGGCAGCTCGCTGCCGACCTTGAGATGGTCGAGTTGTTCGCCATAGGCGAGCAAATCGAAAATGAAGACCTTCATGGCGTTTCCCTGGAATTACTTTTCATCTTCCTGTTGCGGAAAGATGTGACGGCAGGTTACGGCCTGAGCCGTCAGGAAGCCAAGAGCGCCGAAAAAATTCCACATATGTGTAAATTGGCATCGATAGGTGCGCGCGCACAAAAGCGCCCCGCGATGCAACGTCCACCGCCGGGACTGCTCTGTGCCGACAATCGTCTCTCGAAATAGCGTCGCCCCCGCAGTGGTCACTGCGGATCGATCTTCAGGTTGTTATCTTTTGCAACCTGTACCCATTTCTCGATGTCCGCCTTCATGAAGGATGCAAGTTCCTCCGGAGAGCTCATCGGTACTTCCAACCCCGATTCCTCAAACCACTTCTTGATGGCCGGAATCTCCGCGATTTCCCGCATCGCTCCGTTCAGCTTCTGCACGATCGGCGCGGGCGTTGCCGGCGGTGCAAACAATGCGCTCCATGCCACCGCGTCGAAGCCTTTCGACACCGTCTCATCGAAAGTCGGAACATCCGGCAGCACGCGCGAGCGCTTGACGCTCGTCATGGCAATTGCGCGGATGCTCTTGTCTCGGATGAACGGAACCGCCGTCGACGCGCCCATGATCCCGAGTGGGATGTGCCTGCCGGCCAGATCTGTCAGCAGCGGGCCCGTGGATTTATAGGGAACGACCGTCAATTCGACGCCCAGCTTGGGGCGCATCAACTCGACGGCGAACCTCCCCGACGTCGCCGGCCCGGAGGTCCCTATTGCCAGGCCCTTGTGGGCCTTTGCATAGCTGAGAAATTCATCAATCGAGCCGGCCGCCGGGAAGTCGCTCGCGCAGATGATCACGTTGGGGTCTTCGCTGATCAGCGTGATGGGGGCGAAGTCCTTGACGGGATCGAACGGCAAAGGCGCGAGCGCCACGACGGAAACGCTATGGCTCGCCGACGTTGCCCAGATCACGTTGTAGCCGTCGGGTGGCATGCGCATGACGGCTTCCGCCGCCGTGACGCCGCTGGCGCCGGGACGGTTCTCGATGATGACGGGCACTCCGAGTATCCGCTGAAGTTCCGGCGCGAATAGCCGGGCGGGAACATCTACATTGCCGCCGGTCGCGTAGCCGACGATGATGCGTATCAGCCGATTGGGATAATCGTCCTGCGCATTCGCAGGTGAGTATCTCATCGCGAGCGCAAATGCGGGGGTGGTGACGGCGGCAGACAGAAGCGCCCTTCGGCTCAACATGGTTTCGTCCCACTACATCGGCTTTTGGCGGTAAGCGTAGGTAGCGCGCATCGGCCTGTCCATGACCGACGTCCACAATGTGGTCGGTGCCCGCCGAAACCATATTGCATCGCAATGCCGGGTTCGTAAGATCGCTACGAGGTAATGTGGAAATCTCCCATGCGGACACGGCAACCGCCGGCAGCGAAGGCCCGCGACGGCACACAGGCGATCGTTCGGGCCCTGGATATCCTCAAACAGATTGGCACCGGCTCGCGGCGCGGGCTCCGTATCACCGATCTCTGCGAACGGCTCGGTATCGAACGGCCGACGGCCTACCGAATCCTGTCCAGTCTCGTTGCCGAAGGTTTCGTCGTTCGTGCCGAAAACAAGCGCTATTGGCTGGGCGACCAGATCCATCATCTGGGGTTGATCGCAGCAAGGCGAACGAATTTGCGCGACATCTGCGAAAACGCGCTTACGCGCATTGCTGCAGCGACCGGAGACACGGTGTTCCTGGCCGTGCGCCAGGGCGATGACGTGCTGGTGGTCGATCGAAGGATCGGCACGACCCCCGCCCGCGCCATGCCGCTCGACGTCGGCATGCCCCGCCCGCTCGGTGTCGGCGCAACCGGGCTGGCGATCCTGGCCACCCTGTCGGAGGTCGAGGTCGGCCGGTTCATCAAAGGCAATGCGCAACGGCTGCGCGAACACGGCCTTCGGCCAGAACGTCTGCCTCAGCAGGTTCTGAAAGCCCGTCAAAACGGTTACGCGTATAGCCGGGGTTACGGTCCACCTCGCCTCTCCGGCATCGGCGTTGCCTTGCCGGGTCGCAACCAGGCCTGCGTCGGCGCGCTGAGTGTCACGAACCTGGCTTCAAAGATGACGGCTGCTCATCGCGGTGAAATCCTCGACGTTCTGCACGACGAACTCACCCGGCTCGGTAACCGGCTGCGCATGGTACGAACGTTCACATAGTGGACGTCGGGGCTCGACAGGCGGCCGATGCAGCTCCTAGCTTGCAGGCAATCTCTCGCCTGCTCCTACTCGGGATACCTGCATGTCTGCTCCTAAACGGCAACTCGTCCTCGGAGCGCACTTTCCTTCAATGGGACAGCATATCGCTGCGTGGCTCCATCCGGATGCCCAAATCGATGCCGGACAGAATTTTCCGTATTTCGTCCAGCTGGCCCAGACTGCCGAACGGGCAAAATTCGATTTCGTCTTCATGGCAGATGCGGTCGCAACACGTGACGGCAATCTGGAAGCGCTCAGCCGCTGGCCGCAATACATGGCGCATTTCGAACCGATCACGCTGCTGTCGGCGACTGCGGCGCAAACGAGAAACATCGGGCTCGTTTGCACGGCCTCGACCAGCTATTACGAGCCGTTCAACGTCGCCCGCCTGTTCGGCTCTCTCGACCATATCAGCGCCGGTCGCGCCGGCTGGAACGTGGTGACCTCAGCCAACGCCTCGGCGAGCTTCAATTTCAACCGCGACGAACACTACGATATTGCCGAGCGATATCAGCGGGCACGCGAGTTCGTGCAGGTGGTTCTCGGCTTGTGGGACAGCTGGGAAGACGACGCCTTCGTTCGTGACCGCGCGAGCCGCCGCTACTTCGATCCGGGCAAGCTTCACAAGCTCAATCACAAGGGCAACTTCTTTTCGGTGCGCGGACCGATGAACCTGGCGCGGCCGCCGCAGGGATATCCTGTCATTGCGCAGGCCGGCGCTTCCGAGGACGGCAAGGAACTGGGCGCCGAAACCGCCGAGGTCATTTTCTTTTCGCAACAACGTATCTCGGCGGCCCGCGAGTTCTACAAGGACGTCAAGGGCCGAATGGCCAGATTCAACCGCAAGCCTGATCAATTGAAGATGCTCGCAGGCCTGAACCCGACGGTCGGAAGGACCGCCTCGGAAGCCCAGGAGAAGTTCCAATTCCTGCAATCTCTCATCCATCCCGATGTGGGCAAGGAGCTGATCAGCGTGGATCTGGGTGGCGCCGATCTTTCGGGTCTGTCGGTCGATGACCCAATCCCCGATGATCTCATCCCGCAAAAAACGAGATCGAGTATCAGCCGCCTGAAGACGGTCGGAACCGTCGCCAAGGACGAGCAGCTCACCATTCGCCAGCTTTACGAACGCTATGCGGGGTCGCGCGGATCCTATTCCGTGGTCGGCACGCCCGCGCAGATCGCCGATCAGATGGAAGAATGGCTGACGACGGAAGCCGCCGACGGATTCATCATCCAGGCATCATACCTGCCGGGAGGCTTCGAGGATTTCGTCAGCCTGGTGGTTCCAGAATTGCAGCGTCGCGGGCTGTTCCGAACGGAATATGCAGGACGGACGCTTCGAGATCATCTCGGACTTCGACGTCCGGAAAATCGCTACGCTCAACGACACATCGCCGCGAAATAATCGAATGGACGTCCAGCCTCATGTCTAACGTGATGATTGCAGGTATCGCCGAGCCCGTGCACGGCCGTATCGGCGGAACGACCCCGATGGCGCTGCACGAGCGGCTGGCGCTGGATGCGCTCTCGGATGCCGGCCTCGAGTTGCGCGACGTCGATGCCATCCTGACGTTGGCGCCGCGCTCCGATTCCTACCTGATTCATGCCGCGGCCTTTGCCGAGTATCTGGGAATCTCGCCTCCCACGGCGCTCACCCTGGAAGGCGGAGGGGCCGCGCCGGCCATCATGGTCGACATGGCCCGCAACATGATCGAAGGCGGTTCGGCTCGCACCGTTCTCATCGTCTCGGCCGACATGCCGCTCAGCGTCAATACACGTGACTCCTACATCAACACCCTGGCGGATTCCGGTCCGGTCCACCCCGATATCGAGCGACCGTTCGGCCCATCGGTTCCGTCATTGTTCGCGATGGTTGCGCGCGCCTATATCGATCGGTTCGGCGCCGAAGAACGGGATTTTGCCGCGGTCGCGATGCATGATCGAGCTGCCGCAATCACCCATCCCAATTCGCACATGCGCAATCCGATGGATTTCGAAAGCTACTGCGCGAGCCATATGATCGCCGACCCCTTGCGCATCTTCGATTGCTCGCCGGTGTCCGACGGCGGTGCGGCCGTCGTCGTCACATCAGCCGATCGCGGCGGGAAGCGGCCCGTGCGTGTCATGGGGGCCGGATTTGCGATGACACACCTGCATCTGTCGGCGGCTCCGTCGTTGACCAGCCACGGTGCCGGCCTTGCGCTGGATCGCGCCCTCGCCTTCGCAAAGCGGCAGAGAGACGATATCGATATCGGCCTTGTCTATGACTGTTTCTCGATCGCGATGTTGATCAATGCGGAAGACCTGGGTTTTGCCCCGAAGGGCAAGGCGGGCGCCGCCTTCCGCAACGGAGAATTCAAGCCCGATGGTCGTATCCCCATCAACACCCATGGCGGGTTGCTGTCGCATGGCTATCCCGGACGGGCAGCCGGGATCGGGAATTTGATCGAAGCGGTGGTGCAGCTTCGGGGTGAAGCCGGCCACCGGCAAATTCCCAATGCGAAGATGACCATGACCCACGGGATGGGCGGATTGTTTGCGACGCACGGTGTCCTGCTGTTGGAGAGACCATGAAATATTCGGCGCCGAGAAACGGCCGCGAGGCAACGCCCCATTGGAAAGCTGCACGCGAAGGCAAGCTACTGTTGCCGTTCTGCGCGCCTGAGGATCATTTTTGCTGGCCGCCCGCGCAGCGATGCCCGACTTGCCAGGGCGCCATCGCCTGGAAGGAAAGCTCCGGCGCGGGCGCGGTCGAGACCTTTGCGATCGTGCGCAGGGCAGTTCAGCCCGAATGGAAGGGCAAGGAGCCCTATGTCGTCGCTCTGATCAGGCTGGACGATGGCGGACGCCTGTTCAGCAACGTCGTGGACTGCAATCCGGAAGATGTAAAGTGCGGCGATCGAGTGTCCTGCACGTTCGTCGAAACCAGCGATCCCGAACTGGGGCTTCCTGTCTTTCGTCTGAGCTCGAAATAGGAACTGGTTCTGGTCCGAGTTGGACTATCGGTAAGAGATGGATGCGTCGGCGAAATCCTTTCGTCCGGCCTCCCACGGGGAATTACTTCTAGTCCTGGATTGTCGTCTCACGACTGGCTTGCGGTTGTTGAATTGATCGCGCGCCTGCAATTGAACGCACTTCCCGCGCGATTGCCGCTCCAGATTATTAGCCTGAAGTCCCAACGTGAGATCACCCTTGTGGCCGGCCAGCTTTCGCGCCAGCGCGATGTCTCAACGCTTTCTCTCCCCGGACCGATTTTCACTCAAGGCGGCTCTCTAGATTAGCGGCCGCTGGCTTAATTAGACATTGTCGGATTGAATTTGACAATAGCGATTTCGACTGGCAACTTCAGCTCAATAGCAACGGCTTGGGAGGCGTCTATGCAGAAGCGCTGGCTGATTGCGTCGACCCGCTGATCCTGATCCCGCGGCCAATCTCGGGCGGTGCTGATCGCCTGTGCAGCCGGCCTGCTTGTACTGACCGCCATCCCCAGCATTCAAAGAACCAGGAACGAGGCCTTCCAGGAATAGAGGCCCGGCGAAAGGAAGATCACCAAGTGAGCAAGAAAATCAGCATCGCGATCGCGGGAGCGGGTATCGGCGGCCTCGCGGCGGCGCTCGCGCTGCTCAAGCGCGGCTTTGACGTCAAGGTTTACGAGCAGGCGCCTGTGCTGGCGGAGATCGGCGCCGGTTTGCAACTCAGCGCCAATGGCACCGAGGTGCTGGAACAGATCGGTATTCTCGAACAGGCGATGCGGATCGCCTGCGTGCCGACCGGAAAGCAGATCAGGCTATGGAGCACCGGGCAAACCTGGAGGCTGTTCGACCTCGGCGCTTCGTCGGTCGAGCGATACGGCTTCCCCTACCTGATGATCCACCGCGCCGACCTGCACCGTCTGCTGTTCGAGGCCGTTCGCAAGCAAGCGCCGGACGCGATCGAAACCGGCGTTCGCTGCACCGGCTTCGAGCAATCCGGTGACGGCGTAAAAATCCTGTTCGCTGACGGATCGTCGTCCACGGCAACCGTGCTGGTCGGCGCCGACGGTGTACACTCCGCGGTTCGCCAGGCAATCTTTGGCCCGGATCGCCCGCACTTCACCGGCTGCATGGCCTGGCGAGGTCTCATTCCAACGGAGCGCTTGCCGGAGCGATTGCGGGCGCCGGTCGGCACCAATTGGGTCGGTCCCGGCGGGCACGTCGTGATGTACCCGCTCCGACGCGGCGAACTGCTCAACTTCGTCGGCATTGTCGAGCGCGACGACTGGAAGGGAGAGTCCTGGACTGACGCCGGCACGCGCGAGGAATGCGCCACGGATTTCAAGGGCTGGCACTCCGATATCCATGAAATCATCAGCCATATCGACACGCCGTACAAATGGGCGCTGATCGGCCGGGATCCGCTGCCGAAATGGACCAGCGGCTCCACCACCATGCTGGGCGACGCCTGCCATCCGACGCTGCCTTTCCTTGCGCAGGGCGCCAACATGGCCCTTGAGGACGGCCTGGTGCTGGCGCGTTGTCTCGAAAACTACGATAGCCCGCAAATGGCGCTCGATCGCTACGAAGCGGCGCGCATCGAGCGAACGACCAGGATCGTGCTTGGCTCGTCGGAGAACGCCAAGCGCTTCCACAATCCGGCGCTGGCGGACGCCGCCGGCGCGCAGGCCTATGTCGACCGCGAGTGGCAGGAAGACCGGGTGAAGGCCCGCTACGACTGGCTGTTCGAGTACAGTGCCGTTCGCGCCGCGATTTGATTCTGCACCGTGAGTGCGAGCCGGAAACGATGGACAAGCCAACGAAGGACAAGCCAACGAAGGACAAGCCAGAGAAATCCCGCCCCCAGCGCGGGATACAGTCGGTCGAGGTTGGCTTCCGGCTGATCCGCGCGCTGGAGACTGCGCCGGGCAAGCTTTCGCTTAAGGCGCTGGCTGAGACCGCGGACATGCCAACCAGCAGCGCGCATCTCTACATGGTGAGCTACTGCCGGCTGGGTCTCGCGGTACAGGACCCGATCACGCTTCGTTACGGCCTTGGCCCGTACGCCGTGCAGCTTGGCCTCGCGGGGCTGCGGCACCTCGAGGTGACCGACGTTGCCCGCGGTCATCTCGAAGAGCTGCAAACCAGAATTCCCCTCGCCGTCTATTTGTCGATTTGGGGCAACATGGGGCCCACGATCATTCTCAAGCTGGACGGCGGCCTGCAATCGCCGCTTTCGGTGCGGGTTGGCTACGTGTCCCCCCTGCTCTCATCGGCGACGGGCGCGATCTACCTGACCTACATGCCCGATCACGAGACCCGGCGCGTGCTGGAACGTGAACTGGCCGAGCGCGGCAATCCCAAAATCGACGTGGAAGCGATCCGCCGCCGGGTGCGCGAGACCGGCATCGGCGTATCCGTCGGTCAGATGAACGAAGGATACGCCGCGGTGTCGGTGCCGGTGCTCAATCACGAGGACCGCCTCGCCGGCAGCATCACGGCGCTTGGTCCGCACTCTCTCGTCGACCAATCGCCACGCGGTTCGCTGGCGAAGTCGCTCCGGGCAACGTCAGCCGAAATCGCTTCTGCATTGGGTCGGCGGAAAGGTTGAGACTCACTGCACGCTGATATTTCGGCTCGAAATGATGTCCCTGTAGACGGAAGCTTCCTGCGCGATCCGTTCCACCATCTTTGCAGGACTGCCCCCAACCGGCCCGATGCCGAGTTTCGCCAGCAGATCCTTCATTTCCGGCGACTGCAGCACGACGTTCGCTTCCTTGTTCAGGACCTCAACGATGGCGGCGGGTGTTCCTGCCGCGGCCGCAAGCCCGCTCCATGACGTCAGGTTCAAGCCTGGGTAACCAAGCTCGGTCGCGGTGGGCACATCAGGCAGCAGCGAGGAACGGCCGCCACCGGTGACGAGAAGGCCATATGCCCGCTTGGCCTGGATTTGAGGCGCCGCCGTCGTGATCACTTCAAAGAACACATCGACTTGCCCGGCAACGAGATCGGTCATGGCCGGTCCCCCTCCCCGATACGGAACGTGCGTGAATTGCACGCCGAGGAGCGACGAGAACACTTCCGAGACAATGTGCGGAAAGCTGCCATTGCCGGCAGAAGCAACGGTGATGCGACCGGGTTCCTTCTTGGCGGCTTCGACAAGATCGCGAAGCGTCCGGAAGCCGCTTTTCTCGCTCGCGATCAGGACCATCGGCGCCTCCGTCAGCGCGACGATCGGCGTGAGGTTTGCGATCGGATCGTAGGGCTGCGGCTTGTAGACATAGGGCGCCATCACGAACGTGCTGGTGGTCCCGAAAAGCAGATTGTAGCCATCAGGCTGCGACCGGACCACGTATTGGGCGCCGATCGTTCCGCCAGCGCCAGCCTTGTTCTCCAGAATGAAGGCTTGGCCGAGCACCCGTTGGAAATGATTGTTCAGCAGGCGTCCGACCGAATCGGACTGTCCGCCCGCCGCGAACGGGCTGATGACGGTCACCGTGCGCGTGGGATAGCGGGTTTCGGCGGAAGCTCGCGCCAGCGGAGCCAGTATGCCTGCAGCCAGCAGAGAGCGGCGGCCAATCATGTCATATCCTCCAAGTCACTTTCCTATGTCACTTTCCTATGTCACTTTCCTATGGTCTCGCACCGAGCTGGAACGAGAGTTGTTTCGTCTTGAGCATAAGTACCCGGCTAAGCCGGCCTTCGGAGTTGGCCGCGAAATTCGCGGACAAGCCGAGCAGCGTGATTGCGCCGGCGAGCCGGCCCTCATGATCGAACACCGGTGCCGCCAACGACGAAAATCCGGCATGCGCGAGGGCATCTGCCCTGGCGTAGCCCGCCTTCTGGACGTCATGGCGAATCTTCTTGACCATGGCGGCGGTGACGTCCCCGCGCTCGATCTCGACATCCAGCATCTTGCGAATGGAATCGGCATCCGAGTAGGCCAGAAAGATTTTGCCGGCAGCCGATGACGCAATTCTGAGCGTACGACCGAGCCGGATGACCAGCGGATCGTCCTTGAGGCCGTCGACCTTGGCGACGATGACTGGTCCCCTGTCGCCATGAACCGCCAGCGAGGCAGCTTCGCCGGTTTCGTCGCGCAACTCATGCAGCACCTTGCGCGCCAGACGCGCGAGATCGATCTTGTTGAGCGCGGACAGGCCGAGCTGCAGCGCATAGGCGCCGAGCGCGTAGTAACCGGTTTCCTCCTGGGTCACGAGCCCGAGGTTGCAAAAGCTGACCAGATAAAGATGCGCCTTGCTGGGCTCCATGCCGGCGCGCTTCGACAACAGCTTCAGCGACATCGGCCCGGGCGCCTCCTCCAGCGCGCGGATCAGCTGAAAGCCGACCTCGATCGATTGAATGTTGCGCCGCGGCTTGTCGGAGCTCTTCTCGACGGGCGGAACGGCGGGTTTGATTCTCGATCGCATGCGTTGAACCGGGATTAAATCTCAGGTGAATGGTCTCGATTTGAAATCGGAAGACCGCTGTCGCGGCTGCCCAGATAATACCGTGCGATATCGTTTTGCGCGCTGAATTTCTCAGGGGGACCGGAAGAAACGATCCTGCCGTTCTCCATGACGTAGACGTAATGCGCGACCTTCAGTGACAGCGCGACATTCTGCTCGACCAGCAAGATGGTCAGCCCGCTGTTGGCGTTGAGTTCGGCGATCGTCGCAAACAATTCACGAGTGAGCAGCGGCGCCAGGCCGAGCGACGGCTCGTCCATCAGCAGCAATTTCGGACGCATCAGCAGCGCGCGGGCCAATGCGAGCATCTGCTGTTGTCCGCCAGACAACAAGCCCGCCAGGGTGTGCATGCGTTCGCGCAGGATCGGAAATTGCGCATAGACGGCGTCGATGTCGACAGCGACCTGGGCACTGTCACGCCGCAAATAGGCGCCCATCCGCAGATTCTCCAGCACCGTCAGTTGCGGAAATATCTCACGGCCCTCCGGGACGTGACCGATGCCCAGGGCTGCGATCTCCGCGGTCGGCCGTCCGGAAATCGATACGCCCTCGAACCGAACGCTCCCGCTTTGCTCCTTGACCACGCCGGAGATCGCCTTGAGTAACGAGGTCTTCCCCGCGCCGTTGGCGCCGAGCAGCGCCACGATCTGCCCTTGCCGCACGGCGAGATCGGCATGCTGAATGGCAAGCACCGGCCCGTAGGACGCCGTCAATCCGCTGACTTCGAGCAATGCGTTCGCCATGTCGTTAGCCGTCCCCGAGATAGGCGCTCTTGACCGCATCGTTGTTGCGGATTTCCTCAGGCGTTCCTTCGGCCAAAACACGGCCGGCGACCAGCGCCAGCACGCGGTCGGAGATATTATTCACAAGATTCATGTCGTGCTCCACCATCACGACGGCGGTCTTGAAGCGCTCGCGAATGCCGAGAATGAGCTGGCTGACGTGATGCGTTTCCTCGGCGTTAAGGCCGGACGACGGCTCGTCCAGCAATAACAATTTGGGTCCGATCGCCAGCGCGCGGGCCAGTTCGACTGTCTTGCGGGTCCCGTAAGGCAACGACGCGACCTCGACGTGACGGTAAGGCCCGAGGTCGAGAAACGAGATGATCTGCTCGGCTCTGTCGCGAAAGGCGATTTCCTGGCGCAACGCGCCCGGCGTGAAGAGCAGTTCGGAGATCAGGCCGGTACGGCGATGAACCTGGCACCCCAGCAGGATGTTTGAAAGCACCGTCGTGCCGGCGAACAGTTCGATGTTCTGAAATGTTCGCGCGACGCCAAGACTGGGCAAGCTATGGCTCGGCAGCAGCGAAAGCTCCTCGCCCTCCAATTCGATGGTCCCCCTGGTCGGCGCATAGATGCGGCTGACCATGTTGAAAATGGTGGTTTTGCCGGCGCCGTTCGGGCCGATGATGGCGAATATCTCGCCATGCTTCACTGAAAAGCTGACGCCATCAACGGCCTTGACGCCGCCGAAATGCAACGCCAGGTCGCTAACCGTGAGCAGCGCCGGGTCCGTGGCCATGTCAGCGCCTCCGCCACGAGACGGCATGACGGATCAGCCAGGCGCCGGTCCGGGACACCATCGCGTCGATGCCGTCAGGCTGAAACAGCAGCACCAGGATCAACGAGCCACCGAACAAAAGCGGGCGCAGCCCCGGCAACTCAGTGTTGCCTGATGTGAACATCCCCAGCACCGCCTGCATCAGCTCCGGCGATACCACCAAGAACACCGCACCGAACAGCACCCCGCGCAACGTGCCGAGGCCGCCGATCAGAATCATGACCAGGAGGTCGAGCGACATCGAAATGGTGAATTGCTCCGGGCTGATGAAACCGAGCGCGTGACTGTAGAGCGCACCGGCGAGACCGGCGAAGGCCGCGCTCAGGCTGAACGCAATGCCCTTGGTTTGCGCGACCCGGACGCCCGAACTGCGCGCCGCGATCTCGCTGTCGCGGATCGCCTGCATCGCCCGGCCGGTCGGCGTGCGCAACAGGTTGTAGGACAAGAGCAGTACCATCAGGCAGAATAACCAGCTCAGATAATAAATCTGCCACGGCTGGCCAAGCGAGACGCCGCCGACCTCGATGGCAGCCACCACGGTGCCGGCATTGCCGCCGGTCACCGAGCTCCAGCGCGCCGCGACCTCCTCGATGATGAATCCGAAAGACATGGTCGCGATGCCGAGATAAAGCCCCGCCATGCGTAGCGCCGGCAGCGCGACCAGAAGGCCGAGCAAGGTGGAGACGATGACCGCGGCGGCAAAACCCGCCGGCGATCCGAAACCGAGACGCTCGACATAGCTGCAGGCATAGGCGCCTGAAGCCAGGAAGGCGGCCTGCCCGAGCGAAACCTGTCCGGCGAAGCCGAGCAATATCTGCAAGCCGAAGCCCGCGATCGCGTAGATCGCAACGAAGGTCAGTTGCGATATCCAATAGTTGCTGTGAAACCAGGGAATGATCGCAATCACGATGAGGGCAGCGACGCCGATCAGCCCCTGCCGCCCGGCCCGGCCAGCGATCGTCAGCTCCGAACGATAGTCCGCCGGGGTTTGCATCGACGGTTCAAACCTTTTTAGCATCGGGCTGTCCAAACAAGCCGCGCGGCTTCACCGCGAGCACCACCAGAAGCACGATATAGGCGGCAACGTCCTTTACCCCTTCCGGGCAATAGAATCCCGCCAGCGCTTCAACAATGCCGATGACGAGGCCGCCCACGATGGCGCCCGGCAGACTGTCGAAACCGCCGAGGACGGCAGCTGGAATAGCCTTCAACCCGATTTGCCCCATGTCGGCGTGAACGAACGAGATCGGCGCCAGCATCACGCCGGCAAGCGCGGCACCCGCCGCACCAAGCGCCCAGACGATCGAAAACAGCGTATCGACGCGAACGCCCAGATAGGAGGCCGACAGCGGGTTTTGCGAGATCGCGCGCATCGCCAGACCAAGCCGCGTGTACTGGAAGAACACATACAACGCAGCCGCGATCGCCGAGGCCGTGAGCAGGATCGCGAGATGGTCGGCGCTGACGATCAGCCCGCCAAAGGAAAGCACCTTGCCCTGCAGCGGCGATGGCAGCGAATAGGTGTCGGTGCCCCATTGTGGCACCAGCATCACGATGGCACGGATGCAAAAGCCGATGCCGACCGTGAGCATGAAGATCGTGAACGGCTTGTTGCCGATCATGCGCCGCAGCAGGACGCGGTCAAGCACCGCGCCGAACAGCGCCACCGACAGGATGGCCAGAATACCGCCGATCCAGAACGGCAGAGCGAACAGCACGATGAACGTATAGGCACAAAACGCCCCAAGCATCATCAATTCGCCCAGCGCGAAATTGAACACCTGGGTCGATTTGTGAATCATCACAAAGCCAAGCGCGACCAGGGCATAAACCAGCCCAACCGCCGCACCGCTAACGACCTGCTGCAGAAAAATGATCATCGCGCCCCCGCGCCGAAGCCGCGACTACTACTTGAGTACATCGATCCTGGTCCAGCGACCGTTACTGACCTTCAGGAGATTGGTGGAAAGGCTTCCGACATGCTGCGTGGCTGTGAACGTCATCGGCGCCATGCCGAACGACAGATCGACGTCGCGAAACTCCTCGAGCGCCTTGATCAGGCTTTGCGTTGTGAGATCGGGCCCCGCACGTCGCGCCGCCTCGATGAACAGCATCGCGAAGTTATAACCATAGAGGAAAGCCGGGTCGGGCAGACGGCCACCGTGCTCGTCGGCGTAGGCCTTGAACACTTTCTCGACGTTTGGCTGGTCCTTGACCATTTCGAGAGGAAGCATCTGGTTGACGCCAAGCACGCCTTCAGCGGCGCCGCCGGCGAGACGGATCACCGTATCCGTGGCCGAAGGCTGGCTTACCAGCACATCGACGTTCCAGCCGATCTTCTGCCGCTCGAGTACGGCGGCTGCCGCCTCGCGAACCACCGCGCCGAACATGACGATGTCGCAGTCGGCCTGCTTCATGCGGGCAAACTGAGAGCTGAAATCGGTGGCTCCACGTTTATAGCTGGTCTTTTCGACCAATTTGGCGCCGAATGGATCGAGCCCCTCCTGGATCCCGCGCAGCACCTGCTCGCCGCTGTCGTCATCCTGATAAAAGGCGCAAAACTTGCGCTTGCCGAGCGTCTTGTAGGCATAGGTTGCGGCCAGCCGCGCCTGCACGTTGTAGGCCGGCTGCGCGGTGAACGCGAGCGGCTTGGTCGGCTCATAGACTTCTTCCAGCGGCGCGTTGGGAAACAGCAGCAGCGTTCCCTTGTTTATGATCAGCGGCATCGTGACGTGCACGATGGCGGCGCCGAGTTGCCCGACAAAAGCGAAAACGTGATCGTCGTTCAACAGCTTCTGGGTTGCGATGATCGCCTTCTTGGGATCGTAGCCGCTGTCGGAGTAGATGATTCTGATCTTGCGGCCATGGATGCCGCCTGCATCGTTGACGGCCTGGATCGCCATGTCCTGGCCTTCGCGCACCGGAACGCCGATCGACGCCACCGGCCCGCTGAGGTCGAGCACCGAGCCCAGCAAAATCTCGTCCTTCGTGATGCCCTGGTTTTCCGCCGCCGTTGCCGCAGCGGGAATCGCGCCAAAGGCCAAGCCAGCAATGATCGTCAGGCAGCCGGCATCCATTGCGCGCAACGTCTTGAACATTATTTCCATCCCTTTTTCGTTCTTGGTTTTGTCAGTTCGGTTGCGTCCACCTATGCCACGGCTGGCGGCGCTTACGCGAAAAATGATCTATAAAATTGAATTTGACAATATAAAATAATGTTGGTTTGTTGCCGGGAAAAATCAGCCGGGAGTGAAGCAAGGTGCGTACGCGAAAGATCGGCCGGTCAGACCTCGAAGTGTCAGTACTCGGTCTCGGCTGCAACAATCTGGGCGGTCGTCTCGACGAAGAGGCCTCGATCCGCGTCGTCAACGCCGCCGTGGACATCGGCGTCACCATGTTCGACGTTGCCGACGTCTACCCCAGGGGCAAAGCCGGCGCGGCGGAAGAACTGCTCGGCCGGGCACTCGGCCCGCGCCGCAAGCAGGTCGTGGTGGCGAGCAAATTCGGCCTTCCGATGGACCAGAGCGGCACACGGCAAGGCGCCAAGCGTGGCTACATCATGCGCGCCGTCGAAGACAGCCTGAAGCGGCTGGGCACCGACTGGATCGACCTCTATCAACTCCACGCACCCGACCACGGCACGCCGATCGAGGAAACGCTGCGCGCGCTCGATGAACTGATCAAGAGCGGCAAGGTGCGCCACATCGGCTGTTCGAATTTCGCTGCCTGGGACATGGTGGATTCGCTGTGGATCGCCAAGGAACTTGGCACGCATGCCTTCATCAGCGTGCAGAACGAATACAGCCTGGTCAACCGCGAGCCCGACCGTGAAGTCATTCCCGCGGCGCTGAAGCATTCGATCGGCTTCCTGCCGTTCTTTCCGCTCGCCAGCGGCCTGTTGACCGGCAAATACCGCCACAACCAGCCGCCGCCGGCAGGCGCACGACTGTCCTACAACAAGCTGCTCGGCGATCGCTTCCTCAACGCGACCAACGGCGAGATGGTGGCGGCGCTGCAGGCGTTTTGTGACCGCAAGGGCTATCGCATGCTCGATGTGGCTTTCTCCTGGCTGCTGCATTGCCCTGCGGTCAGCAGCGTGATCGCCGGCGCGAGCACGCCTGAACAACTGGCGCAGAACGTCAAGGCGGTGGAGCTGGCGCTGTCGCCGGAAGATATCGCCGAGATCGACACGATCACGGGCGCCGACCGCTACAAGCCCTCCCACGGTTAACATTTTCAAGACCTATCAAAAGGCCATGCGATGCAGTTCGGTGTATTCGATCAGAACGACCTCGGAATCTATCCGCTCAGCGAGCAGTATGAGAAACGCCTCAAGCTGATCGAATTCTACGATCGGGCCGGTTTTCGCTCCTACCACATGAGTGAGCACCATTCGACGCCGCTCAGCATGACGCCGGCGCCGAGCGTGTTTCTCGCCGCAGCGACCCAACGCACCACGCGGCTGCGTATCGGTGCACTGGTCTATGTGTTGCCGGCGCATCACCCGCTCCGGCTTGCCGAAGAGATCTGCATGCTCGATCACTTAAGCAACGGCCGGCTCGATGTCGGCATCGGGCGCGGCGCATCGCCCCACGAACTCGAGCATTTCGGCATCGACCCCGAGCAGGCGCCGGCGATGTATGTGGAGGCATTTGAGCTGATCAAACGTTCGCTGACGCAGTCGGAAGTGAACTTCACGGGCAAATATTACAACTTCGTCGGCGTCCCCGTCGAGATCAAGCCCGCGCAACGGCCGCATCCGCCGTTCTTCTATGCAGTGCCGGTGCCGGAAGGCACGTTATGGCCGGCGCAGAACGCCATCAACATCGTCTGCGGCGGACCGGTACCGAAGGTCCGCGAGATTTCCGACCGTTACCGCGCCGAATGGCTTGCGGCCGGCAACGCGCCCGAGAACATTCCCTTGATCGGCCTCAATCGCTTCGTGGTCGCAGCCGATACCGACAAGCAGGCGATGGAGTTCGGACGCCGCGCCTGGCCGGTGTTCCATCAGAGCTTCATGAAGCTGTGGAAGAAGCACGGCACGTCTCCGCGTTATGCCCGCTTGCCCGAAGACTTCGAAACGATGGTCGCCAATGGCGGCGCCGTCATCGGTTCTCCCGGCACCATTCGCGACGCCGTGCGTAGCATGGCGGACGCGGCCGGTGTGTCCTGTTTCAACGCCCAGTTCTCGTTCGGCGACTTGACGCATGATGAAGTGATGCACTCGGCCGAGATTTTCGCGCGCGAGGTGATCCCGGCGTCGCACGAACGTATCGCCCGCGCAGTCTGAGCCATGTTGATCCGGATCATCGCCGCCAGCCGATCGATCGAACTGGAGGATGCCCGCAACTTCCGGGCATTTTCGGTTCGCATCGAGGGCCCGTTCGAAAGCCAGGCCGCTCAGGATGAATTACTCGGCCGCGCAGCGATCAGCCACGACCGCGAACACGCCTGGATCGCCGAGCGCTGGTTGCGAGAGTGGCCGCCGCTGGCAGGCGAATCCTGGTGGCAGGACGGATTGACCAGCATGATCGCGTCAGTCCGGCGCTTCGGCTGGATCGACGAGACCAACCATTCGATCCGGGCTCACATCGAATATAGCTGATAACGGCAGATCGAAGGCGCTCTCGCAAAGGGTAACGCGCAGGCAGGCAGATGGACATCGAGAACAGGATCGACGTCAGCGAATTGCGCCGGGCTCTCGGCTGCTTTGTCACCGGCGTTACCGTGATCACCACGATAGGCGCCGACGGTGAGCCGCGCGGCTTCACGGCGAACTCGTTTACGTCGGTGTCGCTCGATCCGCCTCTGGTGCTCGTCTGCATCGCCAGGCGAGCCGGTAGCTTCGACGTCTTTCGCAACACCGATACCTTCGCCGTCAACATCCTGCAGGAAGATCAGCGCGACCTGTCCGCGACCTTCGCCTCCTCCGGACCCGACAAATTTGCCGGACAGCCATGGACGGCATCGAAGAGCGGCAGCCCGCTGCTGCCGGCCTGTTCGGCATGGCTCGATTGCGAGATGCACGAGCAGATCGAAGCCGGCGACCATGTCATCCTGATCGGGCGTGTCGTCGATTTCGCGCACTCGCCGCGGACACCGCTCGGCTATTACAGCGGCAGCTATGTCGGCTTCGGCATGGAGCGGCAGGCGGTCGAGGGGCTGACCGCCGACCGGCAGGTGGTGGTCGGCGGCATCTTCGAGAAGGACGGCGACATCCTGTTGCTTTCGCGCGGCGGTGAATTGCATTTGCCGGAGTCACACCGGCTCGGCAGCAAGGCCGACCGCGAGAGCGGTCTGTTCGCCGAACTGGCCAGGATCGGCGTGCGCGCCGAGATCAATTTCGTCTATGCCGTGTTCCACGACCACGGCTCCGGCCTGCTTCATGTGTTCTATCGCGGAGAAATCGTCGAGGGTCCCGCGCCCGGAAGCAACGCGCAACTGGTTCCGCTCAAACGGATCGCTGAGCAGCCGATCGCCACCCTGACATCGCAGCACATGCTGCGCCGCTATGCGCGCGAGCAGTTGAGCAACGGCTTCGGGATTTACGTCGGCGACTCGACCAGAGGAATCGTCCAGACGCTGGCAGGACCGCCGCCGTCACCGCCAGCCGGCATGCAGGCCGGGAAGGAGTAACCGTTGAACCAGATGGCTTCGATCAAAAGTGAAATCGCCAAATTAGGCGCGCAGTTCAACCCGAGCATCCTCGCCGCGACCCGCGCGCTCTATGCAGGGCAGATTGCGCCGCCATCCCCCGCGATTCGCGCCGAATACGATATCGCCTATGGGCCGGATCCCCGCCAGACCCTCGATATCTATTCGGAGCATGCCGGCGGCCCGGCGAAGCCGGTGCTGCTCTACGTGCCCGGCGGCGGCTTCACCGGCGGCGACAAGCGGTTGGACGATACGTTCTATGGCAACCTGGCGCGGTGGTTCGCGGCGAAAGGTTTTGTCGTGGTCACGATGAATTACCGGCTCCCCCCCGCCCCCGTCTTGGCCGCCCGCGCCCCGGGCGGGGGCGGGCCCGGGGCGCTCGGGGCCGGGTGGGAGGGCGCGGCTGCGGTGGGTGTGCTCGCCCGCGCCCCAGTCGTCAAGGCCCAGGTAGGGCTCGCGGACCACCCCGGCGGGGGCGCCCGAGGCGTCGCTGCCGGTGACCGACACCGACAGGACCGAGCTGGGGTTGAGGACCAGGTCGAAGCGCTGGTCGAGCTCGAAGCGCTTGCCGTCCTGGACGTCGGCCATCCCCTCCTCGGGCCAGCGGACCGCCTGGTCGCCGATGGCCAGGCGCAGGGTCAGGAGGCCGCCAAGGGTGTCGGCGTCCTCGACGGTGACGGCCCGGAAGGAGACCGTGACCCGGGCCCGTCGCGGCGGCGGGATCACGGTCACCCCGACCTCGTCCACCGCCCCCGGCTCGCCCGGGGGGATGGGCAGCCAGGAGCCCTGCTCGGACAGGTAGCCGGCGGCGATGGCATAGCTCCCGGGCACGGTGCCGAAGCCGTCGCTGGCCTTGAACACGGCCCGCTCCTCGCCCGGCTCGATCGGGCTGGGGTCACCGTCGCCGCCAAGGAAGCGGTCGAGGTTCTCCCCGGCCGGGCCGCGCACGGCCAGCCGCAGCTCGGCCACGTGGGCTCGGTAGTCGCCGTAGTTGCGGGCGGTGAACTGGGCCACGAAGTTCCCGCCGAGGGTCGGGGTCCAGGAGTTGACCCAGATGCCCTTGGCCGCGCCGAGGTCGATGTAGGGCGGCCGCTCGCGGGCGTAGTCCTGGAGGAACAGCCCCCGCCAGGGGCCGCCGCCGGCGCTCGCCTCCCAGCCCCCGCCCGGCTCGGGGGCGAGCACGACCTCGGTGCCGGGGTGGTGGCTGTCGTAGACGAACAGCCGGACCGGGCCGCCGCCGGGGCCGGCACCGTCCTCGTCGTAGCCGTACGCGACCACCTGGCGGTTGCGGGCCACCTGATCGAGGCTCCGGGCCGCGACCAGGCCGAGGACCACCGGCCGGCCGGCCTCCAGGCTGCGGCGCACCCGGGGCAGCTCCTCGGCCGTCATCGCCGCCACCCCGGGGGAGGACCAGGTGGGGTGGTCCTCGGCCAGGGTCCAGGTCAGGAACTGGCGGGCGCTCCAGGTGGCGTAGCTGTCGAACAGCCGCTTGTGGAGGAAGTCGCCCAGGCGCGAGCCGTCCTCGGGCACGGCGCGGTCGGGGAAGTCCTCGGGGCGGTGCGAGGGCACCGGCAGGACCGCGAACCAGTAGTCGAGGGC
>Ga0081540_1001195_pt1 | contig 22739 bp, 21 predicted proteins | sample TabmetS2T1R1_FD_71024 | JGI IMG/M metagenome (GOLD analysis project Ga0081540, IMG submission 71024) | Tabebuia heterophylla rhizosphere microbial communities from the University of Puerto Rico - S2T1R1 | ecosystem: Host-associated > Plants > Roots > Rhizosphere ... | reverse complement strand
CGACCCCAGGCACTTCCCGATCGAGCAGGGCGCGCACCGCCTCCGGCGTGACGTCCGTCGGTGCGAGGCCGGTGCCCCCAGTCGTGATCACGACCCGAGCCCCGAGCGCAACAGCCGAGCGAACCGCGGATCGGATCGCATCGATATCGTCCGGCACCACAACGCGCGAGACAATAGTACAGCCAGCCTGTGCAAGGGATTCCGCCAGCAGGTCACCCGAATCGTCGGGCCGCTGACCAGCCGCTGAGCGGTTTGAGCATGTGATCACCGCGCATGCGAAGGAATTCACGCGTCTCGCCGCCAGTCACCGCTGCGCCCGCCCGACTTTGCCAGCAGGCGGACGTCGCCGAGCACAGCCGAGCGGTCGACGGCTTTCACCATGTCGTAGAGCGCGAGGCCGGCCGCTGCTACGGCGGTGAGCGCCTCCATCTCGACGCCGGTGCGATCAGCAGTGCGGGTCGTCGCGACGATGTCGATCGCGCTATCCGTCAGGTGCAGATCGACCGTGACGGCGTGCAAGGCGACCGGGTGGCACAGTGGCACCAGATCCGGGGTGCGCTTGGCGCCCGCGATGCCGGCAATGCGCGCGACTGCGAGTGCGTCACCCTTGGGCAGGCCGTCCCGCCGCAGCAAGTCGATGACATCGCGCGTCGTTGTGAAGCGGCCGGCTGCGACCGCCTCGCGCGTCGTGACGTCCTTTGCCGAGACGTCGACCATGCGCGCGGCACCGCTCGCGTCGACGTGGGTCAGCTCCACAAGCCGAGGTTAGCCGGATGTGGACAGCCTTGGTCGCTCGGTCAGGCGTCCATCCGCGCGGGCGGAAGCCTCCTACCAGAACGATCGTGGCCAGGCTCTCCGGGGAAGAGCCCTCGTGGCATGCTGACGGTACGAGCCCTCGTAGCTCAGGGGATAGAGCGCCGGACTCCTAAGCCGGGCGTCGCTGGTTCGAATCCAGCCGGGGGCACTCCCTGGAGGCCCTGTATTTGCTGGGCTGTAGGGCTCTAGCTGATCGCTTCCAGCGTGATCAACTAGTTGTTGGTCCGCAAATAGTCCGCAAGAGTCCGCAGCGCGGCGACGTCGCCGCCAGTCCGGCTATCGGGTTGGGCGCTCAGTCGTCGATGGAAGTGAGATCAACTTCCCACGCTCGTTGGCTGGATTCGAGGGCTTCCCATGGGCGGCACGAGCTGCAGCGTCGAGCGCTCCCGCGACGTCGTCCAATCGGTCGTCGAATAGGTGGCCGTAGAGGTCGAGGGTCATGGTCGCGGACTTGTGGCCGAGCATCTGCTGGACGACCTTGACGTCGGCGCCGGCGGCGATCGCCAGGCTCGCTGCAGTGTGGCGCAGCGCGTGAGGCACGAGCCCGTCCAGGCCGAGCTGCCGCGCGGTAGGCGTGAAGACGTCGCGGCGGAAGTTGCTCGCGCGCAGCACCTCGCCCTGCGCCGTGGTGAAGACAAGGTCGTTCGGGCCAAGGCCGTTCACCTGTTCGCCGAGCGTGTCGGCGAGAAATGCCGGGATTCCGATCCAGCGTGTGGCGTGCGTCTTCGGCGTGCCCCACGTCAGCCGGCCGTTGACCGACGTGACCGCTTCGGCGATCTCGACTCGTCGGGCGAGCAGATCGAGTCGTCGTACGCGCAATGCGGCCATCTCGCCGAACCGTGCGCCGGTGTAGGCGAGGAACAAGATGACCAGACCGTAATCGCACGGACGCCGCTGCCGTTCGATGCGCCGTTTCGCAACCGATTCGGGCGGCGCGGTCGAGGCGTCGGCCAGCGCACGGACCTGCTGGTGCGTGAGGTAGTGGCGGTCCGCCGGAGCCTCGCGCGGCAGGCGCACGTCTGAGGCTGGGCTGCGCGCCAGGCGACCGTCTCGGACGGCGAGGGAGAGGACGAGCGAGAGGACTCGGTGCGCCTTCCGAGCCGTCGACGGCGATCGCTTGGCTGCGAGGTCGCTAACCCAACTCTGAACGCCGGCGTGCGTGACGTCAGCGAGCCTGACTGCCGCCCAGCTCGGCTCGACGTGGGTGCGGATGATCCCGGCGTAGCGCTCGCGGGTCGACGGCTTGAGGTGCGCCTGCGCGCGGAGCCATTGTGCTGCCCAGTCGCCAACGGTGACTTGCGCCTTCGCCGGGTCGACGTACGTACCGGTCGTGACCGCCGTGGTGATGCCGTCCAGCCAACGCTGCGCGTCGATCTTGCGTGGGAAGTGGCGGGCGTGCTCCTTGCCCGACGGGTCGCGGTAGCGGGCTCGCCAGCGTCCGTCCGGTCGTTTGGCGATGCTGGCCATTGATCTGCCTCCCCGGGGTTTGGCTCGGCGCATGCGTCGAACCGGTTGATGCTCGCGCTTCCGATCTATCCAAGCGCGGACATCTGACGGTCGATAGCCGGCGCCAGCGACCTCGACCCACGCACCTCCTGCCGTCGCGGGCAGGTCGGTCAGACTTCAGGCCGCGTGGTCGTCTCCGGAACGGCCTTGCCCGTCGGCCCATTTCAGCAGCGCGCGTTTGGAATATCGGACATGGCGGCCGAACTTGCGGCTCGGCGGCCCAATGCCCTGGCTGCGCCAGTAGCGCAGGGTGGCGACCGGGACGCGCAGCAACGCGGCGGCCTCCTGGATGGTGAGGTACTCCTCGTTCTCGTCGTCGTCGTTCATGCTGATTGCCTTTCGGTTATGCCCGGCGGGTGCTTGCTCCTAGTAGGTGCAAGTGCTAATGGCAGGGGCGAACACGACATTGGCTGGCGGTGTTGTTGCGGCGCTTACCTGCACAGGCGTTCGTGGACGGGCACTGCGCACACCCCTTGCCGACTTGTTGTGGCACGTGGTGGTCATGTGCGCCTCCTTCCTGTCGTCGCCGGCGAGTCGGCGCGGCGAGTCCAACCCGACACCTCCTATAGGTGACGTCGGCACCCCGTGGCGGACACCTCCGTGCGACAAAAGCGGTGCCGGCGACGCGTTCTGGCACTCGGCGGTGGCCGAACCAAGTCGGGATGGAGCAGCCGTCGCTGCCGACCCTTTCGCGGCTGCTGGCAGCGGCGATCTCGAACCGTGGCTGCGAGTCGCCGATCATGACGACCTGCTGGACGCAACGCGACGTTGCCGACATTGACGTAGCGCTGATAGCGCGCCTCAGCAGCTGTGGCGCCTGTTCGTTGTGCCGCACGCTCGAAGTGCGCAGGGCGGTAGCGCTGCGAAGTGAGCCCAGCAGCCCTCCGGACGGGGGTGGGCGAGGCTTCGCGCATTACGGCGACGAGGGGTTCATACTCGAAGGGTGTCTGTGACCGTTGACCTGCCCGACGAGGCGCTGGCGCGCCTACGGGCCGAGGCTGCCCGACGCGGGATGAGCATCGACGAGGTGATCGTCGAACTCGCCGAACGGTTGCCCTCAGACGCGCCGGTGGCGTCTCGGCGCACACTTGCGTTCGTCGGCGCCGGCGCCTCCAAGGCCGGGATCACCCGCCGCATGGAGGCGACGCTTGCCGAGGGTTTCGGCCGCGACTGACTTGTGCTCATCGTCGATACCGGCGTGCTGGTCGCCGCTGCGGACCGCACCGACCCGCACCACGATGCCTGCGCCGAACTGGTCACCACCGAGGCGGAACCGCTGGTCACCACTGCGATGGTCATCGCGGAGAGCGCCTACCTGCTCGACCGTGAGCTCGGCCCAGAGGTCGAGGCGCTGCTGTATCAGTCGATCATCGATGGGCAGCTACAGGTCGAAGCGCTCGCCCGCGGCGATTGGCAGCGGATTCATGAGCTTGTGCTGACCTACGCGGACATGCGCCTCGGCGGCACCGACGCCGGGCTCGTCGCGCTCGCCGAGCGACACGGTGAGCGCCGCATCGCGACTCTCAACCGCCGTCACTTCGGAGCGGTGCGGCCAGCGCACGTCGAGGCATTCACGCTCCTCCCGTAGCGGCAAAGCATCACCCGATACAGGCGCAGACCGGCGCTCGCACAGTCGGTGCCGTAATTACCGGCCGAAGCTCGGGCCTTCTCGTCCCATATCGCGCTGCACCGTGTACTGCTCGTGCGCTTGGCTGTGCATGCGCTCGCGGGCGGCGGCGTCGATCACGAGGGCGTCGCGGAGTTCGCTGATCCGGTTGAGTGCTGCGGTTCCGGCAGCGTCGTCGGTGCGCCAGCGCTCGTGCTCGCTCTCAAGCCAGCCGGACGGCTGGGCGGCGACGGCTGGCTCGTGGCTGAGCCGGTCGAGGCGGCGGTTGACGCGGTCGAGCCGGGTCCGGCCGTCGCTGATGTGCTGGTCGATCTGCGCGAGACGCTGGTCGAGGTCATCGGCGTAGCCGAGCGCGCCGTAGCCCATCACCCGGGCCTCGTAATGCCCGCGCAGGTCGAAGGCCTCCCGCCGGACCTGCCGCCACCGCTGCTCGGCGTCCTCGGCCGCGTGCCGCAGGGCTTGGTGTTCGGGATGGGCGCGTTCGGCATCGGTACGGGCGTGCTCGTCGAACGCGTCGATGATCCGTCGCCCATCGCTGGCCCAAGTCGCGAAGGCGGCAATGCGATCTGTGCTGGTGGGCATGTCAGGCAGGTAGGGCTGCCATTCGGTGGACCAGCTGGCCAGGGTCTCGGTGGCGCGGCGTACCGCGACCAGGCGCAGTCCGATCCGGCCCGATCCGGCGAGCACGACACGGGCGGCGTCGCGGGCCTGTTCGCGCTGCTCGTTCCATCGATGCAGGAGCTGATCGCGGATCTGCTGAGCCTGACGTTCGATGGCGGCCGCGCTGCGATCCGCTTGGGCGCGGGCCTGCTCGGCGACAGCCCGCGCCTGCTCTTGGCGGGCGTCGAGCACCGCCAGTGCCTGGTCGCGCCGTGCCCGCAGCGCGATGACTTCGGCGAGCCGCTTGCGCAACGTGCGGTTGTGGTCGAGTCGCCGCCGCTGCTCGGCTTGCTCGCCCCAGGCATCGCGCAGGTCCGCGAGCACGTCGTGCCGCGGGCGCGCTTGTGCGTAGCCGGCGGCATGGCGTGCGGCCAGATCGGCGGCGCGCGCGACGCCGAGGTCGGCCCGATCGCGGGCGAACGCAGCGACCCACTGCTCGCGCGCGTCCTCGACGTCATCTGCCACGAGATGGACGACGTTGGCCTCGCGGCCGCGGGTCATCGCAACGTAGGCGCTCGCCGCGGTCGTGTGGTCATCGAGGCTCAGGTGCGCGGTGGTGGCGGTCGAGCCCTGAGCGCCGTGCGCCGTGGTCGCGTAGGCCAGCTCGACGTTCTGCCGCACGTACTCCGCCGGCAACTCGCGCCGACCTCGGTCACTACTCGACACGACGAGCCCGCCGTGAGCGCGGATCCGGGTGATCGTCCAGGTGTCCCGGTTCGCCACATCGAGGCTGTGGTCGTTGCGCCGCGTCGCGACGACGTCGCCGACGCCAACCGGCTGCCCGCCGCTCGCGTTCGTCGTCCAACGGTCGTCAACGAAGCCGGCGTTGACGAGCCGGTCACGGATGGCCGTGTTGAGCACCGCGGCCTGCTCAAGGGTGTCGACCACGACCGCAACCGTGCGCCCGGCCGGACGCGCGGCGACCACGTCATCGGCGATGGCCTGCCGCCGGTCGTGCTCGCTGCCGTGCAGCTGAACCTGGCCACGCGCACCCAGCACCTCGAACACCGCGGCTGGGCTGTCTCCTTGGCGCATCTGCAGCGTGATCACCCCATAGACCGGATCCGGCACCCGGATCGGCTCGCCGTCGGTGGTGGTGGAAGGGTGGGTGAAGCGGTGCACGATCTCGAGGTCGACGCAGGCGGCCGGGTCGGCCCAACGGTGTGCGAGGTCTAGCATCCCGCCGCGGCCGACCGCGGGCAGCTGGTGCCGGTCGCCGATCAGCGCGACTCGCGCGCCGCTCTCGTCGGCGATGGTAAGCAGGGCGCAAGCGGTGTCCTGATCCAGCATGCCGGCCTCGTCGACGAGCAGCAGGTCACCTCGACGTACCTTCGCCTCCGGCGCCGGGTTGGATTCGATGCGGGTCCACGTTGCGGACTCGTCCCAGCGCCACCCGTGCTGCCACGCGAGCCAAGCCGCGGACCCGGCGCGAGTGCGGATCTCGGTGCTGGCGGCCTGTGCCGCCCTCAGGGTGGGTGTCACGACCACCATTCGGCGCTGCCGCTCGGTCAGCGCCTCGCGCGCGGCGGCCAGGGTGGTCGTCTTGCCGGCGCCGGCCGCGCCCTCGATGACCACGAGCTGGGCCTCGCTGGCGAGTGCGGCGACCGTGGCTCGCTGGCCGGTATCGAGACCATCGAGCTGACCGACCGTTGCCGGCGTCACCGGCTGCGTGCCGCGGGAGGCGAGCCGGGTGACGAGGTCGGCCTCGACGTCAGCCACCCGCTGCGAGGTGAGCGAGCGGATGTGCTCCGGCGTCGCGCCGTCGGTGAGCGGCACGCAGAGCGCGAGGGCTCGGGCGGTGAGGTCCTCGGCCAGCTCGGTCCGCACCGCGGCGTCGGCGACGACGTGCGTGCGGGCGAGCAGTTGTTCGACCACGCCGCGTACGTCCGCAGCGTTCCACGCTGACCGTCCGGCGCCGAGTCGCCCAACGACTTCGGCCGCGCCCGCGTCGCGGTCGAGGTGTCCGGGTAGCTGCAGTGCGAGTTGAACGGGCTGGTCCCGGTGGCGGTAGCCGAGCGCAGCGAGTTCGTAGAGCCAGCGCTGCCGCAACTCTGCAGCCGATCGCGGGATCACTTTGTCGGGTCGGCCTTCGGCCCATGCGCGCACGTCCCACGCCCGCCGCAACCCAGGTCCGGGCTCGGCACCGGGATGCTCGCGCCGCCACTCGGCCTCATAGCGATCGATCAGCGTGGCGATCTGCGCAGTGCGCTTGCTGAAAGGGCCCACGAACTCGGCGAGCTGGTCGATCTCCCCGTCGGGGTTGAGGGTGTAGCCGTGTGCGGCCAGCGCGGCGCGGAACTCGGGGTCGCACATGACACCGGCGTGGCCGATGCCGTTGAGTGCGGTGATCGAGTCGCGCATGGCGAGGGTATCGATGCCGCGCCACTTGCCGGCGGCGAACACCCGCGCATTGACCTGCAGGTGCAGGTGCCGGTGCGGGTCGCCGGCGCGGGAGGTGTAGTGGCGCACGGTCACCGCCTCGAGCCGCTCGACGGGCACCGCGACCTGCGCACCGCGCGGCCCGACCCGCGTCGTTGCGTGCTGTCCGAGCCACGCGATGATCTGCGCGGCCGCGGCGTCCTGCGCCGCCTCGTACGCCGCTGCCACGTCGTCGTGCAGTTCGGCGGCAAGTGACCAGGACTTGGGTCCGTTGACGATGAGTTCGACGAACCGCACCGCGTTCCCGTCGGCGCGCCGCCGACCCCGCGGCTGTCCGGACTCGGGATCCAACCCTGCGACCCACGCCTCGTAGCTGTCACCTGTCAACGACGCGAGCTCCGTCACCCGCCCGTGCCTGCCGGCGGTGAACCGGCGCGCTACCCCGGTGCCCTCGGCCAGGTAGTAGTCGTCCGCGCGAGAGCGGTCGGCGTCGAGGTAGTTGCGGGCAGCCGCCGCCGTCCCCCGGTACACCTTGATCCCGCCGTGCATTTACCTCACGATTTTCAATCAATCAATAACAATCAACAAGCATTTCAGCGTCACCCGACGCGGTATTTCGGGCTACCAAATTGGTAGCATACGTACCGCTCAAGGTAAAGGCTTGGTAATTGTTGGTGAATGATGATTGGTACTGCTGGCTGCAATTTGAAGGGGAGGCGCGGGCGGCGCAACAAGCGGCTCGGTGGTCGAAGTGCGTCGCGGCGGGACATTGTGGCCGGGGCAGGGCCGCGAACATGGTGCTTGCTGTAGGCCTTCGACGTGGCACAAGCCCCCTATTGCCCGGGCTCGACATTCATACGTCGGTGGTCGGTCGAAAGCACAGCGGCCGCCGAGATTCATCGCAACGCCGACCACCTACGCGGCGAATCGCGTGCACTGCGGCGATGGCATGCAGGGAGTTCGCGGTCTGCAACGGCTGCGTGGTGCGCGTAATTCGACGACGTCGAGGACCGCAATACGTGTCCGAACGCGCGCGGAGAAGCGGTGAATTTGCAACGTCAATTCGACCCGCGGCGCCTTCCGTTATCGAGCACGCGCATGGCGACGGCCGGGGCGTGCCCCTGTCGCGTCGGCGTTCGTGTTCGACGCCGGCCAACGAGCCCTTCGCGGGGCGTTCGAGACGAAGGTCCGGCCAGATAGCAAACGCGATCACGCAGCGCGCCGAGGAGGCCGCTCAGGTTCACTGCGAGTCAGAAACCTTGTGGCGGCTTCCGCGATCGACGGTGCAACACGCGCCGGCTGAGTGACGCGATAGCCGTCGTTATACGGGTGATCCTGTCAAGGGCGTGGTAGTGACTTGGATCGTTGTTGATCATGGTGTGGGTTCTCCGAAGAGTTGTTGGCCGTCGCTGAGGCCGAGCAGGAACACGAACCGGTGTAGGTCGGCGTGGAGTTCGTCGACGTCGTAGGTTCTGTGTCCGACGAAGGCGGTGAGGCTGTCGGCGAGCGCGTGCTGCTGGCTGCTGGTGAACCAGTCGGCGAGGAAGGTGAGCAAGTTCGGCGAGCTCGATGGCATCGCGGAGCTCGAGGTGGATCTCGGACATGATCAGCTGTCCTCCGAGTCGGTGCTGGCGCGCTGGATCAGGCCGTCGAACAGCTCGACCCGCTCGGTCTGACCGCGCTCGGCGGCGTGATCGCGCTGCCGGGTCAGGGTGGGCAGGAACTCGATGCTGGTGCGGAAGTAGGCGCAGGTCTCGCAGGCCGATTCCATCCGGCAGTCGAGCTCGACGGGGCGAGTGCACATGCCGTTGCCGAGCATCCGGGCGGTGGCTTCACGGCGCAGCCGGGCCATGCCGGTGGTCTCGTAGTCGGCGGGAAGTTCGAGCTGCTGGCCGTAGAGCGCGTCGATTTTGGCGCTGATGGCTTGGTATTCGTCGGCGACGACGCGGTTGGCGATGCGGGCGTAGATCAGCGTCATTTCCATCTTGCGGTGCCCGAGCAGGGCGGCGATCGCTTCGAGTCGCATGCCGCGGTTGATCGCTTGGGTGGCGAGGGTGTGGCGCAGCCGGTGTGGGTGCACGCCCGGCACGCCGGCGGCTCGGCCCACGCGGGCGACGGTGCGTTCGACAATGAAGCGGTTGAGCGGGCCGCGGTGGTCGGCGACCAGGCGCCGGTGAGCGCGGATGTGCTCGAGGTTCGTCGCGGTCCACTCGGTGAGCAGGTCGACCAGCTGTGGGTGCAGCGGCACGTAGCGGTCGTTGCGGAGCTTGCCGAGCGGGATGCGCAGCCAGTGGCCGGCTCCGATACGCACCACGGCGTCGGCGTCCAGGCCGATGAGCTCGCCGCTGCGCATGCCGGTGCGGGCGAGTAGTTCCACGATCAGCCGGTCGCGAGGGTCCTTGCTGGCTCGGGCCGCGGCCATGAACTTCGCGGCGTCGGCGTCGTCGAGGAACTTCGGTAACGGCTCGGGTCGTTTGGGCAGGTCCCAGTTCAAGATTGGGTTGCGCGGCGGAGTGTCGGCCCAGTCCCACTCGATGATCCGCTCGAAGAACACCCGCAGGGTGCGCAGCCGCTGCCGTTGGGTGTTCTCACTCAACGAACCACCGCGGTTGCCGGGTCGGGCGGCGAGATAGACCTTGAAGTCCTCGATCGCGTCGCGGGGTCACCCCGGCGACCGCGACCACGGAAGTATTGGCCAGCAGCCAGCGGGCGAAAATCCGCAACGCGCCGTCAGCAGACGCGACGCTGGCCGGGGCGAGGAACGTCGCGGCCTGCCGCAGATAGCGGCGCATCGTCTCGGCCATCTGCGGCGCGGCCGCGGCGATCTCGGCCCACTCGATATCGGCTTGGCAGGCTAGCGGCTGCGCCGCCGACGATGCGGGAACGGCGCTCACCGGGCACCGACTTCCTGCACCGCGAGCAGGTCCGCGACCGCAGCGACGTCGGCATCGATCAGCGCCGCCGCCCGCTGGTACTGCTCGGCCAGCCAGTCATTCGTCAGGTGCAGGTAGACCCGGGTGGACTCCAGCGACCGATGCCCGGCCTGCGCCTGCACCGCTTCCAACGCCATGCCCGCCTCCCGCAACCGGGTCAGGCAGGTAGGCCGCAGCTCGTGGCAGGTCGCATGCGCCAACCCGGCTCGGCGGCGCTCACCGTCGAGGATCTCGTCCAGCCCTCCGCGGACAGCTGCAGCCCACATCGCGGGCCCTTCAACACCACGAACACCCGATCGGTGACCGCGTTCGCCGGCCGCTCGTCGTACAGATACGCGCCGAGCGCATCGAAGAAAGCGTTCGCCGCCGGCACCACCCGGTGATGACCACCCTTGCCCGCGACGATCACCAACCGGCGATCCCCGATCTGCACGTCCTCGAACCGCAGCCCGAGCACCTCGCAGCGGCGCAACCCAACCAGCACCATCGCGGCGACCATCGCCCGGTCCCGCGCGGTGCGCAGCGCCACGATCAGCCGATCCACCTCACCCGGCGCGAGGATCCGCGGCAGCGTGCGCGGCACCCGCACCAACGGCACCTGCCTCGTCCGCCTGCTCCCCGGGCGGCGGCGTGTCGACAGCCCGCGCGGCACCGGGTTGCTCCGGACCGGGGTATCACCACGCGCGATCAGATACGCGTAGAAGCCCGAGACCGACGACAGCCGGCGCGCGATCGTCCGTGCGGACACCCCCGACTCCCCATCCGCGATGCGCACCACCGACCGATCACCACGCTGCTCGGCCAAGAACTCGAACACGTCAACGGGCGCGACCGCCACCGGATCCGGATCCACGTGGAATCATTTGTGGAATCAACTGAGGGCGGTTCGAGCGCCTCGGTGCGCACCCAGGCGCCGCGGAACGTGCACCAAACCCAGCTCGCCCAGCACCTCAACCCCCCAGGGCTAACACAGACGGTCGGCCGAAGCTGACGGTCAAAGTTGGCAGGTTTCCTGGATCCCCGATCCCGCGGGCAGACCTACGGTCGGCGCATGCCCAAGTTCCTGGCCGAGACCTACACCCCGCGCGGCGCGCCGGACATCACCGCGGTAGCTGCCGGTGACATCACGCTCGCCACGGACCAGGCCAGCGAACAAACGGCACCAGTCCGTGTCCTCGATGCCGTCCCGGAGGACGAAACCCGCTTCTATCTGCGGCGGCAGCGCCGGCATGGAATTCGTCTGCCGCTGCCGGGCAGGCGGGTAATCCCGACAAGCCCGAGCCAACCAAGCTGCCGAAGCCAACCAAGCTGCCGAAGCCAACCAAGCCGGCAAAGCCGAAGCCACCGAAGGGCCTCGGGGCGCCGCCGGTCGACATCTCATCGAGCATGCCGCGCACGATGCGCGATGAGATCACCGGGGAACTTTCTCGGCCGCGGCGACGACCAGCGGATGCGCAATCTTTCTAGATCATCGCGACAGGGGTCCGCAGTGTCCGTGACTTGTTGGCCGTCAGAAAAGGGTCCCCCGATTAGGGGACTGTGGATCATCCGCCAGGTAGTCCGATCGCTCGACTGGCTGGCGGCCGAGTTGCCGCGAGAGTGGAGTTATCACGGGCAACGGGTCCGCGAACCATCCAGACAAGGAGCAGGATCATGAACAAGAAGACCATCGCCGCCAGCATCCCCGCCCCGGCCATCGGCGGCGTGCTGACCGGTGCGGAGCAGACGACGACCGGGCTGCGGGCGCTCAGTGACGTCGCAACCGCCCCGCTGTACAGCAAGAGCTTCCATCTGACGAACGGGTTCAACGGCGTGACTCTGGAACTGGTCGGCGTCGAAGGGAAGCATGAGGGCGTCCCGCCGATCGGCAGCACCATTGCCCCCGGAGAGTCGCAAAACTTCGAAGTCCAATACCTTGCCGACAGGACCGGCAACGTGTGGGCGACCTACCAGGTCACCGACTCCATCCGCGGCGTCGTCGGCAACGTCCAGATCCAAATGGGGTACGGCGCCTTCGGCGAAACCAAGGCCACCATCGCCTTCAACAACTCCGCAATCAAAATGAGCCTCGGGGGCAGCCCCACCGGCGCCATCATCCAGCCCCACCGGCGCCGCGTGTCCATGAAATGGTCGTTCGAATAGCAGATCCCGAAAGCGCCCGACCAGCTGAACAGCGTCGTGCCGCGCAGTAGACCTTCAAGAAGCGTTCAGAGGGTGCGGATCCGATGTCGATCGAGGGAAGCGCAACGGCATCACCGGACCATGCCAGGTCGGCTAGAAGGACGGGCTCGCACGCGTGTTCGCCAACGAGGCCCGCTGAGATCGAGAATACGGCCATGACGCAGGACTCGAGCTATGTGATCCGGAGCGGCGCCGCCGCGCTCGATCGGTTGGAGCTGATCGCGCGGCTGTACTGGCCGACGACGGAGGCGTTCCTCGCTCGTCACGACGCGTTGGAACTCGACCGGTTCCTCGACGTCGGGTGTGGCATCGGCGACGTCGCAACAAGAATCGGAAACGCCATCGGGGTGGATATCGACGCCGAGGTGGTCGACGCGGCGCGCGAGCGGTGCCGCGCAATGCGATCGAACGCCACGTTCCGCGTCGCCGGCCTCGCCGATCTCGGTGTGGACGACGAACTGCGTGGGTTCGACGCGGTCTATGCGCGATGCGTGCTGAGCCACCAGTCCGATCCGCACGCGGGACTGGCGGCGATGCTTGCGGCGACGCGCCCCGGTGGAATGGTGCTCGTCGAAGACGTCGAGATCGCAGCGGTGTGGAGCTCGCCGCCGTCTCCGGCACTCGCACGTCACCTCGAGCTCTACGTCGCGGCCGCGCGTGGTCTCGGGGCGCATCCCGACGTCGGGTGCGATCTTGCCGTGATGCTGCGCGACCTCGGCGCCACCGACGTGCGCGTCAACCTGATACAGCCGATGCTGAGAGTTCGCGAGGACCTGCAGGCGCACGCCCGCACCATGGAGGCCATCGCCACACCGGTGATCGCACAAGGCCTCGCGACAGAGGTTGAGATCGCCGAGCTCATCGCGCAACTCGACGAGTTCGCCGCCGCACCTGACAACGTGGCGACGCTCCCCCGCACCATCCAGGTCACCGGACGCGTACCGTAGCCGCAACTGACCGGCGACTTGCAGTTCACCACGCCCGAGGGCATCACCTACCAGATCACCAACGTGGCGATCCACCAGCCGGGCATCGCCGCACTGGACGGCCTGCCGAGCGGCGTGAACTACACGCCCAACGAACAGCGGCTCACCTCGGTAGGTAGCCCGGCACCCGGACCGAAGGGCCACGGCGGTGGTCACCGCCCCCATACACCTGGTCGCCACGGCGACCGGTGAGAACCGAAATTCACGAGGAGAACCCGTTATGAACACCCGCAAAATTGTGATCGCCGGCGCCGGGCTCGCCGCCGCCGCAGTGATCGGCGCCACCACCCTCGGTGTCGCAGCCGCCAGCACCTCCAACGTCGGCGGCGCGGCGGCCGGGCAGATGCTCGTCATCGACGCCCGCACCGATCAGGCCGACGCCGTGGCCGCGCTGTCGCTCTACCAGGGCGCCACCAACCGCAGCTTCACCCCGACCACCGCGCCGGACTTCGCCCAGGCGAAGTGGGCGCCGGTGACCGGCCCGAACGGGCAGCTCGCGGGCAGCGTCACCGGCAACGCGAAGACCGGCCAGAAGGCCACCCAGATCGTCGAGACCGCCCACGAGGAGTCCTCCAGCTGGTCGCTGGGCGGCTCGGTCGAGGCCTCGGTCGGGTTCGACCTGGCCGGCCTGGTCGACGTCGAGCTGAGCGCGAAGTTCACGGCCAACCACACCTGGGAGTCCAGCTACAAGGACAGCCAGCAGATCTGGGTGACGGCCGACCCCGGCAAGACCGTCTGGATCGAGGTGGCCGACAACACGGTCGCCTACACCGGCAACTTCGCCTTCGACGCCGCCGGCGTGCACTACGAGGTCGACAACGTCACCATCACCCAGCCCGGCTCGCCCGAAGGCGGCGCGATCAACAGCGCCCTCTACCGGGTCCGGGAGGTCCCCTCGACGCAGCTCGGCCTGCCGGCTAACACCACCGGCGGCCTTATCCCGCTCGGTTCGCTGCCACGGATGAAGCAGGTCCTCGCCGCGAGCCACTAATTGCCCCGACCGCGCCCGGCCCCTTCGTGGGCCCGGGCGCGGTCCTGATCCCGCAGGAGCCCACGTGTCCCGCACCGGCGCGGCGTCGACGCTGATCACCGTGGTCGTGGTCGATGACCATCCGTTCTACCGCGACGGCATCACCCGCGGGCTGGTCCGCAGCGGTCGGATGACGGTCGTGGGCGAGGCCGAATGCGGCCGCGCGGCGCTCGAGCTCACCGCGCGCAAGCGGCCCGACGTCGCAGTGCTCGACTACCAGATGCCCGACCTGAACGGCATCGTCGTGCTGCACTCGATCATCCGTGACGGCCTGCCGCCCCGAGTCTTGCTGCTCTCGGCGGTCACCGACCCGGCGGTCGTGTTCCAGGCCGTCCAGCAAGGCGCACGCGGCTATCTGAGCAAGGACGCCAAGCGCTCCGAGATCGTCGAGGCCGTCGCCCGCGTTGCCGGCGGGCACACCGTCCTACCCCCAGAGCTCGCGGCCGGGCTGGCCGAACAGGTCCGGCTACGGCGAACCACCGACGCCCCCGCGCTCGGCGAACGGCAACGGCAAGTGCTCGACGGGTTCGCCCGTGGCCGGTCGATCCCGCAACTAGCCGCCGAACTCTACCTCGCCGCCAGCACGGTCAAGACCCACACCCAGCGCCTCTACCAGAAACTCGGCGTGTCCGACCGGGCCGCCGCCGTCGCCGAGGCCATGCGCCGCGGCCTGCTCAAGTGGAATGCCGTGCACGATCGCGCCGCGCTGACCCGGCTGACCGCAGAACCCGACGTCCGCGACTCCCTGCTCGGACACGCCGTGCGCGGACTGCGCATCCAGCACCGGGCGCGGGCCGTGCTCGTGGGCGCCTGCTGCCCGTCACGGTCTTGGTGGCTCACGGAGGGCTTGTGCTCCAGCGACCAGGAGTGGCGCCGGCGGCAGCAACGACAGGGCGACCAGTCATGGCCCGCTGCGCAGGTCCGTTGCCGATTACGAGCGGCTGACAACCGGGTGGTCTGCGCAAGCGGACGCGTACAGATGTACTGATTCTGTGGACCGTTGTTCTCGGCGCGGCGTTGGCTGCCCGCGGGTCACCTCGCCTCGCGTGGGGACGCCCCGACGTTGATGAGGCGCAGCGCTGTGCGCGCCCGCTCCAACTGTGCGCGTCTGAGAGCACGGGCTGTGGCTGTCCGTTTCGTAAGCAGGTCGCGATTGCTACAGTCCGCACAGCGGGAGGTGCCAGGTTGACCGACTCCGCCGGATGGCAGGTTCGACAGATGTCGGCGGCTGCTGCTGTCGCTTTCGTCCGGCCCGGCAACCGTGTCTTTGTCGGGAGCGCCTGCGCGACGCCGCGGGCGCTTGTCGAGGCGCTCGAACAACGCGCGGCTCGATGCGCCGGCGTGACGCTGGTGCACTTCCTCACCGACCGGGTCGGGATCGGTGATCCGCTGCGGACATACTTTCGGCACCGGGTCTTCTATGTGGGCCGCGATGTCCGCGCCCTGCTGCCCTCAGGCCAGGTTGACTACGTGCCGGTGTCGCTGGCGGACGTTCCCGCGATGTTCCGGCGTGGACTCCTGCCCCTCGACGTCGCGCTCGTGCAGGTCGCCCCACCCGACCAGGACGGCATGTGCAGCCTGGGTGTTTCGGTGGACATCACGCTTGCGGCTGTGCAGGCCGCGCGAACTGTGATCGCGGAGGTGAACCCGCACCAGCCGCGGGTCCACGGCGGCGGGCGGATTCCGGTGGAACGAATCACTGCGTTCGTGCCCGTGGATACGCCGGTCGTGGAGTATCTGCACGACCCCGCGCCGGGCGCGGACGAGCAGATCGCGCGCTACGTCGCGCGGCTCATCGATGACGGGTCGGCCTTGCAGATCGGCTTGGGGCGGGTGCCGAACCGGATGCTGCAGTTCCTGCGCAACCGGCGGGCTCTGGCGATCCACTCGGACGTGATCACCGAGCCGGTCGTCGACCTGGTCCAGGCTGGCGTGGTCACCGGCTCGGTGACCGCGAGCTGGGCTATGGGCACCCGGCGGCTTTATGACCTGCTCGACGACGACCCGAACTTCCGGCTCGAGCCGATCGACCAGGTGTGCGATCCGGCGGTCATCGCCGGCCATGACCGCATGGTTTCGGTGACCCAGGCGTTCGCCATCGACCTGAGCGGCCAGGTGTGTACTGAGTACTTGGACGGGTCGCTCTACGGCGGTGTATCGACCGGCCCCGACTTCCACCGCGGTGCGCTGGCCTCCAAGCGCGGCACACCAGTGATCTGTCTGACCGCCCGAACGCCGGCGGGTGATCCGGCGATCCGTCTCGCGCTGGGCCCCGACGAGCCGGTCTCCATCGAGCGCGCTGACGTGCGTTGGGTCGTTACCGAGTACGGCACCGCGTACCTGTTCGGGCTGTCTGTGGCCGAACGAGCCGTGGCACTCATGGAGATCGCGCACCCTGACGACCGCGAGCCGCTGCTGGTCGCGGCGAAGCAGCACGGCATCGTGACCCGCCAGCAGGCGCTTCGCAGCCGCAGCGCCTATCCGGTGGATGAGGAGCGTGAGCTGGTACTGCGCGACGGGCGGCGGGTGCTCGTCCGTCCGACTCGCACCAGCGACCGCGGCGCCATGCAGGACCTGTTTCACCGGCTGACCGAGGAGGACGTATACACCCGGTTCTTCCAGAAGCTCAGCTCGCTGACCGACACCGTCGCGGAGTATCTGTGCAGTGTGGACTATTCGAATGAGATGGCCTTTGCCGCGGTCGTCGGGCCGCTCGAGCGGGAGCAGATCGTCGCCGCAAGCAGCTACTACCGCAACCCGGCCAACGCACGTGCCGAGGTGGCGTACATGGTTGACCCGGCCTGGCGAGGGCTGGGCCTCGCGACGCTGCTGCACGCTCGGATCCAGGAATATGCCGCCGCTCACGGTGTGCGCGGCTTCACAGCCGACGTGCTGCCGGAGAACCACGCGATGCTCCGGGTGTTTCAGCGAGGTGACCACGAAACGCGTGTGGAACACCGCGGCGGGTTGTTGGATGTGCAGATGATCTTTCACCGTGAACCGGCCGAGGTTGGCCGGTGACCATCCCGTGGGGCAGGTCGCCGCTGTTCCACACGGTTCCCGAGCAGGCGCTGGACGAGCTCGCCGGACATGCGGTCTCCCGGCACTACGGGGCGGGCGAGGCAGTGTGTCTGGCCGGCGACCCCGGTACCAGCCTGTACCTCGTGGAGGCGGGGCTGCTGCACGTGATCCGTCCGGCCGACAACGCGCTGCTGGTCCGGCAGCGGCCGGGGGACGTCCTGGGTGAGGCCGCTGTGCTGACCGGCGAACCGCGGTCGGCGATTGTGCTCGCCCGGGTGCCGAGCGAGGTAGTCGAGCTGCCCTGCGAGGACTTCCTGGCGGTGGCCGAGCGGTACCCGATGCTGCTCGCCAACCTCGCCCGGCTGGTTAGCCGACGGTTGGTCGTGCGCACATCGGGCCGCGGCCCGGGCGTTCGCCATGAGACTGCCGCGGTGATCCTGGAGGCGGAACTGATCAGGGCGGTCCGACGTCGCGGCGGCTACTCAGGCGGCCACCCCGGGCCCGGTCCGGGACCTCGACCTGACCGGTTCGCAGCCGTGGGGCGACCAGTCCTCAGCTCACCAGACAGCACAAGGGTTCGCGCCGTCGAGCTCGGCGCCAGGAACCGCTCCACCTCGCCGAGCTCCGACGTACGACCCACCGGCGTCAGCCCCTGCGTTGGCCCCACACCCGCGCGCGGCTCCACAGCCACTTTCTCGTCCGCCAGCCCGGCGTGAAACACCCGCGCAACGGGAAAGAGAACCGCAGTGCCTCCTTCACCAGGCGGCGCACCGGGATCTCGCCCGCCCTGCTGAGGTTCGGCCGGTGCGCCGCCCGTCGGCCAATTCGGTGATCACATCGGCGCGCTGCTATCGCGCGCATGCTCGGCGATCACGTACTGCGCGTCTGCCGAAGGGACCGGACGTATATCCCGGCATCGCGCAAAGGCATGTGGGAGTCGGCGCCGTCCACGCAGCAGCGGACGGACACACCCGCAAGGTGTCATCTCACATACGAGGATCATCTGACCGGCCTCCGCGTGCACTACTGCCATGCGGCTGCTGGCACCGAGCGCCGTTGCTCGGCCGCATAGGGGAAGGGCTTGTACCCCTGTTCACCCAGGTCGAATCGAAACCGCCAGGCCGCGCCGTGTGCCTAGCGGTTTCGGTTTTTTAGCTTTCCTACAGTCTTGCAGTAGTGACTACTACAACGCTACGGGGCGTAGCGACGCACCCGAAGGCGGCCTCGTTGGCGCATCACGACGCGGACAGCTTCGAGGCTGGCGACCGGATCGGTGCGCGGCTGGTGCGCCCGGATGGCAGCGGGGTGGTGGAGCTGGTGAAGACACCGTCTCGGCACTTGGCCCGGATGGGCGCCCGGTCGGTGTGGCCGGGCTGGCGCTACCAGCGTCCGCTGCAGGTCTGAGACGGCGGTGTGTCGCGTTCGGCGGTCTGATTCGAGGAGGCTCCCCCGATTGGGGGGCTTCTGGATCATCCGCCATGTCTGCTGATCGGTGGATGGTTGCGAAGCCAGGTTCGGGTGAGGGTCGAATCACCGCGCGGACACCGAGTCCGCGAACCATCCAACAAGGAGACACAACCATGATCAAGAATACCGTCGCCGCGGGTATCGCCGCCCTTGCCGTCGCCGGCGTGCTCGGCGGCGCCGCCCTCACCAGCGCCCCCCAGGCCGACACCCCAAGCACCCCCACCGCGAGCAGCGACGTCACCGCGCAGTACAGCAAAGGCTTCAACATGCACAACACGATCAACGTCGACCTGCAACTGATCGGCGTCGAAGGCAAACACGAGGGCGCCCCCCCGATCGGCAGCAGCATGACCAACGGCCAGTTTCAGCGATTCGAAGTGCAATACTCCAGCTTGGTGCGGGCGACATACCAGATTAACGACCCTGATTGGGGCAACAGCGGCACCTTCCAGATCGAGATGCAGTACGGCTTCTTCGGGAGTGTCAACGCCCATGTCGTCTACAACCACTCAACGATGCCGGGGATAGCCATCACCGATCCTGGCGACGAAACCTGGGGGATTACGTACCGCTAACGGATCGAACGCCCGGCAGCCGCCGTAGGGTCGTGCCCGGTCGTTCACTCCCGGTTGTCAGGCATGGCGTGCAGCGCGGACAGTGATTCCGGTAATACCTGTCCGCCGTCGACGACGAGGCTTTGTCCGGTGATGTAGGCGGCCTGGTCGGAGGCGAGGAACACACAGGCGTGCCCGATTTCGTCGACGCTGCCGAGACGACCGAGGGGGACGGACTGTTCCATCTGTCGGAGGTAGTCCGTGCCGAGATCGGCGAGCCCTTCGGTGGCGATGTTGCCTGGCATGACCGCGTTGACGGTGATCCCCCGGGGCGCCAGCTCGATGGCGGCGGTGCGCAGAAACCCTAGCTGCGCGGACTTCGACGCGCCGTAGTGTGACCACCCCGGAAATCCGGTGATCGGGCCGGTGATCGAGCAGGTCAGCACGATCCGGCCCCGACCGCTGGCCGTCAAGGCGTCGAGACACGCCTGTACGGACCAGATCATGCCGTACACGTTCGTGTCGAAGACGTGAGCCAGGTCCGACGGTGTCATGTCGGCGAGTCGTTGCGCAGGAAACACACCTGCGTTGGCACAGAGAACGTCAATACCGCCGAACCGGTCGACAGCGGCCGCGGCGACCGCGGCGCAGGCCGCCCGGTCAGCGACGTCGGCCAGCATCGTCGCGACGTCGCCGCCGGACGATGCCAAGTCTTTCGCCGCTGCAGACAGCGCCGCCTCGTCCCGCCCGGTGATTAGTACGCCAGCACCGCGCGCCAGGAACTGCCGCGCGATGCCCTTTCCGATCCCCCTGGAGCCGCCGGTGACGATTACCGATCGGCCGTGCAGCGAGTTCATGTTCAGGCCCTCCTGTGCTGTCATGCAACCCAACCCTGGCCGCCGTGGCAACCTCCGCAGCTGGCGTCCCGCCGGCGGCCGGTGTGGCGAGTGGTCACCGGGCTTGTGGTTGTAGTTCTGGTTCCGCTCGTCGGGTGACGCAGCTGACGCTGACCATCTTCCACTGGCATCCGTCACCACGCGCCCCAAGGCCAGCGACTCGTCAGAGTAGATGCGCTGGTTTGTCCATCCATAAAGGTGCGCTCAGCCCCACCGCAACACCTGTGTCCTGCGCGAGTTATTGGTCGCTCTGGTTCGCTTGCCTGGCTGAGTTGTAGCGCGCTATTGGCACAGCCTGATCGTTCGTGCAGATAAAGGAAAGACGATCACAAACGGGCTCGACGCCAAACGGCACATTGCCCCGGTTTGCAGCGTTCGCAAAGACGCCCCGCGTGCGCCGACGCTTCCTCGAATGAAGGGTGATCCGCGATGCCGCGATCGACCGAAGAGATCCTGGCCCACGCCGAGGAGCAGGCGAAGAGATTCGAAGACTACGAACCGGCGGAGGGTGACAGTGTTGATGCTCGATCTCTCCGCGACATCCGCCATGGGTTTCTTGCGCCGGGCCCAGGCCGAGCGCGATGTCAGCGAGGCAGTGGCGGTGGCGCGGGCCGAAAGACACTCCTGGGCGGCGATCGGCGCGATGCTTGGCACGTCCGGCGAGGCAGCGCGGCAGCGCTACGGACATCTAGCCAGCACGTGAGCCGACGGCCGGAGCAGAGTTGATCTCCGCCGGTCCGCAAATAGTCCGCAAGAATTCCAGCGACCACCACGAACGGCCCTCGACGACCAACGCGACCAAAGTGTCTGCAGGCCAGTAATTACAGGGACTACAAGCACTTGACGGCACCGACCAACATCATCCAACAACGGCTTGTCTCGGACTCCTAAGCCGGGCGTCGCAGGTTCGAATCCTGCCGGGGGCACCGATGCGATGTCTCGGGACATGGTTCACAGGTGTCTTGGGACATCGTTCACGGTTTGGGCTGGGGTTGGTAGTCCTGGTTGGGGTTGAGGACGAGTTCGCGGAGTAGTTCGCCGTCGGTGGTGAGTACGCGGATGTCGAGGTCGTGGATCAGGATGAGGATGTCGGTGCCGGCGTGGCGGCGGCCGATGCCGATGTGGTGCAGGCGGCTGTTGTGTCGCAGGGTGAACACCCCGGAGTCGTCGATGCGGTCGTGGCGGATGCGCCAGTGGCCGGCGTGGAGTGGGGTGCCGGTGGGGACCGCTTTGGGTCGGGCGGTGTAGGCCTGTGCCGGGGTTTGTCGTCGCAGTGCGCGGTGCGGTCGCACGGTGTTGTAGTAGCGGGCGAAGCTGTCGAGCTGGGCTTGGAGCTGGCGTACGGTGGTGGCTGGGGGTTGCCGGGCGAGCCATTTCTTGAGTGTTTGGTGGAAGCGTTCCACCTTGCCGCAGGTCTGCGGGTGGTAGGGCCGGCAGTGTCGGAAGCTGATCCCGCGGGTGTGCAGCGTGACCTCCAGCGCGACCCGGCCGTGCCCGCGGGAGCGTCCGGTGAACACCGCGGCGTTGTCGGTGAGCAGGCTGGCCGGATTGCCGTAGCTGGCGGCGGCTTCGCGGAAGCGGTGCTCGACGTCGCCGCCTTTGAACACCCGCGCCGCGTGCGTGTGCAGGCACAGCCGGGAGTGGTCATCGATGATGTTGAGGATCTCCACGCCGGCGCCGTCGGCGAGCGCCCAGTGGGTGATATCGGCTTGCCAGCGCTCGTTGGGTTGCTCGGCGGCGAAGCGCAGGTAGCTGCTCTTGGGTCGCTTGTGCGGCTGCGGCGTGACGAATCCACGCTGGCTCAAGATCCGCCAGATCGTGGACGCCGCGGGGCTGCCTCCATGGCGCTGCCCGAGATGGAACGCGATCGTCGCCGCGCCGGCCTCATGACCATGCCGGTCGAGCTCCTTGCGGATCGCCACAATCTCGTCCTCGACCACCTGCCCGGTACGGCGCGGGCTACTCCGCGGGCGCCGAGAGCGCGGCGACAATCCCACATCCCCCTCCGCGAGATAACGCTGCACCAGCGTGATCACCCAGCGGCGGGACACGCCGTAGCGGCGTGCCACCTCAGCCTTGCTGCGCCCCTCGCGCAACACTGCAGTCACGATCAGCTGCGGCATCCCCATCGCTCACCCCTCGCCTCAAGGTGTGAACGATGTCCCGAGACAGGTGTGAACGATGTCTAGAACTCAGACACTGCCGGGGGCACCGAGAATCTCGAGTCATATAAGGGATTCGATACGGCGGACAGCTCGTACAAGGCCGCAAGTGACCTAGAAGTAGGGCTGGAAACCACACTCCAATCGGAGCCTCAGGGTGACAGTGCCGGAGCCGTTGCGCTGCTGCGCCTTGATCACCAGGAACCACTGCGGGCCGGCGTTGCCGGCCGTGGTCTGGATGTACGGCACCTGGGTTTGCAGCATCTGCTGCGTCTGCGGAGGCGTGAGATAGGTGAGCTCCTCGACTGCGGCGTGGGCCCAGTCGAGCTGGGTGTCCACCAATGCGTTGGCGTACGAGGCCCACTGCGCGGGCGGGACGGCTGCATTGGGGTTGGTGCCGTTGATCCGGGAATCCAGGGCCGCCCACAGGCGCTGGTCGCCGCCGATGCTTGGGGTCTCGCAGAGGCGGACGCGCAGCACTTCGACCGCACGCGCCCGGTCGACCGGCGGCCCGAAGGTGT